>Ga0315282_10005485_pt1 | contig 21580 bp, 12 predicted proteins | sample YL17G07_20_MG_FD_203693 | JGI IMG/M metagenome (GOLD analysis project Ga0315282, IMG submission 203693) | Sediment microbial communities from Yellowstone Lake, YNP, Wyoming, USA - YL17G07_20 | ecosystem: Environmental > Aquatic > Freshwater > Lake > Sediment | place: USA: Wyoming | collected... | reverse complement strand
ACACGAGCAGTTATAATATTCTTACAAAAGAGAATAGATCAACTTTTTCTGCTCAATCCGTCAGATTATCAATTGAATACAGGTTACGGTTAAGTATCATTTCTAACTAAAATAGGTATTATATATGAGCAAGACAAAACCCAAAGCATTAGTTTTAATGCTATCGCTGGTTTTGGTTTTAGGAATTGGCGGTTGCAATCGTGAAAAAACAAAACAAGATGCCTCTGCTAATAAATCCGAAAATAACACTTCCAATCAATCTTCGCAAAAAAATGCTGGACCACCTGCGCATAAATCATCATTACATTTGTCGCCGGATGAATACTCTAGAGAAAACCCTTTCCTATCTCTGTTGAAAACCAATAATGAACCAGTTCAGCAAGGTAACAAAGCAAAAGAATGTAAAACAAAATGTCGAAATACTAAAAAAGAAAAACCTATTCGAAAGGTTAGAATCTGCCTTATTGGGATAATCGGCGAAGATAAAGCGTTCTTTGATGAAGATGGATCAACCAAAATAGTATCCATCGGTGATGTTGTAGCTGAGATGAAAGTATTAGAGATACGAGATGGTAAAGTAATTCTAGGTAAAGATAACATTAAACACGAATTAAAACCGGGGGATCAACTCAAAGCTAAAGTCATTGCAGAGGATTAATGATAATTTTCGTAAAGGCATGTTGATGAAGTTTGATTAAATGATCGGGTAATAGAATTAATAGCGTTTTTCTGGATTCCAGCCTTCGCTGGAATCCAGTTCAAGTTTATTACCCGATTAATTATTCAATGTTCATCAACGTGCCTTTACTTATAGAAAATGTTATTATAAACGCTTCGATAACCTTTCTGCTAACCGCATCAAAGCAGGTGATCGATCCATCTTGTCTAATTGAACGTCAAGGATAGTGAAACTTTCTGTATATTCCAATGCGCCTTTGATAGCATCGTTGAGTTCACCTTCTGTGTTTATCACAAAACCCTTACCTGCACCAAAAATAATCGGCAACTTGCTGTAATTCCATTCGCCAATATCGTTAAACTTCCCTTCTTGCAACTGACGTTCAGTACTATAGCCATGATTATTCAGTATAACAACAATCGGATTTAGTCCAAGATATACACTGATGGAAAGTTCCATACCTGTCATCTGAAAAGCCCCATCTCCTACAAGAACCAGAGTACGCTGGTCTGGACGTGCTAGATGAGCGCCAACAGATGCAGGTACTGCAAACCCCATTGACGTATAATAAGCCGGGCTTACAAAATCAGTGCGCTGCGGTATCCATAGATCAATTGATCCAAAAAGGCTATCGCCAATGTCCACGATAACCATTATATCATCAGTAATATATTGATTCAGTATTTCAAACAAACGGGTAACTGTAATATTTTTGTCGCTTTTAATTTCTACTGGGGTAGTGGGACAATGCTCTACACAACTCAAATCTGGCGGTTGACGCTTAACTATGGGGGACTCTACAAGCGAATCCAAAAAATCACCAAAAGTCACATCATCATATCTGTGGTACTTTATTGTGAGCTTTTCAGACGTAGCGTATATATAATTCTCTCGCTCAAGCTTGGCTGTATAAATACCGAGATTCATATCCGTCATAAAAGCCCCAAGAATTATCACACAATCAGAGTTCTCGACGTATTGTCTGACCTCATCACGTCCCATAGAGCCTTCATAAACACCCAGATATAGAGGATGGCTTTCAGGGATAACTGATTTTCCAAGTATCGTTGTCGCTGTCGGAATATTCGTCTTTTCCATTAAGGTTATGAGTTTGTCCTGAAATCCAAACCTGTGCAACTCCACGCCTGCCAGAATAACAGGATTCTTGCTTTTGTTAATAAATTCTGTTGCTTCCTGAATGGCATCACGAAGCACTTTTGGGTCGCTTGAAACGTCACGGACAGCCGGGCGATGGTGATGATGACCCCTTACGTCAACCATATCACGGGGAATCTCGATATACCCGGGGCGCTTATAACGATATACAGTATCAAAAACACGATCAATCTCATCATAAGCAGTCAACGAGTCGCTGAGTAATGCACTTGCAACTGTTATTTGCTCATATATACATTTCTGTGTGTTGAAATCACGCACCTTATGGTGTAGCAATGGGTCTTTCTCACGTTCTTTCATCCCCGGTGCACCACTGATCACAACCACCGGTGATTTTTCAGCATAAGCACCTGCAATAGAGTTTACCATTGATAATCCTCCTACACAGTATGTTATACATGCCGCTCCCATTCCATTTATGCGGGCATAAGCATCAGCGGCATATCCTGCCGCATCCTCTCGTGTCATACCGATATTCTGTATCGGACTTTGCTCTATGAGGCTGTAAAATCGGAGTACATAATCACCCGGTATTCCAAAAATATGTTTGATGTTATATTCTTGTAGTTTGACTAATAAGTATTCGCCTATGGTCAAGGGTTCCTGACTTTGTTCATCTTTAATAAGCTCTTGTTGATTGCTCATTTTCTGTATTTCCTTTAAGGATATATTCCCCTTACGAGTGTTGCTTCAGCAACACGGCTTACAGCAAGAATATATGCGGATGTACGCATATCAGTATTGTATTTTTTAGCAGTTGATAAAACCTCGTCGAAACTTCTACCCATTATATTCTCAAGACGCTTATTTACCTCGTTCTCACTCCAGAAGAATGACTGTATATCCTGCACCCACTCGAAATATGAAACTGTGACTCCTCCAGAATTCGCAAGAATATCCGGGATAACGAGAATGCCCTTCTCAGTTAGAATTTTATCTGCAACAGGCGTAGTCGGTCCGTTAGCGCCCTCAGCGACGATCTTTGCTTTTATCTTGTCTGCATTGTTGACAGTTATTTGTGTTTGCAATGCGGCTGGAACTAAAACTGTGCAATCCAGTTCCAAGAGTTCTGCATTAGTTACAGGCTCCGTACCCGGAAACCCTTCAACCACGTCATTTTTTCGCTTATATTCCAGAACAGCAGGGATATCTAACCCATAAGGATTATATATCCCGCCTTTCGAGTCGCTTATTGCAATTATTTTGTAATTCATTGAATGAAGCAGTTTTGCTGTTGTACCGCCAACATTACCAATTCCCTGAATAGCAACCGTGATCTGATCAGATGAGCCTATTTTCAGAAGTTTTACAGCTTCGTTAATAACTGCGACACATCCTCTGCCTGTTGCCTCAAAACGCCCTTCGGAACCACCGATACTTAAAGGCTTGCCTGTTACAACGTCAGGGATAGAATAGCCTACGTGCATGCTGTAAGTATCCATCATCCAAGCCATAATCTGTGGATCAGTGTATACGTCAGGAGCCTGTATATCGCTTTTGGGTCCTATTATCACACTTATCTCTGTGATATATCTTCTGGTAAGGCGTTCAAGCTCATGCTTTGACAATATTTTAGGGTCACAGATTACCCCGCCTTTCGCACCGCCGTAAGGTATTCTGGCAACTGCGCATTTCCACGTCATCCACATTGCCAATGCCTTTACTTCGTCTAGCGAAGTTTCTGGATGGTATCTTACCCCGCCCTTTGCCGGACCTCTAGCCATGTTGTGCTGGACACGATATCCTGTAAATACTTTTATTGATCCGTCATCCATTTTTACAGGAAAATTGACGGTCAATTCACGCTTTGGCAATTTTAGCATCTTATGGATACCGTCATCTAAATGGATTATTTCAGCCGCGCGATTAAGTTGCTGTAAAGCTATCTGATAAGGGTTAAGCTCTTCTGGAGATTCTTTATTTGCGCTTTCCATTTTAATCAAATCCCCCTTTATCCCCCTTTAGCTAAATGGGGAATTGTCAAAATCAATTGGCTTGACGCCTATGGGATGGTGTTTATCCTATAAGTATCCACATAATGTTTTTGAAAATTTGTAGGGGCAATCCCTTGCGGTTGCCCTTAAATAAAGGGTAGGTGCAAGACCTACCCCTACTAATCATTTTGCCACGTTGTTGTATTTACCGTCTCTAATTTTCCACTTGAGGCGGATCGGACACCTGCATCAAGGATCGCCATTGCCTCAAGATTAAAGTTCATTTCCAATGTTGGATGTAGCGGTTCACCTGTTTCAAGATGATGAATGAACTCCCATGGCACTTGATGACGACCTTCGGGAATCTGTTCTGGCTCATAGATAGTTGCCTGTCCGTGACCTTGCTCTACCCGAACGTTATTCTGAACTATCAAGGTTCCAGTTGTTCCATATACGATGGGTCCGCTTGGTACGCCGTGATCCCACGTTGTCCACGTACCTTCAAGGATACCCATTGCGCTTGGGAACCTGACGATCATAGCGCCGTTATCATCCGCATCACCCCACTGACTGTCTAGGTTAGCCTTCATTCCGACAACAGAGACAGCCTGTTCCCCTATGTACCATCGGGAAACCATCGCACCATAACAGCAGAAATCAAGCATAGCCCCGCCGCCGGCAGACGTCTGATGCCACCACGTTGCGGCTTTCTCTGCACCGTTCATAGAAGCGGCGGTTTCGTCCACGCCAGCATGAGCGGCTCCGGGTCCAAGAGGCCCCGTGTGGCCACCCCGCCATTTGACCTGAATTATACGACCGATAACGCCTTCATCAAGCAAAGCTTTTGCCTTGCGCGCCGTCGCTGACCACGTAAGAGGCCAATTGACTATCAACTTCGTACCTGCTAACTGACATGCACGAACCATCCGCCATGCGTGCGCATACGACATCGCCATAGGCTTCTCAACACAGACGTTCACTCCAGCATTTGCACATGCCTCAACGATCTCCGGATGCTTTACATTCTCGGAACAGCAGATCACAATATCAAGCTGTTCCTTACTGAGCATTTCGTGATAGTCCTCATAAGAACGAGGAATTTTCAGAGTTGTCATAACGTTTTTCAGATTCCATGCTCTCGTATAAGGCGCTTCACGTAATTCAAGTACTTCCGGAACAGTATCAGCGCAGGATGCCATCTCTACCCGCGGGTGCTGACTGTATAATGTGGCAACGTTATTGATGTGCATGTGGGCAACGCCAATTATGCCCACTCGGTATTTTTTGCTCATATTCTCCCTCCAAAAGGATTCCGAGATTAGAGGATTTAAAGGTTGTCAACAAAGGTTAAAAATCTCCCCTTCCCACCTTTCCAATGGGAAATTGTTTTCCATAAGCATCAAGCTAATGGAATTTGACAATTCCCCCTTTAGCTAAAGGGGGATAAAGGGGGATTTGATTCCTTTCATCCCTCATCCTTTATTCAACCCATATCTCACGGCCTTCAGTTGCAGATTTATACAGGGCGTCAAGAGTACGCATAACGTTCAGGACTTCTGCACGTTTGACAATAAGCTCTTCTTTGCCCTTTATGACATTGACAAAATGCTCTGTCTCTTCCCAGTGGCCGCTGAATTCAACACTCCGATCTGACGGAACTTGCGGACTGACATTCACCTGATACCTTCCCATATTCGTAACTAGCGTAAGCGGATCGAGTACCAAACCGCCTGCATTTCCTAGTATCATAGTGTATCCCATATTTTGAGGCACGTTAGCTGTCCAGCTTGTTTTAAAGGCGACAGTAGCTTTGTTTTCCAAACGTATGAATCCCGCCGCCATGTCCTCAACGTCGAATTCGTTAGGAGTATAGGGTCTGGGAGTTAGAACGCCAAGCGGCGCTCCGCTATCGGATAAAGACGTAGCAAGCCCTTCATCACGATTACCGAATATCGTATAAGTCATACTGCTGACAGATAATACTTTTGGTCCGCCCATAAGCCAGAAAAGCAGGTCAATCGCATGAACTCCAAGATCGTAAACGGGTCCGCCACCGGAATGTTTCTTCATGTGGAACTGTCCCCACGTTGGAGTTCCACGTCTGCGCATATAGTAAGTTTCAGCGTAATACATATATCCGAGTTGTCCCGCATCAATGATTTCTTTTGCCGCTCTGGATCGGTTGGAAAATCTCGCACTCTGGCCAACAAAAAGAATTCTGCCGGCGGATTCTGCGGTATCGAACATCTGTACGGCATCTTCGTAGCAGGTAGCAACCGGCTTCTCACAGAGAACGTGTGCGCCAGCTTTCAGCGCCTCAATGGTTACCTCTTTATGGTAGGCATTGGGTGTGCATACTGACACGATGTCAGGCTTAACCTCAGCGATCATCTTCTTCCAATCGCTGTAAGCATTGGGGATACCTTCAGTTTTGGCTACCAGTTGCGCACGTTCCTCAAGCATATCAGAGACAGCCACGATCTCAACGTCGTTTTTCAGATTCTTCCATGCAGGGATATGGCCTGCATTGGCAATCATACCTGTGCCGACAACTGCGACTTCAAGCAATTTATCTGACATATATCGCTCCTTTCTAATCCTCTTTTTTGGGTGGTTTTTGTTTAAGTTGTGCCTTAATTATCTTAACTAAACTGTTTAAATTGATGGGCTTGCTTACATATTCATCCGCCCCCGCTTCTATACACAATTCCCTGTCACCGGGCATAGCTAATGCTGTTAAAGCTATTATCGGAGTCCCGACTAGATCAGAATCTGCGCGAATGCGGCGGATAGCTTCCAGTCCGTCTATATCCGGCATCTGAATATCCATCAAGATTATATCTGGAACCTTTTCTTTTGCTAGTTGAACTGCCTGTTCCCCATCCATTGCAACAATAATCTGACAATCATTGGCTAGTAAGTAAGCGGAGATATAATCTATGCTGGTTTCGTTATCGTCTGCCAGCAGTATCCGTAGTTGCCTGCCTTCTTCGTTCATAACAATCATCGCTTTTGAGTTGTCTGTTTTCGAAGGCAGAACTTTCTGCAAAGCTTCTATGAATTGTTCTCTGGATATAGGTTTAACGAGATACTCCACTGCGCCGAGCATCATACCACGAGATCGCTCATCCACGATAGACACAATCACAACTGGAATGTCTCTCGTGAGTTCGTTTGCCTTGAGTTGCGTTAAAACATCCCAACCGGATATATCGGGGAGTACGATATCCAGAATTATTACATCCGGTTTGAACTCCAGTACCTTGTCTATCGCTCCCTCCCCTTTGGGATAGATAATAGATTCAGCGCCAATTTCTGATAAGTATCGTGCAATCTGTTGTGCCGCAGGGGCATTATCTTCTATGAGCAATGCTCGTTGTATTTCAATTATCTTAGATTTATCTACGCTTGTTTCGTCTGGCGTTTCATAATCTTCATGCTCATGTCTCCATGGTAGCGAAAAAGTGAAGCGACTGCCCTTCCCCGGTTCACTTTCTACGGAAATGCTTCCGCCATGTGCTTCTATCAAACGGCGTGAAAGCACTAATCCTAGTCCAGTACCAGAATATCGTCGTGAAAGACTGCTATCCAACTGGACAAATGGCTGGAATAAACGTGACATCTGCTCCTTTGAGATACCTATGCCAGTATCCCAGATAGAGAACTTCACCAGTTCATTCTCTGGGTCCCCTGTAACTTCTAAACCAACGGATCCGCCTTCCGGGGTGAACTTAACGGCATTGTTAAGAAGGTTTACCAATACCTGCTTCAACCGCCTTTCATCAGCATTGATTGTCATAGCTATACTATCAAAGCTGGATGATACACGGAGATGTTTTTTCTGTGCTTCCCGCTCGATAAATCTGAGGCTGGCTTCGCTGACCTGCTTGATGGATACTGGTTGAATATTTAAATCCAGTTGCCCGACAGAAATCTTGGACACGTCGAGTATGTCATTGATTAGAGAAAGAAGATGGCGTCCGCTCTCATCAATACTTTGCAGTGATGCAATCTGATCATCTTTTAGATCACCATACACCCCGCTGGTTAATACTTCGCACATACCGAGGATACCGCTTATAGGTGTTCGTAGTTCATGGCTCATAGCGGCTAAAAACTCGTCCTTGAGTCTATTAGCTCTAATCAATTCTGCTGTTCTCTCCGCAACACGTTGAGCCAATGATGCCCGTTCTTCCTCCAGTTCGGCTGTGCGTTCCTTTACCAGTTCCTCAAAGTAGTCACGATTCATTTCCAGTTCTATCTCTCTCTTTTTGCGCTCAGTAATGTCCTTAAAGATCGCTTCCCATTGCAAAACATTGCCTTCATGATCCCTGCGAATTATAGTACTGGTTATAATGTGGATTAGCGTGCCATCCTTTCTGACTACCTCTGCCTCCTTACTTTTCAGATAGCCTTTATTAAGCAATTCTGTAAAAATAGGTTCTCGCTTTTCTGTGGATGAATAAAATTTATTTGCATCCATGCCTATAAGCTCTTCCGGGTTCTCATAGCCGAATATTGCAGCGCCTGCCGGGTTTACGGATATCACCTTGTTATCAGCACCGACAGTCATTACTCCATCTGGAGTTGACTCAAACAAAGTCTTATACCTTTCCGCTATCTCACGCAACTGCATCTCCGCAAGTCTGAACTTGGTGACATCCACCGATGCGGATGTGAGTCCAATAATATTCCCATCGGCATCTCTCAGTGGTTCGATAGTTATATCAGAAAAACGAGGACCGGAAGGTAACTGGAACGAGAATTCCGCTCTTGCGCCAATCCTGCTTTCCAGAACTTTTTGTTGGAGTTCCATCAGCTTTACGACATCAGGTCCCGATAGTATTTCATCAAGGCGTTTACCCAGCATTTGCTCAGGTGGAACATCAAGAACAGGATTGTAAATCCATGTATACCGTAAGTCTTTATCCAAATTCATTACAATAATTGGCGAGTTATTCAGCGCCACACGGAAACGCTCCTCGCTTTTTTTCAGGGCTTCCTCTGCCTGCGCATGCGCAGCGCGCAACCTGAGCGATGTAATTCCATAAGCAAGATCATTAGCTAATTCAGCTAAGAGTTTCACCTCGTCTTTCGTGAATGCATCCGGTTCTCTTGAATATATCGAAATTGCGCCGAGAACTTTTTCGTCAGATATAAGCGGAAGAACCATTGAGGATGCGTAGCCCCGTCGTATCGCATCTTCACGCCAGAGTGCGAATTTTGGATCGGTCAGCATGTTTTTGCAGGTGCTTGGTTCCCCTGTACGTATGGCAGTGCCTGTGGGACCTTGACCACGTTCAGTATCTGCCCAGGTGATGTGAAGTGTCTCCAGATATCCTTCTTCAAAACCAGCAGATGCGACAGGTCGGACTGTCTTGTTTTCATCATCCTCGGCGTAACCGATCCATACCATTGCATAGCCGCAGTCATCCACAACAATCCTGCACACTTCATCAAGGTACTCCGATTCATCATCAGCGTGAATCAATGCCAGACTACTGTCGCTCAATGCCTTCAGCGCTTGGTTAAGCTTGTGCAGTGACTCCTCCGCGCGCTTGCGAAGTATGGTTTCGAGGATAGTCGGTGTCAGCGCCTCCAGCACCTCTTGATCTTCGCTTCTGTACCCGTCTTCACGGTTGCCAACCCCTATCATACCGACTGTCCTGCCATCGCTGACGAACGGCACACCGAGGAACGCTGTCAACGGCGGATGACCTTCAGGCACGCCAATGCTGTCCGGGTGCGAAGAAGGATCGTTTGTCAGAAGGCTTTTGCCGTCCTGAATAACCCGACCGTATAACCCATTTATTTTGAAGTCGCCCGGGGGTCTGCGATGTCCTATCTTGTCGTACATTGTACAGAGTTCCCATCCGGGGTTGCTGACTGCGATGTCGTGGAGAAGACCATCCGAACCGATCTCATCAATGAAGCTGAACTTACTGCTTGTGATGAACTCAACAATATCCAGACAGGCTTGCCCGAAATCCTCCAGCGTATCACATCGGATCGCCTCCCCATAAACCCGATTAATGGCGCTCAGGATGATATTCTGACGGTTGATCATAGCCTCGGACTGCCTGCGCTCTGTGATGTCAATGCAGATACCGAGCATACGGACCGGACGGTTTTGGTCATCGTATATGCCCTGTCCCAAAGCATTGATCCAGCGTATCTGTCCATCGGGTAATACAATTCGGTATTCGCTGTTCAGATTAGTATGCTTTTTCAATGCCCGGCTAATCTGTCGGTTAGCAGACACCCGATCTTCAGGATGCAGGACGTCATTCCATAGCACAAAGGATGCAACAGTTTTCTGTGGGTCAAGCCCGAAGAGATCAAACAACTCGGATGACCACTCGATATGAGCGGTTTTGACATCCCAATCCCATGTCCCTGCCCTGGATGCGTTCAGCGCCATTTTCAGGCGTTCAGTCGTCTGGCGTAAAGCATTCTCCATCCGATTGCGCTCAGTGATGTCAATTCCATATATGTTGATGTACCCGGCTTCTATTATAGGCACAAATGTTAAGTTATAGGTATAGTTATCAAAGTCAACGTCAATAGTCGTCTTTAAGCCGGAACCAAATGTATCGGCAACAATCTTCATCCATTGATCGGGCAAAGGCTTGCCAACTTCACACCCCAGTAGATCCGACAAAGCTGAACAGGCTGAATTGGCATAGACGATAGTACCATCGCTTGTGACCCGTATCACAGGACTGGGGTTTTGTTCTGGAAACTTTGCCAATTCTTCTATTAACTCTGCGCTCTTGCGCTCGGTTATATCAATCATTATTACTCGATAGCTTTTGGGTTCGCCATCGGTGCCCTGTATAACTATGGTTTCCAACTGAACATAATACCGGCCGCCATCGCTTTTCACTATTTTTATTTCGCAGGTTTGCTTTGTTTTCGTTTCATCAACCAGCCTGTGATGCAGATAAAGCACATCCTGATCATCACTAGCAACGAAGTGAGTTAGCGATTTTCCAATCAATTGTCCTCGTTCTATGCCCAGCATGTCGGCTCCGGTAAGGTTTACCTCCAATATTTTCCAGTCTCTACCCACTGTAAAATAGCCAACCGGGGCGAAGTCATAGAGATCAGAATACTTATTTCGAGATTCTTCAAGGTCTTCCTGTATCTGACGAAGTTCCTCGTTCTGCGACTCTAGCTCAGTCTGATAAACGTCCATTTCATGAAGCAATCTCTGCACGTCTTCAGATTTTAGCCCAATTACATTCGCTGTTCCCTCCTGCAATGCCTTTTCTGCTCGTTTGCGCAGTCTATCCAGCCTATCTGAATTCGTTTCACTTTTTTTCACAACGTCCTCCCGAAAAGTAATCTTAAATTGTAGGAAAAACACGGTTTTCTAATACTGCTTGACCAGATTAATTTTTTTGCTTACGATAATTTATAGAAAGAGTAGGTTGGATTGAGGAACGAAATCCAACAAATTGATATACGATTTTAATAGTCGGGTTTCGTTCCTCAACCCGACCTACAATTATTTCAATAAACTAAATAATTGAACCATGCCCAATAATGCACTATTAAGGACCATGATTAAATAACTTGCCCAATAAGAAACACACCCCCGACCCCTCTCAAGAGGGGAGTTGAGCGAATTCCCCTCTTGAGAGGGGACTAAGGGGTGTGTTAAAAACGTTATTTTTGTAATACCTAAATATCTCAAAATCGGGAAGTTATTTAATCACGGATCCTAAATATGGAAAATGGTATTACATTTAAGTTGAATAATTAATCTGGTTGATCATTACTGATCAATCAAAATCAGCGGAGTCCTTTTATCTCGGTTATGTCCTCGATTGCGAGGAGAATCAATTGAGAATTGTCGGTATTGTTGTACATTTTCCGCGCGTTTAACAACATTTCCCGTCTCCCTATGCCCGGGAACTCGTGTTCGACCTTAAAATTGTCAAAGAAGGTATTTTCTTTTTGAATTTTATTTAGTAATTCCTCCAACCCCTGAATATGCCACTGTCCGTCGCCCAGATCATATATAACCTTTCCAATGGTATCTTCTGGCAGTGATTTGAAGGTTCGATAAAATGAGTGGTTTGCGGATACTATCTTCAATTCAGAATTCAGTATCAACAGGGATTCATGTATTGTCGCTATTATATTCTCGACATACTCACGGGCGATCTGGGCTTCTTGCTCTGTTTTTTTCTGCTGAGTGATATCTCCGAATGTGATAACAATTCCATTAATCGTATTCTCTATAGTTCGGTAAGGCGTTATCTGAATTGAATACCATAAACCGTCATTGGTTTGGACTTCAACGTGTTTTGAAATGAGGGTATCCAGCACACCCTTGACGTCCTGATTTAGATTCTCATAAGCTAGATTAGAGGAAATGTGGCTGAAAGGACGGCCGATGTCAGACTGAATCAAATTAATAAATTGTGTAGCGGGAGGAGTGAAACGCTGAATGTTAAGGTTATTATCCAGAAAAATAGTGCCAATTTTTGTGCTGGCAAACAGGTTATTCAGATCGTTATTGGCTTTGGATAACTGCTCTATCTTCCCTTCTAGCTCATTATTTACCGTTACGAGTTCCTCATTGACTGACTGTAACTCCTCTTTAGAGGTTTCCAGTTCCTCGTTAGTGCTTTGAAGTTCTTCGTTAGAGGATTGAAATTCCTCGTTGGTTGACTTTAGTTCCTCATTGGCTGTCTCTAACTCCTCTATGGTAGTCTGTAGATATTCTCTGGTGGCTTTTAACTCCTGTTCTAATTCCTTTGTGCGGGCGCTGGCTTTTTTATTCAGCTTAGGTGTTGCTTCCTCTGATTCTATGGATGGCATTGGTGCTTTATCCTCAAATACAATCATCACAAGCTTTTTCGTAGATATTTCTCCAGGTATAGGCTTGACCGTAAGATCAATGATCTGAATGTCGCCATTAGTCTTTACCATTAAGTTTCGATATGTAATATCCTTATTTTCAGACGTTGCTTTATGGATTGCGGTTATCAAATTTGGTTTCAGTCCTTGACGAGTCATATCCAGAATATTTAAACTGGCTTCGCCGGTAGCTGGCTCCAGATATTTTCCCGTTCGACCATGAAAATAGAGGACGTTGTGTTTATCATCAATAATCACACATGCTGGTGAGTAGCTATCCAACAACAACCGTTCAGTTAGCTTGCGAAGATCGACTTCTGCCCCTGTTATGCTATCTTTATCTATTTGTGCTTCATTACCCCCACCCGCTAAAAAAGAAGCATAAACATGAGCCATAGGCTGGTGCGATAGCATATTACTCTTGCGATGAAAAATTTTCCATTTCCTGTCAATAGTGGTAAAAAGGTCAGTAAATCCTCCAATAGTTTCTGCTGTGCCTAGAAATAGGTAGCCATTTTGATTTAATGAATAACAGAAAAGCGATATTAGCTTTTTCTGTAGTTCCTCTTCCATGTATATCAACAGGTTACGGCAACTGATCAGATCAATTTTGGTGAAGGGCGGGTCCTTAATTACATCCTGTTTAGCGAAAATCAGCATATCCCGAATGGATTTTATAATATGAAACGTATTATTCTCTTTAGTAAAGAACCGTTTCAATCGCTCCGGGGAAACATCAACTGCAATGCTATCAGGATAAATGCCTGCGCGCGCTGTTTCGATCGCATAAGCGTCAATATCGGTGGCGAAAATCTGCGCCTGAATTACTTGTGCATGTTTTTCCTCATACTCCTTTATAAGCATTGCAATGGAGTAAGCTTCTTCACCGGTAGAACAAGCAGGGACCCAGATCCGCACAGGTTGATTGGAATCCCTGTTTTCAAAAATAGGTGCGATTACCTTCTCCGTAAGCAATTCAAATCCAGCAGGATCACGAAAGAAATTGGTGACGCCTATCAATATTTCTTTGAATAGTGTATCTAATTCTCCTTGATTTTTCTGAAGATAGCTCACGTAATCAGCTATTTTATCAATCTGATTAACCGTCATCCGTCTTTCAACCCGACGAAGAATGGTATTTTTTTTGTATAGGGAAAAGTCATGCCCGGTCTGACTGCGCAGCAGAATAAATATCTTTTGCAGCCAATCATTTTTATCAGGCACAAGTGCAACGGCTTTCCATGGTAACTTGCCAAGCACATGCTGAACGTAATTAATCAGTTGCTCTGGCATCTTATCGGGGGGAAGAATATAGTCCACTAAGCCGGTAGCAATGGCGCTTCTTGGCATTCCATCATACTTGGCAGATTCCGGAACCTGCACCATTGCCATACCACCTTCTTCTTTAACTGATTTTAACCCCAGAGTGCCGCCGGTTCCAGTGCCAGAAAGTATAATGCAGATTGAATGTTCTCCCTGGTCTTGTGCCAGAGAACGTAAAAAGAAATCAATAGGCTCTCTATGCCCATAAGGTGATTCTGGTTCCATGACCTGGAGTGTGCCATGCAGAATCGCCATGTCCCGATTGGGAGGAATAATGTAGATGCAATTTGGCTCCACTTTCATGCCGTCTTTTACTTCATAGACTTTCATCTTTGTATATCGGCTGACCAGTTCATTTAGTATGCTTTTGTGAGTGGGGTCTAAATGCTGAACCAGAACAAAAGCTATACCGCTGTCAGAAGGCATATTAGTAAAGAATTGCTCAAATGCCTCCAGTCCTCCTGCGGAAGCGCCAACTCCTACAATAGGTAGCCAGAGAGATTCGCTGGTTTCTAATTTTACTTCCTGATCAGGAGCTTTAGCGTCTTCAGGCGAAGGAATATCCTGAGATTCTTGCTGTGTATCCGCATCTTTCTCGTTTACATCTTTTACTCGTTTTTTTCTCGGCACTTTCAAATACCTAAGCCTTTCAGATGGAAAAATCCATTTTATACCATTTTCAGAAAACCATTGTGCATTACAAAAATTGTAGAGGCACGTTGCAACGTGCTTCTACGAAATATAATCATTAACATTATGCACAAAAATAAAATGAAAATGGTATTATCTTTATAAATTTCTATGAACATAATATCACAGTTAATAAGTGCTCGCAAGAATTTTCTAGTTCCGAAGATACACACGGATTGACACGGATAAAAGAAAAGATGCAGGATTTATGATACAAGATGAAAACAAGATCATATACTTTTTTACAAATTTTTTTTAATTTCTTGTAATCATTAAAAAATGCCATTTTGACATTGTATAACATGGAATCTGGATGTTAGATATTAGATATTAGATATTAGATAAAGCTCATTTCTCTTTCTGTGCTACCACGACGAACTCACCGCCGACATACGCGCGTTCGTGTGTCCAGGTTCCCGGGGGAGACTGTGGGTTCAGCTTTTGGTATCGTGACAGATCATCCACTTGCCGAATGGAAAGACCGACGTCGAGGAGTCCGTTGAAGATGTCGTCCATGTAGTGTCGGAACTCAATGGCGCCATCTTCTCGATAATCAACCTTCTCAGAATATGGTTTGGTTATCCGGTAACCATCCCCATCCCAAGTTGCGAAATGGACCGCTGGCTGGTGCCAATCCGTACGGTACAGCCCGCCCGGACTCAACACCCTGGCAACCTCGGAGTAAACCTGCCATGTGTCGGGGACATAGCACATAGCCGTTCCATACACGATATCGAAGGACCCATCACTCAAACACGAAAGGTCGCGCATGTCCGAGTGGATTGTCGTTATCTCGTAGCCATAATACTCCGCCGCCTTCCTATCTCCATCAAGTTGCCCCTGAGCCAGGTCAACCACCGTCACCCTTGCGCCAAGCAATGCAAATACCGCAGACTGTTGCCCGCCGCCGCATGCGAGGCAAAGCACATTCCTGTCCTCAACATCAGCAAATACATTGTGGGGAGACATCTCTGTCAGTGGTTCTGGTACAGGGTCCAATTCACCTCTGGCGTACTGCCGAATCAGATCAGGATCGAGGTTCAACCATGGAATTGTGAATCCGCATCCCTCTCGCACCATCTTCTCCCAGTGCAGTTCGTTGGCACTTGCAACTTCGTCTCTTATTTTCATGTTGTTTCATCTTTCTATCAAATTATTATTTCTTGACAAGTTCTTTCTTAATTCTTATAATTTCCTAACTGTATAACATGGTATCTGGATGTTAGCGAACCTATTTCCATCTAATACCCAGTATCTAACATCAATTTAAGCTAAATAAATACAGATGATTAATGTCCCTAAAGAAATATCGTCACACTGATATTTTATAGAACTTCATCTGTAAAATCAACAAAAAACAATGGGTTGGGAATATAAAAACACATGGCATAGCTTTCCTTTCAATAAAGGAGAATATGAGGAGTAAAATTATGAAAAGAGTAAAATTTGCCGTTATTGGTTTAGGATGGTTTGGTGAGAAGCACTGCGAGGTACTTTCTGGTATCCCGCAAATTGAGTTATTTGCCTTATGCACACGCACTGAACCAAGGCTGCAGGAATTAGCTAAACAATTTAACGTGCCACATACCTACACAAACTACAATGAATTGTTAGCTAACAAGGAAGTTGAGGCTGTAAACGTTGTAACGATGTGGGATCAACATACGGGTCCGACATTAGCGGCACTTTCAGCAGGGAAACATGTTTTTGTTGAAAAACCAATGGCTTCTACATTAGCTGATTGTGAGGCTATTGTAAACGCCGCAAACGCATCGGATAAATGCTTCATGGTCGGGCATATATGCCGATTCAATCCCCGCTATGCCGCCGCAAAACAAGAGGTTACGGCAGGTAAGATCGGCAAGATCGTTTCTATGTATGCCCGCCGTAATATACCGGCTACTGTCGGTGCGTCAGTTCTTGGAAAGATCGGACCGATTATCGGTGATGGAGTTCACGATACAGACCTGATGCTCTGGTACTCAGGCGCCAAAATCGAGACAGCTTATGCTCAATCGCTGTCTGTGCGGGGATTACGCTATCCAGATATAGGCTGGACAATGTATCGTTTCAACACAGGCGCCATCGGTGTATGTGAAAACATCTGGTTCCTGCCTGATAAGACTTCATTTCAGATTGATGAGCGTATGGAAATCATCGGCACCGAAGGTTCTATACACATACACGATACCTATCCCAACTTTTCGGTTTGCGATAAAGATGGCTGGCGGTCGCCAGACACGACTTACTGGCCAATGTTACATAATTTGCGTGCAGGTGCGCTCAGAGAAGAACTGGCTTACTTTGCCAACTGTATTCTGAACGGGGAAAAGCCAAGTGTTATCACACCTATAGAGTCTTTGGAAGCGGTACGGGCTTGTTTAGCGGCAGAGAAGTCGGCAGAGAATGGACAGGTCGTAAAAGTCTAATGGAGGAGAAAAATGGAATTTGACCATGTAGGAATGATAACAGATCAGCCTAAATACGAAGAGAACTTTGTTGAATCTACAAGGGTTTGGGTGACTAACCCTAAAGAACATCCGTTTCATGTGGAGTGGCTTCGCTACGAATCGGATAGTCCTGTAACAGGACCGGTTAGAGATTGTCCCCATGTGGCATACCGTGTAAAAAGCCTAGATGAGACAGCCAAAGGCATGAAAGTTTTGCTGGAGCCATTTGAAGTTGGGGCTTTTGTACGAGTTGGTTTTTACCAATCGGATGATGGTGCAGTTGTCGAATTGATGGAATATAAAGGAAGCTCCAATCAGTGGTTTAACAAATAACATTGAGCAGTTTTCAGTTAGGAGATAGCACACGAATAAACGCGGATCTCGTTCCGCAGAGTAACGGAAGAGCAAATCAGACGGATATACGCGGATTAGAAATAAATAAAAGAAAAATCCGCGAAAATCCGTTTAATCAACGTCATCCGCGTTCCATTCCTATAAAAGATATAGCGATGTAAATCGCAATTATAGATGTTCAAATAATGTTTTTTAAAACGGAATAGTCACGAATTACACGAATGATCGAATTACACGAATAAAAGTAAGAAAAATTTTTGGAATTCGTTAATTGGCGAAATTCGTGTTTAAAATTCTTTTTCTGAATGTATATAGTAATGAAAAAATAGACAAACATAAGAGGAATATAGTATGAATCTAATTTTCTGTGCAATTTTAACGTTTAGTTTTGCTTCGGCAGGACAAAATCCATCTCCGCCTATTGCCAAGATTATACCACATAAAACAACTATACACGACAAAGAACGTATAGACAACTATTTCTGGCTGAGAGAAAGAGACAATCCCGAAGTCATTAAATACCTCGAAGCGGAGAACAAATACACCGAAGAAATGATGAAATCCACAGAAGGACTTCAAGAGACGCTTTACAATGAAATGAAGGGAAGGATCAAAGAGACAGACGTATCCGTCCCCGTGAAGATAGATGATTACTACTATTATAACCGAACTGAGAAAGATAAACAGTATGAGATACACTGCCGAAAGAAAGGCAGTCTTGATGCTCAAGAGGAGATAATACTTGACGAAAACACCCTCGCTGAAGGTAAAGATTACTTCAGCATCGGCGTCTTTGAGGTAAGCCCAGATCACAGACTACTTGCATATTCTACTGACACAGAAGGCTCTGAGAAATATATCATCTACATCAAAGATATGACCACAGGTGAATTACTCAAGGAGATGATTCCAAATACCTATTACTCTCTGGAATGGACAAATGACAGTAAAACCTTTTTTTACAACACACTGGACGATTCCATGCGACCATACAAGGTCTTCAGGCACATATTAGGAACTGATCCAAAAGATGACGTGCTTATATACCACGAAAAAGATGAGGCTTTTTACGCAGACATTTCAAAATCAAAGAGCAAAGCTTATATCTTCATAACATTGGGAAGCAACACCACAACCGAAGTGCGTTACCTGGGTGCAGATCGCCCTACCGAAGAATTCAAGCTGATTTACCCAAGACAGCATGAGATGGAATATTACGTCGAACATCAGGGAGATAATTTCTTCATCGTGACCAATGATAACGCTAGAAACTTCAAGCTGGTAAAAGCGCCCATATCGGACCCATCAAAAGAGAATTGGGTGGATGTTATTCCGCACAGCGATTCAGTAAGGATTGACAGTGTTGATACTTTCATGAACTATCTGGTAATCTATGAGCGTGAAGATGGCCTGAAAAAGATTCGCATAATGAATACAGCAAAAAATAAGACATATTACGTAGACTTCCCTGAACCTGCTTATAGCTATTGGGAAGGCGATAATCCCAATTATGATACAAATATTCTGCGTTTCGGTTACACGTCCCTTGTCACCCCAAACTCAATCTTTGATTATAATATGGATACAAAAGAGCGTGAACTAAAAAAGCGGGACGAGATACCAAGCGGATATGATCCATCGCTCTATCAATCAGAAAGAATATTTGCAAAGGCTTCAGATGGCATTTCCATTCCCATATCGCTGGTATATAAAAAGAGCATAGCCAAAGAAGGCAGAAATCCGCTTTTATTATATGGCTATGGTTCTTATGGCGTAACCACTGAGCCTGAATTCTCGATAAGCCGTTTAAGCCTATTGGATCGTGGGTTTATATATGCCATCGCTCATGTTCGTGGTGGTGAGGAGATGGGTAGATATTGGTACGAACAGGGCAAACTTCTCAACAAAAAGAACACCTTTACAGACTTCATTGCTTGTGCAGAGCATTTGATCTCCGAAAAATATACATCCAGCGACAAATTAGCTATAAATGGAGGAAGCGCCGGCGGTCTGCTCATGGGCGCAGTTACAAATATGCGACCCGATCTGTTCGATGTTGTTGTTGCAGAGGTGCCTTTTGTGGACGTTATGAATACTATGCTCGATCCATCTTTACCTCTGACGGTCACAGAATATGAAGAATGGGGAAATCCTAACGATAAACAATACTATGACTATATGATGTCGTATTCACCTTACGATAATATAGTCGCAAAGGGTTATCCAAATATGCTTATTACAACAAGCCTGAACGACCCCAGGGTGAATTATTGGGAACCGACTAAATGGACTGCAAAATTGAGGGCATTAAAAACCGATAAAAATGTGTTATTACTAAAAACAAATATGGGTGCAGGACACGGCGGGGCATCGGGCCGCTATGACTATTTGAAGGAAATAGCTTTTAAGTTCGCTTTCATTTTGAATATAATAAAGATTGACTCTTAATGAACTGAGTGACTACTTTCGAGATGAAGTTTTCGCAGAAGCAGAGGTACAATATGAAGGATAAAGATTTGATCCAGTTGCAACACATGCTTGATTATGCTCGTGAAGCCATTTAACCGCTTGAGGATACAGCAGGAATTACCTCTGTTGCGTTTAATCCTTATGGGCATTACATTTATCAATAACGTTAAATAATTAGTTAGTTATATCCGTTTACAATGGTAGGTGGTATAAATATGGATATTCCAAGTCTTTTAAAAGAAAAGAAAAACCTTTATTACGCTGGACTGGATGACAAAGGATTACCTTTTGGTGAATCTTTAAAATTTATTGTTCAATCTTCAAAAAAGAATATCACTTACTTAAAGGCAGAATCATTGTTTGTTGACCACATAATAATACCCCCAACATTTCTCTTTTATTGTATTCCATCTGACAAGAAAGAATCATGGGATTTCTATAGAGAAATTTCGTCTCTTTTTGTTGGTAAGTATCTTGTGACAAGTGTTTATGGTGGCATAAATAGAACAAGTGATTTTTTAAGCTTAAAAATAGAAAAAGGTGAACCGGAAGAGATCAATCTTATTTTGAATAAGATGACTATATTACGTTCACTCTTTGATAGTATACCACTTCTTTGTAGAGATGTAGAGGAACAAAGTTCAGCTTTTAAACAGAAATTTATTTCAAGTATTGATAGTGCACCCGATTCAAGATTAGATCAAGGAACTAAAGAGACCCTTTTAGATTTGATTGAAGACAATGAGAAGGTCGGCGGTATAGCATTATCAAGATATAGAACTATTCTACTACTTAACAATCTAAGGCGGGAAGGTAAGATCAATGAAGGTATATATCAAGAAATTTATTATAGAATGAACTCATCATACTATATACAAGGAGCAGAAACATATTTTGCAAATATTTCCTGTTTAAATTCGCCAAAATATCCTATATTAATAAGAGGGTCTTTAGAAACGGAGTCGAGTAAGATATTAATTGCTTATGATCCTGAATTAATATTATCAATACTACGAGCTCACAATATAAATGAGGGTCACATAAATAAAATGACAGTATCCGATATTGAAAGGATAAAAGAGAGTAATTCCTTTAGAGTATTTAGGGATAGGTACCAAAAGTTTGCAGAATCTTTACAAAAATGTCTAAATGGAGTTGATGAAATCTCCAAAACTAATCTCATAAAACTTGACCAAAAAATAATTGAGCAATTCCAGCAAGAGTATTTGATTGGTCGAAAACTTTCAGATAAAATGAAGTCTCGGTATAGTATATTAGAAAATATGTTTTTCTCGACAGCTACAGGAATTCTTGGTTATTTGCTAGGAGGGCCACTTGGTGCAATGTTGGGAGCAGTGCCAGTTATTTTACAAGTCTCTCGGATTACACCAAGAATTTCAGATTTAATTATAGATAGGATTGGTAATCATGAAAAAGCATTTTATGAATACGTTAAAATTATAGATAAAGTGTCCTCTGATTTGGAGAAAGAAAAAATGAATAGATAGAGTATTTGAACGGTAGCCCCACATTAAAATGTGGTCAAAGATTCCATCGGTTAATAAGCTCTTTCAAACGCTCAGAAGGTCTACCCCTAGGTAGCTTCCAAGGAAGTAACGGCACTTGATAAGTAA
>Ga0315282_10005484_pt1 | contig 21580 bp, 25 predicted proteins | sample YL17G07_20_MG_FD_203693 | JGI IMG/M metagenome (GOLD analysis project Ga0315282, IMG submission 203693) | Sediment microbial communities from Yellowstone Lake, YNP, Wyoming, USA - YL17G07_20 | ecosystem: Environmental > Aquatic > Freshwater > Lake > Sediment | place: USA: Wyoming | collected... | reverse complement strand
CCAATGATATTCTACCGGATGTATGCGTGCCAGGCCTCCACATTAGGAAATGCGGAGGCGCGGGCACCGTGGCGCCGAAGACGGCGCCGGCGCTTACGCGCTGCAATCGACCGAGCGTTGTTCTGATTAGACGTCCGGGTGGAACTTCTTGCCCTTGACCTTCTCGGAATAACCGGCGTAGTCGAGGTACCTGGTAATTCCGCCCATGTAGAAGGGGTAGCCCGCCCCGAATATCATGCATATGTCGATTTCCTCGGGGGCGCCCACCACGCCGTCCTCGATCATCCTCCAGGCCTCGTCGGCCAGCGCCTCGCTGACGCGGTCGCGCATCTCCTGGGGGGTGACCTTCTTCGGTGGATCGGCCTGCTTCCAGAACTCACGCACCTCCGGGTCGACCTCGCCGTCGGGGCCGTAGACGCCGGGCTTCCTGCGGGCCACCAGCTCCCGGACGTTGTCGCTCACGGAGTAGCGGTCCGGGAAAGCGTCGGCCAGGGTCTCGGTGGTATGCAGGGCGATGGCCGGTCCCACCAGGGCGAAGAGGACGAAGGGGGGCATGGGGGTACCCAGCTCCCACAGCGCCGCGTCCACTTCCTTGAAGTCGTTGCCCTCGTTCACCAGCTTGACCGTCTCCACCATGGAGCGGGTGAGCAGGCGGTTGACCACGAAGGCGGGGGCATCCTTACACAGCACCGAACGCTTTCCGATCTTCCTGCCCGTGTCGAAGGCGGTGATCAGGGTGGGATCGTTGGTTTTCTCCGCCTTGATGATCTCCAGCAGGGGCATGGCCGCCACCGGGTTGAAGAAGTGGAATCCCACCACCCTCTCCGGGTGCTTGAGGTCGGAGGACATCTCGGTGATGCAGAGGGAGGAGGTGTTGGTGGCCAGGATGGCCGTCTCGGATACGAACTCCTCGATCTCTCCGAAGACCTTTTTCTTGATGGGCATCTCCTCCAGCACCGCCTCGATGATGAAGTCGCACTCCGCCATGTCCGCGTAGTCCAGGGTGGGCTCCACCAGGTTGAGGATCCAGGGGACCTGGCCCTTGTCGATGCGGCCCTTCTCCGCCTGGCGGTTGATCTCCTGGGTGATGTATCCCACACCCTTGTCCACGAACTCCTGCTTGATGTCCTTGATCACCACGGGGATTTTCATACGGCGCAGGAAGAGCACCGCCAACTGGCTCCCCATCAGGCCCGATCCCAGGATACCGACCTTCCGCACCGGCAGGGGCGCGCCCTCCGGCACGCCGACGGGCTTCTTGGCCCGGCGCTGGGTGAGGTCGAAGGAGTAGGCTCCGGCCTGCATCTGGGGGGAGGGGATGAGGTCGCCCAGGGCTTCGTCCTCCATGGCGAACCCCTCGTCCACCGATATGTCCCGGGACTTGCCGATGATCTCGATGGCCCGATAGGGGGCCCGGGACTTGCCGTGCACCTTGGAATCGGCGACGGCCCTGGCCTGATCGCATAGGGCATCCACGTTGGACCAGTCGGGCTCCGGCCTCTCCACCTTCTCCTTGCCCTCCAGGAGGCCCACGGCGAACTGGATGCTTGAATCGAGTAAGTCCACCGGCTCGAAGAGGCGGTCGGCTATGCCCAGCTCGAAGGCGTTTTTCCCGTTGATCATGCGGTTGTTGTTCAGGGCGTTGTGGATGATGATCGAGAGCGCCTTCTCCGGGCCGATGAGCTTGGGCAGGAGGGTGGTCCCGCCCCATCCCGGGATCAAACCCAGGAAGCATTCGGGAAATCCCAGCGCGGTTACGCCGGTGGATATGGTGCGGTAGTCGGCCATAAGGGCGATCTCCAGCCCCCCGCCCAACGCGGCGCCGTTAACGGCGGCGACGGTTAAGAAGGGGAGATCCATGATGCGCTTGAAGGCGGCATGGCCCACCTGCGCTATTTCTTTGGCCTGTTCCTTGGTCTTTACCTCCGGCACCTGGGTGAGATCGGCCCCCACGGCAAAGATAAAGGGCTTTCCGGTGTACACCAGGGCCCTGACGTCGGGCTCCGCCTGGATGCGGTCCAGGCAGGCATTGAGGCTCTCCATCCCGCCCATGCCGAAGGTGTTGGGCTTGCGGTAATCCTCGCCGTTATCCATGGTCATCACGGCGATTTTGCCGGCCGGCGATTCGTAATAAGTCTCTTTAAACTGGGTTACCAGCTCGTCGGGCATCTCTACCTCCTTTCCATTCTCCGCTGTCTAGTTCTGGACGTTTTCCCAGATGACGGATCCGCCCTGCCCCAGTCCTACGCACATGGTGGTCAGGCCATACTTGGCCTCGGGGTGCTCCTCGAAGAGGTAGGCGAGGTGGCCCATCAGCCGGCCTCCGGAGGAGGCCAGGGGATGCCCGAAGGCGATGGCCCCGCCCCAGGGGTTGAGGCGCGGGTCGTCGGCCTTCTCGATGCCGAACTCGTTCATGAACGCGACGACCTGGACGGCAAAGGCCTCGTTGACCTCGAATAAGTCCAAGTCCTCGAACTTCATGCCCGCCTTCTCCAGGACCTTCTTGGTGGCCGGCACGGGAGCCAGCCCCATGATCTCCGGCTTTACCGCGGCGAAGGCGTACTGGACCAGGCGCATGCGGGGCTTGAGACCGAACTCCTTGACCGCCTTCTCCGAGGCCAGGATCGCTCCCGCCGCGCCGTCGTTCAGGCCGGAGGAGTTACCCGCCGTGACCCTTCCCTTGACCCGGAAGGGGGTGCGCAGGCCCTTCAGGCCCTCCAGGGTGGTCTCCGGGCGGGGCTGCTCGTCCTTGCCAGCCACCTTCCAACCGTTCCCGGACCATACGGTCATGGGGACGAGTATCTTCGCGATCTTGCCCTCGTCCAAAGCCTTCTTGGCTTTCTGCTGGCAGAGAAGGGCATACTCGTCGCACTGTTCCTTGGTGATCTCCGGGAACATGTCGTGGAGGTTCTCGGCGGTCATGCCCATGTTCAGGGCGCTCTGGTCCACCAGGCTCTCCGACATGAAGCGGGGGTTGGGGTCGGCGCCCTGGCCCATGGGATGGTGGCCCATGTGCTCCACGCCCCCGGCGACGATCAGGTCCGCCGCCCCCACCTGGATCTCGGACGCTCCAAAGCATATGGCGGTCATGCCGCCGGCGCACATGCGGTCGACCGCGGCACCGGGTACGCTGACCGGCAACCCCGACAGGATGGCCGTGGTGCGGCCTATGGTAAGGCCCTGGTCGCCGAATTGCGTGGATGCTCCCCAGATGTTGTCATCGATGCGATCCTTGGGCACCCCCGGGTTGCGGTCCAATAGGGATCGGATAACCTTAACCACCAGGTCGTCCGCGCGCGTCTGGGCGAAAATGCCGTCGGGTCTGGCGCGTCCGAAGGCGGTGCGGCAGGCATCGATGAGGTAGACTTCGTGTAATTCCCTGGCCATAACTTCCCCTCCTTCAAGACATCTGGGGCGCCTCCTCATAGCGCCCGGTCCTCAGGGTATTTTGCTTTGCTGTATGTAAAGGGGCCGAAAACCCCGGTGTTGCCGGTGGGTTAAAGCTTGAGGGACTCTCAGGAGAAGTGCTTCATTCATTGCCACGACCATTTCCATAACCCTTACTATCCACCGCTTATTATAGGTTTCCAGGCCCTCCCAACGCAACATGGTGTCAGGTGTTTTCTTGGAGTAAGCCAGCACATAGATCCCCCCGGGGTCAATTCGCCCGCCACGGTCATGTCGTTTTCGCATCGAGGCCAACCACGGGGTCGGCCCGCCATTCCACGCCACAGGTGCAGTATTAGGCCAATTCTTATAGCATTCTAGCTATAGGGACTGCCGCACAGATAGGTACTCGCAAGACCTATCCCCTGTAATTGCGCTTTATTTGCTGCACAGTGGAGCGTAGATTACGGAATGACAGCTATTTTAGCGAACGTGCGGGTGCGAAATGTTCGGGCTCCAATTTATGCAACGGGCTCTATGGCAACGATATTGTCTTGCCTATGAGCGCCCGTTGTTACTTAACCATGATCGGCAAGGGCGAAAACGACATGGAATGCGGAGGTCGGCCCCATTGAAGGTTTTATCGAGGGAGCGGAGATCCCCTACCCTGCACGACTTTCCCTACCGGGGCGAGAAGCGCAAATGCTACCACAAGTGGATCGTAAACGTCACTCCCCCCGGCAGGGGGCACTGCCTGCATTCCTGCCTTTACTGCTACGCGAGGGACGCCGTTTACTCCCGCGGGGACGAGGGGGGTCTGGTGGTCTATTCCAACCTGGCCTCCCTGGTGGAGAGGGAACTGGCCGGGTTGCAGCTCTGCCCTCCCCTGTCCATATCCAACGTCACCGACCCCTGCCAGGACGTCCCCGAGCTGCGCGCCGCGGTGAGGGATCTGGTCGCGGTCCTGGTGCGGTGGGGGGTGAGCTTTCATGTGATCACCAAGGGGGACCCGTCCTTCCTGGAGGCGGTGGAGGGGTTCCCCGGAGGCGGCCGTTTCTTCCTCGCCGTCACCATAGAGGGGCCACCGGAGGTACTGGAACTGGTCTCCCCCGAAGCCCCGGGTTATGGGAAGAGGCTCGAGTCGCTGCGTTGGGCCTCCTCGCTGGGATTGCCGGCTGAGGTCCGTCTGGACCCGGTCATCCCGCCGCTATGGCGCGCCCTGTATGGAAAAAGCTGGCTTGACCGGGTAGAGGGGGTCCTGGAGGACTGCGCCTCCGCCGGGGCCGGGCACGTGGTGAGCTCCACCGGCCGTTTCACCCAGTCCACCCTGGCCGCCCTGCGCCGGCTGGTGGACCGCGCATCTCTCGCGGAAGGAACTCGCCTGGAGGAGGAGTATTCCTTCGACCGCTCCTGCACATCCAGCGGCTATATGCTTCGACCCGACCGGCGTCGCGCCTTCCACCTGCGTATCCGCGCCGCCGCCGGGAACGCGGGGATGACCTACGCTGTATGCCAGGAACTGGAAACCGGGGAGGCGGATACGCCCGGCCTGCCCCACTGCGAAGCCTTCCCCATGCCCTTCTCCCGCAGGATAGGTCACCGGTCCTTCGAGCCCATTCCCGGCTGCAGCGCCAACTGCCATGTGAGCTGCAGCAGCCTCGAGAATCCTCCCTGCGCAAGGCCTGAACTGGCCCACCCCGAACCATATAAACCTTCCATGCTCAAGCTGCCTCGAAAAAATCCGACGCCCGCAGGTGGTGCCGTGTCTTCGATCTTCGGTCCCAATCCCTAATGTGAGCGCTCCTTCCTTAAACCGAAGATCGAAGACACGGCACCACAAATGAACTAAAGAAAGGAGGCGCCGAAGCGCCTCCGAAAGGGGAGCTATTAGCCACCGGCGGATAGGGCTATTTCAGGGGGTGGAATGTGCTGATTCCATCTCATGCTATAGGGCATATGGGGTTGGCCGGCAGCTAATAGCGTAGGGCTCATTTCAATGTCCAAAAAAACATACCCCGGGAGGGGCATTCGCAAACAGTGCCTTCAATTGCTTCCCACCCGTTGATTAGAAATTAGCAGAGATAACTATCTGTGTCAAGCTGAACAGACAATGCCGTTTATCCTGTTATTATGACTTTATGACTTAGATCATACAGGGGTGACCTATCCCGCCCTGCGGGATTTCTCCCTCTCTCGCATTTCCCCTTTCATCGATGCGGCGGCCTTTCTGGCGAGACGCCTCTCCTCCTTTTCCTTGCGGCGCATCTCCTCCTCCCGTTTCCTGGCCTCCTTGCGCTCGCTTTTCTCAAGCTTCCTTCCCGTGCGCGTCCCTTCTATCAGCCGCTCCACCCGGGCCTTGACCTTCCTGGAAAGCTCTTCCAGTTCCTCGGCCACCCCCTCCCTCTGGGAAATAAGGCGCAGCTGGACCGGCTCGGGGGGCTCCTCCTTGGCCACGAAGGGGAGCTTGCGGTTCTTCAGGGATTCGGGAGGCACCAGCACCTTCAGCGCTTGCGGCACCACCGAGAGGTTGATGACCCTCCCCGTATCGAATTTATATACCTCGCCGTCTATCTGGGCGTAGGTATCGGACTTGCACTCGATGCGCATGTTGCGCACCTGGTGATAGGACACCTTGCGGGAGAAGCCGTGTCTTCCCCCCATGCAGGCGAAGCCGAAGAGGAGCAGGCCGTAGAGGTTGGGCATCTCCCTCCCGATGGTCAGGCCGAGCAGCCCGTCATTCATCTTCGCCTCGGGGTGGATCTTGATATATCTACCAAACAAGGGGGCGTTGCACAGGATGGAGATGAGGACCCAGTCCTCGAAGGTCTGTCCCTCGTAATCGAAGCGGACGTGATAGCGCTTGCGCCGGTTGAAGAAGCATTTCCTGAGGCCGCTGTAAAAATAGGCGGGAATCCTGAACCTCTTCCACTTATAGGCGCCGTCGGCGATCTCCGAGTCCACCCCCAGGCCGAAGGAAACCGCGGCGTAGCGGTCATCGTAGCGTATAAGATCGATGGTGCGGCAGGTCTTGCCAAGGATGGCCTTGAGGGTCTCTTCCTTATCCTTGCGGTCGTACCCCATGTTGCAGGCGAAATCGTCGGCGGTCCCCGCCGGGAACATGGCCAGCTTGAGGCCGGCGGAGGGGGCCTTCATAATACCGTTGATGATCTCATTGGTGGTGCCGTCCCCGGAGACGGACACCACAACGTCGAAGTCCTCCGCCCATTGGATGACCATCTCCTCGGCATGCCCGGCGCGCTCGGTGAAGAGGGCCTCGTAGTCCACCCCCAACCGCTTCAAGCGGTTGAGGAGCCAGATCCCCTCCTCTTGCGCCTTGCCGCCCCTGGAGATGGGGTTGACGATGACCAGGTATTTTCCTTCTCCGTCCCTCGGCATTAAAAGCCCCCGTGCCAGGATTTGTTGGGAAAATCAGGCTCATCTCCAACAAATGTGGGTAATCGGCGGAAGATAAGCAAGCCCGTAGCGGGCAAGCCTCCCCTTAACTGCCATTATGTGCATTGAGCTTGCGTTGACGCCTTGTCGTTACCCACACTTCAGGGAGAGGAACCGAAAATTATATTATCATGGGAACAAGCGGGCAGTAAACATATTACCGCGGTTTGTATGAAGAAACGGGGCCCAGAGCCCGCAAGGGCTTACCGGTTTCGCCCAGGGGGAATAATAAAAATGCCGGCGAAAAAGGAGGCACCATGTTGGTAAGAGAAGCTATGAACCGCAACGCCCCGAAAATCCACGACAACGCCACCATCAAGGAAGCCGCGGAGATGATGGCCCTCACCCAGGCCGGGGAACTGGTGGTGGTAGAGGCGGGCGATCGAGTGGTGGGAATGGTGGGAGCGGAGGACCTCCTCCGCTGTCTTATCCCGGAGTATGACGAACTGCTCGCCGCCGGTGGCGCTCCCTCCAGGTTGCACCCGCACCGGCGCTCCAACGACCTCCTTCCCCACGTCAAGGCCAAGGAGATCATGCGCAAGGCGGATGTCCCCCTCGAACCCGACCAGACCCTGGAAAGCGCCTTCGGGCTGCTGCTCAAGGGGGGAGGCAAAACCCTTCCGGTGGTAAGCGGCGGCAGGTTCGCGGGAAGCCTGTCCACGGTGGATGTGGCCCGGGCCCTGATGTGGCGCGACCGGGTCTCCCCCGCCCGGCACCAGCCCCAGGAGGAGAGAAGAAAGGACGAAAGAAGAAAAGGCGTGTAGTATAATCCACCCGGAAATAAGGTTGCGATGAAAGCGCTCATGGATATTACGAAGGAGGGATAGCCTTGAAGATAGCCGTTACCGGTAAGGGAGGAGTGGGGAAGACCACGCTGGCGGGTGGGCTGGCCCGGCTGCTGGCCAGCGAGGGATACAAAGTCGTGGCCGTGGATGCCGACCCCGATGCCAACCTTGCCTCCAGCCTGGGCATCCCCGAGGGAGAGATGGCCGACGTGGTGCCCATAGCCGACATGAAGGAGTTGGTGGCGGAGCGCACCGGTTCCCAGCCCGGCACCTTCGGCACTTATTTCAAGATGAACCCGAAGGTCGACGACCTCCCCGAGGCCCTCTCCAAGGTCCACGAGGGAGTGCGCCTGCTGGTCATGGGCACGGTCAAGGAGGGAGGCGGGGGCTGCGTATGCCCGGAATCGGTCATGTTGAAGGCGCTTCTGCAGCACCTCCTGCTGGCCCGCGATGACGTGGTGATCCTGGACATGGAGGCCGGCCTGGAGCACCTGGGAAGGGGTACCGCGGGCGCGGTGGACGCCATGATCGTGGTCATCGAGCCGGGGATGCGCAGCGTGCAGACGGCCAATACCATCCGCAAGCTGGCGGCCGACCTGAAAGTGCCGCGTATCTACGTGGTCCTGAACAAGGTGCAGAGCCCGGAGGAGGCGGAGGCGGTTGAAAAACGGCTGGACGTGCTGGCCCTGCTGGGTTCCATCTCCTATAACCGGGAGATACGCCGCGCCGACCTGGAGGGGATAAGCCCCTACGACATCGACGCGGGCTTCGTGGACGAGGTCCGCACCATCAAGGAGAAGCTTTTCCAGGAATTGGGAATGGAGGATTGATGTTTCCCGTACACGAGAAGAAAAACATCGCCACAAAAGTCTATTCCATGATCGTCCATGCGGAACATATTGCCGGGCGCGCCCGGGCGGGGCAGTTCGTCATCCTCCGCCTGGACGAAAAAGGGGAACGCTTTCCCCTCACCCTTTGCGACTGGTCCCCCGAGGAGGGATGGATAAAACTGGTCTTCCAGGTGGTGGGGCGCTCCACCCGCAAACTGAGCCTGATGGAGGCGGGGGACGAGATCCTCGACCTGGTGGGCCCGCTGGGGAAGCCAGCGGAGATCGAGGATTACGGCCACGTAGCCTGCGTGGGAGGAGGCGTGGGCATAGCCGCCATCTACCCCATCTGCCGGGAGATGCGGCGCGCCGGTAACCGGGTCACCGGGGTGATAGGGGCGCGCGGCGCCGACCTGCTCATCCTGGAGGAGGAGATGGCGGGCGTCGTGGACGAGCTCATCATCTCCACGGATGACGGTTCCCGGGGAAAAAGCGGCAGGGTGACCTGGGCCCTGGAGGAGTTGTTGAAGGGGGATCACGTGGACCTGGTGGTAGCCGTCGGGCCGGCGATCATGATGAAATTCACCTCCGCGGTCACCCGGGATTTCAACGTACCAACCCGGGTCAGCCTGAACTCCATAATGCTGGACGGGACGGGTATGTGCGGGACCTGCCGGGTGGAGGTGGCGGGCCAGACCCGCTTCGCGTGCGTGGACGGTCCCGAGTTCGACGGGCACGAGGTGGATTGGGACCTCCTCCTGTCCCGCCTCTCCCAATACCTCGATGAAGAGGAGATATCCCGTAACCTAACCGGGTAAGGGGCCGTGCCGGCATGCGCATACTGGTAACCCCGGACAAATTCAAGGGTTCCCTGAGCTCCAGCGAGGCGGCGGAAGCCATGGCGCGGGGACTGGCCGAGGGATGGCCCGAGGCGGAGCTGATTACCTGCCCGCTGGCCGACGGCGGCGAGGGCACCATGGAGGTACTGGTAAAGGCCACCGGGGGAAGAGAGGCGGCCTGCCGGGTGACCGGACCCCTGGGCGAGCGGCGGGAGGCCTCCCTGGGTATCCTGGGGGACGGCGGGACCGCCGTGGTCGAGATGGCCGCCGCCTCCGGCCTGGAATTGATCCCCCCGGATAAGCGCGATCCCCTGGCAACCACCACTGCGGGCACCGGCGACCTCATTCGCGCCGCCCTGGACATGGGGATACGCCGCATCATCGTGGGCATCGGGGGAAGCGGAACCAACGACGGCGGGACGGGCATGGCCTCAGCCCTGGGCGCCCGTTTCCTCGACGCCGCCGGCCGGGAGCTTCACCCGGGAGGGGGACACCTTGAGAAGCTGGAGAACGTGGATCTATCCGGCCTCGATCCCCGGGTCAGGCAAGCGATAATCGTCGTGGCCTCGGATGTCGCTAACCCGCTCTTGGGGGAACGGGGCGCCTCCCGGGTCTACGCCCCCCAGAAGGGCGCCTCGGCAGGCGACGTGGAGCTGCTGGAGAAGGGCCTCGAGCGGCTGGCGGAGGTAGTTTCCAGGGACCTGAACACCGCATGGGAGAAAAAACCGGGGGCCGGTGCCGCCGGGGGTCTCGGTTACGGCCTCATGGCCTTCCTGGGGGCGGAAATAAGGCCGGGCGTCGAGGTGGTCATGGACTATACCGGTTTTTCGAAGTGCCTGGACGGCTGCGACCTGGTGATCACCGGCGAGGGCAGGCTGGATGCCCAGACCGCTTACGGCAAGGCCGTCACCGGGGTGGCCAGGGCCGCGCGACGGCGAGGGATACCCGTACTCGCGCTGGGAGGAGAGGTGGTCGAGGGCGCGGGGGTCCTGCATGAATTGGGGGTAAGCGCCCTGCTGAGCGTAGCTCCCGGACCCTTAAGCCGGCAGGAGAGCATGGCGAGGACCGCCTTTCTCCTGCAGCAGACCGCCCGCGAGCTGGCCTCCCTCCTCCGCTCCCTCTTCAACCGCTCCTCATAGGATCCGACCCTTAAAGGATACATCCCCGCCTCCCGGCACCATGGCGAGCGATAAAAACCATTCTCCTTGCCGCCAACTTTACGCCTGCGTGTGCCGTGCGCGGTATGTGGCATGCCGCATGCGGTGTGCTCCTATCACCGCTCCCCATGCGAGTGCTATGCTATAATGACTCCGCGGAGTGAATATCCCGCGAGAGGTAGTGATTTACCCTTGAGGCGTGGGAGAATCGCCGTATTTTTATCGGTCGCTCTTACTGCGTTCGCCCTTGCCGTATCCGGATGCGGGTCCACCACTAGCGCCGGCGAAGAGGTCGGGGGGAAACCGGTGGTCATTTATTTCTGGCAGCCGGGGTGAGGAGCCTGCGAGGCCATGGAACCTGTGATGGCCCAGGAAGAGAAGGAATACGGAGACCAGGTGGATTTCAAGACTTATAACAAGCTGGAGGAGAGGGGGAAGGCCGATAAGTACGGCGTTATCACCGTGCCCGCCTTCCTGTTCGTAAACGAACAGGGGGAGATAGTGTACAAGGTGGTGGGACAGGTGGACTTGGAGACCATGCGCTCTAGGATCGAAGCCCTTGTCTCCTCCCCGAAATAAAGAAATGACCTCGTTAACAGATCCCTATTCCAGGACAATCAACTACCTCCGCCTGGCGGTCACCGACCGCTGCAACCTGAGATGCGTCTACTGCATGCCCCCCGAGGGAGTGCCCCACCTGGAGCATGCGGATATCCTCACCTACGAGGAGATCATCCGCTTCCTGCGTATCTCGGTACAGGCGGGGATCAGAAAGGTGCGCCTGACGGGTGGGGAGCCCCTGGTGCGCAAGGACCTGGACTTCCTGGTGCGGGAGATCTCACGACTGCGCCCGGCCCTGGACATCTCCCTCACCACAAACGGGATCCTGTTGTCCGCACAGGCGGAGTCCCTGGCCTCGGCGGGTCTCACGAGGGTCAACGTAAGCATCGACTCGCTGAACCCGGATACCTACCAGCGCATCACCCGCGGGGGCAACCTCTCCAACGCCCTGGAGGGGGTGGAGGCCGCCCTGGACGCGGGCCTTAACCCGGTGAAGATCAACGTAGTGGTCCTGAGGCACGCGGGAGACGAGCTCGAGGGCTTCGTGGAGCTGGTCCACCGCCTGCCCGTGCACGTGAGGTTCATCGAGTACATGAGCCCCTGCGGGGCCTTAGACAAGTCTTATTACATCTCCGCCGAGGACATAAAACGCCGCCTTGGCCAATTCGGGGAGTTGAAGTTGTCCGACCCTCCCGTCGGCGCGGGACCGGCGCGCTATTTCAGCCTGCCCGGCGCCAAGGGACTGGTGGGATTCATATCGCCGGTGAGTTCCCACTTCTGCCCCAGCTGTAACCGTCTCCGCCTTACGGCAGACGGCAAGATGAAACCCTGCCTCTTCTCCCGGGAAGAGGTCGACGTAAGGGAGGCCCTCAGGACCCACGGGGAGGACGAGCCCGTGCTGGAGGCCATCCGCCTCTCGCTCGCGAGGAAGCCGCGCGACCACGGGGACTTCGAGGATTCCCCCGGGAGGACCATGTCGCAGATAGGAGGTTGAGTTGGCCGGAGATGCCGGAAGACGAAAGGAAGCCGGGGAAAAGGGGCTCACCCACCTGGACGAGAAGGGACGGGCCAGGATGGTGGACGTTTCATCCAAGAAGGTCACCGAACGCACGGCGGTGGCCCAGGCGAGCATAAAGATGGGGAGGTCGACCCTGGACCTCATCCTCAACGCCGGCATCAAGAAGGGAGACGTCCTGGCCGTGGCCCAGGTGGCGGGGATCATGGCGGCCAAACGGACCAGCGAGCTTATCCCCATGTGCCATCCCATCTCCATTACCTCGGTGAACATGGATTTCCAGGTGGACGAGGAGAACTCCACCATCACCGCGACGGTCACCGCGAAGACCATGGACCGCACGGGTATCGAGATGGAGGCCCTTACCGGAGCGGCGGTGGCCGCCCTGACCATCTACGACATGTGTAAGGGAGTGGACAGGTCCATGACCATCACCGGCATCAAGCTGCTCGCAAAGGCCGGGGGAAGATCCGGCACCTATTTACGAACAGATTAGAAGGGGTAAGAGATGAACGAGAGCAAGATTATAGCCGTCTGCACCAGCAGCGAGAAGCATGTCCAGAAGGAGGAGGTCGGGGAGGTAACGCTCCTCCCGGATAAGGGGATAGAGGGGGACGCCCACGCCGGATTCGATCACCGCCAGGTAAGCCTCCTCGCCGACGAGAGCGTGGATAAGATGCGGGCCGCGGGACTCGAGGACCTCCGCCCGGGAGCCTTTGGTGAAAACCTGCTCACGCTGGGGATCGAACTTCTCGCCCTCAAGATCGGGGACCGGCTGCGTATCGGCGAGGGGGTGTTGCTAGAGGTCACCCAGATAGGCAAGGAGTGCGTGGACCGCTGCGCCATTTACTACCAGGTGGGGGACTGCGTAATGCCCAGGGAAGGCATTTTCACCCGGGTAGTCGAGGGGGGAACGGTACGGCCCGGGGATAGGATAGAGGTGATCGAGGGGTGAATGAGCACAGGGTGGCTATCCTCACCGTGAGCGATAAAGGCTCCAGGGGGGAAAGGGAGGATAAGTCCGGCCGCGCCGTGGAGGAGGCCATTTCATTACGGGGATGGCGGGTTGCGGCCCGAGATATGGTGCCCGACGAGCTGGAGGAGATAGCGGCCAGGCTGAGGTATTACAGCGACGAGTTGAGGGTGGACCTGGTTTTAACCACGGGGGGCACCGGCCTCGGTCCCCGGGATGTCACCCCCGAGGCCACCCGCCGGGTGATTGATAAAGAGGCCCCGGGTTTCGCCGAGGCCATGAGGGCCGCCTCGTTGAGCAAAACCCCCCACGCCATGCTCTCCAGGGCCGTCAGCGGCATCCGTTCGTCCACCCTGATCATCAACCTCCCCGGGAGCCCTCGAGGCGCTGCGGAAAACCTTGAGGTAATCCTCCCCGCCCTTCCCCACGGCCTGGAGAAGCTATGCGGGGATGAAAGCGAATGCGCCACCTGAAAGGGGAGTCCAGCCCTTGAGGGACGGGCCGCGGTCAGAAAAGCCCCTTGGGCGGACGGGCTACCTGGAGATGAACGTAGAAGGCGTTAAGACCACGCCAATAGCTAATTTGAAAAGGGTTTTGAAAAAGGTATAATATCTCTATCTTTCGCCCTGTGCGGAACAAGACCATGGCATCGCTTTCCTGGAGGTTGTAGTGCTTACCAGAAGATTCATCAAGATGATCGAGACCAGGGCGGACAAGGTAGCAAAGCTTTGGTTGAAGGAAGTCAGGCAATCCAGGCATACCCCTACCTACCATAATTTCCCGGAGGAACTCCTCTTCGAGAGGGCCATGGCCGTTTACGAGCGGCTGGGTTACTGGCTGAGCCCCGAGACCAAGAAAGAGGAGATTAGACACTTCTACATGAACCTGGGCCAGCGCCGCTTCCAGGAGGGGTTCAGGCTGGAAGAGATAATTATGGCCCTTATCCTTCTCAAGCGGTATCTGTGGCTGGAGGTTATATCCGAGGGACTTACCAGCACCAACCTGGAGTTGTACCAAGCCTTGGAGTTGAACAACCAGGTAGTCCTCTATTTCGACCGGGCGATTTACTACACTACTATGGGCTATATGGAGGCATCGGAAAGGGCGCGAGCCTTGGAACGGGCGTAGAGGATCGCACACGGCAGATCGCGGGACCGTATACTCAGCCAACGGTAGAAAATACCAACATTTTCGTAGGTCGCAGATCGAGAGATATAAGATCAGACTCCCTGAGGGCGCAAAACCCTCTTCTTTTTCAGGTCTCAGCCCAAGAGGATAAAAGCCGGCATTAATTAATCAGGTTCTTCTCCCTGAAGTGTGGTTACGATGAAGCGTCAACGCAAGCTCAATAGATATAATGGCAGTTAAGGAGAGGCTTGCCCGCTACAGGCTTGCTTACCTTCCGCCGATTATCCACATTTGTTGGAGATGAGCCATTAATCATAATTGTTGCTTAACCTTGGCAGTCAGGACCTTCCTTGATATGTTCAAAAGAGGCGGAGATCGAGAGGAGAATGCATGGAACTGGTACTGGTAAGACACGGTGAAACCGAATACAACCGGGCGGATGTCTTCCGGGGCCGTATTGACCTGCCCCTCAACGAGCGGGGGAGGATGCAGGCCCGCGCGGCGGCGGAACACCTCTCCGCAACGCCGTTCCAGGCCTTCTGCTCGAGTCCTCTTCTAAGATCCATGGAGACCGCAGGGGAGATCGCCGCTCCCCACCAGGGCGAGGTGACCCCCCTCGATTCCTTCATCGACGTCGACTACGGGCACTGGAGCGGTAAGAGCATCGAGGAGGTCCGCTCCTCCTGGCCCAAGGAGTTCGCCCTCTGGGCGAGCGACCCCGAACGAGCGGTCTTCCCGGGAGGCGAATCGATGCAAGAGGTGAGGGAGCGCCTGGAGAAGGGCCTCGAGACGCTGGCACGCGACCACGACGGCGGGGTGCTCCTGGTCGGGCACAAGCTCATCAACCGCGTGATCCTGTGCATCGTCCTGGGGCTTCCCACCTCCGGGATCTGGAAGGTAGAGCAATCCAACGGGGCCATAAACATCATCTCCAGGGGGGAGCGGGGCTGGATGCTTCAGCGCATGAACGACGTAAGCCATCTCGAGGGCATCGAAAGCAATGATCAACAGACCTAAAATCCCTTCGCCCGTTGGGGTATAATTAACGCGTTATGCGAGAAGGAGAATTGATGAGCAACACGGCCACCAGCGTAGACTATACCCTGCATAAGAGGTCGGTACTGCGTGACTTCCGCGTCGGCCGCCTATCCCAATACGACGTATGCGACGCGCATCCCGAGATGCGCCGCATCGCCAGGAACGTGGGGGAGGACACCCGCAGCATATGCCCGGTCTGCCGGCGCGAGAAGCTGCGCCTGCTGAACTTCGTCTACGGCGACGAGCTGGACCGCGATAACGGCCGCGTTTTTCCCACGCGGACCGTCTTCAACGGCCTGCGCGAGAGATACCGCAGCTTTACCTGCTACGTGGTGGAGGTGTGCATAGGGTGCAACTGGAATCACCTGGTCCGCAGCATCCGTTTCGAAAACACGGGAGGTAGCAACGATGTGTGAATCCCACGCCTACCTGCTGGAGGGCGATGAGGAACGGCTGATAATGGAGGATGTAATCAACATCAAGGAGAAAGACGGAAAGGTCATCCTCTCCAATATCATCGGCGAGGAACGCGCCCTGGAAGCCGAGATAGCCGCCATAACCTTCCTCGACCACCGGGTCCTCTTAAAGCCCTTGTGATGGGGTCAGGTCTTCGATTTTCGATTTTTTGGTAGAAGTTGCTATAAATTACAAATGTTTCAAAAAAACCGGAAATCGAAGACCTGACCCCTCGCGAGATTTACTCGCTCGGCGATGCCGGCTTGCCGCGCCGGGAGCGCCGCACCAGCAGCCAGACCAAGCCGACCACTATAACCAGAATCACCAGGTAGGGAAGGGCGTAGAAAAATCCCACCGCCAGCGCGCGCAAGCCCCTGCCGAAGCTTTTGAAGGCCTCTCCCACCGAGTGCCAGAAGCCCCCTCCCTCGTCCTCGCCCGAGACCTCGTCGACGGAGAGGGTGAGGGTGGAGTAACCGATCTGCTGGTCCAGGAAGTTCTTCCTTCCCTGGACCTGTTCCTTCTCCAACTGTATGGAGGAGAGATGCTCCCGGATGGAGATCATCTCCTCGATGGTCCGGGCCTGCCCGATAAGGGAAAGGTAAAAGGACTCCTCCGCCTGGAGGTGCTTGAGCCTGCTCTCCAGGTCAACGTATTCGCCGCTCACATCGTTGGTTGATATCTGGGTGGAGATCACCTCGCCCAGGGAGGATACCTGGGATACCACGCCGTCGAAGTTCTCGGCGGGGATGCGCAGGGTGAGGGTGGCGTAGGTGAAGCCCTCATCATCCCGGCTGGAGCTCTCGCTCTCCACGTACCCGCCGGCGGAAGACGCGTCGGCCACCGCGTCCTCCCTTACCTTCACGTACTCCCCCTTGCCCGTCTCCATCTTCATCAGGGCGGTCTTGATCACCTTGAGCTGCAACTGGGGAAGGCCGGAGCTGGAGCTATTTCCCGAAGGGACGGCGGACTCCCGTGCGCCGTAGGCGCCCTCCTCGGCCCCCCTCTCGCCCCCCTTTGTCTGCTCCCGCACGGATAAGTCCTTTTCCCCGTTGGAGTTATTTTTTTCTCCCTCGCCGCATCCCAATACCGCGGCCGCGAGGATGATCGCGAGGATTAAGACCCCTGCCGATACGCCCAGCCATCTTCTCGCCGTCATCTTGAGCCTCCTGTCTCCTTCCCCCAGTTACCTTAAACATACGACGCCCGGCGGCGCGGCCGCGGTTCCCCGCGCAAGAACAACTGCCCGGCGGGCACTTGCGGTGTTCCATATTTTCTTCTACTTCCTTTGTTGGTAGAATACCGCCGAGGTGATTTACAGCCATGAACGAAGAGCAAAGGAAGGAAAAGGCCAAGGGGTCCAAGGAGCCGCGTGTTCCCATGCCCGAGCAGGAACCCGTAGCCCGCAAGGCCAACTTCCAGGAGGTGGCGCTGGGGTACGGGGAAAAGGATGCCCTTACGGAGGCCTCGCGCTGCCTGCAATGCAAGAAGAAACCCTGCGTCTCCGGTTGCCCGGTGGAGATAGACATTCCCGCCTTCATCAAGCTCGTCGAGGAAGGGGGCTTCGCCGAAGCCGCGGCCAAGATCAAGGAGAAAAACAACCTGCCCGCCATATGCGGGCGGGTCTGCCCCCAGGAAAGCCAGTGCGAGGCGGTCTGCACCCTGGGCAAGAAAGGCGAACCCGTGGCCATAGGACGGCTGGAACGCTTCGCGGCCGATTACGAGGCGGATCAGGGGGAATTGATCCTGCCCCATAAGGCTCCACCCACGGGGCAGAGGGTGGCGATCATCGGGTCGGGACCGGCGGGACTTACCTGCGCCGGCGACCTCGTCCGCATGGGGCACGAGGTGACCGTCTTCGAGGCCCTCAACGCGCCCGGGGGGGTCCTTACCTACGGTATCCCCGAATTCCGTCTCCCCAAGGCTATCGTGGAACGGGAGGTGGGTTACATCCGCCACCTGGGGGTGGAGATATTGCTGGACCAGGTAATCGGGTGCTCCACCACCGTGCAGGAGATCCTCGTCGAGGGATTCGGTGCCACCTTTATCGGGATCGGCGCCGGCCTTCCCATGTTCATGGACATCCCGGGGGAGAACCTGAACGGAGTTTATTCCGCCAACGAATACCTTACCCGCTCCAACCTGATGAAGGCATACCTCTTCCCGGAGTACGACACCCCCATCAAGCGCGGCTGCAAGGTGGCGGTGATCGGGGGGGGAAACGTGGCCCTGGACAGCGCACGCACCGCCCTCCGCCTGGGGGCGGAGGAGGTGAGCATCGTTTACCGCCGCTCCCGCCAGGAGATGCCCGCCCGCGCCGAGGAGATCCACCACGCCGCCGAGGAAGGGGTGATCTTCAAGTTTCTCACCCTTCCCGTGCGCATCCTGGGGGAGGACAACTGGGTAACGGGCATGGGGTGCCTGGAGATGGAGCTGGGCGAGCCGGACGAGAGCGGCAGGCGCCGCCCCGTGCCCATCAAGGGATCGGAGTTCGAGCTGGAGGTGGACCTGGTGATCATGGCCATCGGGACCAGGGCCAACCCCCTCCTCCCGTCCACCTTACCGGGCCTGGAGCTGAACAGGCGCGGCTACATCCAGGCGGACGCGGAGACGGGCCAGACCTCCATTCCCGAGGTGTTCGCCGGGGGGGATATCGTGACCGGGTCGGCGACGGTCATCGAGGCCATGGGGGCGGGAAAGCGCTCGGCCCGGGCCATCCATACGCTGCTCACCGGGGAAGCGCCACCCTTCTAGGATACACACCGCACGCCGCATGCCGTAGGTCGCAGGTCGCAAGCCGGGAAGGTAAGTTAGCCCTTAGGAACCCGGGACGCGCATACCGGCAAACGCCGTCCGGGGGAACCGAAAACATCTTCAACCTATCTTATATTCCGATAATCTGTGTATTTACCGCAGGCCGCCATCGAACAGTAAATGTTCTATAATTATGGGAAACGATGGCGTAAACCTTAAACACGAAGTGGGGTGATGAAATGGGTTTTTTTGACAAATTGAAGGAGCAGGCCAGCAGCCTGGGCGGACAGCTGGACCAGGCCCTTGACGGGACCAGGCAGAAGTCCCAGGTAGGGTCCCTGCGCAAGAAGAGGGGGGAGATGATCACCGAACTGGGCGAAAGCCTGGTTGAGCAGTTCCGGCAGGGCCAGGTGAACGTCGAGGAGCTGCGCCCCCAGGTCGACCAGATCTTCAGCGTGGAGCGGGAGATGATCGAGGCCGAGCAGCAGATCGAGGCCCAGAGGCAGGCGGCTGCCCAGGCCAAAATGGCGCAGGCCCCGGCGCCCCAGGCACCCCCGGCGCCCCAGGCCCAGGCGGCACCGCCACCGCCTCCTCCCCCGGCACCGCAAGCGGCGGGCGCGGCGGCCTGCCCCTCTTGCGGCACCGAGATTCCCGAGGGATCCGCCTTCTGCCCCAATTGCGGAGCCAAGGCGGGGGGTTAACGCCTGAAGGCGGTACGGCCATGTCCTACCGGTTGTCAGGCGGCCGCGCCCGGGTGCGGCTGGCGGCATTATCCTTAACCGTCACCGCCCTGCTGCTCAGCCTCGTTGCCGCGGGATGCGGGCAGGCCGCGCCGGAGGAAACGGTCTACAAGTTCCTGGGGGCGGTCCAGGCACACGACTACAGCGCCATGCGATCCTGCATAAACCCGGAGGCGCTGAGCAAAGCGGAGGAGAGCGAGGGAGAGCCGGCCCGGCAGTGGGAGGAACTGTATAGAAAGTACCTGGTGGAGCCGGTAAACTGGCGGATGGAGTTCGAGGGCATAAGCCTTAAGAGCAGCTACCTGGACCCCTTCAGCGCCCTGGTAAGGCTTGCCGGGGGCCGGTGCAGGTTGTATAACCTGAAAGAGGGCGCATGGGTTCCCGAGGGGGAGATAGACTTCTCCCGGGAGGATTTTTCGCCCCTCTACGTGGTGCTCAAGGACGGGCAATGGTACCTGGAGGCCCTGGACTTATACATCGTGTACGGGCTGGAGAACGCAGCCCGAATCTGAGAATAGGGGGTTGGTTTCTTGCAGTGTCCCAACTGTGGTCATGAGAATCCGGAAGGCCGCCGCTATTGCGAGGAATGCGGGGAGAGACTAATCGATATCGAGAGCTTGAAAGCCCGCGCCCGCAGGCACTCCCGGCGCGAGGCGGCCCGCTACCGGCTCGACGCCGAGAAAAAGGGTTTGGGCGCCGAGGAAGCGGAGAGGCGCCGGCGCCGTTCCCAGAGGCGCACCAGTCCCTGGATAGGTGTTCTCCTTCTCGTCGTCCTGGTGGCCCTGATCGTCGTGATAATCCTCATCGCTACGAGTGGCAAAAGCGCCCCGGAGAAAGCGGTCGAGGACTTTTACCAGGCCCTCAAGAACAAGGATATCCTCACTTACCTCAAATATACCGAGCCTTCCCTTTACAAGATGGCCGTGCGCAAGGAATACGAGCCCGATCCCTATGCCTTCTTCGACTACGACTATTACGAGGTAAGGGGACTGAAAACCGAGCTGGTGAAGGAAGAGGGTGACGTGGCCGAGGTCAAGCTGGCCGGGGGGACCTTCAAGGGTTATAACGAGGGGGGGAACGAGGGGAACGAGGTCGATTTCTCCCAGCATCCCCGCAACATTACCTTGACCAGGATAGAGGACACCTGGACGGTCCAGGACTACGCCATGATGAAGCTGCCCTATCCCCTGCCCGAGATAGTACCCGGCGGCTCCGAATTCCCCGAGGTCGAGGAACCAAGCTGACAGGCCGGGCATCGTACACTATACTTAGACGGAATATGAGAACGCGAGGGAGGTTGAACTTGCGCGGAACCCGGTTCCCGGTCTACCTGGCGGCGGCCGCATTGCTTATCCTTACCGCGGGCTGCGGTTGGGTGAGCGGCCCGACCTTCCAGGGCGATTACAACCCGGATGACAACACCCCCGTCACGGCGGTCCAGAAGTGGTTCAAGTCCATGGAATGGATTGAGAGCGAGAACGCCGAGGGGCAGATGGTGCGCAACTCCGATAACGGCAGGGATTTCAACCTCTACCTCGAGGTGGTCGACCCGTCATTCCTCAAGGACCCGGTTACCGGCCAGCTCATAAGCCAGGAAGAGCTGCAGGGATTAAAGGATATGTGGCAATCCAAGGAATGGGATATAGAGTTCCACGACGTTCAGCTGCAGAAAGTCTCTGAGGAGAACGGCGAGGCCACGGTGGAGTTGATCGCAGGAAACGTGCGCTACATCGGGGATGCGATGTTCGGGACCAAGGAATACAAAATGGATGACTTCAAAACCAAGAAGGGCGAAGTATACCTGAAGTGGTACGAGAGTGTGGAGACCGATCCCCTCAAGCAGCTCTACCCTGAAAAGGCCGTTTCACGCTGGGTGGTGACGGGCGGCCTGGACCTCAGCGAGGACAAAACCTTCTGAGAAACCCGTAGCGCGTTCCGCATCACGCATCACGCATTTCGGGCCTTCGGTTTAGCGCGAGGCGCCAATCAACTATTTTAACGAGCCCCCGGGCACAAGGGATTATAGCGGGGCGCTCCTGCCATGGGTGGGAAAAACTTGATGCGTACGCTATTTTCATGCGTGATGCGTGGCGCGGTTCAGTCGAGCCAGATTATTTCCGGCTTGAGTTCCCCGTCCTCGACGGTCAGGGTCGCGCAGGAGAGGCGCTTGGAGAAGCGGCGATCGTTTGGGGTGCCGGGATTTAAGAGTAGAACCTCCTTCCTCCACTCCACCAGGGGCTTATGGGTGTGGCCAAAGACCACCGCGTCCACCCCGGAAAAACAGGAGAACACCCTCCTCTCGATCCCCACCGGAGGCCCCCAACCGTGGATTAGCCCGATGACCTTCCCCTCCACCTCCAGGACCCTCTTCCCGGGGAGGACGGCGCTCACCACGGGGCGGTCCATGTTTCCGGCCACCGCCGCCGTGGGGGCCAGGGAGCGCAGTTCGTCCAGGACGGACATCTCCACC
>Ga0315282_10005483_pt1 | contig 21581 bp, 19 predicted proteins | sample YL17G07_20_MG_FD_203693 | JGI IMG/M metagenome (GOLD analysis project Ga0315282, IMG submission 203693) | Sediment microbial communities from Yellowstone Lake, YNP, Wyoming, USA - YL17G07_20 | ecosystem: Environmental > Aquatic > Freshwater > Lake > Sediment | place: USA: Wyoming | collected... | reverse complement strand
AAGTCCGTATATGAAATTGTGAGTTCAGCTAAATACCATGCTGCTTCTTTTGACTTATCTATTTCTCTATTCTCTCTTTGCGCAACTGCTTCATAATACTTCTTGGTCGCTTCTCTCTGTTTAGGCAGATGGAACTCATCTAACATCTTCTCAGCAACTTTTATTTCTATCTCTATTTTTTCGCGTTTTTGGACTATAGTCTGTAAATTGCTTTCCAGTATCGTAACTAAATGCTTTAATCTCTCAAAGTCCTCCTGTCTATCTACAATTCCTCTGACTATATGACCAATAGAAACAATTTTAGAAATAAACTTAATGCCGTGGTATATTAAATAACCAGCTAAGCCTATTAAAACAAGATATCCTAATACAGGATCAATATAGAAAGCCGGAACGATAGAAACTAGAGGCAAACCACTTCCCTTAGCCAAATCTTGCGTAGTTTCAATAGCTGCAAAACCACGCCGGGCATAAGATTGATGGGGAAAAGAATCTAACCTATCTTTATCAAGACCTACTAAATCCAAGTTTAATTTTTGTAACCTTGAGATGTATTCTCCCTCTGATAGGAGCGTTATGTTTTTTGGTAAAGTAACGCCTTCTACATCTTCTATCTTTTGAGTAATTACTTTGGTCGGAGGTAAAGTATGATTATAATTATTTGTGAAGGTATTATAGAAATAGGCTGCTAGTGGGATAAAGTTTGAACCAAAACCAAGGTATGTTTTCTTGAAGCCGTATTTAGGAGCATAATTTGCGGAAAGGACTGCGATAATCGCATCAGATATCTTTTCTGCCTCTTGGAGATTTTTAACAGGGAAAGGTATCCTGGGATTCCATCCATTATACGGCGGTGGAAGCGGAAGTAGCTGCATACCGAATCTCTCTTCGATTCCTGCCCATGGAACCTGGATTGCATCAATTAAAAGAATACCTAAATTGTTTTGCCGTAACACTGCTACATATACATTACCAATCCATTCGTAGGGTGCATGTTGCTCTTTTCGGAAAACTTTGAAATTTAAGAATCCGGGCCCAAGCAAGTGATCGGGAACGTATTCCTGGAAGGCAGATAGAGCAAATTTTCCAGAGGGGTTTGTGCAATCTCCGCTTATGTAACCGCGTACCAAATCATCTGCATCGCGTTTAGAAAGCACAAGCTTATAGCTGCTTTTATCTTTATCTACACCAAAGGGGATTTCTAAATCGGGTGTGTCAAATTCAGGATCTATGCCTAATTGCTGCATTTCGCTTTCGAATTTAGCATAACCAGAATCCCGTCTATTCTGCTTCATCCATTCAGAAATACTTATCCCAGAACCTAATATCTCAAAAACTTTTCTAACTCGACTTGATTCGCTTAATCTCTGCCTTAAATAGCGGCTCAATTCTGAAGAGACAATACCAAACCTTTCTTTAAGGATTTGGCGCGTCTCAGGACTGATGTATTCTCCTTTGGATATTGCTTCAACAAATTCTTCCGGCGTCTTATGTGTTATCGGCTGTGCCACTATTTGCGGTGAAATAGAAACCGGCTCTTTAATCTGCTCAGGTTGAGCAGCCTTACCTCGCTCCCAAATTACCCAAGCAGGCGGATGACCATTAGACTCAAGATAGATATGCCCTAATTGAAGCTCTTTTTCCATAGCTTCATAACCAACCATCATATTCAACTCTTTGAACGAAGATTGTTTTACTCTGTTGTATTTATTACCATAATAATTCTTAAAAGCCGTAAAATTAGAAACAAAGCTGCTATGCCAAATTTCAGCAAAACCTGCTTTTTGCGCATATTTTTCCAATCCCTTTAAAGCTGCATCACTGATCCTGTGAGCCTTTCTGAATGTCCAAACCGGATAAAATTTAATCGGTAGCCAGATGGGAAGAAATCCACCATCGGGCTGTAATAGTCCACTTGCCAAAGACCTCCAGGGTATCTGCACGGCATCAACCACGAGAACCGGCTTACCATTATGTTCAATTACAACTGCATAAATATTTCCTATCCATTCTCTTCCCCGCCATACTTTAAAATTAAAGAAGCCGGGCATAACTAGGTGATTCAGTGTCGCAGATTGAAATGAAGTATGCGCGAAAGGAACTGCGGGATTGGTGCAGTCACCGCTAAAATAGCCTCTAATGAGATATTCCGGGCTTCTGTCAGATAATTCCAAAGAGTAAGATGCCCAGTCCCATTTAACATTAAAATCGGCAACAATACCGGGTTTGTCAAACTCAGAATCAAGACCTAACTGCGCAGCTCTTTGTTTGAAAACTTTATAAAAGTTTTGTTTCTGGAACCAATCAAATACCGTTGGATAGTCGGCATAGATCTCCTTAACTTTCCGAGCAAGGCCTGGAATATCCAAGGCGTGATTTACTTGCCTGCCAAGCCACCAAGGGACCAGCAGATAACGTTTGAATATCATCCAGAAATTACCAAAAGGAATGCGCTTATATAACGTTTTGGATACTACTGATAGTATTTCTTCTTCTTTCTTAGCTACGGAATCTCTTGCTTCTTTTTGCAAAGGTTGAAGGGTTTTTGAAAGTTCTGGTTTCTGAGAAGATTCTTTATCTAGATCTGTCAACTTCGCCTTAATTTGCTTTACTTCGTTCCAAGATTCAACTTCGGGTATTGCCTCAATAATCTCATTGTATCTTTTCGCAAAAATACTCCCTGTATCCTCTACTTTTATTTTCTGTTCTTCAACGGCTTTTTCTTTTTGGGCGATATTTTCTTTTATCTTCTTAACAGTCTCGTTAAATTCAGCGAATATTTCTGCTGGGTATCTGGCTTGAAGCTGCGAAAGCCTTGCTTCAAAATTTGCAGAGCTGTCTAATTGCGATAATGCCTCTATTTCTGTTTTTATTTCATCTCTGATCCTTTTAGCTGCCTGAATAAGCCTATTGCTGGCATTACGCAGCTCTTGATTTGCCTTGTCTCTTTCATTGCTGACTTCTGACCAGACATCCGGATCAAGTGAGGCTGTAAAGGCTTTAAGCCTTTCACAGAGTTCAGCAAAGATATTTCTATCAGTGACGCTTTGCACTCCCTGGAACTGCAGAGCGATATCAGTATATTCCTGTCTGGCCTTACTTATTGTCTCGATGTCTTTGGTAACCACCGGCTCCACAGGCGGTTTTACTACAGGAGGTTTCTTGATTGTTTCAACCTCTTCCTCAAGTTTTCTTTTCTCTCTGCCTAATTCTTCGATTTCCTGTCTTAATGTATTTCTCTGCTGCTCTAAGGATGGAATTTCCTCAACGCTAAGCGCGATTTTCATAGTTTCTAACTTCTCTATTTCGGTTAATAGGCCTTTCAATACATCTTGGGCTTCTGATAATTCCTTTTGCGTATCAGCTAAAGCTTTGGTTAAACCGGCAACCTGCGCTTCTAATCCACTTTTCTTAGTATCCAAGGTATCCATTTCTTGCCTTAACTGATTTCGCTTTGTCTCTAATTCTTTTAGTTCTGGAGATATTTTTTCTTTATCTTTTTCAAGCCAGGATAAGGATATCTGTTCCTGTTCTATTTTTTGCTGCGCTTGTGCAGCTTCACGGGTTAAATCAGAAAGGTTTCGGGACAGCTTTGCCAGTTCGATCTCTAACTGTTTTTTACGTTCCTCTAAAGCCGGTATCTGTAAATCTTGTTCTTGCCCTTTAACCTGAAGAGCACTAATTTTTGCTTCTATATCTTTTAATTGGACTGTCTTTTCTTCGATGCTTGACTTTAGTTCTACTTCTTTCTGGCTTAAAGACTGGCTTTGCACGTTAAGCACTGCTACAGACTGCGAAAGATTTTGTGACTCTTGATTTAATCTTGCAAGTTCAGCTTCAAGTTTTTGCTTCTGGTCTTGTTTGGCGGTAACGTCAGTCTCAAGGTTTTGTTTATTTGTCTCTAGGCTTGAAATCTCTTCTTTTAAACCTTTAAGGATACCTTCGGATTCCTTTATTTTATTGTTGACTTCATCAACATAAGCAGTTGCGGTTACAACTTCTTCCGATATAGATAGACCCTCTTGTCTAGTTTTATCTTTTCTCTCTTCCAAAGTACCAATCTCCTGTTGATATTCAGCAATTTTAGTTTTAAGGGTTCTAACAGTCTCTTCATACTGAGTTTGCTCTTGTTGAAGCTGAGTTACATTTTCTTTTAATACAATCAACTTCGCTTCCTCTTCTTTTAGCAACAAAGACAATTCCTCCTCAGCAATTCTTCTTTGTTTCTGCGCATCTAACCTAACCACCCCTTCTTGTTTCTGGGCAATTTCCTGTACTCTTTTCTCGGCTTCGGCGAGTGCAAGCCTTACCTGCTCTATTTGTGCGTTGAGATCGGTAATTGTTTGTTTTTGTGTTTCAATTTGTGCATCAAGCCGTTGCTTTTCTTCTTCTTTTTGGGAGATTGCCGCTCTGAATTGTTCTAACCTCTGACGCCTTCTGTATAGGCCAAACCCTAATATAGCTGCCCCAATCCCTAAGGCAGCTAAAATATACATAATTGCTTTCCAACCAGTGCCTAAACCCTCCCACCAATTCCTGGCATATTTATCAAAACTACCTTGCCTGTCTTCAATCTGTTTAATGCGCCCCTCCAGACCGTTAAGCCTTTCTTTTAAAGCAGAAACCTCGTTTTCTAATGCCTTATTTCTTTCTTCGATGGTTTTTGTTTTGTCATTGAGCTCTTTTTGTGCGTTTTTTAATCTTTCTATTGTTGCCTGTGTAGGAGCTATTTGCTCCTGAGCTTTAGATATATTCTCCTGGGCTCTAATTAATCTTTCTTGCGCTGCAGAACTTAAATCAGAAATGGATATTGGCTGATTGAGTTTTAGAGAATTCGGATTGGTAATCTGATTTTCTCTGGCAATTTTATTAACTAATCCGTCTTTTCCGTAAAGAGCTTGCGGGGTGACTTTTTTACCTTCAGCAACTAATATATCTCTACCTATGCCTCCTAATGTATTTTCTGCCGGAGCCTTTTTATCCCAGACTTCAACTATTGCCTGTGGTTTTCCCTGTGGCCCTGACGTAAAATAATGCGCAAGGGCCGGCTGAAGATGAGAAAACAAGACAACACAGACAAAAACTGCCTTGATAAGAATTCTCTTAAGTTTATTCTTTAAATTAAAGTTACTTGGACTTGAAGCCACCGCTGCCGGAGTTGATTCCTGTAACTCTGGTTTTTCTTTCTCGGCTTGCTGGATAGTTGTTTCTTTCGGTAAATTTCCTGGAGAGGAAACTATATTTATATCCTGAACTAACGGCTGCTCCTCTGAATTGCCCTGATCACCCTTGCGCTCTGTAATCACCACTAGGTCATCCTTAAATGAACCGGGTTTCATTAATTTATTTAAGAAATCGGGGTCTTGCTTTAAAATTTGAGGTAATTCTTTCTGGCCAATAATCGTAAGCGGCATAGAGGCTGCTCCTAAATCAAATATCACTCCTCCGCTAAAATACATCCTTTTCAATCCAAAAACTGTATCCTGGATTTTGTATTCGCCTTGGCTGTAGGATTTTAGATATTCCTGCCAGATTTGTTGTTTTTCCCAGGGAAGCCGAGATTCCAAGCCTTTAAGGTAGCCCTTATTAATAGCTTGAGCATAGGTTGAGTTAGCGTTCTTGTGTTTACGTTTGAACCACTGGGCTAAAATAAGCGAATGATAGATTTGCCTAAGGGGCGCGTAGTTTTGGGATTCGTTCACATCTTTGGTGATAGCGGGAATAACGATTTCCTTCATCAATTGTTCTGTTAGGGACTGAAGGCTATCGCTATTACCGGAAGAAGACTCGCTAAGAGACTGTGTGCCTGGCTTGAGTTTTAAAGCGGCGTATTCACTCTCAAGAAGGACCTTAAGAGAAGATTTAGCTAAAAGAGCTCCGTCTTCTGTCTCAATGACTACTGCTTCAGCAGGGACTATCCAGACGCGGTTAGAGGTTGTAATACCGGCTTTTTTGACCCTGTCTTTGCCTAAGGCAGAATAGAGCTTCTCCCAGAATTGCCTGCCTATGGGATTATGGGGATTAAGGTATTGGCTCACATCGCGTTTGAGCCTGAAATCCTGTTCAAGAAGGGTTCTGCCGAGGTCTGTGCGGGAGAGTTGTTCTGAGGTAATGCGCCTTGATTCCGCTGGCTTTAAGTTTACCCAGAAAACATTGTCAGGAAGAGTTATACCTAAAAAGAAGTAATTGATAAGTTTTTTGGCTTCGGCATTTAGGTCAGGGACAGTCCCCTTCGGGGACAGCCCCTTATCTAAAAGGAAATTAAAATAGTTATGCGGGTTGGCTTCATTGACGCTGAGATATTTGAGTGTTGGGGGTACAAATGGCACCTGAGGCAAAGAAGGTAAATTTTTTAACGATAAAACCTCAGTTGCACCTGCCCAGGAAAGGTCATAGGAAACAAAAGCAAGCATCAAAACAACGCAGATTATCCTGATAATAATGCGCAACTGTTTATGTTCCTGCCAATTTAGCAACCTTCACCCCTCCAACAAATAAAAAGGCCGTACTGACCCTATTTCGTCAATACGGCTTAGTTCTCTTACGAAAACCCGTGGCAAAAAGCCGAAAAAGACTTCTCCTCCGAATAAAATTGCCAAATAAAGTATACAACATAACTCTATATATTTCAAGTAGAAATTTAACTTTCGTGCTATCAAATAGATAGCTCTAAAAGGCAGGGAAACTGCTATAGTGGGAGCAAATATGCAGGGGATAGAAGAAAAAGGAGAATCCGCTGAAGCAACAGGTAAAATTGCCCAGTTTGAGGGATAAAATTTAGTATGCTTTTGCCAGTCCAGCATCCTTTTGACTCATTTTTTACCTCTCCTCTCGCAGGATTTTGGACTTTGTAAAACTATTTAAAAAGTGCTCAAATAAAAAGCCAGACTGATTGACCCTATTCGTCTTTTTCAGTCCGGCTACCCCATATTATGAGGCCGTGGATGGGAAGAGAGCTTCTTAATTAAATCCGCAAGCCTCTGCGTTGATTTTAAGACGGATTTAAGCGCGCCGATGGCGGCATCGAGCCGTTCTTTCTCGGTCTTATCTTTATAAAGCCCTTCTTCTGTGTCGAGAAGATACAGTTCGCATTTATTCGCAATCTCACCGGCAACATTGGATAAATCATGGCTTATACGCCTTAAAGAAAACCCTGCCGGCTCTTCCTTATCCCTGGACTTGATTTCCTCAAAGTGGATTGCCTCAGGATAAGCACCAAGCAAAACCTTTTTCACCACTTTCTCCAGGGTCTGGAAATCTACCGGTTTTTCCAAAAACTCCACTGTGCCTAGATCCATTATCTCCTGTATTTCCTTGTCCTCCAGCATGTCGCCCGTAATCACGGCTACCCTTGTGGCCTTGTCATATTTACGTAGCGTGCGCAATAACCCCTTACCATCCATATCTCCGGCAATTTTCAGGTCTAATAAGACTAAATCCGGCTTATTCTCTTTAATACTGGCAAGGGCCTCTTCCGCGGTAGAAGATATAAAAACAAGGAAGTTCCTTTTAGAAAAATAACTTTTAAGAGACTCGCATTGTTCTATCTCGTCATCCACGACCAGCAATTTTGGTTTTTCTTCCTTCATATTGTTGATTATACTATATTTTTCCATAATTTATACCTTTATCTTTAGAGCCACGGACATATGAGCGCATAATTAACCACTCTGCAAAATTTAAATAACTGGCATAAACCGCAATGCTGCGGGACAATGCTTCCCTTGACCGAAGGAATGTAATCCTTTTTTATCCTGGCGATTAAAAAATCCATCTCTTGCGTGCTGAGGTTATTTTTGCTTAACAAATTTTCTATCGAGCCGGCCATTTGTTGTACCTGAAGGACCTTCTGTCCCGCATATCGTCTGTGATTTCCTTAAGCCTTCCCCCGCACTCGCAATGCCCCCGTCTAGGCGCAGCCGTATAACCGATATCCCCGCAAACCCTGCATTTAACCTTGACCATCTGTGCGCTCCTCCTTACTCAAAAATATAATTAATACTTTTAGCAAACTCCCATTCTCTAGCAATTTCTTCCGGTGCATCAAAGCGTTCTTCCTCAACTTCAATTTTAGCGCTCAAATCAATACCGCCGACCATTCCTCTTATTACACTGCCTTCTTCTAAATTCCTGGAACTTGGAATAGCGGAGGGTTTAAGCATTACCCTGAACCTGTTAGCATCTCTTAATTCAGGGGTATCCTCTTTTTCCACCTCAACCCAGTTAGCTGGGCTTTTGAAGTCTATTCCTCCCCAATTCTTGCCATCTCCCATTTGCCAATCCTTGTTCTTGTAGCTATATGCGTATTTCTCAAATACCTTATGCTTCATATCTTTATCTGGAATTTCAAAGCTTCCTGTCTTATTTGTATTTATGCAGGAGCCATAAATTGTCTTTAAAAACTTATTCTTAAACCATATACCGCATATCACAGCCCTATATACCTGGCGAGTAGGTATAAAAGCTTCGTCATAGAGCACATAGTTTTTCACTTCAGGCAAAACTATTTCTTCGGCTGCATCTTCAAAACCTTGCACATTTGAAAATAACTTCTCCTGCCTTACATCCAATTCGGCGATTTTAATAAACATTTCCCTTCCGTTATCTATAACAACAGTCCTTTTAGGGTATATCCAGGTTCTTATATCAAATTTTGCGCCTGAGCCATAAAAAGACATTCTGCCCCAAAACCTTTGTCCTGATTCAAAATCAGGATACATAACCGTGGAAACAGCTTTCTTCAGGATATAGTCTTGTTCTAACATAGTTCTTCCGAGTTCTGTTATGCCCAGGCTATATGGGGCTATTCTGTGCGGCTGTTCCACTCTCAAGTTAACCCACAAATCTTTTTCCGGTATAACAACTGCCGTAAGGAAGCCTTCTACCATCAGCTTCTTTTCTTTCTCAGTCATTTGGCCATCAGTATAAAATGTTATTTCAGAAGGAGGCTCAACCCGCATCCCGATTATTTTCGCACTAGCTATCTCCCGCACAGGAGGCAATATGTCGGGTTCTCTTATAGCGCAGGAAGTTAAAGTAGATATTGAAAACAAGCTCAGTATTATTAATTTTCCCTTCATCTATTTATCCTTTATTCAAGCAAGGCCGGATAAATTAAAAGCGGCTTAGGTTACCCCGCGAGAGGAAAGGGAGATTAATATCTCTTTTGGTAAAATATTATCTCCTGCTATCTCACCCAAGCCGCCTGATTTTACCTGTAAAACCATCTGTCTGCCTCCTTCTGTTTGAAGTATAACATATAATACGACATTAATCAAGGTAAAATAGTAAATTAGTGTCGTATAGATATAATTATCGTAACTCTATGGTAAATAAAGAGATATGTATAGATATCTTTATTTATTGATAATATGCGACAATATAATTCTTAGATTCCGTATTCTGTGTCATATTTTTCTCTTGACAAACTGCTTTTTTGGGGATATGATTTATCAGGAGCAAAAATATGAAACTGCATGAAAAAATCAGGAAAATCCGGCGGGAAAAAGGTTTGAGCCTGAAAGAACTACACCGATTGATACTTAATGACTTCAGGGAAGGGACTATAACTTACCGCACGCTGCAAAGAATTGAGGCAGGCGATACAGACGGTAAGGGCTCTTCTCTGCATCAGATATGTACCGCATTAAAGATATCGCTAAGTGAGTTAAAGAAGGATACGGAAGAAGAAAATAACCCTGTTGATTTTATCAGGAAGAATAGACGTTTAGGCAGATATGTTTTTAACGGCCAAGTTTACGCAGATTTACTCAGCCGCCAGAACAGAAACTTTCTGGCTCAGGAATTGGTGCTGAAGCCACAAGGCAAAACCAGGCTGGAGCAGGACCCGGAAATAAATTTGGATCCTGAAAAGGCAGAACAAATAAAGCAGATTTTAAAGGGCTTGAACGTGGATGCGGCAGTGCTTGAGGATTACAAGATTTTAAGGTTTGAAAAATACATCTATTGCCTCAAAGGCAAGATTACCTGTTATATAGGCAATAATAAATATATATTAACGAAAGGTGATGGCATTTCCTTTGAAAGCTATCTTCCTCACTGGTTCGAAAACGCCTCAGAGTCAGAATCCCGCTGCCTTATCTTTCAGAACCCGCGCTATCTTTAACCTTGTACTTTCCGATTCCTACCAGAAAATCCCGCACCTTGCTGTCTAATACCCGCAGGGAAAAAGGCTTGGGGATATAGTCATCCGCGCCCTGCTCAATCACTTTATGCGCTACTTCCTCGCTGTCAAAGCCTGTAATTGCCCAGATACAGGGCTTATAATTCAATCGTTTTTTCTCCTTTATTACATCTATGCCGCTTATCCCCGGCATTCTAATATCCAGCAGCACTAAATCGAACCTGCTTCTCTTAAGCAAATCTATCGCTTCCTTGCCACCGGAAGCCTCCTTAATCTCGCATTCAAAGTGCCGAGACAAGAAATTCCTCAGGGAACGGCGGATATCTTCTTCATCATCAACTATCAGGAATCTGGCGGGCTCTTTATCCCTAGTTATCTCGCTTATCTTAAGGATAACTACATTTTCAAGGTAATCCGTCGTAAAGGGCTTCCCGACAAACTCATCAGCTCCCAAATCCTTTGCTTTCTGTTTAGTATCGTTATCGTCATTGATGGTGACCATAATCACCTTTGCCTGTGGAGAGATGTTTTTAATCTGCCTCAGGGTTTCTAAACCATCCATCACCGGCATAGTTATGTCCAAAAGCACTAACTCGGGATTTTCTTTTTTGACAATAGACACCGCGTCCCGACCGTTTAAGGCTGTTAAAACTTCATAGCCGCGGGATGTGAAGAAATCCTTTAAATACCCGCACAGTTCTTTTTCGTCATCTACTACTAAAATTTTTATCACTCTATCCCCTTAACAGCTAAATATGCGGCAATATCTCCTATGGTTTTCATTTTATCCGCTTCCACATCAAGTATCTCGATATTAAACTCCTCCTCCAGGGCCATAACAATTTCTATGGACTCCAGAGAGTCGGCCGCCAGGTCTTCGGCAATCTTAGAATCAAATGCCACCTTATTTTCATCTACCTCAAGCTGCCCGGCGATAATAGGCTTAATCCTTAAAAAAAGCGCCTGTGTTTTTTGCGCGAGGGCCCTGTCTTTTTCCTTATCTTCTTTCTTTTCAAACATCCGCTGGTTTAGTTGCCTTCCACAAGCGTTCCAGGAAATCCTTAATCTCGTTGCTGTGCTTAATAACCTTTCTGGCATTCTCTTCGCTCAAAACCTCACCCCCCAGAACGGTAGAGCCGATTATTAAATTTATCATATATAGATCGTTATTGATGTGGTGTTCTATTAACTGCCAAACCAGGGGATGGATGGTAATGTTTTCTTTTTTTATCTTTTCATAAATTTCCTGCTCGTTAGGGAGAGGATTGGCCATTTTAACGACCTCTCTTTCTGCCGATACCGCGGGCAACGCGGTTTACCACCTTAAACAGCTGGCTTGTGGTCAAAGGTTTGGTAAGATACGCGGCGGCGCCCAGTTTCTTTGCCTGTCGCATCTTCTCCTGCGCTTTATCCCAGGTTACCATAATATAGCGGCACAGCGGCAGAGTCTCCTTCATTTTGCTTAAAACATCGAGTCCGGTTAATCCTCTTTTGAGATGTATATCTAAAAGTACAATATCGGGCCTTAATTTCTTTGCCACGCTTATAGCCTGGCTCCCGGAGATGGCACTACGGACCAAAAATCCCTTTTGCCTAAACAGCATTTTCACGAAACTACAGATATCCTTTTCGTCGTCAACGATTAAAAGTTTCATTTTTTTGCGGGGCATTTAATTTACCTCCTTTGCTTTCTTGGCTTACCTGTATCAGAATCAATGGTGCCGTAAATAATATTCTTGAGATTATTCAAGGCCTTACTTGCTGCTACGGCATGCCGCTCCAACTGCGTTAACCTGCTCAATACCTTTCCTATTTCGGGCGGCAATGGCCTATCTTTAAATTTCTGTTTCAATTCTGCCTTGCCCACCCCTGCGCCTACGCTTATCTTATTGTGCCAGTTACCGACTTTATGGAACAGTTCTCTTATATCTGCCATTATTCCTTCCCTCTCTGGCTAGTGCGCTGTCAACTTAACTCTTACTAATTCAGCGGAAGTTGACATCGCACTTCCGCTAGGGGGGCAAGCCCCCCTTCGGCGCTCACTACGTTCGCTGAGCACCCCCCAAACGTGGGGGACGGTCTCCCCCACGCCCCCTTAGTGCATTGCCACAAACACTAAAATTTAATTTGACAATGCACTACAGCCTCGCCAATAATGCTTCTATATCAGTTAATACTATGGGCTTGAATATCACCTCATCCGCGCCTAAATTGCGGAAACGTTTCTCAACTACCTCATCGTAATAAGCAGTTACCATCACAAATTTTATATTAGGGTGGTTTTTCTTGGTTTTCTCCAGGATCACATCCCCATCCATATCAAAAAGCCGGTAATCGCAAAGCACGATGTCGGGTTTTTTATTCTCAATTATGCTTAATGCGCCTTCACCGTCGCCTGCCCTATAAGCCTCGTAACCAAACATCTCTAATCCTTTGGCAAGGTCCTTGGTAAATTCAAGCTCATCATCAACTATGAGAATCTTTTTCATTCCTGCTCTCCGTTATTAAAATACCGAAGGTAATTTTTCTTAACCCAGAACTTAACAAAAGTATAAAAATCTTTTAATTCTTTCATAAGTTCTTCAAATTCTTTTTCTGAAATAACGCCTGCCGTATCATAATCTAAGGTATTGCGTTTTACCCTGCAGGAGTCAAAATAATCCGCCAACTCTATATAATCTTTGCCCAATATAACTTTTAGGCATTGGAAAGCCGTAAAATGATGCGCTTTGCCATAACTTTGATAACCCCTGCAATAAAGTATTATGGCTGCTAAACCCAGGGCAGCATTATATGCAGTGGCAAATTTCCTATCATAGGAGATATCTTTTGATTCTGCATCGGCCATATCCCTCTTAATCAAATTGAATATGCCGGTTATTTCTTCCCGGGAAGTGCGGTGCGGCCGGATCTTACCTTCTTCTACAAATTGCCTTAAGCCCATTAGTATCTCCGATTACAAATATTTTCTTATCTTTAAGCACGGATAAGATAAAGTGGTTTTTATCATCCAATCTATCAATAAAATCTTCTCCGGCATATAAATTAAAATTTATTTCTCTGCCAAGGGCTGACTTTTCTTTGCTCAAAATGGATGATAACCGGCGGCTTGAAATATTCCCGATTACAAACAGGTCGATATCGCTTAATAAATTCTCCTTATCCTTTGCGTAAGAACCATAGATAAAGGCGACATCTATGTCTTTCTCATTCTTTAAGTGCTGTTTTAGGGCTTCCGATATCCCCGTAGACTTTAGAATTATATTTTTAAGTTCTACCGTTAGCGGGCACTCTTTATTAACAACATAATAATTTCTATTGCCGCTAATATTTTTTGCAAGGAGCCCGATATTGTACAGGTTAGCGAGCTCTCTCTGGACCGCCCTTAAGGGCAGGGATGTCTTTTTCTGAATTTGACGCAGGTAATAACTCTGCTCAGGGTTTAACAGAAACAGGCGCAGCAACTCTATCCTTGTCTGCGAGGAAAATAAAGATTTGAGCGCGTTTTTCTGCGGCGTATACATTTTTTAGTCAATTGTATACATTTTTTAGTCAATTGTCAAATTAAATTTTGCCTTGAGCTTTAGGAAACTCTAAGATAAAAGTTGTTCCCGTTCCAACCTGACTCTTAAAAGAAATCTCACCCTTATTCCTCCAGACTAACTGCCTGACTATGGAGAGGCCAAGGCCCGTGCCTTTTGCAGGGCCTTTGGTGGTAAAGAACGGCTCAAATATCCTGTTGACTTTATCCTCTGCTATGCCTTTACCCGTATCTTGAATCTCAATATGGACTTTATTGTTCACGGTATTTACGGCACTAACAGTGATCGTGCCTGTGCCTTCAATTGCCTGGCCTGCATTTCTTATAAGGTTAAAGAATATCTGCTGGATTTCCTGCCTGTCAGCTAAAATCTTAAATAAATCTTGCGAGAATTGCTTTTCTATCTTTATCCTTTCTAATTCCAGGTCATGCCCTACTACTGCCAGGGTTTCCTCTATCTCATTTGGAATACTTATAACTTGAGGCTTAAATTCCTTTGAAGGTTTGGCAAAGTTGGAAAGTTTCCTGGTAATCTCAGAGATTCTCCCTGACTGCTTCAGGCATTCATCCAGTGCTGCCTCTGCCTCATTCAGGATTTCCTCATTGGATTTATTTTGCAGGAGGCCTTTTTGCCTGGCTAATTTAAAGATTTGAATCTTAGTTGACATTATATTTAAGGGATTGCCTATCTCGTGGTTTATCCCCGCGGCCATAGTACCGATGGCTGCTCTTCTTTCATTCTGCGCAGCCTCAGTTAAAAGCTGTGCATTGCCTACGGCAATGGATTCGGTCCTGGCTAAGTCTAAGAGCACATCCAGATCATCCTTAGTGTAGTCTTCATCGGATCTCTTCCTGCCGAGGGAGATGAAACCGATTAAGTCATCATGCAGCATAAGTGGAAGGCAAATTACTGCTTTGAGGCTAAGCATTTCCCGCTGGATATCTGCGCCTACTCCGGAAAATCCGTCTATCTGCCTGATGACAGCGGGTTGATGAGATTTTTTGAAGAAGTTTATTAGTTTTGAATCCGAAGTAAAGATGAGCTCTTTATTCTCTAAGCCCTTTGAATTATACAGTTGATATTTATCCTCCGCTTTATTCAGGATGAATATAACAGATGCGTAGGGATGGAGTGTCTTTTCTAACAACTCAAGCGTAGAGCTGACTATTTCATCAAGGTTTAGCACTGTAATAACCTCATCAATAAAGGCCTTGAGTATCTGCTTGTATTCGTATTTCTTCTGGAAGAGGAATTTGTCGGTGGAGTTGACGAGGAAAGTTTCCAAGGGACGAAGACCGATAGTTATAATTAAGGCGCTGATTGCCAGAGAGATAATCCTGCTGCCACCAACAAATTGAGAGACCAAAAGCGTGCTTACTACAAAGACACCAAAGGCAAAGGCGAACATCCCGGCAAAGACGAGGGATTTTTTGATAAGGACTTCGATATCCATAAGCTGGTGCCGGACGATGGCATAAGCAACACAAAAAATATAAGCACTCACTAAAATGTTAGGATAAGGCGGTATAGGAATGTTGTACCAAAGAAAATAGTTTGTAGATCCACTAATGAATCCAATTAATGTACCAAAAAATACGTATTTAATTTGGAGCTTTTCAATACCATAAGTTTTTTTAATCCCTTTCCAAAGATTCGCATGGGCATATATAGTATTTAAAGCAAAATATAACAACATCAGATGGAATAAATATCCGGGAACCGGCCAAAAAGGAAAGAAAAGGCGTGGTTCTACTTTTTGGATATACGCGGGATTGAATGAGAAACATATAAATATTCCGGCCAATATAAAATTTATTCTGTTAAGAAATTTCTTATCTTGATTAAGTAGACGTGTTGTAAAATATACAAATGTTACTGGAATTAATATGGCACCGACCATAGCGCTACGAATATAGAAAAGCGCCTGAGGGGCTTGCTTACTTAAAAGCCATAAACAATAGTTTGTTGTCCAAATGCCTGCGCTAATAGTAAAATAAAAAAAACTTCTATTAGTAGATGACCGAAAATTTCTCAATAGAACAAAGAAACCAAGTATAAAACTTGTGACCGCATTGATAAGGCTACTATAAGGAAAATAATAAAATCCCATCTTGTTATCCTTCTTTATTAGATGCAATTATATATTGCATTATACCTTGCTGTTCATACTGAGTTCTTAATTCATCTTCTTTAAATCCTGCTTCAATAAAAATTTCTCTAAACTCGCCTTCGTTGCGATAAATAAGATGCCAATCTCCAACCCACTCCATAAAATGAACGGACGGGTTGCTATATTTATCCCTTACGTTTGAGATGACAAGAATACCATTGATATTTAAAAGTTTTTTAAGACTTTGCATTATTCGCACCGAAATCTTATAATTAAAATAATCAAAAAGCCCTGTTGCATAAATAAAATCATATTTTTTGTTTATCATTGAATTAATATTTTTTGTAGCGGCGATTCTTAATACGCTTTGTTTAATAAAGTTGACATTTGAATAATTGGATAATATACTCTTTGCGAACTTTAAAGCCCGTTCATCACTATCGTAACAATCAAAAATGATGTTTTTATTTAATGGGATATCGGGAGAAATAAATTCCTTTATATCTCGACATGGCCCTGATCCTAGGCTCATAATCCTTAATGGATATCTTTGTTTCTCATTAGCAAAATTAGCAATTAGTCTCTTAAAGTCTTCTTTTCTATTTCTCACCGCAACGCAGATTGCTGACATCTGGAAATAATTATCGAAGAGACGGTCAAAGCCGGTTGTAGTTGGATTATTCTGATATATATCATCTATAATTTTAAAATCGCCAGCGTAGCCAAAAGGTTTACGCAGACCCCACGCGATATATACTCCTCTCACAAAAATTTTTCTAAGTCTATTAATAAAAACCCGCCTAAGCTTATCGACTTTATCTTGGCGGCCATTAAGTAAGTTGGCTTTTTCAAAATCCATAATATCACGGAAAATACTATTAACTTCTGAATTGAATTCATTTTGAAATTTGCCCCATTCTTCCGGCTTCTTGGATAAGTAGCGTTCAATTTCTTGTGCTCGTTTTTTATAAAGTTTAATCTTAGTCCGAAGAGAGGCCTTTATTGCGCTCAAACTTAGAGTAAAATCCATATTTTTAGGTTGGTTTGCTTCATTTATATTCGCTATCTGATCATTTTCTGATATTCCTTCTATTCTCACAATCTCTCCGAATCTTTCGTAATGTTGTAACCCTCAACGCTTAATTCCATACAAAACTCCTCATCTTACATTCTCCTGTTTCTCCAGCCAGGCATCAATTTTATTTTTTCTAAAACGCCAGATTTTGCCTGCTTTAAAAGCAGGGATTGTCTTTTGTTGGACCCACTTATATAAAGTAGCCTTGTGGACTTTTAAATACTTCCTTGCCTCTTCAAAAGTAAGCAGCTCATCGCTCATATAACTCACCTCTTATGGATTTCTATTTAGTGTTATTTAGTATATTACATTACTATCTATTAGGTCAAGATAAATTTGAAGGCGGGCCACTACTTATCCTGCGGTTCTTCTTTCTTTTTTTTCTTTTCTTCCAGGATTTTCTGGGCGATCTCTAGCGGCACCTGCATATAGATGTAGCCTACCAAGCTTACTTACTTTGGCTTGAGGGATAAATTAAAGGATCGAAACCTGCTAAGGCAAGTATGGCATAAGATACTCCGATGGCACTTAAATTCCCATCCTTGGGCGTGCTATATTCATGGCCAATAATAGCCCCTCCTTGAGTAGCGTAAGGATAGGCTAATGTATTATTGGACACGATTGCTAAATCCAGCATACTCTTTATCAATTCAATTCTTTTACCTCTGTATCGGGCTTCTTTTTGAATGTCGCCTTGCCGTTTGAAATCAGATTCCAATCTTCCGCAGGCGTTAATCAGTTGAAATGTCCATTCCGGAGAAACTAATGGTTTTCTGCTTAAACTTGCCGCTGTTCTATAATCTATAAAATCAACACCTTTAACTTTAACTTTTTTGCCATCTGGCTTTGTAAAAGACACTTCTGATAAACAATTCTTTTCAATGAGCTCGATCATCTTTTCGGCCAATCCAAGCTCAAACGTATCTAACGTATCTACTCCTAACGCAGAAATTCCCCAAGAATGTATGTCTGTAGCTATTGTGAGGTCTAGCCCGCGTTTATAGCCGCGGTTAAATCTGTGTTCTCCCTTGTTATATGCTACGCGTTTAAGCCAATTTAATGTTCTCTCTTTTGCTTCCTTGTATTTTGCATCTTCTGTTTCCTGGTAAAGCATATTAAATAAGGCGTATGCATCAATACTATGTTCTGTGGCAAATACTTCGTAAAAACTCGGTTGATTCTGATCATAGCCAAGATGCTGGTCGCTTGCTACATTGTCCCCGCCCTGAGGACCTAAGCGAATTCCTCCAAAATTAAGATCCTTTTCATTGTTGTTTTGCAAAGAAACAGCAAAATCAGCTAGTTTCCTGGCAAGTTCTAAATATTTCTTTTCTCCAGTTGCTTTATAAAGATGAAGGCTAGCGATACCCATCCAGAGATTCGAGCCTGTTCTCACAGACCAATCTTCTCCTAAGGCAGGATTTGTAGGATTTACAGCCTCAATAATTCCTCCTAATCGCCACGCGTTGGGCGTTTGGATATAAAAGTCAAGAATCCTTTTAGCATCATCTATTCTACCTCTAACAATATAAGCAAGAGTGACTACGGCTGAGTCATATGTAATCGCCCAACTCTCAAACCTGTCATCACCGACATGGCTGTGAGGCAATCCGGTAGAATTATCTCTATTCATCAATAACCAATTCTCCAGTTTTGTAACCTGGGGTTGATAATTCTCTGCTTTAGCAGGCCGGGAAGAAAATAATGCTAATACTACTGACAAAAATGCCGTTACGGATATTTTGAATGTTTTTACAAAGTCAAAATGGCTCCTATATTTGTTAATAATCATTTTCGCCGCTATCTATTAGGTCAAGATAAATTTGAAGGTTTAATGGTTTAACCTTCTAAAAGCCACTTATAAACTGGCTTTACTGTTATAATCTGTCCTTTGAGTTTTATTTCTTCCTCGTTATCCTGCGTAAGGATAAGGGCCTCTTTTAACTTCAGTTCCGTCATGGCTCGCTCAAGAGAATTGATTTCCCTTACCCTTGCCTTTTCATTATCTAAATTATCCGCTACCTGAATAAGCCGGATATCTTTCCTGCCGGATTTTACCAGGAAATCCGCTTCCAAATTGTTGGCTGTTTTATAATAGTAAACTTCCGGGAACTTGCGCTTAATCTCCAGGAACACCAGGTTCTCCAGAAATTTCCCTTTATTCTTAGAAAACTGGAATGCAACTGATTCTGCCAGACCGTTATCTATACAGTAGATTTTCTTATTAGCCACGAATTGCTGCTTTAGCGAATAGGAAAACCTATTAACCAGAAATATCAGGAAACTGTTCTCAAGAAAGCCGGCATAGCTCTTTATAGTATTCATGCTGCCTACGCCTAAAACATTCTTTAAATTATTATAAGAAAATAACCCTCCGATATTGCTTAAAAGATACAGGCCTAATTCGCGCAATGCCTTGACCTGCTTTATATCATACCTTGCCACTATATCCCGGTAGAGTATATCTTCATATGCTCGTTTTAAAAGCGTAGGATCCTTATACTTCAAGTACTCCGGCATCCCTCCGTGCTTAAGATATTCGGCAAAATGCTTTTTTATAGCGGCTCTCTCAATGGTATAAGATAAGCTGTCTTTTTGCAGTTTAAAGCCTTTAAAGGTGAGGTATTCCGCAAAAGAAAAAGGATATAATTCTATGCTTAATGACCTGCCGGTTAACTTCGTGCCAAGCTCCCTGCTTAAAAGAGAGGCATTTGAGCCTGTGATAAAGAATTTGTATCCTTTATCCTGCATCCTCCGGACAAAGACTTCCCATTTGGGCACATTTTGTATCTCATCAAAGAAAAAAACCTTCCTTTCCCCGTAGACCTCAAGCAGTGTTTCATAAAGGCTGTTAAAATCTTCGGCCTTAAAATCCACAAGGCGTTCATCCTCAAAGTTAAAATAGTAACCGCCCTTTTTGTAGAACTTATTGATGACCTGATTAAGCAAGGTTGATTTGCCGCAACGCCGAATCCCGGAAATAACTATAGTATGCGGCAAGGATATATGTTTTGAAACGATGCCTAAAGCTGCCCTCTCTATCCCAATATCCAGCGCCTGGCGGCTTTTCTCCTGTTCAAGAACAACCTCTTTTAACAAGGTTTTCTGCATTGTTTTGCCTCCTTAATAGTTCTCATTCTAAATGAGAATATAGCATATAAAGTTCTCATTGTCAATGAGAATTATTAAAAATTGTGCGAGCCGGAAACTGCGCTACCTATCCTGCGGGCCCTCTTTCTTCTTTTTCTTTTCTTCGAGGATTTTTTGGGCGATCTCTAGCGGCACCTGCATATATTTGTTAAACTCCATAGAGGCGTTGGCCCGGCCGCTGGAAAGGGAGCGGACATTGGTGGCATAACCGAACATCTCTGATAGGGGCACTTCTGCGGAGATTATTTTCTGCTTGGCTTTGTTGGCATCAATATTGAGTATTTTTCCCCGGCGCGAGCAGATGTAGCCGACTATGCTGTTTAAGTACTCTTCAGGGGTATTTACTTCCAGAGACATATACGGCTCAAGCAGCACAGGTTCTGCCTTCATAAAAGCCTCTTTAAAGCAGATGCTGCCGGCAATTTTAAAGGCCAGCTCAGAGGAATCTACTTCATGGAATGAGCCGTCCATCAGATTTACCTTTACATCCACCACCGGATAACCCGCATAAACCCCTTTTTGCATGGCCTCAATTACCCCTTTTTCTACTGCCGGGATAAAGGAAGCCGGGATCGCCCCTCCCTTAATACTGTTGATAAACTCAAAACCCTCGCCTGCTTGCGCAGGAGAAATCTCCATGACCACATGGCCATACTGGCCCCTGCCGCCTGTCTGCCGGATGTATTTACCTTCGGCGCCTGCACTCTTCTGCACTGTCTCACGGAAGGCAACTTTAGGTTGTCCCACAATTGCCTCCACCTCAAACTCTGTTTTCAGCCTGTCCACGATAATCTCTAAGTGCAGCTCCCCCATGCCGGTAAGCAGCGTTTCCTTGGTCTCCTCGTCGGAGCTGACTAAAAAAGTGGGGTCTTCCTCGGTAAGCCTAGCTAAGGCCCTGCCTAATTTATCCTGGTCAGCCCTGGACTTAGGCGTAATACTTAAGGAAACTACCGGCGTCGGAAACTCTATTGCTTCCAGTAAAATGGGATGCTCCGGGTCGCAAAGGGTGTGCCCGGTAATAGTATCCCCCACCCCGATAAGCGCTACGATATCTCCGGCAAAAGCAGCCTCTACATTTTCCTTTTGATTGGCGTGCATCTGCACAATCCTGCCTACTCTTTCCTTTTTATTTTTGCTGGCATTGAGCACATAGGAACCGGTGTCTAAGACACCGGAATAAACGCGCGCATAAACCAGCTTGCCTATATGCGGGTCAGCCTGCACTTTAAAGGCAAGCGCGCTAAAGGGCTCTTCTGGGTCAGGCTTACGCTCTATAATTTTTTCAGGGTCCTGCGGGTCGTGCCCTTTAACCGGCGGAAGGTCCAGCGGCGAAGGCAAATACAGAGTTACGGCATCCAGCAGTTTTTGCACCCCTTTATTTTTAAAGGCTGCGCCGCAGAGCACGGGGACCATTTTGTTGGCAATAGTCCCCTGACGGATAGCGCAGATTAATTCTTCCGGAGTTATCGAGCTTTCAGATTCCAGATATTTCTTGGTCAGCGCCTCGCTAAAAGCAGCGGCCTTCTCTACCAGGATATGGCGGTAGTTCCTGGCGGTTTC
>Ga0315282_10005482_pt1 | contig 21582 bp, 13 predicted proteins | sample YL17G07_20_MG_FD_203693 | JGI IMG/M metagenome (GOLD analysis project Ga0315282, IMG submission 203693) | Sediment microbial communities from Yellowstone Lake, YNP, Wyoming, USA - YL17G07_20 | ecosystem: Environmental > Aquatic > Freshwater > Lake > Sediment | place: USA: Wyoming | collected... | reverse complement strand
AAGGAATGGAGGCCGAGCTCAAGATCGGCGCCATTCCGGACCAGAAGATCATCGGAAAAGTGTCCAGGATTTCCCCCAAGGCCAAACGGCAGGAGAACGCAACTCTCTTCGATGTGGAGATCGAGATTATCCGGAAGGGAGATAAGGTGATCAGAGCCGGCTACTCGGCCAATGCGGACTTGGTGATCAACAAGGTCGAGGACAAATTGTATATCCCTGAACGCCTGGTTGAGTTCAGAGACGGAAAGGCCTTTGTGGAAGTCACAAACGGGAAAAACCAGATTGTGAAGAGAGAAGTTAAGACGGGTTTGAGCGACGGAATCAACATCGAGATCGTGGAAGGACTGAAGGACGGCGAGGACATCGTCGAACGGCCGCCCAAAGAAATCAAATAACCATGAAAATCTTCATGTTCATCTCCCAGTTCTTAAGGGACATGAAGTCCCAAAAACTGAGGACGAGCCTGGCCTACCAGGGGTTGAACAAAGGCCGGGTCATCCGTTTCACCGAAGAGGACGCCCTTTCGGTCAAACAGCAGGTCCCCGCGATCAAGGATCTCAGCCCAGAGTACACGCGGTACGGGGTAGAACTCAAACGAGACCGGAACACATACGCGACACTCGTCCGCGGCGTGTATCCCGTCTATGCGGAAATCCGGAATGTGATCCCGGAGCGGGGCAGCCGATTTATTGACGCTCAGGACCTCGACCAGAAACGGCGGGTCATTTTCCTGGGGGACAAGGTCAAAAAAGAGCTGTTCAAAGACGGAGAGGCCGTAGGAAAATACATCCTTCTCAACCGGATCCCCTTTCTGGTCGTGGGGATTCTGATCGAAAAGAAACAGAGTTCAGATTATGGGGAACGCGATGAGAATGCCGCTTTTATCCCGGCGACGACCTTCTCGGCGATTTTCGGCCCGAAGTACATAAGCAATATGGTCATCAAAGCCTGGGATCCTGGAAAAAACAAAGCCCTGATCAAACAGGTTCTGACCGTCATGGGCAAGAAATATAAGTTCAACCCCGACGACACCGACGCCATTTCCTACTGGAACATGATGGAGCAGGAGACTCTTTTCACCTCCATATTCCTGGGCTTTAACCTTTTCTTGGGCATGGTCGGCGTCTTCACCCTCATAGTCGGCGGCATCGGCGTTTCCAATATCATGAATGTCGTGGTCGAAGAAAGAACAAAGGAGATCGGCATCAAAATGGCCCTGGGCGCCAAGAGGCGATACGTCCTTCTTCAATTTGTCTCCGAAGCCTTGATGATCGCCTTCAGCGGAGGCGTCATCGGCATCGTCTTATCGCTGGTGCTGGTTCAGGTCATAAAGGCCTTGAATCTCCAGGGGGGCGCGGCCGACTTTATCGCCCATCCCGTCATCTCGGTCCAGACGATGACCGTGACGGCTTTCCTCTTGGGATTGATCGGCTTTTTGGCTGGTCTGTTTCCAGCCCGACGAGCCGCTTCACTCGACCCGGTGGAGGCGCTCAGGTATGAATAGGCTCGGGTCTGAAGACGAGAGGTCAGCCATGATCAAAATGAGCAACATCACCAAAACCTACGGCAGCGGAGAGGCCCTGGTCGAAGCGATCAAAGATATCAGCCTCGAAATCCGGCAGAATGAATTCATCAGCCTGATCGGGCCCTCCGGATCGGGAAAATCCACTCTAATGAATATCATCGGCTGCCTGGATACGCCGACCTCGGGAGAATACCTTTTCGAAGAGGAAAGTGTCAGCCGGATGAACCACAATCAGCTGGCCGAAATCAGGAACGCGAGAATCGGCTTCGTGTTTCAAAGCTTTAATCTCCTGCCCTACGCCACGGCCTTCGAAAATATCGAGATCCCGCTCATCTTCAAGGGAGTCAACGCCCGCCGCAGAAAAGAACGGGTCGCTGAGCTCCTGGACAAGGTCAACCTCGGCCGCAGGGCCCGACACAAGCCCAGCGAGCTCTCCGGCGGCGAGATCCAGCGAGTGGCTGTGGCCAGGGCCCTGGCCAACGACCCCAGCCTGATTCTGGCCGACGAGCCGACCGGAAATCTCGACACGAAATCAGGTGACGAGCTGCTCAAGATATTCGAGACTCTTTGGAGGCAGGGAAGCACTCTGGTCATCGTGACCCACAATCCGGCCATCGCCGGGAAGACGCCCCGTATCATCAGCCTCCGCGACGGTTCTATCGAAAACTGAAAGCCCGATCAATCTTTGGAGCCCGGCGGTGGAATCCGCTGAAGGTAGATCGGGACCGGAAAACATGGCCGAGATTAATCACGACGACAAAGGCAAACAAGGGGGCCGGACTTGGCTGTGCCCGCGTCCCTATTTCCCTTCGATCTCGTCGACCAAGCGTCCGGCATCATAAAGCTTGCGCAGCGCTTCGCTGATATAGGCCGGGTGGACGGCGACGGCCCGGTTGACACTTTCATCATAAAAGAAGCGCCCCGCCAGGCTCTCGATATTGCCATCGAAGATCAGGCCGACAAGGGAGGCATCCTTGTTGATGACCGGCGACCCGGAATTTCCGCCGATGATGTCGCAGCTGTTGACAAAATTGACCGGAGTCGAAAGATCCAGCTTCCCCAGGTTGTTCCAGAAGCGGTCTGGAAGGGCCCAGTCGGTGGAACGGTCGAACCCGAGTGACCTGTCGAAGAGGCCGTAGAGAGTGGTCTTATAGGGCGCCTCGGTCCCGTTCATCGGATACCTTGCGACGGTGCCAAAAGACAGGCGGAGCGTAAAGGTTGCATCCGGGGAGACGCTCTTCCCGTAAACCGCGAACCTGGCCCGTCCGATTTTCTCGTGGGCGGGAACGATGACGCTCTCGATATTGTACTTGTTCCACTTGATATTCTCGCGGATGGAAGGCTCGAGGTTCCGGGCCAGGACGATCAGCGGATCGTTGGAGTTGGCGACGGCCTTCGCCCCGCCTTTGACGAGCGCCTCGCGGGCGGGCACCTCAGCCAGCTTTGTTCCCGAAATCAAATCCTTCGCGGCCTGGGCCGGCGTACGGCCGCCGAGGACAATCTTGAGGAAAGGGTCATCGGCTCCGAGCTCGCTCACGGACATCTGAAGTGTGCCGGCCAGGTTGGCTTCTTCGAGGTCGTTGTAAATAGGCGCCCCAGAGAGGAGGTTGAATTTCAGGCTTTCCAGCTCGGAATCATGGTATCCTTCGAGGCGTTCCCCGTCGGGTTTCGTGATTTCCGCGACATAGAGAACGATCGTCGTCCCATACCCGGCCAGGCGGGAGCCCATGAGTTGGCGATAGAATTGCTGTTTGTGAACCTTCTCGAGTTTGCTCATGGTGGCGGCGATGACCGACCAGGCGTCTCCATATTCCTCTTCCGACTTGGGATTGGCGGCGACTTTCTCGCGGAACTCTTTCTCCTCCAGCTCTTTCCTTTTGATGAGGTTTTCGTTGAGCAACCCCTGTTCATACTCTCCGGTCAGGGCTTTTTTGCTGTTCTCCAGACCGAAGATCGAGCCGAGGGCACGGCGTTGCTGCTCGACGCCCTTGGCGGAATACTCCCTCAAGATGGCGATTCTCTTTTTGATGTAGTTCAGAACCATCGGAAAACGATAGTCCCGCTCGTACTTCAATTCCGCTACGGTAAAGAGCCTGTCCGTGCTTCCGGGATGGCCGGAGACAAAGACGAGTTCGTTGTCACGAGCTCCGTCCCTTTCCCATTTAAGATAGTTGACCGTATTCAGCGGCTGGCCGTTTTCGTAGACACGGAAAAAGGCGACGTCCAAATCATGGCGAGGATAGGTGAAGTTGTCCCAATCCCCTCCGAAGTAGGCCGCCTGTCTCTCGGGTGCAAAAACGAGCCTGACATCGGTGTATCTCTTATAACGATAAAGCCAGTATTCCCCTCCGTAATACAGGGGAACCACGTTGGAACGCAAGCCCGTCTGCTTCAGGCTCTCCCTTTCAATTCTGGCGATTTCCGCTTCCCGGGCCTTCAAGGCCTGCTCACCGGTCAGGCCCGGTTTGACGGCGGCCGCAACCTTCCCGGTCACATCTTCCATCGAGATCAAGACGTTGAGCTCCAGGTCCGGACTCTTTTGTTCTTCCTCGGGAGTGCCAGCATAGAACCCCGAGGCGACATAATCGTGTCCTGCGGAGGATAGTTTTTCCAGCTGGCCCAGGGCGACGTGATGGTTGGTCATGACCAGGCCACGGGGACTGACAAAGGAGCCCGAACCTCCGTCGTTAAACCTGACGCTGGCCAGGCGCACATGATCGAGCCACTCTCTGGTCGGGGTGAAACCGAATTTCTCCTGAAGCAGCTTGGTCGGAGGATTGTCGAATGTCCACATACCTTCATCCGACGGTCTGGCGGCGGACGTCAGGGCTAAAAAAGAGCCGACGAACGCGGTGAGGAGGAGGACTCCAACAGACTTGGTTCTCATGTTCGACCTCCCTAATGGTGGATGTAGATACCTTGTATTTAAATATAGCAGCACCCTCTGACCTTCGTCAAGGCGCTGCTGCCCGCGCCGCCGCCGAGAGTTGACCAAGATTCATCCATAATGATATTTTATAATTGACGTTTTTTCTTGCTTTCCCAGGGAAAAAGGTAGGTGTCATGAAGAGATTTCCGACCGGATTTTTGACTCTCTCTCTGTTCTTCTTCTTTTTTAGCGGAACCGGGGCCTGCCGACCGCAGGATCCCGCGGCCCCCCGGAATAAAGGAATTGGACCAATCAAATCACTGAAGCTGGACCCGCTTGAGCAGAAGCTCGCAAATGAGGGAAAGACAACTTTTGAGACGGTTTGCGTCTCTTGCCGCAGTCTCGATAAGAGGCTCGTGGGTCCGCCGCTTGGAAAAGTCGCCAAAGAGCGGGCCCCTGAATTCATCATGAATTTACTTCTGAACACGGCTGAAATGGCCCAGAAGGACTCGATCATAAAAAAACTGATCACCGATTACAATGTGACGATGCCGCAGCCGAATATCAACGAAAAGCAGGCCAGGGACATTCTGGAGCATTTGAGGTCGCTCTAGGATAGGCGCGATCGAGAACTCCTTAAGCTGACTTCCCTGAGGCAGCCGCAAGATTCGCCTTGCGAGAGCTGCCGAAAACGAGGGCTCCGACAAAATTGCGAGCCAGGAGGAGGCGTGGATATGGATGAGGAAGAATTTCCGCGTCGGGGATTTTTCAAATTGGTCATCGGCTTCCTTTCGGCGCTTTCGGCGATTGCCGTCGGCATTCCCTTTTTGGGCACGCTGATCGGGCCGGCTGTGCAGAAGAAAAAAGGGCATTTTGCCAGGGTCGCGTCTCTCGATTCCCTGCCCCTGGGCGAACCGGTCGAGGTCAAGTACCCGGACATGACCTCGGACGCCTACATCACTCAGATGACCATGAACATGGTCTGGATCATCAAACGGTCTCCCGCAGATGTGACCGTTTATTCGCCGATCTGCCCTCACCTAGGCTGCCAATTCAATTGGGACCCTCAGGCTCGGCGCTTCGCCTGCCCCTGCCACGGCAGCATTTGGACAGTCGACGGCAAGGTGATCGGTGGGCCTTCACCGCGGCCGCTGGATGTTCTCCCGACAAAAATCCAGAATGGCGTCGTTTACGTCGAGCTTCTCCGGTTCCAAACGGGCATCCCGCAGAAGGTCCCGGTCTAGGAGACTTCCATGTTTTCAAAGCTTGTTCGCTGGATCAACGACCGCTGGCCTCTCTCGGCGCTCATCAAGCTAGGGCTGGAGGAGGACATCCCGGGAGGAGCCAGCTATGCCTACATCTTCGGAAGCTCGGCACTCATCATGTTCGCGGTCCAGGCCGCAACCGGGATCTGCCAGCTCTTTTATTATGTGCCCACCATCGACCACGCCTACAGCAGCCTCAGCTATTTTCGGCTCTCCGTGCCCTTCGGCTGGCTGATCCACGGGATGCACTATTGGGGCGCCAACGTCATGCTCGTCCTGGTCTGGCTTCACCTTGCTCGGGTGTTTATCTGGGGGGCTTATAAGAAACCAAGGGAGCTGACTTGGCTCATCGGTGTGTTTCTTCTCCTGACGACGCTCGGCATGAGCTTCACGGGAGCTCTCCTCCCCTGGGACGAGACGGGCTACTGGGCCACTGAAGTGGGGACCTCCATCGCCGGCACGGTCCCGATTCTGGGGGACTTTTTGAAACGCCTGGCCAGAGGCTCGGAGTCCATGGGACAGCTCGCCCTCTCCCGCTTTTTCATACTGCATGTGGCTGTGCTCCCCGGCCTGCTTGCGACGCTCATTGGCGCTCATCTCATCGCTTTTCGAAAAATCGGAAGCGTCGGCCGCTGGGATGAAGAAAAGCGGAAACGAACCGGGCCGTTCTGGCCGGACCAGGTCATGTACGACGCCGTAGCCGGTGTCGTGTTTTTCCTCATCGTCGTGACCCTCGCCAGTTTCGCCATCCCTCGTTTCTCGGGTCCCGCGGACCCGGTCGATACCTCTTTTGAGCCGAAGCCGGAATGGAATTTCCTCTTTCTCTACCAGGCTATAAAAGCCTTCCGGGGAGTGTTCGAACCGGTCGGAACGGTGGGCCTCCCCATGGCTGCGATGATCATCATTCTCCTCGTGCCGTTTCTTGACCGCAGGGAGGAACGGGACCCCTACAAACGGCCTTTCGCTATGGCCGTTCTTTTCGCAAGCATCGCCGGGCTCATGGCCCTGACCATTGCAGGTGCCAGGAGCAAACCCGGCGTTCAGCAACCCACGGTCAGCGGGCCTGCAGCCACGGGCCCGGAAGGGACGGCCACGTTAAACCAGACGGGAGAAATCGGTGCAGCAGCGCTCCAACTTCCGGGACAGAAGGCGGCCGGGATGATCGGGAATCCCGGGCACGGCGCCAAGCTCTACGTCGCGCTCTGCGAATCCTGCCACGGCCCCGAGGGCAAGGACAAGGTCCCCAACCCCGGCTCCGAGGACGGCACCGTTCCTCCCCTGAATCCTATCGACAAAGAATTCGTCAGCCCGGATCCGGAGGTGTTTGCGGCCAACCTTGATAAATTCATTCAACACGGCTCTACGCCGGCCGGTCCCAGTCCCGCTCTTAAGATGCAGGACTTCGGCGATTCGAACACTCTGACTCAACAGGAGATCGCCAATACCGAAGCCTATATCCTTCAACTCAACGGAGTTGAGAGGGCCCGGATTATGCATCCAGGGCTTGCCCCGCCGCTCTTCTTCGGACTGACGATCGCCGTCTTCGGATTGGCAACGCTTTGGCTCCTGGGCGCAAGGTACAAGAAGGGAATCCCAAAGCCGAAAATCTGACCTAGTTTTTCTTCAGAGCTCCCCGAATTTTCTGAGCGATCTCGCTGATCGAGAAAGGTTTCAAGATGAATTCCCGGATCCCTCCGGCCTTTACCTCCTCCTCGTGAATCAGTTCGGAAAACCCGGTACACAGGATAATCGGAATGTCCGGCCTGATACGCAACAGCTCCTGGGCAAGCTTTTCACCCGTCATCAGAGGCATCGTCTGGTCGGTGATGACGAGGTCAAAGGCTTCCGGCTGCGACCGGAACATCTCCAGGGCTTCGAGAGGAAGGGTGCAGGCAGCCACGCGATAACCGAGCCGTTCCAACATCGGCTTCACGCTCCGGATCAAGAATTCTTCGTCGTCGATCAGCAGGACCCTCTCTTTGCCGGTCGGAATCTCGTTGGATGGAGCGGCTTTGGGCTTGATCTCTTCTTTCAACCGCGGCAGGTAGACATCAAAGGTTGTCCCCTTCCCTACTTCACTCGTGACGTTGATGACCCCGCCATGACTCTTCACGATCGCATGAACCACCGCGAGACCCATCCCTGATCCCTCTCCGGGCTTCTTGGTAGTGAAGAAGGGATCGAAAGCCCTCTCCCTGACCTCACTCGTCATGCCGTGGCCGGTGTCGCTCACGCTCAACCTCAGGTAGGATCCGGGTTTCAGGTCCTGGTTCTGAGCGGCCACGGCCTCATCGACCTCCGTGTCGGCCATGGCCACATCCATTATCCCTCCGTTTTGACGCATAGCATGCGCGGCGTTGCTGCCCAGGTTCATAAGCACTTGATGGATCTGAATGGCGTCCGCCCGGACGACGGCCGGATCGGCTTCACAATGATTACGAATCTCGATCGTCTTAGGGATCGAGGACCTCAGGAATTTGAGTGCCTCCCGGACGACTACGACGATGTCGACCGGCTCCCGCTTCTGTTCCTTCTGACGGCTGAAGGTGATGACTTGTTTGACCAGGTCCTTCCCGCGGTTTGCCGCCTCGAGCACCAAATTGAGATAGTGCGAAATAGAACTCTCCGGGTCGGCATCGACGAGAGCCATTTCCGTGTTCAGGAGAATCGGCACGAGGATGTTGTTGAAATCGTGGGCGATCCCTCCGGCGAGCGTGCCGAGCGCTTCCATCTTCTGGAGCTGGCGAATGTGCTCCTGGAGCTTGTGCTCCTGGGTAACGTCCCGTTCCAGGCCGGCATAATTGATAATCCGGCCGGATTCATCCCGCACCGGGGAAATCGTCACTTCGAGCTTTCGCTCACTCCCGTCCGCCATCCTCCTGGTCAGTCGCCCCTTCCAGGCGGCCCCCCGGCCCAGGGTTTCCTCGATCTTTCTTCGGAACGGCTCTTCTTCCAGGTCGAGTCTGAGGATACTTCCGAATTGCCTCCCGAGGACTTCCCCTTCGGCCAGTTGGTGAAGGTCCTCAAAAGCCCGATTGGCGTACACAATGCTGCTATAAGCATCGGTTATCACAATAGCTTCACTGCTCTGTTCGACCGCGGTAGCCAGACGCAATCGTTCCTGTTCGGCCATCCTTCGCCTGGTGACGTTCACGAGGCTCAACACGACGCCACCAATGCTGCCGTCGGGTTCTTTGACCGGCTGGACCATCCAGTCCCAATAGCTCATGCCGCGCTCTGGATGTCCGGGAAAAACCAAGGGCTTCTCATACGCGAAATAGGGCGCGCCCGTTTCTACGACTTTCCTGAAAATCGCCTCGTTCTCCACATCGGGAAATAGGGCAAAGTGGTTCTTGCCCAGGTAGAACTCCGGCGTCCTTTCATCAAACTCGGCATAAGCGCGGTTGACCCGGATGAAGTTGAAATCCCTGTCCATGTAAGCGACGGAAAGGTCGATGCTTGAGAAGACCCTTTCCAGGAGTTCGTTCGCTCTGGCGAGTTCCTCCGTCCTTTGACGGACTCGCACTTCCAGCTCATCGCGCGACCTCCGGAGCTCCTCCGCCATTAGCCTGTGATCCGTGATATCCATGAATGCGGCGACAGCACCATTCGGCTCTCCCGTCGAGTCGAATAATGGCGTGACGTTTCCCAGCACCGAGCGAATGGTACCATCGTCGAAATGGAAGTCCATGCCGTAATCTCTGAGTTCCTGACCCGACTCAGCCGTACGCTGCACGGGCAACTCGTGAGGTGATAGTTCGGTCCCATCTCTAAACAATCGGTAATGAGCCAGGCGCTCCGGCGTGGGTCCCGTCTTCGAAATGTTAATCCCTTCCGCCACTTTTAGAAAGGCATGAGCTGTTCGGTTCCCGGAGATCGTCCGAGACTCCCTATCGTGGGCGGTCCAGATCATGATCGGAGCCGCATCCAAGACCGCCTGCAAACGCGCCGCCTGCTCTCGCGCGTGTTCCTCGCTCCGCCGCAGCGCCTCCTCTGCCTGTTTTCGATCACTGATGTCCAGGAAAACGACTGCGCACTGGCGCGGCGCAGGGCAATAGGCGAACACCTCAAAGTGCTTTTTGAGCGGCGGCGAATATTCTTCGAATTGGATGGGGTCTCCTGTGAGAGCAACCGCCCCGTAGGCTTTGACCCAGCGGGGGCTGTCGCCGGGGAGCACTTGATTGTGCGTTTTGCCGATCACATCGTCTCGCTTCAGTCCTGTGAGCAGCTCAAAGCCGGGGTTGACTTCGAGGAAACGATAATCAATAGGCTCACCCTTTTCATTGCAGATGATTTCGTGCAGGGCGAACCCCTCGTTCATGGCGAAAAACAGGGAGCGGTAGCGCTCTTCGCTTTCCTTAAGCGCCTCTTCGGCCCTCCCGTGCGCGGATCGCAATCGCATCGAGGCTATTCCCTGTGCAAGGTCATCGGCCAATTCCATCAGCAGATCCACTTCGTCTTTAGAAAAGCCGTCCGGCACCCTGGAATAGACCATAACGGCGCCGAAACCCTTCCCCTCGGATAGCAGAGGGAGAGCGATAGAAGAAGCGTACCCCCGCTTGATCGCTTCCTCCCGCCATGGCTTAAAATTGGGATCCGTCAGGATGTTTTGGCAAATGACCGGTTTCCCGGTCCGGATGGCCGTGCCCGTCGGGCCGCGACCTCGCTCTGAGTCGGCCCAGGTCAAATTGAGGGTGTCGAGATATCCCTTCTCAAAACCCGCATAGGCCACCGGACGGACCGTCTTCTTTTCATCCTCCTCGGCATAGCCAACCCAGACCATGGCGTGGCCGCAACCCTCCACAACAATCTTGCAGACGTCTTCCAGGTAATCAAGCTCACTCTTGGCTCGCATCACAGCCTGACTGCTCATGCTTAAGGCCGCGAGTATCCGGTTGAGCTTCCGAAGTTGTTCCTCCTTCTGCTTGCGTTCGGAGATGTCCTGCCCCTGGGCAATCGTGGCCACGACGGTCTTTTCATCTGAGGCCAGAACATTCGCCGAATTCCAGAGAACCGTCCTCACGCTCCCGTCAATGTGAAGGATAGGGATTTCTATAACCTCCCAGCGTTCGCCTTGAGAAGTCGTCTTGTGTATGTGGGCTAAAGATTCCTCACGACTGTACTCAGGAAAGAGAATGTCGATTTCGTTGCCGAGCACTTCCTCCGCGTTGCGTCCGGTCATACGCTCAAAGGCATGATTGAAGCGGGTAATCCTGAACTGCGGATCCCAAACAATGATGGGTGCGTTCGCGTAGTTGAACAGGTTGTCGAGATAGTCTCGCGTCTCTCGTAAGGTTTCCTCCGCCAGCTTGCGCTCGGTGATATCATGGCCATAAATCCGAAGCCGTTTGCCATCCATGACGGGTGAAATATGCTGCTCGTACCATCGGTCGCCGATTTTCAACTCCCGGGTGACAGACTTTTTTCTCGATCTGCCAAGACTTTTGGCGGCTTTCCCGATCCCCGAAAGCCAGGAGTGGCCAAGGCCCGCCTCTGGGAGGTCGGGGAAGAGACGCTCGGCCGCGGGATTGATATAGTGCACATGCCCCGTTAAATCGACCTCCGTGACCGGCTGTGGGTTGAGCTCGGGGAATGAAGCGAGCTCGGCCATGCGCGGCCGCTCGTTTTCGGCAATCTGGCGAGCGGATACGAGTTCTTCGGCCTGCCGGGTCAGCTCCTCTCCCGCCGCCCGAAGCTCTTCGAGCGTCGTGGACACCTCTTCCAGAACCTCCATGAATAATCCTTTGTGCTCCGCGGGCAAAGAGGCGGCGCGATGACTCAGCGTCTGTATCCGCCCACGGGTGGCTTTGATGTGGCTTCCAAATACGTCCTTTTCCATGCTCTTCTCCAAAGGCTAGGAATTCAGAAAAGTCTTCCTTCCTGTATTTATCCCCTCCACGCGGGAAGGGTACACGTCAACGCTTCATTTTAGCACTTTGAGATGATCGAACCAACCGGCCTCAGGAATCCCCCTGGTCATCTTGGCAATAAATCAGGCGAGGAGCGAGGGGTGAAAAGCAACGGGCAGTGAACAGAAGGATATAATAAAATACACAGAAAAAGAAGTGCTTCCCATCGCTGTTGATTCTGGAAAAAAAGCCGCCTTAAAAGGCTTCGTTGGCCGTGAAGTACATCCCGGAACAGTTTTTCCCGTAGCCGAAATCCAGCCTGATCGTAGCCCCTTCCTGCCAGGAAACCTTGAACCGGATACCCCAGCCGGCGGACAACTTAAAGGACGCCAGCCTCAAATGACCGAGCGTGTCGGAGACGTCCCCCGCTCCGAGGAATGCCGCCAGGCCGAGCCTCCACCAGACCGGGAGACGGTACTCGGCCTGAAAGGCTGCCAGGATCTTGTCCCGATAGCGGCCCGTATAATACCCCCGCATAATGCTTTCGCCGCCGAGCCTGGGGAGCGACATGAACGGTGTTGGTCCTGCGGAAGCCTGGAAGACCGTGTTAACGGCCAGAACATGGGAGGCCAAGAGTGGAAAATATTTTCTGAAATCCAGTTTCAGCTTGGTGTAATGATAGTCGGAACCGATAAAAGAACCATGAAAAGAGAGCACGAGCTGAAAAAAATTGCCGGTTCGCGGAGTGAAAATGTTGTCCCGGCTGTCCAATCTTGCCAGAAAATCCAGACTCGAGATCGTTCCGCCGCGCGTTCCGAAAATGGATCCGGAGATCAGTTGCCCGGCCGGTTCGAATTTTAGGAAATCGAAATGATGGTATCCGTACTGGAGTCCGGCGAAGATATTTCTTTTCGCCCAGAGCCTCTTCTGGAGAGAGATCTCGAAGGTCGTCTGGCGGAACGTATATTCCTCCTCCATCTCGTCCGGCATGTTGTTGCCGATTCCATAAAAGCTGGTTGGGTATCTTTTGATTTCGAAGTTGGCGGTAAGAATATAGGTCTCTTTTTTAAGGTACAACTCGGGTTTCAGGTTGATCGTGTACTGCTTGTTCTGGGTCAATTCGGCGACAAAGAACATCGAGGACGGCCGGCTTTTCCCCATGCTCCCGCTAAATCGGTAGGTCACTAGGCCACCGAAACCTCCTCCCCAACCGGTTTCCGGGGTGTAATAAATTATCGGGAGGACGACGAAGCTGCTTTTTTTGGGAGCGATTTCGGCCGCCTCCTGGTCGTGGGCGGGAGAAACCCCGGATAGTAAGAGCAGCCCCGCCAAGAGGAGAAGACAAGTCGCTCGGACTCGTCTTGAGGCTATTGCTTTCATGGCGCGATTTTAAAATAAATCGCTGATCGATTCAGGCTATTTTTTTGTTTCCTTCAGAACGACAACACCTGCTTTTTCCAGGACCTTCAGGTATTGCTCAACCATTTCGAGGCTCACCTCAACAGGACTGAATTCGGCGCTCAGGGCGTTCCGGATGCCGAGGACGCTTCTTCTCCCATCAACAAAGTTCAGCGCTTCCCAGCGGACGGTGAATCCCGCCTTATTGATCAGGAGTTTTTTCTCGATATCCTCATCGCCGAGGCTGCGCTCAAGGAACTGAAAATCGGTCGAAAACTTCAGCCCGAGAAGCCGTTTGGGGACGAGCCGGGCCAGCCTCATTTCTTCTGCCTCAGGGGAAGGCCTGGCTTTTTTGATGTTCATTGACCGGCAAAGATAAGAATAGTAGCTCTCAACGGAAGTAGAAAGAGTGGCTTGATTCCCCGAGAGAAGACCTTTCAATCCAACTTTTTCCACGTCCGATAGTCCGATGTAGGTGCCGATCGAGAGAAGCGCACCTTCCTCCCGCTCAAATCCGCAACGCAGAATGTTCAGCGCCTCTTTATGATTTCGATGGACGCTCGTTTTGTCGGAGTGTGCCAAGAGTTCCAGGGCTCGCCTTTTGTCTCCGGCGAGCCGCCCCTCGCCCGCAGCCAGGACCGCTGAGGAGAGGGCCGGGACATCTTGGGGACCAACGTTAGCCATGTAATAGGCAGCCTCCGCTCCGAGCAGGGCGGCTCTCCCGAGTTGAGTGGGGTCGCACTTGTCCGGCCTGTCTTCTATCGAATGATAGAACGGGTCGGGCGCGCAATGGAAGAGGATGTGCGGAACAGAGAGCCAGCTTTCATTATAGGGCCGGGGATTGAAATGGATGACGTCGCAATAAAAAGGGTCTCTTGAGCCTGACGGGCTGGCCAGCAATTCGGGAAAAGACGCCGTCGGCATCCTCTGTCCATAACCGCTCTTGTCTTTGATGTATTCGGCCAGAATCCCTACGACATCGCTAAAAAAATGAGGCAAAGAATCTGGGGTGACGAGCACGTCAAAGATGGAGCCGCACTGCCGGTGCCCTTCTCCAACCATGTCCATGTCGATCACAGCCTTGAACCTGGATTTCGACTCTGGATATTTTTCGAGGTAGGCATATGTCCCCAGACCCTCCGGCTCCCAAAAAAACCGAATCGACCGCCGGGGAGGAGGGATTTTTCCGCTCTTGATGAGCGCGTTCAGAGCCCGGGCGGCTTCGAGGATGCAGGCGCTTCCGCTGGAATTGTCATTCGCGCCCTGCATATAATAAAATTCGAAGAGATGGGCCAGGAGAAGGATCTCTTCTCCGGGTCGCTCCCTTCCCGGAATAACTGCGGAAACAACATCCAGTTTCCCCGGATAGAGCTTGGTTTCGACATGAGCTCGGATGACGACCCTCTTGCCTTCCAGAAGAAGACGGCGAAGTTGATGTCCCTGCCGGGGAGAGACCATGAAACCGAAAGTGTATTTTTCAGGGCTTTTTCGGAGCAACTGGCCGAAGGCTCCCCAGCTCACGTTGTCGGGGTCGTCGTCGGGGTACAAAGAACGATAATCGATGATTCCCCCAGCGCCCCTGAGATGCACGGCTTCATGATTGACTTGGCCTTCGTACCCTGAGCAAAGGACAATTTTCCCCTTGACGTCTTTTCCCTCGTAGTCGTCGGCAGAGATTCCTTCCCCGACGTCGACCACTTCTGCTTGAATATCAGCACTCCTGCTGTCCTGGATGAGGCAAAGGGGGACCATATCCAGGCTGGTGAGCTTCTGCGCCTGAGGCTCGACCAGCCAGAGCTCAGCCGTGAGAGCCGCCCAATTTTGTATTTCCCAGGGGAAGTATTCGATCTGAGATTTCTCAAGCCCGTATTCTTTGGCTTTTCCCAGGACGTATCCGGCTTCGTAAAACGTCCCGGTGTACTCGTTTTCGGTCCTGAGGCGCGGCCATCCGGCCAAGGCGACTACGTTCTTGAAAGCTTCATCGCCGGCAACCTCATCAGCCAGGAGCTTGAGGAGCTCTTGGGAGAGCAACGTCTCTTTTTGACAAACGCCCGTCCGGATGAGCGAGGCGAATATGACGAAGAAAAAGAGGAGCTTCTTTGCTTTGGGAAAAGACATGTTGCCGCCTCCGTTAAAAAATTGGGGAAGGAAGAAAGAATTCTATAGTCCTTAGGTTGGCGGAGTCAAGAAGTTAAAAAGGGAAAGATCGGGACCTGTGGGAATGCATCTGAGTTGCGGAGGACTGTTGAATAGGATTAGGTGAAGAAGGTAGAAAAGCACCCCTGGTTTCGAAAGAAACCCGATCCCTGAGTTAGTTCAGCGCTTAATAACGGCCTCTGCCGCCACCCCCGCCGCCAAAACCGCCGCGGCCTCTGCCGCCGCCGCTGCCGAACCCACCGGTCCGCGGTCTATCGGTGCGGGGACGGGCTTCGTTGGCGGTGATTGTCCGTCCCTTGAGCTCTTTTCCGTTCATACCGGCGATCGCGGCGTCGGCTTCCGCCTTGTTCGGCATCTCGACGAAACCAAATCCTCTGGAATCGCCGCTGAACTTGTCCTTGATGATCGAAGCTGAGGTAACTTCGCCGAACGCGACGAAAGCGTCGCGCAGTTCGGCTTCGCTCAGGTCTCGGGAGAGATTCCCTACGTAGATATTCATACTCTACTCCTTTAAAAGAAGATGAATTCCGGGGCCACCCAGCTTAATTCAGGGGAATCAAGTCTTATGTCCCCGTGCCAAATAAAGGAGAGGAGTATGACCGACTAGGGCCCGTGCCCCCCTTCCTTCATTTTTCATGGCTATTATAACATAAAACAAAACTCATGGCTTGTTGTGTTCCTGTTCTCTGTTTGATTTTCCGCTGCGCCTGGTCTGATTATTCGCCGCCGGCCGGCTCACCGCCGGGCGGTGAAATCGCCTTCTCTTTGGTAAGACGCCTTTGCCTTTTTTCCTCTTGTTTTTTCTGGCGCAGAAGCTCTTTGCTTCGCTTGGAGCTCTTATAAGCCCGATTGCTTTTGGCCAAGGTTCCTATTCTCCTCTTACGGTTTTATCATATCACAAATCGGCCCGTGTCAACAGGATATCTTCCGTTTGAGGCGATGCGATCTTAGAGCTCGTGAAACGCCCTGAAACAAAATGGCCGCCGCGCTACTGATCTTTCTTGACCGGCGCCGCGGGACCCGTCGCCTTGATCGGGTACGGCGGTTTGTGGAGCGGCGGCGGCATGTTCTTCAGTCCCTCGAGGGCCAGCTCGATGGCCTTCTCGAGCTGGGGATCGCTTCCCTGAACCTCAAGGTCCGGCCGCTGCTCGACCGTAACGTCCGGGTCGACGCCGTAGTTCTCGACGACCCACCCGCCGCCCGGCCCCGGCTCCCAGAAGGCCCAGCCCGGCGCCGTGACGTAGCTTCCATCCATCATCGGAGGCAGCCCACCCATGCCGATGATGCCGCCCCAGGTCCTGGTCCCCACGAGCGGCCCGATTTTCTCCTTCTTAAAATAATAGGGAAACAGGTCGCCGCCGGATCCGGCCCGCTCGTTGACAAGCATGATTTTCGGTCCGAAGTAGGCTGACTGGATGAAGAATTCTTTTCCCTCGCGCGGGGCGAGAGCCAGGAGGGCACGCCGGCCGAGCTTCTCGGTATAAAAATCCGGGGACCAACCGCCGTGGTTGTAGCGTTCGTCAACGATCAGGCCGTCTTTGCCCAGCTGTCCCGTGAAGTATTTATCAAACATGACGACGCCTTCAACCGAGGTGTCAGGCACGTGCATGTAGGCGACCCGTCCTCCTGTAGCTTTGTCGACTTTGAGCCGGTTGTTTTCGACCCAGTTTAAATAGCGGAGGTCTGCCTCGTTGCCGACGGGTTTGACGAGGATTTCCCAAGCCCCCTGCGCTTCGGGCTTGCTGTTGACCTTCAGTGTGATCACCTTGTCGGCCAAATTCTGGAAATAAGCGTACGGTTCGCGATCGGAGCGAATCGGTTGTCCTTCAACGGCGATCAGATAATCACCTTCCTTCACCTTGAGGCCCGGCTCTGTGAGCGGTGAGCGCATACTGTCGGACCAATTCTCGCCGGGATATATCTTTTTGATGCGGAAGAATCCCCCCTCCGGCTCGAGGTCGGCTCCGAGGAGGCCCACGTTAACCCGCTTGCGCTCTGGCATGTCGCCGCCCCCAGCGTAGGTGTGTGAAGTATCGAGTTCAGCGATCATTTCCCCTATGATGTAGTTGAGGTCGCTCCGATGTGCGACCCAGGGCAGGAGCGCTTCGTAACGCTTGCCGATCGCCGCCCAGTCGGCTCCTCCCATCCCGGGATCCCAGTAGAAGTCTCGCTCGACCCTCCAGGCTTCGCGGAGAAGCTCCGGCCATTCCTCCTTGGGGTCGGAGCGGACCTGTATCGCTGCGGTGTCCAGCTTGCCGTCGCCCACTTTTTTCCCCGGAGCCGCGTCTATGATTCCAAGCATTCCCTCCGATGCGTAGACCAACTTATTTCCTTCTTTATCAACCTCATAGGCAAAGACGCCCTGAAGCAGGGTCTTGTCTTCGCGCTTCTTGACGTCGAAGAGATGGAGGGAGTCCATGGGCAGCTCCGGTCCCGGAGCGGCCAATTGCGCGCTTTCCATGGGCGACGAGAGATAAAAAATCTTGTCCTTGCGGACGAGGAGGTGGCGGTACATGCCGGCGGGAACGGGCACTTGAGAGACGCGGGCCGCGAGGCCTTGGAGATCGATCTGGATGGGCTTCACCTCGGCTGTCTTCTCCCCGGCCTTGGCGGTTGGCGAGGGAGCGGCCTTTTCCGCTTTTTTCTCTTCAGCTTTCTTCTCTTCAGTCTTCTTCTCCTCGGGCTCCTTCTCTTCGTCGCTCTGGACCCCGTAGGGTGCCGCCTCGCCAGCCCTAAGGGTTAAAGCGAAGATCCCCATCCTGTTGTGGTAGCCAAACCTCGTTTCGAGGGAGCTTTGGATTGGGTAGAAAAAGCGGCCGGACAGGAAGTAAAGGTATTTTCCGTCTGGATCAAAGACCGGATCCGAGTCGCCATAAAAACCCTCGCTCACCTGAAAAGCCTGTCTCTTTTCGATCGAATAGAGATAGATCACGCCTCTGCCGCTTCCGTTGATCGGCTTTGTATAGGCGAGCCAGAGACTGTCCGGCGACCACGATGCCCCCAGCTGGGTAGCATACTGGGTCGAGTCCACAAGCACAGGCTGTTTTGTCGCGACATCGACGTACCAGAGGCGCAGCATCTTGTCGGAAAAGGCAATCTTCTTCGAATCCGGAGACCAGGCGGGCGAATAGAGATAGCGCGTTTCACCTCCGTTCGAAGTGATTTGGATCGCGTCGCCGCCCATCTGTGGTTGAACATAGAGCTCGTGCTCGCCGGACTGGTCCGAAATGTAGGCGACCCGTTTGCCGTCGGGAGACCAGACCGGATTGAGTTCGTGCGCGCCCAGGGTGTCGGTGAGATTGCGCGGGCTGCCGTGTTCGGCCGGGAGCGTGAAGACCTCGCCCCGGGCTTCGACCAGGGCGCGGGCGCCGCTCGGCGAGATGTCGATCCAGTTGATGCGGCCGCCAGCCGGTTTAAATTCGGGCCGCGCCGTGACATCGTCACTCGCGACATGGATGGGGAGGTTGCGTGCTTCGTTTGTTTTCAGGTCATACACATAGAGCAGACCGCCGTTCTCATAGATGATGGCCTCTGTCCCCAGGCTCGGCCACTTGATGTCGTATTCCTTGTAGCGGGTGAGCTCAACGGTTTGCTTCGTGGCCAAGTCTGTTCGGTAGAGGTTCATGACTCCGTCGCGGTCGGAGACAAAATAGACGGCGTTGCCGGACCACATCGGGAACATGTCCATGGCTTCGGTCGTCGGCAGCACCTCGTAGGTCTTTTTCTCCAAGTCCCAAATCGCGATGGGGCTTTTCCAGCCCCCGCGGTAGCGCTTCCAGGTGCGGAACTCCTGGGACGTGTAATTGAAGGCGATACGCCGGCCGTCGGGCGCGAAGCTGACTAGAGAGGCCCGGGGCAAGTTGAGCATCTCCGGCATTCCGCCCTCGGGCCGGATCAGGAACAAGCGGTCGAAATCGGGCAGATCGCTCGCCCGGTTGGAACGGAACAGGATCCGGCCATCCGGAGACCAGCCCAAGACCATGTCGTTCGACGGGTGGTAGGTGAGACGCCGGGGCTCGCCCCCGGCCGCGGGAATCACAAAGACATCGTTGTTGCCGTCATACTGGCCGGTGAAGGCGATCCACTTTCCGTCGGGTGAGAACTTCGGGTAGAGCTCATCCCCGGGATGGGAAGTGAGGCGGCTCGCCCGGCCTCCATTCGTCGCGGCGGTCCAGAGATCGCCGGCATAAACGAAGACCACCTGGTCGCGCCAAATGTGAGGATAGCGCAGTAACCGTGTTGGACCGGGGGGTGCTGTCTGCGCCCATCCGGAAGCCGACAAAAACAAAACTCCCATTGTTATCAGGAAAATCCACCGGACAGTCTTCATTGCATCTCTCCTTATTTTGATTGGCAAAAAAAAATATCGTTTTGCAGATTCAAAAGGACAAAACCTCGAAGAACGGGCTGATCGCACCGTTTAGCCCGAACCGCTCATCAATCTTATAATACGACGGATCAAGGCGCAAGGTTGCTCTCCTCAAAGATCCGAAATCTTCGTCTGCTCAGATCACTATATAGACAGGGGCCTGAAAATCGCGACCCTCAGGGCGACAAGCCTGTCAAACGCCGGGGACAGCAGCGTGGACGAGAACCGCTTGAACAGCTTAGGATATGAGCTCCTGTCAGCGCTGCTTTTGGCCCTTAGCGCGGAGGACCACGGGAGGCGGCGTGACGGGGCCGCTGGCGACGATCGTGAGCGGCGTGCCGTCCGCAATGAATTCGTAGAGCTCGCGGATATCAGGATTGAACAGCGCCACACAGCCGTCCGTCCAATCCTGGTACTCGAGGACTTCGGCCGGGTTTGGGTCGCCGGCCAGCAATCCGCTCCGACGCGCACCCCTGGATTTCCGCTGGGATTGCGCAAGCTCCGAGGCATATTCCGGGGGCTGGCCGTGGATAATGAGGTCACTGCCGAGCTTCGTGTTCTGGAGAGGGCATTTACCTTCCTTGAGGGCGGCGACGGTGGCTTCGAAATCCTTGGGAGTGATGAGACCCTCCTTGAGACCCCGCCGCGCGTCCTCGAGGTTCGGGTAGGAGATCCACAAGGCCAGATAGAACTGGGAGGGCGTATGGGCACAGATGAAATATTCGCCTTCGGGAGTCCTCCCGTCGCCCTGACGCATCTTGGGACCATGAGGATTCAGCCCGAGCTGGACCCGGTAGGCCTTGACCATTCTCCGGTGGACCCACAGCTCGAGCCTCCTCTGTGCCTTGTTGACCAGCAGCTTTGCGTTTTTGAGCTTCCCCTTCTCAAGGGTAAGGCGGTCCTCCTTGACGAGCTCGGCGAGCGATCGCTCAGGCCCGAAGAGGGCCGGGTTATAGAGGGCGATAGTGATGTCCCGCGGACCGACGCGCTCGGAGGGATGGGCCGGAGCAGGCAGCGCGGCCGGGGTGCGCGGTCCGACGGCGCACGACGCAAGGATCAGCACGAAAGCGGCCGCGGCCGCGAGCCTCACGCATGCGGTCCTTCGCAGCAAAGGAATACTCTGGACCTCAGACTGCGTCCCCTTATCCCTCATGACCTCCATCATCACTCGGTCTACCATAAATCAATTATAGTTCATGGGGCGGGGGCCATCAAGACAAGGCAGTCGCCGATGTTTGGTTTGACATTCTGCTCCTGCTGATTTAGGATTTTCATGTGGGGGAAAGAACGAGATAAATGAAAATCGGAATCCTTGGCACGGGGATCGTCGGCCGTTCTCACGCCGGAAAGCTGACCGGATTGGGACACGAGGTCATGATCGGAACAAGAGACGTGGCCAGGACGCTCGCCGTGAGCAAGCCGGACGCCATCGGCAATCCGCCCTTCAGCGTCTGGCACAAGGATCACCCCGGTGTCAAGCTCGGCGCTTTGGCCGAGGCTGCGGCCCATGGGGAGATTATCTTCAACGCCCTTAACGGTGAAGCGGCCGTCGAAGCGCTCAAGAAATTGGAATCGGTTCTGGACGCCAAAACCGTCATCGACATCACAAATCCGCTTGATTTCTCGAAGGGCATGCCGCCCTCGCTTTTCGTTTCCAACAAGGACTCACTGGGCGAGCAGATTCAACGCGCCCTCCCGAGGGCGAAAGTGGTCAAAACCCTGAACACGGTAAACGCCCTTCTCCAGGTGAATCCGCGCCAGCTCGCCGATGGCGACCATGATATCTTCGTCAGCGGCAATGACGTCTCCGCCAAAGCCCAGGTCATCCGGATCCTCAAGGACTGGTATGGTTGGAATAACATCATCGACCTGGGCGACATCACCACGGCGCGCGGTGCGGAAATGCTGCTGCCGATGTGGGTGCGGCTCTGGAATACCCTGCAAACGCCGCTGTTCAATTATAAGATAGTCAGATAACGGTCTATTTGCTTCCAAACTTCAGGGGCTCGTGGTCGAGCTGGCTTTTGGTCGATTCGTCGGCTCAGACTCATATTCGACAGTTCCATCGACATTTTAAAAAGCCGCTCTCACATAATCAACGGCTTACGTTTGAAAAAGCCGATTTTCCCTGCAAACGTAGTGCCTAAATA
>Ga0315282_10005481_pt1 | contig 21585 bp, 13 predicted proteins | sample YL17G07_20_MG_FD_203693 | JGI IMG/M metagenome (GOLD analysis project Ga0315282, IMG submission 203693) | Sediment microbial communities from Yellowstone Lake, YNP, Wyoming, USA - YL17G07_20 | ecosystem: Environmental > Aquatic > Freshwater > Lake > Sediment | place: USA: Wyoming | collected... | reverse complement strand
ACCTCGGTCGCCCGGTCCTTCAGGTACTTGCGGTTGGCGGCCTTGACGAGGTCAAGCAGCTCCTGTTCCTTCTTGCTGATCTGCGGCGGCGGCGCGACGTTCTTCTCCGCGGCGACCGGCGTCTCCGCGGCGCCCTTCTTGGCGGCAGTCGTGGCGGCGGGTTCAGCAGCCGGCGCCGCGGCTTTCTGCGCAGCCGACGGCGGATTCGGTTCGGGGATAGCGGGCGACTTGCTGTCGCCGGTTTCCGCCGGCGCCTGCTCAGCCGGGGCTTTCTTGTCCACGGCCGGGGCTGCAGCGCCTGCCGACGTATTCGTGGGCTGCGCCTCCGGCTCGACGAAGACAGGAGGGGCCTCCTTCTCCGCCGCCCTGGTGGCCGGCATAACAAGCAGCCCTGCCCCCAGGATGAGACATGCTAGTACGATGCTGCGACTCATGGGGCCTTGGTTTCCTTTCCCTGTCCGAAGAATTGCAGCGCCTGGCTGGCCTTCAGCAGGCCCAGCCGATACCGGTCGAACTCGTTGGGAGCCGTCCTCTCAGGATACTGGCTCGGCAACGTGCCCTGGGCGTACAGCAGTTGCGTCTCCGCCTGCTTATACGCCACCAGCGCACTATTCACGGCGAACTGCGCATCCAGCAGTTCCTGGTTCTTCCCGATCATCTCCAGCTCGGTAAGCCGCTTCCCCTCGTAAAGGTCCTTCGTGATCTTGTAGGCCGTTTGGGCGGCCGTGACCCGCACCTGGGAGGCCTCGAGCCTGGCCTTGGCCGACTCAAGACTCGCCAGCGCGTCCTCGACCTCCTGCTTCACGTCGTTGGCGGTCATGCGCGCGCCGAGTTTCTGCTGCACCAGCGCGCCGTCGGCTTCGGTGATCCGGGCGTGCTCCGCACGCTGGAACAGCGGCCGGCGGAAGGTCGCCGAATAGGACTCGTTCCGCACGTCCGCGTTAAACGTGTGCGCCACCGCGCTCTCAAAATGCTCGAACCCGATGCCGCCCGTGCCGCGGAAGCCATCGCCGTTCGCCGTCTGGGTGTGTGAGAGGGTGACCGAGGCCGACGCGCTGACATCCGGCCGCTCCTGCTGCTTCATGAAGCGAAGCTGAATCTGGGCGGCCTTGGTCTTGGCCGACTCGCTCCTCAACTCGGCGCGGTTCTCCAACGCCGCCGCGCGGGCGCCGGCGGGGTCATACGTAAGCCGTTCGTTGAGGTACTTCGAGTACGCCACAGGCAGCAGCACGGTAGCGCGGTCCATGTTGAGCAGGTTCACCAGGGCGTCGGAGGCGGCCACGTACGCGTTCCAGGCCTGTTCCTCGACCACCTTGACGCGCAGCACTTCGCCATCCACCTGGTCCTTGCCGAACTGCGTGATGGCCTTCGCCTCGAGCAGTTGACCGGTCTTCGCGGCCCGGTCCTCGATATCCTTGCGATTGGCAATCGCCGCTTCGAGGTTCTTGAGGTTGTTGACCAGAGTCAGATAACGGCCGTCAGTCTCGAGCAGCACGGCGTTAATCGTCGCCTTGAAATCCCACAGCGCGCGGTCGCGGTCCTGCTGCGCCAGCTTGATGGCCACGTCCTGGGGCGAATACGGGCCGAAGTTCTTCGTCCCCGGCAGCGGCAGGAACAGGCTGGCGGTGAAAGACGAATACCAGGGGCGGTCGAAGGCGTTGCCGTACGCGTCGTAGGACTGCTTGTGATACGTGGGCGACTCAGTGATGGTCAGCGCCGGTCCCCAAGGCAATTGCTGGTAGATCGTCGTCGTGAGCGTTACCTTCTGGTCGGCCCGGTCTCTCTGGCTGGCGATGTTGTAGTTCCATTTCGCCGGCATCTTCCTGGCGACGCCCGATGGATCCACGTAGCCAAGCTTCATGTTGTGGCTCTGCATGAACTTGCTGATGTCGGCATTCGAGGCCGGGATCAACGCCACCACGCCGTTCACTTGGGCCGGCGGCGGCGACGCCTTGGCGTCGAACACGGCAAACGCGGGGCGGCCGTCCGTCAGGGTTACCACCTGGTAGAAGTGCGCCTGGTCCTTGGGATCCACGAACACAATCTCATTGGCCGAGATGGGAGTCTTGAAGAAGTCAATCTCTATGGGAACGGCGTTCGGCGACGGCGCCGGCTGCGCGGGTATGGGGAACTGGCCCTTCACGTAGCTCTGCATAGTCAGCTTGTCTTGCCAGGTGAACTCGCGCATCCGCTTGAACGTATTGGTGTTGTCGTAGCGCCCGGAGACTGTGAACACCGGCAGGAAGGCAGCCCACGCTTCCTGCACCAGAAGCCGGAACAGCTCGCTGTCGTGAGCGCTGATCTGGAGCGAGAGGTTCCGTTCGAGGGCCTGCACAGCCGCCACGCGCGCGGAGATGTCCGCCAGAGACTTGCCCTTCAGGCAGGACAGCGCGCCATTCCCGGCGGCGCCCTTGAACGCATCGCGGAAGCTGTCGTAGAGCGCCTTCTCCTCGGGGGGCAACGGCGGGTTGACCAGCAACTCGTCAAGGCTGACCATCCCCTCGGGCACCTTCCCCTTGGCAGCGGTCTCTTCCGCCTGCTGTTCCTCTTCCGTGTTGACGGCGGTCTTCACAGCCGCCGGCTGCTCAGACTTCGCGCCGGTCTCCGTCTGCTCCGTCTTCGGCGCGGCGGCCGCAGGCTCCGTCTTCTCGGACTTTGCAGCGGCCGGCGTCTCCGCCTTGGGCGGCTGCGCCTGGTTGGCTGTCGTCTCCGTGGCCCCAGGCTCCACAAACACGGCCTCTTCGGCCCGGCACGCGCCCAGCGCCACAGCCGCCAGGAACAGCATAGTCAGCGTTCCCGGCGCCATTCTCCTGCCTGAAAGTAAGCCCTGCATGCTCGTAATGCTCCGATAGAACCGTTTCCCTAACCCGCACCTCCCGCCATCGAGGGGCACGGCATGAGCAGCCTTACTTCTCCGCGTCCTTTGCCTTGACCGGCTCGTCCTTCTTCTCTTTCGCCACCTCCGGCTTCGCCGCCTGCGGCTGGCCGGGCTCAGCCACCGGCTTGATCTCAATCTTCAGGTCATTCGCGTAGCGCTCCGCGATCAGACCCTGGGCGGCCAACAGGTTGGCCTCGGCCTGCTTCAGACGGATCTGCGCGTTAATGTAATCCAGCCGCCTGGACAGCACGTCCTGCTCTTTCAGCACGATGGTGAAGGCAGGAGGCGTCTTGCGGTCAGTTGCCAGAGAGGGGACCATGCCCTGCTGATAGAGTTCCAGGGCCTGGTCACGCACCTTCTCCGCCAGCAGTTGGTTTTTCAAGGTGGTAGCGGCCTGTTCACGCCGGCTGGCCAGGTCGGCCACCGCGTCGTTAACGTCTCTGGCCACGGCGTTCGCTTGCGCGCCCAGCGATTTCTCGGACTCCTGGAGCGACTGTTCGGCTTCGTCGAGCCTGTCTTCGGCGGGCCGGTTGCCCCACGGCATGCGGAAGTTCAGGACGGCGAAGCCGCTCCGGCTGTCCGGGCGCGCCAGACTTGCCCACGCTGCTCCAGGGTTGTTGAAGCCGTAGACAGAGTCGGACTGCGCCCAAGTCATGCCGGTGGTCAACTTCAGGTCAGGCCGCACCTGGTTGTGCGCGTACTTCAGGTTGACCACCGCTCCCTGCACGGCGGCCCTGGCTGCGCGCAGATGCGGGTTGTTCTCTATCGCGATCGGCAGCGCCTCCGCCGTCTGCATGGTGATGCCGCCCGCCAGATCCGGCGCGTAGTTCACCGGGAGCAGGACCACTTCCTTGTCGTAGTCCAGAATGTTCTTCAGGGCGTTGGAGGCCTGCACGTATTCCTGCCACCACGCCTGTTCCTGCCGCTGGACGCCCGTGAGCGTGGTCTTGAGCTGCACCAGGTCGTAATCAGTCACCCGGTTCTGCTTCAGCAAGTCGTCAGTCTGCTTGACGATCTGCTCCATGCTCTTCCGGTTGGCCGTCGTGACCTCGAGGCTCCGTATGGCGCGGACCACACGCCAATACCCGCTGTTGACGACAAGCAGCGTGTCGTTGATGGCGCCGCGCAGGGTCCAGTACGCGAGTTCCTGGGAGACCTGGGCCTGCTTAAAGGGAATCTCCGCCGGGCCGTTCGGCCCCCAGTCCTTGGTGTAGGGAATCGGGACCGTCAGTTGCAGTGACAGGTTGGACGTGAACGCTTGCGGCAGGTTCTTCGACCGGCTACGCAGGGGGAAGAACGCTTCGTGCGGGGTGTTGGCGGACATCGCCAGGTCGTGCGGCCGCAGCACATGCGAGCCGCTGCCGCCCTTGTCCGTCATATAGAAGATCGCGGACTGCGCATAGGCGAAGTACGTCGGGTCGGCGGGATCGGTGCTCTCATAGTCTATGTGCCGCGAGTCTTCCGAGACGTTATCCTGGTACACGATCTTCTTGTACTTCGTCGCGAAGGCCGTGGAGAACGTCGGTCCCCACGGTAACTGCTGGAAATAGGAGGCCGTCACAGTCTCCGCAAAGTTGCGCCCGGATTTGCTCGCCCAGTCGTATGCGCCGCGTTTCTTGAAGGCCTCCAGCGACCCAAACACCTCCGGTGTAAACACCGTGCCCGTGGGATAGCCACCCGGATTGACGCCTGGGAAGCCCGGGACAACGGTCAAGGTATCGCCGCCGGCGCCAGGGATAGCGCCGCTCCCGGACTGTCCCTGGGGCGCCGGCTGCGTCAGTTCGCTGATCGCGCCCGCTGATTCATCAAATACATTGCTGACCTCGCCGGCGATGCTGCGGCGGCGCACGCTGTATTCGCGGCGTTCGAACAGGTCCGTCTCCACGCTCGAGATAGCAACACTGAACACGGGGTCCTTCACCGACCTGGCCTTGCTGATGCCGGCTGCTGTCTTCTCGTAGCCCTTCTCCGAGTACTTGATGCTCAGGTTCTTCTCAAGCGCGCGCCGCACCGCCTCGGCAAACGACGTCTTCACGAGGCTCTTATCCTTGAAGTACCCCAGCGCACCGGCTGTCCCGGCCTCCTTGAAGCCGTTCTCCACCACCTCCCGGGCACCCTCTTCCTTTATTGGTGTCGGGGCCGCCTGGGCCGCCTTGGTCTCATCAGCCTTCGCTTCGCCAGCCACGGTGCCGACGGCCTGCCCTGACGTACCCTCGTACGCCGTGTTAATCGGCTGCTCCACGGAGCTGATCACAGGTTCGAGGACGCGCTTCGCCGAGGCCGGCGCAACCTTTGCGGGAGCCGGCGCCGCCGGGTCTCGAATCACAACCGTCTCGGCTGGAGCGTCGTCGGGATCCACAAAGCTGGCAGGAGCCGCCTGGCTGGCGCCTTCGGCCACCCGTGCGGCCGGCTTTGCCTCGCCTGGATCTACGAAGTCGCCCTTGGCATTCCCCCCGGTAGTGCCGGCGTCGTCCTGCTCCGCCGCATACGCCGCCCCGCAGACGAGACCTTTGGTCACGTACAAGCAGGGCGCACACAAACCAAGGAGAAGAAGAAGCGGGATGGGCCAGACAGCGTTTCGTCTCATCACCACCGATACCCTCAGAAAGCGCGGTCGCGGCGCAGTCTGTTAGACTGCCTTCCGCTTTCTGCCGCCTTAGTGAATGAAGCACCCGTTCCAGCGCCCGAATCCGGCGCGACTCCTCGCTCAAGTCCGAGGAGCCAGACAATCTCCACGCCCAGACTCACCAACGACACCTGGACCTAAACAGAAGCAGTGATGATTCTAGGACTTACACAACTTGGTGTCAAAGAAAAAATATAGCATTCTACTGCAGGACGAGACCTTCATATTCCTTCAGCCGCCGGTCAATGTCCGTCCGGACTTCTCCCGGCACCGATGCCAACGTGCGCAAGTTCGCCAATGCCTCGTACGCATTGGGGACCAGGTCGCTGACGCCCTTGAACAGCTCGTCAACAGCCAGGCGGCGGAAGGCTGCGGCCTGTTGCTGCGCCTCGGGAGAACTTCCTCCGAGCATCCTCCGCCCCACAATGCGGGCCAGCGCCCTGAGGATGTCCGCCCTGTCTTCTGCCGGAAACTGCCCCTCCTTGCTGCGGCGGCCGAGGATCGCATAGCCTATGGTCACGGCCCCAACGGCCGTGGTCGGTGAGTCGTCGGCAGCGAGTATCTCCGTCAACGCATGCATGATGTGCGTCTGCACGTGCCGCGGGGCGAAACTCTTCAGGATCTCCAGGCGCAGCTCAGCCGCAAGCCCTCTGTGGCAACCGAGATCCCGCAATGCGCGCACCAGCAGTGCCGTATTGGCGGGTCCCCAGATCAGCTCGCCTTCCGCTATCTTCTTCCACCGCCCCAGCAGCACCTTGGCCAGATCGCGCGCCACCGGAGGCGGGCAACTGGAGGAACACGCCACCCGGCTCATGCCCTCTATAATGATCGGCAGCACGCTGGTGTACCGCTCGCCACCCGTAATCTCGATAACCGTCTCGCCGTCGCGGTGCCTGGAGTCGGTGCTGATCTCCAGCGGCGTTTCGTCGAGCACGTGGCGGAGCAGTTCGGCCGTGGCGTGGACCACATCGGCCTGAGCGCGCCGCGAGGCCGCGACGTAGCTCAAGCCCTCCAGAGCCCGCGGCACAGCGCTGGCCTCGGCGCTCTTGGCCGCGTCCAGGAGGTTGCGCGTGATCACCGCGTCCGCCTCCCTGGAGGCCGCGGGGCTGGCTACGAGCTTGCCCAGCGCGCACAGCAGCTCGCCCCGATCCGGAAAGCCCTGCTCGAGGCTCAGCGCCTGCACCCGCCGCAGCACGTCCGTGACGCTGAGCTGCAGGCGCGCGATCTGGCCGCGGGGCGCTTTCACGTTCAGCGCCCACTCGCCCAGCATCCGCACCGCGCGCACCCGTTCCTCGCGGGCGCGCTCCGGCGTCAGCCGTTCCAGCAGCGGCGGCAGCGCCGGGAGACCCAGGCGGGCGAGCGTGCCTTCGGCCTTCTCAATGTCGGAGCGGAAGGTGAAATCGGCAACGTGGTCGAGGAACGCCTTGGCGAGCGCCTGGCGCGTCTCCTCGGTGATGTCGCTATCGGTGACGAAGCGGCACTCCATCGCCGCCATGCGCATGGCCTTGCTGCCGGTCTCGATGGTCCGCAGCAGCACCTGCGCGGCCCGTTCCAGCCCGGCCGGCGAGATCTTGTGCAGCCTGCACAGGTCGTCGAACAGGATCAGGAAGTACCGTTGCGCTCCCGGGTGGCCCGCCGCGAAGCCATCGCACACCGCCAGCAGCGCCCGCTCGCCGCGCCGAGCCAGCCGCGTGCCCACGGCGCGCGAGTCCCGGCCTTCCTCCGTTTCGCGGCCGATATAGGAGACCGCGTGCGTCAGCAGGCGCTGCTCCTCGTCGTCTCCCGCCGGCGCGATGTCCAGCATCACCTGCAGCAGGGAGGCTTCGGTGAACGAATCCGTGCAGCGTTCGCGTTCGGCCTGCAGCGCGGGCAGAAGCGCCTGCGGCGACGCCCCCGCCAGGGCGCGCAGCAGGCGGAGGGCCGGCGTGAGCAGCGCCTCGGCTTCGCGCGAGGCCACGCCCTGCTTCGCCGCGGCGGCCAGCAGTCCCGTCACCACGCGCACGACTTCCGCGACGCGCTCAGGATCCCGGCCGACCGCGCCCGCGCACGCCCGCAGCACTTCCAACAACTGCGCCGTCATTGCCGCGTCGAACTGATAGCGCAGCATGGTCACGACACAGACCGCCGCCGAGCCGATCTCGAGGTCGCGCACGGCCGCTTGAGCGCCGCCGGCCTGCCCGGCACGCTCGCCGGACTGCGCCAGCAGTCTCAGCAGGCGGTCCACGGCGGCCATGCGGCGCACAGGCTCGGCGTGGTTCAAAGCGGCCAGCGCGGCGGCGATGTCCTGGTCGGCGCCGAGTCCCGGAAGCAGTCCCGCGGCTTCGGCGCGCATCGCGGCATCCCTGTCGGACAGGCCCTGCAGCAGCACGTCGAGTTTTTCTCGCTGCGAGAGCGGCGCCAGGGCCAGGGTCCGCATGGCTTCCATGCGCTCGGCCACCGCCGCGGCGGTGACCAGCCTCAGGCGCCAGCGTTCCAGTTCCGGGCGGCTGAACAGGGCCTCGGGCGCCGGGCCGTTCCACGCACCACCGGCGCCGGCGGCCAGCGCCGGCGGCTGCCCCTGGATGGCGACGAGCGGCCCGGCCTGCATCGCGGCCGCGGGGGCGCCCGCCGCGGGCTGCGGCGCGCTCAGGCTCGGAGCAGCACCCCAGGCGTCCCCGACGTCGAGTTCCTCCTGCAGGCACAGCACCCGCACGCCGTCATCGGCCGCGGCGATGCTCAACTGCATGTCGGCCACGCCCGGCTGAGCAAGGCTGAGTTCACGCAGCGCGTTGGCGTCGAGTGTCGCGGCGCGTTCCAGAATGGCCGGGGTGAGCAGGAAGGATTCGAGCGCCGAGCCGGCGGCAGCCGATTCGAGCACCGGCACGGTGACGGCCAGGCCCTTCTTCAGCAGCGAGCCGATGCGCACCAGCATCCGCGGCTTCAGCCGCAAGCCGGCGACTTCATCTGGATGCCTGACCCCTCTCAAAAGGCGCATGACGCCTCCTGCTTGCCGTATCAGCCCTCTTTCCTGTCCTTCGGGTAGAAGAACTGCGCCGCCAGGATGGACACAATATACAGGCCCATCAGCAGCCCGCTGAACAGAAGCATGGACATGATGTCCGTGCCGGGCGAAAAGAGCGCACCGAGGATGAAAGACATCAGCAAGCACACGCGCCAGTACGCGGTCAGGTGCTCGGGTTTCAGTATCCCGATCTTGGCCAGCGCCGCAACAACCAGCGGCGTCTCGCACACCAGGCCGGCGATGGCCATCATATTGAGCAGCAACGACGAGTACCTGTCCACGGTCCACAGCGACGTGACGCTCAGGTCAACATTGAGCGCGCTGAAGAACCGGATGGACACGGGAAAGAGGATATAGTAGGCCATCGCGCATCCGAGGAGGAAGAAGAAGATGCCGCCGTAGAGAATGGGCTTGATTGCGTGTCTCTCCTTGTCGCGCAGCCCCGGCGCGACGAACGCCCAGAGCTGGTAGATCAGCACGGGGGAACTGATGACCAACCCCGCGCCGATGGCGAGCCACATCACCATCACCAGCGTGTCCATCGGGTCGGTGCTGATGAGCTCGAGGTGAATCTTGGGAAGCTTCTGAATCTGCGCCTCCGCGTCCTTCAGGTCCTTCGTGTCTTGCCTGACCTTCGCAACATCCTCATCGTATTGCCGCGCATACCCGGTGTTCAGCCTGTCCATGGGCGCGCGCATGAAGTTGAAGAGCTTGTTGTAGAAGACCAGCGCCAGCATCATGCAGATGCCGACGGTCAGTATGGACGTCCAGAGGCGCTGGCGCAGCTCCAGCAGGTGCTCCATGAACGTCATCTGGGCGCCTTCGCCGTCCACGTCGCCCCTGAAACGGTCCATGAAGCTCGGAGCAGGCTTGCCCGGATCGGCGGCGGCGGAGGACGGTTGTGGGGAAGCGTTGTCGGGCATTCGTCAGTTCAACACAGGTCCTTAAGACTGCTTTGGTCAAACACAGCACTCCACACCGCTGCTTTTAACATGTCCCGGGGCGTTGGCAATTGGGGATTGGGGATTGCGGATTGCGGATGATAGACGGCCACACGGGCCGTTCATCATTCATCGTTCAGCATTCATCGTTGTCAGTTCGTGCATGGAGCCGGAGCGGAGGCCCTGGAGGTCCAGGGTGACGTAGACGAAGCCCAGGGCTTTGAGCGCCGCGACGATATCCGGAGCCTTGGCCAGCAGCGCGGGAATCTCGGGCTGCGGGACTTCGATGCGCGCGATGGCGCCGTGATGCCGGAGCCGGCAGGCGCGGAAGCCGAGTTGGTGCAACAGCGTTTCGCCGCGCGCGACCTGCGACAGCTTCTCAATGGTGATGCGTTCGCCGAAGGGAATGCGGCTGGCCAGGCAGGCCGCGGCCGGCTTGTCCCATGTCGGCAAGCCCATCTCCCGGGACAGCGCGCGGATCTCGGCCTTCGTCAAACCAGCCTCGCGCAGAGGGAAGACGGCCCCGCGCTCCTGCGCCGCGCGTTCGCCGGGGCGGATGTCGCCGAGGTCGTCCACATTGGCCCCCAGAGCGACGTGCCGCAGCCCGCGCTCCTTGGCCAGCGCCAGTAACTTGCCCATCAGTTCGGCCTTGCAGAAGGCGCAGCGTTCGAGCGGATTGGCGGCGAACTTCTCGTCGCGCAGTTCCTGCGTGTGGATGACCTCATGCCTGATGCCGAGCTGCCCGGCCAGGGACACGGCCGCGTCGAGTTCCCCGGGCGGGAGCGACTCGGACTGCGCCGTCACCGCCAACGCCTTGTCCTTTAGTATGCGCACGGCCACCGCAGCCAGGAACGTGGAGTCCACGCCGCCGGAGTAGGCGATCAGGACGCTGCCGTAGCCCGCCAGGACCTTCTCCAAGTGCGCCAGTTTCTGTTTGGTTTCCGCCGTCAGACCGCCAGCAGATTCTTGTGACACGCTCATTCCACGGGACCCAGATCGAAAATCGAGAATCAAAAATCAAAAATCACGAGAGCCAGCGCGCGAGGTCCTTGGCCCAATACGTGATGATGATGTCGGCGCCGGCGCGTTTGATGCCGGTCAGAATCTCCAGCACCGCGCGCTTTTCGTCAAGCCAGCCGAGCTGCGCCGCGGCCTTCACCATGCTGTATTCGCCGGAGACGTTGTACGCGCACACGGGCAGGTCCACGAGCGCCCGGACGAAAGCGATGATGTCGAGGTACGCCAGCGCGGGCTTGACCATCACGATGTCCGCGCCCTCCTCGACATCCAGCAGCACCTCGCGCCGTCCCTCACGCCGGTTGTGGTAATCCATCTGGTACTGGCGGCGGTCGCCGAACGCGGGCGCGGAATCGGCGGCGTCGCGGAACGGGCCGTAGAACGCCGAGGCGTACTTGACGCTGTAGGCCATGATGGCCGTATCTTCCAGGTTCTCGCGGTCGAGGCCCTTGCGGATGGCCTGCACCATGCCGTCCATCATGCCCGAGGGCGCGATGATGTGCGCGCCGGCGCGGGCCTGCGAGACGGCGGTCAGCGCCAGGTTCTCCAGGGTGCGGTCGTTGGCGACTTCGCGCTGGACATTCAGGACGCCACAGTGCCCGTGGTCGGTGTATTCGCAGAAACACGCGTCCGAGATGAGCACCAGTTCCGGGACGCGTTCCCTGATGGCGCGCAGGGCCTGCTGCACCAGGCCGTTCTCGGCCCAGGCTTCCGAGCCGCGGCTGTCCTTGCGCGCTTTGTCCGGCACGCCGAAGAGCAGCAGGGCGGGAACGCCGAGCTGATGGACCACCTGGGCTTCCTCGACCGCGGCGTCCACGGACAGTTGGAAGACGCCGGGCATGGAGGGGATTTCGCGCCGCACCTGCGTGCCGTCGCAGACGAACACGGGCGCAACCAGCGCGCCCACGCGCAGCTCGGTTTCACGGACGAGCCGCCGGACGCCGTCGGACTGGCGCAGACGCCTGGGACGCTGGATGGGGAATGCCACGGGGTACGAGCCTAGTAACCACAGCCTACGGGCTGCAGGCTACAGGCTGCAGCGTCCAGTCTTGAGATCAGGTGCCCGAGCCGCCGGAAAGGTCCTCGCCCTTGTCGGTCTGCCCGCCATGCTTCTTCTTCTCGGCGGGTTGAGCGGCGGCGGGCGGCCCGCTTTCTTCGCGCGCCAGGACCACCAGGACCTCGGCGTGCTTGTCGTCGGCGCGCAGCACGCACATGTCCAGGAAGTCCGACTCGCCGTGCTCGGCCAGCACGTCCGCCACCTTCTGCGGCAGCTCCTCGCGTTTGGCGAGCACTTCAATGGCCTCGTAGGTGGTGGTGGTGGTCTGGCCTTCGCGGGATTCGCAGCGCGCCAGCTCGGACACGGCGCGTTCCATGATGTTCAGCTTGCTCAGGAACTGCTCGTCAAGCTGTTGCAGCGTGAAGCTGTAGGTATCCTCGCCGCCGACTTCGTCCTTGATCCGGCGCTCGTTGGCCAGAACGTACTCCACCAGGCGGCGGTACAGCGTATTGCGGACTTCGAGCATTGCGCTGTAGGCGCGCTTGCTGGGGTTATCCGGATTCGCAGGCTCGTTGTGTTTCGCCGCCACGGCAGGCCTCTCAAGAGCATGACTCCGTTTCCTCGGCGCATCAGGCAGCGCGCCAAGGGGGAAACTATCGAACTTTCTATTACCGTGAGGGGCCGTTGTCAAAACAAAACCGGAAGACCGGGCCGGCGCGTGGGGTCTCACGAACCGGCGCCCTGAGCGTCCCGCAGCATGGCGGCGGCTTCGGCGCGCGTGTGCGCGGACGCGGCCGTGCCGCGCAGCATGGCCGCGAGTTCCTCGATGCGCCTGTCACCCTCGACGCACTCGACGCGGATCGCGGCCGCGCCGCCGGCCTGCGTCTTCTCGACTTTCAACTGCCGCTGCGCGTACGCGGCAATCTGCGGCTGGTGCGTGACGCACAACACCTGCCGCACGCGGCCCAGGCTGGAGAGCTTCCGGCCCAGCACGCCGCCCAGCCGCCCGCCGACGCCGGCATCAACTTCGTCGAACACCACGATCGGCAGGCGGTCCGCGCCGCTCACGCGCGCCAGCACGCCTTTCAGCGCGAGCATCACGCGCGAGATCTCGCCGCCCGAGGCGCATTCCTGCAACGGCCGCGGCGGCAGCCCGGGATTGGCGCTGAACAGCAACTCGACGCCTTCCGCGCCCGCAGCCTTGAGCTCCGGCGGGATCAGGGCGACGGCCTCGTCGTCCGGCGCGCCGGCGCAAGGCGCTCCGCCCGCCGCTGCGTGCCGCTGCAGGAGCACCTGCAGCTTCGCGCCTTTCAGACCCAGTGCCGACAACTCCGCCTGCACCTGCTTCTCCAGGTCCCGCGCCGCGGCCCTGCGTTTGCGCGACAGTTTCTCGCAAGCGCCGCGCAGCGCGCCCACGGCCTGCGCCAGCTCGTTCTCGCACTGTTCGGTGCGCACCTCGATCTGCGCGAGGCCGGCGAGCTCCGCTTCGAGCTTCTGGCGCAGCGCGCGCAAGCCTTCCACGTCGTGGCCGTATTTCCGCTCCAGCGCCCGCAAGCGGTCCCGCCGCTCCTCCAGTTCCGCCAGCCGCTCCGGATCGCTCTTCGCTTTCTCGGCCAGGGCCGCCGCGTCGCCGGCCGCAGCGCGGGCCTCGCACAGCAGCGCGTCGAGCCGTTCGCGCAACGCCGCCGCTTCCGGGCCGGCGTCGCCGAGGGCGGCGAACGTTTTCGCGGCGCGAGCCAGCAGGGCGGCGGCGCTCTCGCCCTCGTCGCCATCGAGCGCGCCGCCGGCGGCCTGCGCGGCGGCGCGTATTTTCTCTGCGCCGCGGAGCAGCCGCACTTCGCCTTCCAGCGCGTCCGGCTCGATCCGGTCCAGTTGCGCGTCGGCGAGTTCGCGCACCTGGAAGCGCAGCATGTCCTCGCGGCCCTGGCGGTCGCGCGCCGCGCGGCGCAGTTCGGCCAGCGCGCGGCCGGCCACCACGGCCAGGGCGTGGCAGCGGCGCGTCTCGGCGCGCTCGGCCTGCGCGCCGGCGAAGCGGTCGAGGACCTCGAGGCGGGTCGCGGGCCGCAGCAGCGACTGGTTCTCGTGCTGCCCGTGGATGTCCAGCAGGCGCGCGCCGAGTTCCCTGAGCGTGGGCAGCGCCACAGGCCGCCCGTTGGCATACGCGCGCGCGCGGCCGGACTGCGGCAGCGTGCGGGACAGCACCAGCTCAACGCCCTCGCGCCGCGCCGCGCCGCCCGCGCCCTCGTCAAAGACAATGCCGAGTTCTTCGGCGAACGTTCCGGCCAGGTCGGCGTCGGCGATGAGGAAGCGCGCGGAGACTTCGGCCTGCGCAGCGCCGGGGCGGACGAGTCCGGCATCGCCGCGCGCGCCAAGGAGGAAATCGAGCGCGTCGAGGAGCAGCGTCTTGCCCGCGCCCGTCTCGCCCGTGAAGACGTTCAGCCCCGAAGCGAGTTCAACGTGCACGCGGGTGATGAGCAGGAGGTTTTCGATGCGCAGTTCCGCGAGCATCAGGACCTCCCTTTCCGCGTTCGGGATTTCAGAGTCACGAGACCGGCATGCCGCTGGGTGCGGGGCCGTCGGTGGTGAGCAGGCGCAGGCCGCCATCGGGCAACGTGACAGCCAGCAGCATTCCGAAGCTGTCCTCGCCGCGCAGCTTGACGGGGTGGAGGTTGTCCACAACGATAATGGTCTTGCCCACAAGCTGTTCGGGCAGGTAGAACTTGCGGATGCCCGCGACAATCTGCTTGGTCCGCTCGCCGATCTTGATCTGCATGATCACGAGTTTGTCAGCCTTCGGATGCGCGACCGCCGAGACGATCTCCGCGGTGACCAGCTTCATCTTCTTGAACTCATCGAAGCTCAGCATCTCCGTCGCAGGCGGAGGCGCGGGCGCGGCGGGGGGCGGCGGAGGCGGCGGAGGCGGCGGGACAGGCGCTGGCGCGGCGGGCGGCGGGACGGGGTCGGGCATGGGATTCTCCTTAAGAAGGACCGCGACAAAAAAAGAAGACAGACCTGTCTTCTTTTCTTGCGCCTGCGGCGAAGTGCATATTAGCGCGGGCCCGGGACCTGGATCGGCGTGGGCTCGCCGCCCTCGGGCTCCTCGATGATGGGCGCCGACCGCTTGGCCGTCGTCGGCGTGGCCGCCGGCGAAAGCGGCACCGGTTCCTCGGGCTTCTTCGCGCCTTCCGGGGCCTGGCCCAAGGCCACGGCCTTCTCCGTTGAGGCCGCCGCTGCCTTGGCCTTCCCCAGATTGCGCTGGGCCAGAGCCAGATCGGCCCAGGCGCCGCCGTTCTTCGGATCGAGCTTCACGGCGTGGGACAAAACAGTCTCGGCGCCCTTGGCGTCATCGAGAAGGGACACGCGCAGGTGGCCGAGCACGGCCCAGTATTCGGCGTTGTCCGGCGCCAGCCTGATGGCTTCCTCATACGCCTCCGCGGCGGCCTTCACGTCCGGGTTGGGCCGGCTAACGAGCACGTTGCCGAGGCGGAGAAAAGCCGCCGCGCTCTGTTCGATGGCCAGCGCGGCGCGCGCCGCCTGTTCCATCGCGCCCCAGTCGCCCACGGCCAGCGCCTGCTCGTACAGGAGTTCCTGAAGCGCCGGATCCTTGCTGTTCCTGCGCGCGCCATTTTCGAGCACCTTCTTGGCGTCGTCGGCGCGGCCCAGCGCGCGGAGGATTTCAGCCTGCAGCCCGTAGGCAGGCGTGAACTGATCGTCCTTGGAGAGCGCGTTCTTCACGTTTTCGAGCGCTTCCTCGTATCCCTTCTTGGCGGCGTCCTCCTTGCCTTCCTTCTTCAGGCCATCAGCCTGTCTCTTCAGAACGACCGCCACCCGGTAGTGAGTGTCCGCGCGCTGCGGCGCGAGGTCGCGGGCCTGAGTGAACTCGGTCTTCGCGAGCTCGAGCTGGTTGAGAGCGATGTAGAGGTCGCCGAGCTCGAGCTTGAAGTCCACGTCCGTGGGCCGCGTGATGATGGCCTGCTTCAGTTCGTCGCGCGCGGCTTCCAGCTTGCCTTCGCGGGCAAGGACGAGGGCACGGTTGCGGTTGGCTTCGGGCAGCAGGTTGCGCGCCAGCTTCTGCGCGACGTCGAACTCCTTGTAGCCGTTGCGGACGTCATCCAGCAGCGCGAGCGCGAGGCCGAGTTCCGCGTGTGCGCCCGCGTTGGCGGGATCCGCCGCGATGGCGCGTTCGGCCGCCTGGCGAGCCTCGTCGGACTTGCCCACACGCAGGTCAGTGCGGGCGAGGAGCACGAGGTTGGGCACGTCGCGTTCATCGCGGAGAATGGCGCTGACGAGCGCGTTGCGCGCCGCGGTGTAGAGCCGCTGCTCGTAGTAAGCCCGGCCCAACATCCCGTACACGTCGGCCTCGGCGTTCACGGGCAACTGCAGTTTAAGCGCTCCCTCGAACGCCTGCGCGGCCATGTCGTACCGCTTCTTGGCCAACTGAATAGCGCCCAGTTCGATGTGCCGCAGCGTCGCCTCGTTCAGCGCGGTCTCGGGGATGACCTTGGCGTCCATGACTTCGAACCACGCCAGATTGTCGGTCTTGGAGCGCGCGACCGCCCAGAGGCGCAGCGGTGTGTATATCGGCAAGTGCTCAATCTTATCAATCAGCTCCTTGTGGTGCCGGTCAACATAGAACAGCGGATGGATGCCCGCACGGACTTCCTTGATCCACAACTCCCCGCCATACGACCAGCCGGCGAAGTTCGCATGGACGTCCTGCTGGAAAGGCGTGGTGAAGGGGCGGTAATACGAGCCGGGCTTGCCGTAGTAAATGTCGAACTGCACCTTCCGGTCAACGTAAAAGACCGGCGCAGCCTTGATCTTCTCCAGGGTCGTGGACTCAAAGCCCTGGAGCTCCTCAGGGAATACCTTGAAGTACTCCTCCCAGGTAGTGCGGACAGTGTCGAACCCGTGCCGCCACTTTGACGAGATGCTCTCCTTATGCACCGGCGGCGGCTTGAAGGGATTGGGGGCTTCAGCCGCGGCCTCATCGCTGGCCGCACAAGCAGCGGGACCACAGGAGAGCAGAACCAGTCCCAGTAGGTGAGCCGCCAACACCTGGATACGTTTGTCCATTCCGTACACCCCTCCGTCTTAATGGACTGCTACTCCCCCCCAAGCCAAGGCCAGCGCCGAGCGCCCACACCTGCCAGCCGCCTCACGAGACCCAAGCAGCGCGATGTGCCACAGCGCGCTACGAGAGATGGACAGCCGGAGGCTCTTACCTTTATACGACTCCGCCTCAAAGAGCGCAAGAGAATTCCGCCCCTCATTAAACCTTAACAGGTTTGCCGCCACGAAAACGTGTATCGGCCAGCAGCCGCAACGGCCTGAAATCCAATCTGAAGAAACGCGCCTGCCAGACCGGGTCGCCCACGCCGAGCCGCGAGGAGTACGCCGGAAACCGCCGTTCATACAACGCCGCGATCTGTTTGGAACTCAGTTCTTTCCACTTGTTCATGCACAGGCTGAATCGGCATTCCAAGCCTTCTTCTCTACATCAGCCATCGGCCTCAGGATTTCGGGCAAAGTGTTTATTAGCTTTTCTCTTTGCTCTTCTCAGTGCCCGACCGGCCGGCATGGGATCCCCCGCCGAGGCTGCCGAGGCCACAAACGAAACCGAAGTTGTACCATCCGCCGTTGTTGTGCACTTCGTAGATGCCGATGCTTGGGTCGAAGAGGGAGCCGATCCACGAGAAAGGAACGATCAGTCCGTGCAAAAGGCCGTTCCAGAACCCAGCAACTTGTCCGTCTACAGGGACATTGACCTGGTTGTTTGGTCCGGCGCAGCCGGCTAGGAGCAGAAGCATGGCGGCTATGAAAGCGTATTTCAGAAGTCTCATCTGTGCTCCTCCCCGATGACCTATTCCCACCCGCCAATGCTGCCCTAAACATCAGGAAAAGAGGAAAAGGGGACATTCGTGTTTTCCCCAGCTCTCTTTGGCCGGCCGCGTGGCCTGAGAGTGGATTCCAGCAGCAAAGATGAATGTCCCGTTTTACTGCCGTTTTACTGCCGGCTCGGCAGCTTGAAGGCGCCGGTATCGCCCTTGGTGGAAAGCTTGTACTCAACCTCGGCGTCGTTCGAGTAGCCGACACCTTCCACGAGCATCGCGACCTGAATCCTCGGCAGCACGCCCGCCGCCTTGACACGGGCGGTGATGCCCTCCGTGTCAAAGCCGGCCGCAGACATGTTGGCGGACATCATCTGCAGGGTGATGGCCGCGGTCTGACCGGCCGTGGTCACCGTCTGGCCCCTGGCAAGACGCGGATACTTGACGGAGACCTTCCTGAAGAAGGACGTCCCCAAGCCGCGGCCCTTCTCATTCACGGTCACCGTCTCCGTGACGTTACCGACGGAGAGCGTGAGATCGTGGGGCTGTTTGGGATCGAGGCCCTCGGGCAGTTCCAGCGTGTACGTCAGGTTCACCACGTCTCTCTTGGAGACATCCTTGAAGTTGAACTTGCCCTTCATCTTGGTGACGGCCATCTCGCGCTTGTCGGGAGGCGGGGGGGCCGTGACGTTACCGAGGGGCTGGCCAAGCCCGGTGGCGTCCATCACGAGTGCCTTGCGAACCTTGCCGACTTCGCTGCCCGAATCCTTATCCGTCACGGTGGTGGTCGCCACGACAATGCCCTGCTTGTCGTACTTGTGGCGCACTTCCGTTCCCGCCGCATCGGGAATGTCCGTGCCAAGACCCCAGTCCGTGCGGCAGCCCAGCGTCATGCGCGCCGCGGCGGGGCCGGCGCCGGCAAGCGCGCTGATGTCAATCACCAGACCCACGAAGCCGCCTCTGTCGGTGTTCACGGTCACACTCAGGCCGTTATCGGGGTTCCGCTTGACGTCGCCGGAATCAACACCGTCCGCCGCGCCGGGCGGCGGGGGATCGAGCGCCTCAACGAAGATGCCGCCGCCGGCATCCCCAACGGGAGGGTTCACGCCGTCGCTGACTTCCGCAGTGACGATGTAGACTCCGGACGCCACGAAGACATGCTGCACGGAAGCGCCTGTGCCCGTCGTTCCATCGTTGAAGTCCCAACTGTATGTCAACGGCAGCCCGTCGGGCGAGTAGGCCGCAACACTCAACGTGACCGTCTCGCCGGCCAACGGCGTATCGCCCGGCGCGACATTGATATCGCCCACGATGGGCCCCTGCGCGCTCCAGGCGCGAACGCCGCACAACACGCCCGCCAGCAAAAAGACCGACAAGCCCAGCCGCACACGACTCGGTGTTTGAACGTCCATGATGTCCTCCTCCATACGTTGGCACCGGCTCCCAGCCCGCCAATGGCCCGGATCCCGTCACCGATACTAATAAGCAGTGACAGCGGCGCAACTCACAGTTTCCACACAATTCGCGTTTCGCTTGCCCCTGGCGCCGCGCCACGCTACATAACAGGCATGCGAACACCTCGGACCGCGGACCGGAAACGCGAGACCGACGCCAGACCTGCCGCGTGCAGCCTGCGGGTCCTGGCGTGCTGCCTGCTGCTGGCGGTCCTCGCCGGCTGCGAACGGAACGTGCCGCGCACGGACTACTTCCCGCTGCGCGACGGCAACCGCTGGGAGTACCGGCTGCTGGACATGCCGCTGCTGAAACGCCTCGAGGCGGGGCAGACCATCGTCACCGCGCCGGCCGCGGCGGACCAGCCGGTCGGGGCGGACAGCGACCTGGCGCCCAAGGCCGAGGTGGTGGGGCCGGACGCCGCGGCTCCGGGAGCAGGTAACACGACGGAGCAGCCACGTGGTACGGCGCGCCGCGTGACCCTGGAGCTGCGCAGCGCGGTGGACGAGGTGACCTGCCGCGCGCTGTACGACACCGCGGAGCAGGTGTGGTCCAAGCGGAACGGGTACATCGGCTTCCAGAGCGGCCGCGGGCGCTGCTACCTGCTGATTCTGCCGCCGCACAGCGGCTACCGCTGGATCGTGACCGCGGCGGCGGGGCAGGACCTGTTCTTCGAGGTCGAAAGCGCGGCGGCGTCCGTGACCACGCCGGCGGGGAGTTTCAAAGACTGCGCCCTGGCGCGGCAGGAGTCGCGCGACCGGCGGGAGATGTTCCGGTACTGGTTCGCGCCCGACGTGGGGCTGGTACGGCGCTCGAAATACTTCCTCAGCCAGGAAGTCTTCCGTCAGGAACTGGTGGAGTACGCGGTCAAACCGGCGACGCCGGCGACACGGTTGGCGGAGGACCGCGAGGTGCGAAAAGCGCTCGAAGGCCAGCGCCACGGCACGGAATTCCGGGAGGAGCGCCGCGGCGAAACGCCGGCACGGCTGGAAAGCATCGAGCCGCCCGACTATGATCGGGTACCGGGGAACGCGCGCAGATAGGAGAAGGCCCTGCAGGCTGGCCTGAGCACAGTCGTATGAGACTCAAGGGTGACCTGGAAAGTATCAGTCTGACGGAGCTGTTCCAGACGCTGGCCAGCCAGCGCGCCACCGGCGTGCTCACCGTCACCAGTCCAGTGGAGCAGAAGGTCGTCGCCATCTCCTCGGGCGAGATCGCGGTCCTCGCCGACAAGCTGGCCGAACGGACGCGTCTGGGCGACCTGCTGATCGCGCGGGGCCGCCTGACCGAAAGCCAGCTCGCCGAAGCGCTGAAGGTCCAGCGCCAGTCCGAGCAGCGCACCCGTCTCGGCGACCTGCTCGTCAAGACCGGGCTGATCAAGCCGGAGGACATCGAGGCCTCGCTGAAGTTCCAGATGGAGGAGGAGCTCTACGACCTCTTCACCTGGAAGAAGGCGACCTTCGAGTTTGACGGGGACAGGTCCATTGAGGAGGCCTGTGCCGACGACCTTGGCGAGTCACACATGAAGCGGCTCTCCATCGAGCCGCAGGCAGTTATCGCCGAGGCGAGCCGGCGGATGGTTGAATGGGACGCCATCGAGCAGCGTCTGCCGTCCCCGTACCTGTGCTTCAAGCTGACGCCGAAAGGCGAGGAACTGGCATCCAAGTCGAACACCGTGACGCAGCGGATCGTCAACCTGCTGAAAGAGGGCCGCACGATCGAGAGCACGGTCAAGCGCAGTTGCGCGGGCCGGCTCAACGTCTGCCAGGGCATCGTCAAGCTGCTGGACGAGGGCTGGGTCTTCCCCTACCCCGCCGCGGAATTGCAGAATCTTGCCGCCGAACATCGGGCGCGCGGCCGGTTCCCTGACGCGCTGTACATCTACCGCAGGTTGATCGAGGCCACCGACAACCCGGCGGAACAGCGCGAGCTGCAGAGCCTGATCAACGACACGCTGGACGTCATCCGCAAGGCTCTGGAGGCCGGGCAGTCCGTCGAAGGCGCGGACAGCATCAGCTACAAAGAGGCCGCCGCGCGCTACAGGCGCCGCCAGGCGCTGAAGCGCATCACGGCGCTGCTGTTCCTCGGCGCCGCGCTGATCGCGGCCACGGTGGTGGTCTCGCAGGCGTACCGTCCGCCGGCAGGGCTCCACGAAGACTACCAGGAGGCGATGAAGTCCGCGGCGGAAGCCGTGGCGAAGAACCGATTCGAGGAAGCGGCCAGGATCTGGGAGGCGTTCTACCGGAAGCTGCCGGACAAGGAGGGCACCACCGCCAAGCTGGTGATGGAGCACCTCAGCAACCTGCCGCTGCAGTCCAACGCCTATATGGAGGCACAGCTCACACCCATCGCCGCGTTGGAGAAAGACGGCAAGCTGAACGAGGCGGAGGCTGGCTACAAGAGATTGCTGGCGCAGTCCAAGGACAGCCCCTACGTCAAGCGGATGGAAGAGGGCCTGGAACGCATCGCGGAAAAACGCAAGGAGTTGGCGCAGGAGCAGCGGCTCGCCGCGCTGCGGAAAGCGGTGGAGAAAGCGCTGGAGCTGCTGCAGCAGAAGAAATACGCGGCCGCGCAACCCGAGCTGCTGCGGATCGCCGCTGCCGCGGCGCCGGATTCGGCGGAACGCCAGAAGACTGACCAGGCCCTGCAGCAGCTCAAGGACGTGGAAGCGCGGGTGCAGAAGGCCGTGGCGGAGGCCGAGGCCGAGGTGCGCGGCCAGCGGGGCGAGAAGGCCATCGAGTCGTTCGACGCGGCCGCCGCCGAATGGCCGGAGCTGCCTGTCGCGGACACGGCGCGCAGACAGAGCCAGCGCCTGAAAACCAGGCTGCAACAGGCACACGAG
>Ga0315282_10005480_pt1 | contig 21592 bp, 22 predicted proteins | sample YL17G07_20_MG_FD_203693 | JGI IMG/M metagenome (GOLD analysis project Ga0315282, IMG submission 203693) | Sediment microbial communities from Yellowstone Lake, YNP, Wyoming, USA - YL17G07_20 | ecosystem: Environmental > Aquatic > Freshwater > Lake > Sediment | place: USA: Wyoming | collected... | reverse complement strand
GCCCATGGTGGTCTTTACCAATGTCCAGAGCGTCGACCGGATCATCTATGCCATCTTCCACCGCTTTAATGAAGACTGGCGCACCCGCACCCTCGAACTTTTTACACAAAGAACTTGACGCCACCCTTTTGACCTTGTGACTGTGCAGAAACTGTTGGGCCATGCTAGAATGAGTACGAGTTCGCGGTACGCGCATTCAGTAATGGCCGACAAAGTCACTGCCGTGAAGCGGTTGGAAGCGCCGAAAACCAGGCTGGTAATATCCAAACCAAACCAGCCCCTAATCGGTCACCAGCCAGAAGTGATGTCACAGTCACAAGTAGATGTAAGTGCTGTATTGTCAGTTAATTAGGCCCGTAGCTCAGCCCGGTTAGAGCGCTACCTTGACACGGTAGAGGTCTGGGGTTCGAGTCCCCACGGGCCTACCATATCTTTCAATCACTTGCGATAGGCGAGCAAGCCCTGAGTCCTCGATTTGTAACGTGGATTGTAACGTATCCCGGCCTAAGTCCATGTCATTGCGCCTTTGTCGGTAGGTTTGTCGGGTAGGATTGGACGGGGGTAGGGGCCGGGGTCCCAGTTATCGGGGATTCCAACGCCTCCAACGCCCGCCGTTTGGTCTCAATGCGGATGTGGCTGTAGTGCTCCAGCATCCGCCGGGAGATGTGGTCCGCAATGGACATGATGGAGAGGTCGGCTTCCCCGCGTTCTGCCAGTTCGGTAATCGCATGGTGACGCAGATCGTGAAAGCGCAGACCGGCCAATCCCGCCTTGGTTTCTTCTGCCAAGTCCGGGGCCTTCTCTTGAAGCCAGAGGTTGATATTCTTGATGCGTCCTTCGCTCTTCATGCGCTCCAGGCTGGCCCGCTCTTGTGCGGTTCCGAACAGCGAGGGCCGGGTGCGGAGAGCCTTTTCCAACACAGTGAGAGTCTGGGCCGCCTTCGTGAGTTTCCGCCATGCTTCCCGCCAACTCACCATCGGCTTTGTGGGATCGAAGTGGCCCGACTCGCAAGTGGGGAACACATAATGCTCCGGCAAATCGGAAGAGGATTTTGATGCCCGCTCCCGGAGTTTCTGAAAGGCGAACATCGCGCCGGAATTCAGTGGAATCACCCGACGGCCCGCCGCTGTCTTGGATCGGCGGATCGTGATTTTCTTTTCGAGTAAGTCCACGTCACTCCATTTCAGATGCCGAATCTCGCAAGCCCGCATTGTGGTATTCAACGCGAGCATGGCCGCACAGTAGGCCGCTTCCCACTGAGGATTGGTTGAGGCAACTTCCAAGAGTTTTTGCTTTTGTGCTGGAGTCATGGCCCGGCCCACTTCGCTGGGTTGCTCTTTCAGGGGCTTCACGTCATCGGCCATCCGATGCCAAAGCTTGCCCCGTTTCAGAATGCGCCGTAAGGCTCCCACTTCGATATTGATGGTGACATTCGAGAGGCCCAAAGCCTTTCGGTTCGCCCGGTACTCCAGGATTACATCCGCCGTGATTTCCCGAAGGGACCGTTCCCCCAGAGCCTTGACTACTGGCCGAAGGAATTGCCTCTCTTTCTTGACTGTGGCCGCGCAAGAATCTGTGGCTCGCTCCGCTAGGCAGAGGGGAATCACTTCACTCAGCTTCTTGCGAGCCCACTCCTTGCGGGGCATCTGACTCTTGCGCGCCTGTTCGACTAGCTCCCGCTCTTTCTGGACAGCTTCCCGCCGGTCCGCACGCTCTGTTGAGACTTGATGACGGACGCCGTAAACCGAAAAGTCCGCCCACCAGATGCGCCCCCGTTTGTACAGGGACATAGATCACCTCGCTTTCCGCCGCTTCGCGGCCTGTTTCTTGCGTTTGCCTCTGGGCCTGCCCTTGGGCCATCCGCCCATGCTGGCCCACTCGCTTAGTTCGGCCTTGGTATGGCCTTCGGCCCGAGCCTTGCCACCTTTACGGCCCACGGACCGAAGGAATTTCCTGACTTCCTCACTGGCCCTTACCATCGATTCACCTCCAGGCCCGCCTTATACCCTTCCAGTTGGGCGAAGTCAAGCAAATACTTAGCTGCTAAGTATGGCAGATATCGTTCTATTATGTTAACCCCTATCCTGTTGAAGATACGCCAGATCGAGCTTCGTTTTTGGAGCCCGGTTTGCCTTCGCGAAACGCAATCTGCGTTCCAAACCGGGGCTTGGGCAACTTTATTTTTGCCTGACTGGCCAGACATGGTGATGGACAAGCGCACCTCTTCTGGTTCCGGAAATCCTACCTATTCGACCTCTCGGCCTTTTCCCAACCTCGATTTTTCAACAACCTACGAGCCACGGCGACTGTTGCCAATCCTGCACCCTCATAAAGATGCTCTCGCGGTCGGCTCAAAAAGTGATTCGCCCGCCCCCCAGTAATTCCAAAGGACGGCGGCTCTTGGCAGGGGAAAAGAGTCCGCCAGATGTATAAGGTTTCCAAGCCACCCCAACCACCTCCAATCACCTGCAACCACTCCCAACCTGCAAGACTACCCCGGCCCCTGGTGTGCGTCCTGTGGCCGTTCGTGGCTCCACTCAGGATTTGCACAGTTTCCACAGGATACGCCGCCCGTAGTTCCCTCTCTCTAGTTGCATGATCTAGTTCCTACCTCTAGTTCGCCTTCCATTTTGAAAGCTGCAGTCGCTTTCATTTTGAAAGAGCCGGTTCTTTCACTTTGCATAGTTTTCGAATTTCACTTTGAAAGAGCGCCTTTCCCTTCTTCGCTTCTATCAAATCGGCAATGTGCGTGCGCAGTTGTTTCACCGAAGGGCGGCCGTTGTATTCGAGGCTCACTATGGGGCTTGGCTCCGTTAAGCGGTAGGTGTAACCCCTCAGCCCGCGCCGCTTAATTTCAAGCGCCCGGATTGCGTGCAAGACCTCCAAGGCTTCGGTTACGTCCCGGCTCGAAACCCCAGCATAGAAGGCGAGTCGGGTTGTCCCCGGCCACGCTTCGCCGGTCCTGCTGTTGGCGTGGGCAAAAAGGGCGAGCCATACCTTCGCAGTGCTTCCCTTGATGCCCCGGAGTGCCCCGCCGAAGACAGCTCCCGAGGGGAACTTGGCAAATTTGCCTTTGAACTTCCGATATTCCGGTGGTGAGTAATGTGGCCTAGTGGAGGGGTTCGGCCAATCTGCGCGGTTGGCTTTCAGAGGATCGTCCATGTCAGCCTGTGGCGGCTCTGATTCTTCGTGTGTGCCGCGTAGCTTGACGGGGAAGCGGGTGAGGGGTAAGAACGGAGTTGTCTTTGGGCTCCTACCTTACCCGATCTATGGGATAAGCCCACTCACCCGTCCCGCTCAGCGGGCGTGGTTTCCTTTTCTGGCCCCGACCCCATAAGCTCCACCGCAAGAGTGCGAGCTACGGCTTGCCGCTCTCTTCTTTTTCCGCTACGCGAGGCCGCTCGCGCATAGTCGGGAGGCCGAAGACGCGGGCCGCGTCTTCCAGCTCCCGCCGGACCCGCCAGATCACTTGGCAGGGATAGCACGAGGCCCGGTACAACGTGCGCCCGTTGAATCGCGGATGCTTCGGGCATTTCAGTTTCGCGCTTCGAATCCGCAGCATTGATCCTCCCTTAACTCCGCTCAACTTCCGTTGTGACCGCCTCACTCTGGCACCCCGGCTCAAGCAGTTGCCCACTTGCCGCCCGGGCCTCCAGGTACTCCCGGTCAATCAGCACGCGGCCCCCGGCCCGGACAGACCGCAAGCGGCCTTGAGAAACCCACAAGCGCACACTGCTTGCGCTCACCCCGCAGAATTCGCTAGTTTCCTTTACAGACAGAAATCTTTTTGTCATCGCAACGGCCCACCTCGCGCGTGAGACTTTCGAGGGCCTGATACCTACGAAGCCCTCCAATCTGGGATACCAAAGCAGCTCACCCCTTGCCAAGAACAAGGACCGAATTACACCCAGGGGGGTACAAGTCTGATATCTCCCGCGAAAGTATGCCGTCCGACGGGGTGGGGTCACATCTCAGAGCTTCGCGTGAAACTTTTCACTGTGAGGGGGGTGGGATTGTTTTCGGATTTTCCCAGTCAGAATTCAGTGGATGGTCAAGGCAGTACCACGAACCGGCAAGAAGGCGTCTCAGAATTCCGTCCATCTGTTTTCGTTTCGCGGATCCCTTGAATGTGTATATTTTGTCGCGCACAGTGTCTTCCACGTCTGATTCATGGCCGCGGCTCTTTCGGCCAAGGTACTCCTTCTCAAAGGTTCCGATTGTCCGATAAGCGTCCTTTCTCAGGCGACGCGGCTCGGAGTGTTCAGTAAGGAGTCGGAAGAGCGCATAGGCAATTGCAGGAGGCCGAAACATCCAGAAAGACCGAAGATGGTTTCGATGAAACTCCAGCATCTCGGTTTGCGACGGCTCATCCCTGACCCACTTTTGGAAGCTCTGGAGGTGGGAAATTGCACGCTCCAGGTGTCTGTGCAGGTCAAGTGACCCATCCGACGCAGAATGCTTCATCAGGCTCTTTACTGGCTCAACCATCTTTGAGAGTTCGCCTTCGATTCGTTCACACCGTCGCCTGAGTCCATGCAGAATTCGCAACTCTGTGGCTCTGAGCGTTATTCCTGCCTGCCGTTCCCTTCGCAGGCACGCTTGCGTGATGGCATTCCCGCCGAGCCATTGAGCGGCAGCGAGGGGGGAGTTCTGAAGCCCGCGAAAAAGGGAAGACCGCAAAAGTTTCAGCTCCAGCGCGTAGTAAGACCAATTTTGGAGGCCAGTGCTGCGGTCTACTCCGATAAGCCTGAGACAGAACCAGGGGCCAAGCAGACGAGGGAGCGCAAAGCGCCTGCGCTTTCCGGTATTCCCGACCTCTATGACGACAGAAAAATGCTCTCGCCATCCCTCAACACCGGTTTCCTTGGTAAGCTCTTTTTCTAGGTAGTTGTGGATCTTAATGAAGTCGGTTGGCTCGCTCGCACCCTGCAATTTTCCCGCTTCTCATTCCCGCTTGCAAGGATTGGGCTGGGCGTCGGGCGGAAGCGGGAAGGGACGCCTTTCGCCCGGTTCATGACGCCGGGCTAGGCGGCCAGGTCAATTTCACGCCAGATTTTAACGCACCGGCGAGCCGAAGGGGAACGGGAATTTCATGCGGCTATCTCAGGTAGAGCAATTTGACCACGGACCGGCCAATCGCCTTGTTGACCGCGCGTTTGCCGATGCGTTTCGGGTTGCCGCTGGCCAGCTTGCTCACGTCATTGGCGATGCGGGCGATCTTGTACAGGCTACTCACGATGCCCATGATGCTGCTCCCGATATTTCTTCTGGGCCTCGTTCAGGCATTCCAGAAACGCCGCGAATTCTTCCTTGTAGAAGCTCAGGTGCACGAATTCGTGCTGAACAACGAAGTTTTCTTCTTCCGTGTCGTACCAGACCGCCGTCACCGTGCCGTGGGCCGTCTGCTTGCGCGCCAGATCGTGTATCGCCATGGTGATGCACTCCCGGATTTCTCTGTTTCACTCCATCGGCCATTTGGGGATGGCCGCGTCAATTTCCGCCATGAGGCGGATGGTTTCGCTCAGGGCCGTGACGACCTTGCAGTAATGCAACTGGTCGTCGTAGGTCAAGGTGCGGCCCCGGCGGTCCTTCAGCCACTTTTCGCAGACCTGATAGCCGCCGATGTGGAAGTTCCAGACTTCGGGCGGGATGCCCTCGAAGTATTGGCCCGTCCCGTTGCCCTCACCATGTCCCGCTTCGCGGGCCTTTCCTCTCCCAGAGGGAGATGGGCCGGGAGTGAGGGGGTTGATATACACGCGGCCATGTTTGACCGGCTTCCCTGTGCCGGGTTCCGGCTCACCGGGAGCCACATATTTGGGAGAGCCCTTTTCAACTAGATTCGAACCTTTCACGGGAAAGCGGCCTATAGCCTTGGCGATTCGAGCAAGTGCAACGCGACAAGCTCCGCGCCGAGTCCGCAAAGCGAACGGAAGAGCTTCATGTCGGAAGTGATAGGCACGCGGGGAAAATCGCTCTTGAGGAATTCTGCATAGCGCGTCCGGTACGTGGGCGAATAGAAGACCGCGTATATGTAGTTGAACACATCTTCCGGCCCAAAGGTCTTTTTCAAATCGCCTTTGCCATCGGTCACGAATTGAAGCCCCAAAGCAATTTCAAGAAGTCCTGTCAGGTTCCGGTTGAAATTCGGCCTCCGCCCCGTACTGGCTTCTTGCCAGGGCAAGAGCGGCATCCATGACTTCCCCTCTTTTGCTTTCAACTTTTCCAAGGGATCGTGATAGCAATAGAGCGGAAATATGGAGGAACCATCCTTAATCTCAAGAAAAACTGCGGGCGTTGCGTCGCGCGAAACAAGTGCATGGCACCACAACTTAGCCTTGGTTTGACGGACCAAATTCAGCGCAACGTTTTCTTGGAAAAGGTTCTTCACTACCTCCAGCCGGGGGCGGTCAGTGACTTCTTTCCCAAGGTAGACATTTCTCAGGTCAAATGGCCGATAGCTGCACCGTCGATGATAGCTGTCCCAGTTGCTCTTCGAGGGCGCTGCTCCCAAGTAGCCACTCACTTGCGTGCGGAGTTCCTCCTCCGTAAAACCAACCGCGACAGGGTCTCTGTGGGATTGAAACCCAAGCACATTGACCGGCATTGATTCGCGGAGGCTCACGCCCTGTTCGTATTCACCTTTCAACCCCTTGTCTTGCGGAATGAACAGATAACGCGGGGATTGCGGTTCGAGCTTGTCCCAGTGTGTAGCTTTGACATCTGTCTCAAAGAGCCTCTGATACTTCACCTCCCTCGGTCCCCACAAGTCCGCGTGATACACCTTGGCCGGACCTCCCTTCCCCGGCTCCTTGACGAAGATTCCAAGTGCCACGCCTTGTTGAATGTCGAAGACGTTTTCATCCGGGGAGCCATCGGGTGACTTCTCTTTCTTCTTGGAATTCCCGTGAAGATTCAGTAAGTAGATTTCAGTGAAGAGGTTCATCAAGGATTGGCGCATCCCGCGAAAGGTGGGATTGTCCAAATAGCCGTGATTCGTGATGAAGGCGAGCACTCCCGCCCCGGTCCGCTCGATTCGCCATTGGCCCCAGCGGATGAATTTCACGTAGTCATCCTGGAGCCACTTGGGGTTCTTCTCCCCCAATCCATGTCCGTCCACGAAGTAGTAATCCTGAATGAGTCTGCCGATGAAGGTCTTCTGTCGAATTGTTTTGGCGGCTTTGGCAGTTAGAACCTTGCTGGTTTGAATCTCGCGCCGGTCCCCTGAAATCACCACATACGAGTCTCCAGGTTCTAACTGAATCTCCATCTCACTTCGATTTGCGGAGTGGCCGGAGTAAGGAGGATTGCCCATGACAACGAGGATAGGCAGACTGCGTTTTAAGTCATACGCTGCATTCGCTTCCTCAGAAATGAACTTCCCGAGAAGCAACTCAGACTTGTGAATCGCCTGTTCGAGCGTATTGGTTAGGAACAACCCCAATCGCTCGCTCCCGGCGAAGTCATAAGCCCACTTCTCCCGCTGCGCGGGAGCGAGATCGTGCCCGGCGAGCTGCATTCCCAACTTGAAATGCGCAACGGCGTAGGGGGCCATCAACAATTCGAATCCGAAGATTCGCGGCAAGAGATGATTGCGCACATAGCCCGACCACATGCCGGCGTTGCCTTGCCGGATGAATTCACTTCGGATGTGGTCTATGACGGCGTAGAGAAACGTTCCGGTGCCGCAGGCGGGGTCGAGAATCAATACACGCGGGGAAGTGGCTTTTGTCGTGGCATGGGCATCCTGCCCATGACCAGCCACGGGCGGGACGCCCGTGCCACGCGCTTCCTCGCGCTCATATTCAATGGTGGCCGTGTCAGCAAGCCCGTTCGGGCAGCCGAAGCGAGTTTTCAAAAGATAATCCACGGACCGCACAAGGTAGGAAACAACCGGCTCCGGGGTGTAGTAGACTCCCCGCGATTCGCGCAATTCGGGGTCATAAGCCGCAAGGAAGGTTTCGTAAAAGTGGACTACCGGGTCTTGGCGAGCGGTCCGCTTGCCGAAGTCCGCGAGCACAGCGTCAATATCGGTATCCGCCAACAGTTGGGCCAGGTCATCCACAAAGCCCACGAAAGGTTCTTCATCAAGAGCCGTGCCGGTGATGGTTTCAAAGAGTTGGCGAAGGAAGGGGTTGGTTTTCGGTATTTCCGATGCGGCCCCCAAACGCTTGAATGAGCCTTGCGGGCCGTGATGATTGCAGCGGGCCGCGAACAAGCCATAGGCGAGAGTTTGCGCGAACATGTCGGCAAACTGCGGGATCGGCAAATCGGGGATAAGGGCCTTTTCAAATGCGTCGTGCAAATCCCGGAGAGTGGCAGAGGCCGACTGCCTCTCAAAGGCCGTCACAATCATGTCCCGGATGAAGTGCGTTAGCCGGGCCATCCGAAGGGCAAGGGCCTTGGGGTCATTGATGGCTTGCGCTTCTTGGGCAAGAAAGCCAGTGAGCAATTCGTTTGTGGTTTGCGGTCCGTCCTTCTCCGGGGTGAGCTTTCCGCCTTTCGCTACGTGGGCGAGCCGGGCTGTGTGCCGATGCTCGCCGTTGACGTACCAGCGGAATTCGAGATAGTCAGTAAGAATCAAATTGGGTAGGGCGGGAAGATACCGCTTCAACTGGTCGGACTTTTCGATTTCATCCAGAGGCTTGCCTACGTCCTTCGCTTCGATGTGGCCCAAAGTCACTGGGCCGTGCGGCGCTTTGCGGGAAACGATGAAATCGGGAGCCCCACATTCAACTTGCTTGGGCTCGTTTGTGGCTGTGACTCCAGGGGCCAGAGATTCAATGAGGGTCTTCAACGCGGGCCGGTGCGTGTGTTCGGTGGCGTTCCCGGCTTGCAGCTCGCGTTCTATCTCTCGGCGGTAAACGTCAATCGGGTTAGCGGCCATGAATCCCAGTGGCGAAGCCCAGTCAGGTCGAAACCCATAGTTACCACAAGGGAACGGTGGGGGCAATACTTATCCCGGCGGGGGCGCGTGGTCCTCCCTCAGCGACCGGAACGCCAAGGACAACTTCGCGCCTGTGGATGGCAGGCTCTTGCTGGCGCGGCTGGCGGAGCTGCTGTTGTTCACCTGGAACTACCGCGCACAAAATCCAGCGATTCGCCATCTCGGGCCGATGGCGCAGGACTTCCGAGCAGCTTTCAGTCTGGGAGAGGATGAGAAGCACATTTCGACGGTCGATGCCGACGGCGTGGCGGTGGACGCGATCGGCAATGCGACGCTGGGGGATGTCTACTTCGGTCGGCGGGAAGAAATTTTCAGACAGAGGAAAGAGCAAAACCAGGCAACCCTGGATCGCCTGTCCCAAGCCAATCTGGCCTGGGCTCGCTATCCAACTCGGGATGGACTGGGGACTGAGCTGTAGCCTGGAAAAAACCTAGAAAAATCTCAGAGGTGCTGAAGAGGCACATTCCCACTTGTGGGTTCGGATCCGTTTCTTTGCCTGCTCCCGAGGCTTCCTTTCCTCCATGAAGGTGATTCCCTCGCGTAAGTGAACGGTTCAATAATTCGCCCTGCTGAGAACCGCTATGGCGATTAATAAGACTGCAATACCGGAATACATCCAGCCTCGTGCGCGTGTAGGAGCCCGTCGCCACTCACCCAGGCCGATGCCGATGGCATTGGCGAGGAGGAGCCCTGTCGCCAGGCTCAGCGGCCAACCAATCGCGGTGCCTAGCGGGCCGAGCCGCGGCACGGCAGCTCCATAAACGAAGATGCTTCCTCCCCAGAGCACCGCCATCAGAGTAGATAGAGAATAGAGGCGCAGTCCGCCAGATTGTTTGAACTTTGCCATACTATGGTTTCTGAAGAGCAAATAGACACAAAAGGCAAGATTGGCTACAGACCCAGCTGCCAGCATGATCCACCAGATCAGATTTGTACTGCAAAACTCACTCAGCCCCGCGGCTCGTCCATATTCGGCGATGGGTTGCGCCAGCCCAAAGCCGATATTGAAGACGGCGGAAAGCACTCCCGCGCCAAGCGCTAGCAGAAGCCCCACTCCCATAGGACGAACGTGTCCTACCAGATCGCCGCGCTCCGCGCCTACGCCTACGGCCTTATCGCGCTGCTGCCCGGCCGCGCCGCATAGAGCAATACCCGTAACCTCGATTGCAACGCCCCCCAAGATCATCCGGCCCGTATGGGAAAAAAGCCTGTGTGGTGCAAGCAACAGCATGGGGAGAAGGGAGCCCAATGCAGAGCTAGTGGCGAGCACAAAGGTGTTTGCCAGAGAGATGCCGATGGCACTCACGCTTTGTCCGAACATGATGGCCCCGAAGCCCCAGATAAAACCGGCCGAAATTGCAGTCCAGGTAGCGTGCACAGGTGCGTGGGCAATTATTGTCCAGCTCTGTGGCGCAATGGCGCTGATGATCGCCGTAGGCATGAGCAAGCATGAAACTGCGATGAAGAGACTCCACACATTCTCCCACTCCCAACGGCCTAGAAAGCGCATGGGCAGCGTAAAGCTTCCATTCATAATGCCCGACAAGATCGCCAGCAGCGATCCAGCAACAAGCCTGCTCTCCATTCTCCCATCCGTTCCGCCCCCAGGGGCTTTGTGGTCCAGTTTCAGAGAGGTGCACTATAGATGCTTCCCCCGCACCGACGCGCCTTCCCCTCGACCGGAACGCCGCTTGATGCTAGGACTCTGCCGGGGAATCAGGTTAGTGCTCGCGGCGGGAAACCACCCTGGCACTGTAACGGTCTCCCCGAAACAGGGAGTGCCCGTATTCGATCGGGGTGTCGTCCTTGTCGTAAACGATCCGCCGCATGGAGAAGAGCGGGAAACCGGGGGGAACTTGCAGCAGCCTTGCTTCGTCCTTTTCTGCGGGGACGGCCTCAAGTTCCTCCTCCGACCATTCCACACTGATCTCATAACGCGTCTCCATGAGGGCGTAAAGGGATTGATTCTCCAGATCCTGGTTGTCCAGGTCTGGAAACAATCGGGCGGGAAGGATGATGGTTTCGAGGCCCACAATTTCTTTGTTCGCGTACCGCAAACGCCGAACGCGATAAACCTCCTCCTGGCGCCAAAGGTGGAGCAGGTTGGAAGTGGCGGCGTCGGGTGCCACCTGTTCGATCTGCAGAACCTTGGAAGAGGGTTTAAGTCCTCGCCTGCTCATCTCCTCGGTGAAGCCCCGTAACTTGTGAAAGTCCTTTTGAATTCGACCGGTGCTCACCACGGGGCGCTTGCCCTTCTCGATGATCAACAGCCCCTCGCTACGGAGGGCTTGAAAGGCTTGCCGCACCGTCATCTTGCTCACGCCGAGCTTTTCAGCGCAGGTGCCCTCGGAAGAAATCGTCTGACCAGGCTTCAGCTTGCCCGCCCCGATCAATGCTTCCAGCTGATCGCGGATCTGCCGATAGTAGGGTACGTAACTTTTGCGGTCGAGGGCGAGGTCCAGCGTCTCAACATCGCCCGAGATGTTTACCCGGATAGGTGCACGCATGTATGTCCCTTCTAGAAATCTAGTACGTTGCAGAAGTCTAATCGTGGGAATCCGCCGGTGTCAAGGATGCACGCTGGCCCTCAGGTTCACTTGAGTCAGTGCTTGTGCAAACCTCGCGACCGCGACTTCGGGGGGAAAATAAACTCGTGGGGGCCCTGGATTCGTGATTGCGCTCAGTTGCACACGTAGCAAATCCCCTCACCCCTGGTTAATGACACCCAGGAGTGAAAAAGCCGCCACGGAACTAACGTTGCAGAGGGTGCAGAGCCAAGTGCGCCAATGACGGCAACAAGTCACACATGCACCTCGAGACTCCTGTTTATTGTATATAGAAATCTATATACGTCGAACGATCCATAAGACCTAGTCACGTGAATTCCTCCATCTCACCTATTTTCAGAGGGTTAAGACGTGACATCCTGGCTCTGGAATTGGCACAACGCTTGCTTATCTAGAAATGCATGCACCTTCTTCGATTCCCAGGTGCAAGCGGCCAATGCCCACTTTTATCTGGGTGGGATAGCTGGTCAACGGACGAGGAAAGGGAGGGAGGATGCTCTTAAAGAGGACGGTGGCTCTCTTCGCGAGCTTACCGTTTCTTGCCGCTCTCAGCTGTTGGTCCCACGACACAGCCAACCTTGTTGGGAGGGTGAAGGTTTCTACGGGCGGCGGCATCCCCAGGGCCAAGGTTTCCCTTGCCAACCCTAGTAAGGTTTTAGTCCGCCACTTGGTCAGTGGTGCGGCAGGGGAGTATTCGGTCAACGCGACCGCTGTCGGCAACTACACGTTGCATCATGGAAAGGAGAACCTCAGATGAAGCTGAAGTCGCTCGCCTTAACATTGGGCCTGTTACTCCTGCCCGCAAGTACTTGGGCGCAACAGAGCACAGGCACCATCACGGGAGCGGTATACGACTCCTCGGGTGCCCTGATCCCGGGGGCTAAAGTTACCATAAAGAACTTAAACACAAACTTCACCTGGAATGGCGTGACAACCAGCTCTGGTGATTATCGGGTTTCGTTCCTGCCAGCCGGCACCTACGAAATCGCTGCCGAAGCCGAGGGCTTCACCAAAACTCTGCGGACAGGGATCACGCTGAGCGCCAGCGAAACGGTACGTGCCGACCTGACGCTAAAGGTCGGACAGGTCACGCAGCAAGTTACCGTGGAGGCGAACGCCACGCCCGTGGCGACCGAAAGCTCCGATGTGGGCAATACGGTGTCCGGCACGCAGACACGGGAACTCCCCCTCAGCACCCGGCAGTTCATCCAGATGCTGACGCTCGAGCCTGGCGTGAGTTCTGATATCTCCAGCCAGCCGGGTTTTGCCTCGCTCTCCACGGCAGCCGTTTCGGTAAACGGCATGCGCGAGAACCAAAACAACTACCTGATTGACGGCGTCAACAACATCGATACCTACAACGGCAACAACATGGTAACTCCCAATCTGGAAGCCCTGGCGGAGTTCCGAGTGGCACGCTCTTCCTTCAGCGCGGATACGGGCCGCAGCGCCGGCGCCACCATCAACCTGATTACGCGGTCCGGCGGCAATCAATTCCATGGGAGCGTGTTCGAGTTTCTGCGGAATGACAAGTTGAACGCCCGGAACTTCTTCTCCGTCGACGAGACGGACCCAACCACCGGGGCCACCCTGCCTGGTACAGCCCGGCCCGAAAACCGCTACAACAATTTCGGGTATACGTTGGGCGGACCCATTAAGAAAGACAAACTCTTCTTCTTCTGGTCGCAGGAATTTCGCCGCATCATCCAGAGCAGCGGGACTACCTTGACCTATGTCCCGACGGCGGCGGAAAAGCAGGGCATCTTTAATGAAACCCTGACCAACCGTGCGGGCAAGACCACCTCGGGGGGCGAACCCTGCGTGACCTCGTCGGGCGGGGTCAGCACGATCGATCCTAGTTGTATCGATCCCAACGCCACCCTGCTCCTAAATACCTACTGGCCGAGTCCCAACCCTGCGGTCCAGATTGCAGGCTACAACTACTCGTCGTCCAATCCAGACTTCACCAAAACGCGGGAAGAACTTTTCCGCCTCGACTATAAACCGACGGAGAAACTCACGATTTTCGGCCGCTACACCCAGGACAATGACAGCATCCACTCGCCCTACGGTTTGTGGCACGAGAATGCCTTCCCCAACGTGGGCGCCAGCGACGAATTCGAACCCCTTCAGAATGCGGCGTTGAATGTGACTTATTCCTTCTCGCCTTCAGTGATCAACGAATTCCAGTACAGCTACGACCACAACCTCATCCGCATCACAGAGGCGTCCACCGCGTCCCGCGCGCGGGCTTCAGGGCTTGACATTCCTTATTTGTTCTCGTCAAACGCCCAAGGGAATGCTGAGAATCGCATCCCGTCGATGTATCTCTATACCGGCAACTATGCCAGTATCGACATCATTTGGCCCTTCCGGAACACCTACTTCTACTCGAAGTTCACCGATAACCTTTCCTGGGTCAAGGGTAAGCACAATTTCAAGTTCGGCGGACTGCTCACTCGCCAGGGCAAAGGTGAGGACAACGTCCCAGACAACCAGAACGGGACCTTCGAGTTCAATGGGATCGCCACCGAGGATCCCAACAACCTTACCGCGGTCCCGGGAAACGCGGTGGCCGACATGTTGTTAGGCGTGGCGGCCAGCTATTCCGAAAACCCCACCAAGCCCCATCAGATCCTGCGTTACTGGGACTTCGAGGCTTATGCGCAGGACACCTTCAAGGTGACGCCCTACTTCACCTTGAATTACGGCGTGCGTTACAGTCTCTACACGCCGGAACATGACCTGAACGGGCTGCTCGCCAACTTCGACCCGGCGTATTACGATCCGGCCAAAGCTCCCACCGTAGACACTTGGGGCGCGATTATCTCGCCGACGAACTACAACTACTTGAATGGCATCTACGCCGCCACCAATGCGCCGATCCCCTCCCAGTACCAGACGGATGTGATCAAGTCGCCTTACGGCCAGGCCATTTACTCGCCTGGCAAGGCGAACATTGCTCCTCGCTTGGGTTTTGCCTGGGACGTCTTCAAAAATCAGAAGACATCGCTCCGCGGCGGCTACGGCATGTACTACGACCGCTGGGCTCCCTACACTCTCTGGATGAAGAACACCCCGCCGTTCAACTACCCTGTAACGGTTTCGCTGACTGAACTGAGCAATCCCGCAGCGGGGACTCAGAATGCTGAGAGCGTGGTGTGGATCAGCAACATCGCCGCCAAGTTCAACGTGCCGTACGCCCAACAGTGGTCACTGGGTGTCCAGCAGGAAATCATGCCGGATACCGTACTCGACGTGAGCTATGTGGGAAGCAAGGGAACCCACCTGTTGCGGACGCGCAATTTGAATCAGGCGGCAACCCCGAACCTGGATGTGGAGCAAGGCTCTGCGGGAGGTTATGACCTGCTGCCCTACCAGGGATTCGGAGGGATGACCTACTTCGAGACGAGCGCGGTATCCAACTACCACAGCTTGCAGGTGTCCGTGAACCGGCGGTTCGCCAAGGGCATGTCTTTCCAGGCCGCTTATACCTGGTCGAAGACCATCACGGATGCGGACAACGACGCTGCCACACCCCAGAATAGCTATAACGTCTCTGCGGATCGGGGCTTGGCGAGCTATGACCGGCCCCAGATGCTGACCTTCAACTATGTTTGGGAACTGCCTTTCGCCAAAGGCATGAAGGGCTTCCAGGGCAAGTTTCTGGACGGCTGGGTTCTGTCCGGCATTACCTCGTTCAATTCCGGGAATGCCTACACGGTTTATGCCACGAAGGGCTTCTCTGGAGTGGCGGGAGCCGGATCAGAACGCGCGGATCGCGTCGCCGGCCAGAGTACCTCAGGGCCAAAGACCGTTGCGGAGTACTTCAATACGGCAGCCTTCACGGATCCCGCGGACTTGACGTTCGGCAATTCCTCCGTGGGGGCCGTGCGTGGACCGGGCACCAACAACTGGGACATTTCGCTCGGGAAGAACACTAAGCTTAGGGAGAATGTCAATCTCCAGTTCCGAGCGGAATTTCTCAACGCGTTTAACCACGTTTCCTTCAGTGGAATCAACACGTATATCTCTTCCGGGGCGGCTTTCGGCGCTGTCACCAGCGCACGCGATCCCCGGCTCATTCAGTTTGGATTGAAGGTCCAGTTCTAAGGCCCCTCAATCCCGAAACGAACGGGCGGGCCGCTGCTGCGACCCGCCCTTTTTTGTGGGGATAATCGGCTGGGCGGGGAACGGGCCTGCGGACAGTGTCAGGCTTCGTTCCCGCTTGGCGGCAAGGGAGCCATTTCCGATGCATCAACCAAACCGCCGTGACTTCCTCTATACTCTGGGTGGCGTGGGAGCCGCTCTCGAAGCATTTTCACGGGGAGTAAATCCCACACCTCCATCGACAGCTCTAAAGCCGATTTCCGGAAGCTGGTTTGAATTCCAGCATCATGCCACCGTTGAAGGGGTGGACTGGAACCCAGCCTGTGCGCGCTTTACCTGTGAGCAGTGGGAGGCCAAGATCAAGGAGATCGCTGACGTTGGGATGGAGTACCTGGTGCTGATGGCTACGGCGCAGTACTACCGAGCCTTCTACGACACCGGGATTTTCCCTAAGTGGCAATTGGGTTGCTCTGATCCCATCGAAACAGTGCTTTCGGCGGCCGACAAATACGGGATCAAGTTCTTTATCGGTGGGGGATTCTACGGAGACTGGGAGAGTCCGAAGATCATTTCGGATCCCGTGGCTGCCAAGAAGCGGCTCCGAGCGATCGAGGAGCTCACGAAGCTTTACAGCCACCATCGGAGTTTTCATGGTTGGTACTGGCCAAATGAAGCTTTCATCAATCGGTACTATTCGGAGGAATTCATCGGGTACGTCAACACCTGCTCACACCTTGCCCGTCAGCTAACACCGCGAGCTCGGATTATGATTGCGCCTTACGGCACACGCGTGGCTGTGCCGGACGACAAATACGTGAAGCAGTTGGATTCCCTGGACGTGGACATCGTGGCGTATCAGGACGAGGTTGGTGTCCGAAAATCGAAGGTCAGCGAGACTTCAGCCTTCTATGAGGGGCTGAGGAAGGCCCACGACCGCGCACAAAAAGCGGCGATTTGGGCGGATGTGGAAATCTTTGAGTTCGAGAACGACGTGTACAAGAGCGCCCTGCTCCCCGCTTCCTTTGACCGCGTACGACGCCAGATGGCAGCCGTTTCCCCCTGGGTCGATACCATATTGGTGTACCAATACCAGGGGATGATGAACAAACCTGGGTCCGCGGCTTTTGCCGGTTCTCCGGCTTCCACGGTGCTCTACACCGATTACACCAACTGGCTCAAAGACGCGAGGAAAGGCGGTGGTTAGCCTGGGAGGGGTTAGCAATAGGCGCAGGGCTCCTCGCGACTCGGGTGCGTTGGCCAGCAGCCTGGTAGGGCCGTTGAGGCGGGCAGGAACGGCACTTTCTGCGAACGCAATGGACAGTGACAAAGGCCTCAACGCAGGTACACGAGCGGTCAGCCGGGCGAGAGGCAGCGTGCGTGCTTCGGTTGAGAGCGCAACCTACGGCGTCTTTCGCGCAACATAGGGGGCTTCATGGGTTCTCTGGAAAAGTTGCATTCTGCACTCCGAGGAAGACTCGTAGTGTCGTGTCAGACGGGGGATAACAGGGCTTTCCAAGATCCTTCCTGTATGGCGCGCTTCGCACAAGCTGCGGTGGACGGCGGCGCGGCGGGCATTCGCGCCAACGGTCCCAAGGATATCAAGGCGATTCGCGAGGCCGTGAGCGTTCCCATCATCGGGATCCTCAAAGTAAGGCAGCACGACGGGAAAATTCTCATTACTCCTTCCTTCGAGGCGGCACAGCAGTTGGTCAAGGCGGGGGCGAACCTCGTGGCGTTGGATTGTACCTACCGCGGGCAGCGTTACGGTGCGCTGGAGAGGCTGCGGCGAATCAAAGAGGAGTTGGGGGTGCCCGTCCTGGCTGACATTGCCACCGTGGAGGAAGCTATGCGCGCCGCCGAAGCAGGGGCCGATGCAGTCCTGTCCACATTGCGCGGTTATACGCCGGAAACCACGCAGGTGCGAGCCTTCGACCCTTCCTTCGTTGCGGATCTGGTGCGCACGGTGAATGTGCCAGTGATGGCCGAAGGGCGTGTCGAGACACCCCAGCAGGCTTGCGAGGCTTTGGACGCCGGGGCTTATGCGGTCATCGTGGGGACGGCCATCACTCGTCCCGAGAGGATCACGCGCAGGTTCGTTTCCGCCCTCCAGACGTGGCAGCGCCGCCACGACCCCCAGCGCACTTTCATCGGCATCGATCTGGGAGGGACCAACGCCAAATTCGGACTCGTGAGCAACCAGGGTGAACTGCTTTTCCACTCGGCGACTCCCACTCCTTGGAAGGAAGGGCGGGACGCTTTGCTGAACCACTTGAAAGAGACCGTCTCCACCTGCTTGGAAGAAGCGCGCCGACAGGCCATCAGGCCGGAGGCCATTGGTCTTGCTACGGCAGGCTGGGTTGACCCGGAGACGGGCCAGATAGTGTACGCAACCGAAAACCTCCCCGGCTGGTCGGGAGCTAACCCGGCATCCTACCTGCACGAGGCGTTTGGCCTCCCTGTCGCCACGGAGAACGACGCGAATGCGTTGGCGGTGGCCGAAAAGCACTTTGGTGCGGCGAAAGCCGCCTCGGATTTCGTATGCATCACCCTTGGAACCGGCGTGGGAGGTGGGTGTTATATGGGTGGCCGGCTCAATCGCGGCAGCCATTTCTTCGCGAACGCCCTCGGGCACATCCCCATTGAGGTTGGGGGATTGCCATGTACATGCGGGCTCTCGGGGTGCCTGGAGCCGTATGCCAATTCCTCTGCGCTTCTGCGCTACGCCGGGCCCGGTAGCTTTACCTCTGCTGAACAAGTCATTGCTGCGGCCAATTCGGGTGACTCCGTGGCTCAGGGCGCCATCCGGGCCCTCGCTGCATACCTGGCAATCGGCTGCGCTTCGATTGTGACCTTGGTCGACCCGGAAATGCTGATTCTGGCCGGTGGGCTCGCGCAGGACAACCCTCTTCTGTTGAAAGCTCTCACGGAAGAGTTGGCGAAGCGGGTCAACGTGTGGCCACAGCGCAAGCTGCGAGTTCAAGTCTCTGCACTAGGATACTCGGCAGGAGTGCTGGGTGCCGCAGCAGTCGCGTCGGTGGCGGTGGTCGAGGCGTGCTCTGCCAATCCCGCCGCGTCACGATCCTGTGACCGGAATTCATATATTAAGGGGCACAGTAACGTTCTAGCCCGTTAGAATGAATAGGGTTAGGCAAAATCTGCGAAGGTGTGACGGCCGTCGTTAGAGCTGGACGGCGGCTCGAATCATTCCACGCGGTTTTACCCCTTGGCCCCAACGGGCAACTTCGAAAACCTTCACGAACACAAGCGCCCGGTAAGACGAGGGCGCACTCCTTCCTGAGAAATGAAAAGCCGGTCACCCCCCGGGAGTTGGTGTCGCCAACTCCCCATCCTGAACGTCAATCGAACTGTAGCGGAAACGCAGCCGGTTCGCGTTCCTGTCCGCCTTGATGGCTTCACGATTGAGAAACCATGTAGCAGTGGATCAAAGCGATTACAGATAGGTGAGAATTGGCAGGAAAGGTGACTGGCCCCAAACCCTAACTTACCACCTGGACCGATTTAAGGGGGGACGTCACAGAAGAGATCCTTTCCAGGCGCAAGTCGCAGGTAGGTGAGAGGACGTATTTTCCCTCCCGCAGGTTCGAGGCTGCCGAATTTTCCGATCTGCTCGGGAAGTGGTGGGAGGAGCACGGGAAGAGGACGCGCAGCTGTTTTCGATACCTGAAAGCCAGGATCGAACAGTGGTTCGGGCACATGAAGGCCAGGGACATCGGTCCAGGGACGGTGAGGAATTTTCTGAATATGCTTGAGGAGCAGGGATATTCGCCGGCATACGTGAATTCCCACAGAACCATGCTTAATTCAATCTTCAATTAGGCGGTGAATGCCGGGGACTATGACAGGAATCCGGTCTCCATGGTTCCGCAGATGAGGGAGAAACCCAGGACCCGTCTTCTGGGGCTTGACGAATGGAAGCGTCTGCTTGAAGCCTGCGGGGACGATCGTGAGCTCCGTTGTTTTCTGATTCTGGCAGCGACAATGACATGCAGAAAATCCGAGATCCTGCAGAGGCGATGGGCGGAGGTTCACCTTGCCGGAGACTTTCCCTGCATGGAGATTCCGGTCACGAAAAACAGTGATCCGAAGATTGTTCCTCTCACGACCGTGGCTGTCGAAGCATTGAAGAAATTGCCGAGCCTTGAAGAAGACGAGTACGTCTTTCCAGCCAAGCCGAATCCGTGTTACAGCAATCCTTCAAAGTTCAAGAAGTTCCATCGCTGGGACATCCGGAAAAGGTTCATGGCGGTTTGCAAAAAGGCGGGGATCTCCAATCTCCATATCCATGATCTGCGGCATCTATACAGAGCGTCTTAAGTAATTGCGCATAGTCGTCGCAAGGTGTTATTGGTTTTAATCCACGTGGCGAATTCGCTTTCAACTGCATGGATCACGTCATCCAGATGCGCAAAGTATCGATTGTGCAGGCATCGGCGACGTGTGAGTTTCCAGACGCGCTCGATGGGGTTCAACTCCGGGCTGTAGGCGGGGAGGTAATCGAGAGCGAAGCGATCCGCGTGCCCCTCCCTCCATTCCCGGTGAAGGCGTGCATGGTGGTATTTCGCGTTGTCGATGATGACCACGACGCGTCGTCCGGTTCGGGTGCTGGCCGCTTGCAGGTGCTGGAGAAACTTCCAGCAGGTGACGGCGTTGAACTTATCCGTCTCGCGCCGAAAGAAGAACTTGCCATCGCGCAAGCGGACGGCGCCGAAATAGCCGACACTGCGCCGGGTGGGATAATGAAGGAGCACCGGGTCTTTGGTTTCCGGAGGGACCCACATGCGGCAGCGCGAACCGTATTGTTGAAAGTGAACTTCGTCCATGGCCCAAAGATCGACAGCGGTATCAAGGCTTAACGCCTGGAGTATTTTTATGCGTCTTCTGCAACACGGGATCGGCGTGGGCAATCAGCGGGCGCGGTTTGGGCAAGCGGAAGCCGCATTGGCGAAACATCCGCTGGCATTGACGCACCCCCAACCGAACCCCATAGCGCCGCGCGAGCCAAACCCTGAGAGTCTTCCCGTCCCACAGCGTTGCGCCCAGGCCCGCCTCGTTCGGCGTGCCCCGCAGCACAGCCTGCACCTCCTGGAGTTGCGCCGCGCGCAGGCGCTTCGGTCGTCCGGGTCGCGCCCCTTCCACCAACCCGGCCAGACCGCGCTCTTCAAAATGTCGAACCCAGTACTCGACCGACCGTGGGGCGTCTCCCAAAAGCCGGCTGACCTCGGGACAGGTCAGCCCCTGAGCGACCAGCAGCACAGCGTGCAGGCGATGATCGTAACGAGATTCTTCCGAACGACGAATCTCGTCTTGAAGCCCCAGAACCATGGTAGCGGCATCGGCGATGGTAAGTGGTTTCATGCCTCCATGAAACCACACTTTCTTCAGATGCGCAATCATTTATGACGCTGTCGCTAGCACGGTTTTCGCGATCTTCGGTTTCGTTTTGAGGGATTTGATTTCCGCTCCAGGTGAGCCTCTTGCTTCACTGCGCGCCGAGACCTTTCTTCATTGACGGCCTCTGACGCTTCGAGTTTCCGAGAAGGGCGTTTCCCAGGCAAAATCTAGTCGAGCAGGCGCAATCACCCGGAACTAAGTTCACAAGGCAGAAACGATCTGCCGAATCGGAATCCAATCCCGCAGGTGTCAGGCGCTTTTATCGAAGGTGTCCCTCCAGATATGTCTTCACTGCTGTTTCAGAGCCGCCGCGTATCGCTCCGCGGCAGGAACGATTTCAAGATCTAGTTGGCCCTCGCGGGCGCCGAGACGGGAGCCGCTTGGCAGATGCTGCTGGAAGACTTAGCGGCGCGGCATCTGGGGCGGCCGCGGCTCGTCATCAGCGACGGCAACGCGGGGCTGCGCAGCGCTCTGGAGCGGATCTGGCCGGGCGTGGCGCATCAGCGTTGTACCGTGCACAAGCTGCGCAACCTGCTGGCCAAGGCTCCCGAGCACGCGC
>Ga0315282_10005479_pt1 | contig 21595 bp, 14 predicted proteins | sample YL17G07_20_MG_FD_203693 | JGI IMG/M metagenome (GOLD analysis project Ga0315282, IMG submission 203693) | Sediment microbial communities from Yellowstone Lake, YNP, Wyoming, USA - YL17G07_20 | ecosystem: Environmental > Aquatic > Freshwater > Lake > Sediment | place: USA: Wyoming | collected... | reverse complement strand
GGCACGCCGGCGTGGGTCACGCTCACCGGCTCGAAACCGGGCTTGCTGGAATAGAAGGTGTAGGTGATGTCCACCGTGTCCCCGGAGGGGTTCATGGCCATGACCCAGGTATCGAAATCTCCGCCGGTGTAACCCTCGGGCAGGTACCACTCCGGGGCGGCGCAGGCGGCGCCGATGGAGTTTGACCCGCCGGCCTTGCCGTAATAATCGAAGTACATGGACCTCTCCGCCGCTACCGGCTTGTCGGAATAGATAATGGTGGAGACGTCGCTGTCGTTGAACTTCACCTCCGCCGGCGGCTCACCGCCGTCTCCCCCACCGGTGGCGGGCTCCACGGCAGCGTCGGCGATGATATTGTCCTGCCCCTCTCTCCACACCAGGTCGTCGAGCTTGATGGTCCTCCTCCTGCCGGCGGGAACCGTGGTCTTGAACGCGTAATACCTGCCATCCTGCGGCTTCAGCAGCTTCACCCGGACATCATTGGCATCCTCGGTCCCCGGGTTCATAAGCAGGACGTAAGTGTCGAAGTCTCCGCCGGTGTAACCCTCGGGCAGGTACCAGCTGCCGCTCAGCGCATCCGCCCCGATGGAAGCGTGACCGCCGGCCCTGTCGTGGCCCTGGGCATCCTTGTAGTTGAAATACATGGCCCTCTCGGCTACCACGCCGTCCCCCTCGCAGATGACCTCGGTGGCGACTTCCTGCTTCTCCAGGCCAGGTATGGTGTTCAGGTAGACGGTGTACCTGGTCTCCTTGGCCAGGGGCACATCCCAGGTTATGGGTTCCCCGTTCGGCGTCAAGAACCTGAGGTGGGCGACCGCGTCCGTCTGGTTGGGGTTCTGGATGAGGATCCAGGCGTCGAAGTCTCCACCGGTATAGCCCTCGGCGAAGTACCAGCCTTTTACGCCGCAGCTCACCTTCACCTCCCCACCCGCCGGGGCCACCGCCAGCATGGCGGCGCAGAACAAGCCGCTCAAGATCACGACAAGCAGGATCTTGAGAACCCTTCCCTTGACTCGCATGATAAGTTTCCCTCCTTTGGCGTCGCTGGAGGCAGAGAAGTCTGCCCCCTCGTCCGGTCCCCGATTTCCTTTAACCCTTATGCTGCCGCTTGTACTTCTCATCGACGTGCCGAGTACGTAGCTTGAGAACCCCTGAAGGCTTCACCCCGGCATACATGTAAACGTTTTTTCCCAGCGATAATTACACGGATTGCGGATTGGGATCATCCTTATCAGGCGGGGGCGGGAAGCGGCGTCTGGACCGGCGGGCGCAGGAATTCAAGGGTTACCCCCGCCACCATGGCCAACCCCTTCCATCCCGCCAGGGTCGACCTGCCGTTCCGCCGCGGCGCCATATCCACTGCAACCTCGCGCACCGCGAAATGGTTGTGGACCAGCAGGCGCAGGGAAGTTACCTCGGGGTACCGGGGCTGGTCTTTAAGAGCCTCAAACCACATGGCCCGGCGGGAGTAGGCCCGGAAGCCGGAGGTGGGATCGGTAAATTCCCGGGAGGTGCTCCAGCGCAGCACGGCCCGAAAGTAGGCCATGCCCAAGCGGCGGGGCCCGGAGACATCACCTTCCCCGCCCGCGTCCCCCAGACCTCCGAGAAAGCGGGATCCCACCACCACCTCCGCTTCTTCATCCTCGAGGGGCCGCAGGAGCCGGCGGATATACGCGGCGGGGTGCTGGCCATCCCCATCCAGGCGAACCGCGTAACCGTATCCCCTGTCGAAGGCGTAAGCCAATCCGAGACGCACCGCCTCGCCCACTCCCCCGTTCTCCCCCACGCACAGGACCATGGCGCCCGCCTTCAAGGCCTCTATCGTGGTACCGTCCGTGGACCCGTCATCGATTACCAGCACGTCCACCCCGGGGCAGGTCCCGCGGATGTCCCGCACCACCCGTCCCACGTTGCCCTCCTCGTTGCGGGCGGGCACCACCGCCAGCACCGTACCGCCCCTCCCGCCATCGTTATCCGGGGGTTGATAAAGATGGGGTTGCCGCGTGGACCGGTCATGCGAAAAGGGCCTGGGCCTTCGCCCTCCCAGGTCGATGAATATCACCCCCAGGGCGATAATGAGCAGAGCGTATGCCACCCAGAGGGGAACGGCCGCGGCGCTCCTCTCTCCCCCCGCGCCACCGGCGTCCCCGGGCACGAGAACGGCGTACCTCCCCACCCGCGCCGCCTCCCTCCACCCCTGCTTCTCGAGGGCCTGATCGTAACGTCCCTCGAGGGTGCCGCCGGTCCTTAAGGTCGGCGTTGCAGGGATGACCACGAGATCCGCCTCGGTCAAGGGATCCGATTTCTCCTCCGGCTGCACCTCGTGGAACATCCCCTGCATGGAGTAGCGGCCGGTCATGGCGTAGATGAGATCCCCCAACCGGCCGTCGGTGGTGAAGACGACGTCGCCGGGCTCGCTGTACCCCTCAACGGCCTCCATCAGGGCCTCGTTCTCCTCGCTGAACACCTGTTGCTCGCCGCCCCAGCGCCGCTGGGGTTCCTCCAGTCCCAGCAGGACCAGGAGGGTGGTCGGTTGGACGGCGATATTTATCGAGCCGTTGTTCAACCCCTTAAGCCCGCGCAGGAGCGGCCTCGCGTCGCTGTTTACTCCTCCCCGGGGCGGCAAACCAAGCCGTCCATCCCTTGAGGTCGGAGGAGGCGAGCCCTCCCCTTGGGCAAATGGGTAGGGCGAACCGTATGGAGCCGGAGGCGAGCCCTCCCCTTGGGAGGGTGGCGGGAACGTGAGATCGAGATCCCCCTCCAGCGGCCTCGGTCCCTCGCCTCCCCCGGGTAACCGGTCGACGCCGGCCTGGCCCTGCGGGCCGTCAAGGGACCGCGGCCTCGAGGAGGAGGCGAGCACGGGATCGACGCAGAGGACCAGCAAAAGCAACGCAGCCAGGGCTCCCGCCGCCAGGACGCGCGCATATACGGCCGCCGATTCGCGATGGGACGTGCGTTCATTGAGAAAGGCGTGGAGCCGGTCCAGCGCCACCCCGCCCAGCATGGCCAGGGGAAGGAATGCATGGCCCTCCCAGAAACGGTTGGAATAGAAGAAGACGATGGGGATCATGGAGAGGAAGTAGGCGGGGAGCAGGTAATACTGCTTCTTGCGCAGGTAGCACACGACAAACCCCGCAGCGGCCAGTCCCCACAACAGGAGGTGGAGGGCGAAGCCCCCGCCGGCCCCGGGCTCCGAGGCGCTGAAGCTCGAGAGGTTGGAGAGCACGTTGATGCCCCAAGGCAGGTAGAGGACGTAGGCCACGACGAGCACGCCGAGGATCTTCCTCCAGGCCTCCCGGCGGTGCAGCATGTAGATGAACAGGGCCAGGGCCACCAGGTGGCCCAATACCAGGTGGGAGTAGAGGCAGAGGGCCAAAAGCACCGCGGCGGCGGCCTTGCGGTCCTTCTCCAATGCCAGGAAGACCAGGGGGGTCAGGGCCAGCACCAGGGAAGCGGCGATGGTCACCCCCGTCTGCCAGAAGAAGGCGTAGGGCACCCCCGCCAATACCACCGCATAGAGGGCGGCGCGGGGGCCGAAGACCTTGCGCATCGCCCACCACAGGCTCAAGAGGATAAGGGGAAACATGGCCAGGCAAACGAGGGTGGCCGTAAATTCCATGGGCATACCGGTATCCACGAGCAGGGACATGATCACGTGCAAAAGCGGCGGGTAGATATGGGGGCGCCCCGCGGGGGCGTAGTCCCAGAAGTCCCAGGTGGTCACCCCGCCCGCCTCCTGGAAGCCCCTGGTAACGGCCATGTGGTAAGGGATGTCCAGGAAGACGGGGTACATGGAAATATTTACCAGGATAAGGATCAGGCAGGCGACGATGAAAAGCACGGCCAGGATATCGCAGGTGTTTCTCCTTCGCCGCCAGGCCGCCAATCGCTCCTTCATTTCGGCATCCCTTTCCTCGTGGTGCTGGTTATGCCGGGGCCGGATCGCCGGGGAAGGAGGCCCTCCATGGGGGGGCGGGGACGGCCTCCCGTCCTCCCCGGCACCGGCGGTTTATCTCACGGGCCGGCAACTTATCTTGAAACCTCAAACCCACTTGAGGTGCCTGAACTCCCGGTAAGGCCACCCTGACGCTAGGAGGTCCAGGCGGAGGCCCAGGCCTGAACGGAGGCGGGCGAGGTACCCGCCTCCCCTATAAGCTGTTCTTGAAGTTCGAGGATCTGCTGGAATTCCTGGTGCAGGTCGTCGAGTTGGCCTTTAAGCTCGCCTGCTTTGGCCAACGCCTGGTCGAGGTCGGAAAGGGCGGTATCCACGTCGCCCTGCTTCCATGCCTCCCTGGCCCCGGCGATAGTCTCCTTCAGGGCACCGATGCTCTCCTTGACCGCCTTGAGCTTCTCCTCGGTCGCTTCCTTGTACTCGTCTCTCACGGCTGAGATGCGGTCTATCAGGTCCCATCGCTGATCACGGGATAAGGAGCGCGCCTTTTGAAGTAACTCCCTCATCCCCTTCCGGTATTCCCTAATATCCGCCCTCAGCACCTGCATGGAATCCCGCAGACCCGCCATGGCCTCCACCACTTCCTGGCGTTTTTCCTGCATCTCGGGCGGAACCTGGGATTCATCCTGCCCCTGCTCGCCCTGCTCCCCCTGGGCCAGGGCGGGAGCTGCCGTTACCAGGACAAGGAAAACCGCGATCACCAGGGTTGATATGGCAACTGCCCATTTTGATGCCTTTTTTTTCATTTCACTCACCTCCTTCTGCTTCTACTATCGCACCCGCCCTTTAAGCTCCTCTTGAGAAAATGTAAAGATTCGGTTAAGAAAGGCCCTTCCGGAGAGGTACGCAGGTGAAGATAAGGAACTGGCTTATATCCGCCGCCACGGGGCGCCAGCCACGGGGGGTCAGGTCTTCGATTTTCGGAAATATGCCAAATAATACCAAAAAATCGAAAATCGAAGACCTGACCCCGTTACAGTTTGCGGACGAGAAGGATCGGCCGTTCGGTGCTGCGCAGGATCCCCTGGACCGTGGCGGCGTGTTTTTTACCCATCCGGCCGCGCCAGCTCAAGGCGATGATATCCTCGTCGTTTTCCAGCGCGAACCGCAGCGTGACCTCCACGGGATCCCCCGGCTCGTGAAACAGGCGCAACCCGACCTCGGGCAAGCGGTGGGCAAACAGGCGCTTCGTGAATTCGTCGGCCCAGGCGGGCCAGTCATAGTGCGGATGATCGAGATACCTCGGGCTGGTATAGGTACCGGCCTCGGATGGCGGTTCTTTCCCGGAGACCGCGATGTGCAACACGTCGATCTCGGCACCCAGGATCTCGGCCAGGTCGAAGACCTCGTTGACTACGGCGGCGGGGAGCGGGGCTCCATCCAGCGGAACCAGTATTTTTCGAGGCTTCCAGCTCGCGCCGGGAAGGTTTTCCATGCCGGGGCGAATGACCATTGTGGGAATGGTGGCATGCCGCAACAGGCCTTGCGTCTTGCTGCCCACGAGATCCCGGTCGTCGTAGGTCTGGCCATGGCTCGACATCACTACCATCCTCGCGTCGATCTCCAGGGCAAACTCCAGGATGGAGCCGACGATATCGCCGGATAATTGATGGTGAAAATGATCGAACACCTCTTCGACTTTTAAGTGACCCGGGAGATCTTCCTCGGGCAGAGGGGCATCGGTCACATGCACGATGTGCAGTATGCCTCCCATGATGCCGGTCAAGGCCTGCGCCGCGCCCAGGGCAACGGTGGAGGTCCTCGAGCCGTCGAGCGGTATGATGACGGCCGGCTTGCCTTTATCCTTCATCGCCTTACTCCTATCCACTAAACTCCCCCCAGGCACGACCATCCCATTCGGAAACGTAGGTCGAGCCCGCCTTCAAATCCTGGAGCGGGCGTCCGTGTATCCCGGCCTTCACCCGGCCCTCTCCCTCGACGGTGAACTTGATTCGCCTGCCCCTCTGTATATCGAAATTCAAAACGCATCCGCGCCATATAAGCGAGAAATTAAGCCGCCTCCAGCGGGAGGGCAACCTGGGGCACAAGGCCACGCCCTCCCCGCTTACCCTGACCCCCGCAAAGCCCATCACCACCTGCTGCCATAATCCACCAAGGGCCGCGGCGTGGACTCCCCCCGCGGCGTTGCCCATGTTGTCCGCCAGATCGACCTGCCCCGCCTGGTGAAAATAGCGCAAGGCGGCGCCCATCGAGCCCAGGCGCGCCGCCAGCAGGCCGTAGATGCAAGGCGAGAGTGAACTGCCCTGGGCCGTGCGCTGATCATAATATTCAAAATTTTTCCTGATGGTCTCCTCGTCGAACTTATCCTCCAGCAGGTAGAGGAGCATCACCACGTCGGCCTGCTTCACGACCTGGGAAGCCGCCGTCCTCTCCCTGCCCAGGATAACGTCCAGCGCCGCCGTGCGGGGTTCGTATCCCCGGACGTTTATATCCTGCAGGGAAAAGAACCCGTCGAACTGCTCGACAAGCCCTTCCCCGCCCGCCATATCCATGTACAGCTTGCACGCCACCTCGTACCAGCGACCCACCTCGGCGTCATCGAGGCCGATGCGGTCTCGAATGCGCGTATAATCCCCGGCATAAGCCCCTCGCAGGTACCTGACCGCGTCGACGGCGCGTTCGAGATTCCATGCCGCCATCATGTTGGTGTAAATATTGTCGTTCACGCCCTCGTGGTACTCGTCGGGTCCCTCTACCTGGTTGATATGAAATACATCCCCCTCCTTCTGCGCGCGGCTGGCCCAGAAGCGGGCGGTTTCGATCAGTATCTCGGCCCCGGCGGAGAGCAGGAAGCCGTCATCAAGGGTGGCGTTCCAGTAAGCCCATACCCCGTAGGCGACATCCGCGCTTATATGTTGCTCCAGCACCCCCGAAAGAATGGGGATGACCTCCCCCTTGGGACCGATTGCGGTCGTGGGGGTCATTTCTTCCCCCGTGGTCGTGGATTCCCAGGCGTAGAGGGCCCCATTGTATCCCATCTCCCCGGCCTTTTTCCGGGCGGCGGGCAGGGTGTGGTAGCGGTACATGAGCATGGCCCGGGCCGTGGGTGGGTGAGTGTAAATGAAGAAGGGCAGGATGAAGGTCTCTGCATCCCAGAATATATGGCCTTTGTATATCGGCCCGGTAAGCGCCCTGGCGCCGATGGAAACGCGCTCGTCGCGCGGGTTGCCGGCGCTGATCAGGTGATAGGACGCGAAGTTTATCCACCGCTGGGCCTCGGTGTCGCCCTTTATGACCACGGATGCCGTTTTCCACCTCCGCTCCCATGCGCTCACCTGTTCGAGCATAAGCCCGACGGCGCCCTCCTCCTCGAGCTCGGGTAAACGGGCGGAGGCCTTTCCCTCCACATCGTCTTCATCCCTTGAGGTGTAAACGCACACCAGCTTGTCGATGGTTACCCCCTGACCCGCTTCGGCCTGCCATCTCCAGCCGTCGATTACGCCGTATCCGCCGGCGCGGGTAAAATGGTCCGGTTGTATAAAGCCCTCGCAGGCGCGGCTCTCGAGGGCCTCGGCGACGGTAATGCCGCTGCGTTGGGTTTTCGCCTTTATGAGCGCGCCCTTGCCGTCCCGGTTCGCCACCTTGCTCAGGACTCTCAAGGACGGCTTTCCCTCCCGGAAAAATTTCAACCCCGTTTCAAGCGCGATCTCCCCCCGGTAGTTCTCGGGGGTGACGGTTACCCGCAACACCAGCGCGTGCGGATCGCTCAAGGAAGCGAAATGCAGAAACCTTAATGCGGTCACTTTGCCGCCGGGCCCGCGGTGACGCCATTCGCGGAAATAGATTCCTTTCCTCATGTCCAGAACCCGCCGGTGCGCGACCATGTTTTTCCTTTTCAGGGCGAGGGACTCGCCATCCACATAGACCTGGGTGAAGAGCCAGTCGGGGAAAATAACCAGTTCTTCGATGGACCCGGCCTGGTCGTAAACGCCCGCCACCAGGGTGGCGGGGCTGCAGTGTTTCCCCTGCTCCTCGAGGGATGCGCGCGTCCCGAGATAGCCGTTACCCACCGCGAACAGCGACTCTATCTCCCGCTCGCGCAAGCTGTTGAAGCCCTCCTCGACCAGGAGAAAGGCGTCGTCCCCGCAGGGGGAAAGTTTCTCATACAACAAGGCCTGTTCCTTCATCAGCCTTAAAAAACGCGCCGGGCCGCCTCCGATCGCGATAACCCCCGCCGGTACGCCGTCCGGCTCCTTGCCCACCGAGACATAGGTGATTCCGGACTCCTCGGGGATAACCATGCGAAAGTCGCTCCCCTCGAACCCGGCCACCGGCCCGAATTCGTCGCCCAATACGAGCACGTCCGAAAGGGGGATGTTGCGTTTCCCGGCCAGCTCGTTTGCCACCCATTTTATGGAATCCGATTTATCCGTGAGGCCGACCTCGATATGTTTCACGTCGCTGGTGATCCTGGCGTCGGCCAGGCCGAATTCCCGTGCATAGCGCTCCGCCAGCTCGAACGCGCCCTTTATCCCGCCCTCGAACCCGCCGCCTTTCAAGCGCCTCTCGGTTACCCGCATCAGCCTGTCGATGCGGGACTTAGGGGGGTCCCGCCATTCAGGAATGAGATCGATCTTGCGGCGGTTGAGCCGGTGGTAGATGATATCTACGAAAATGCTCGACCGCCTCTCGATCTCGCTCTTTACCGCCTCCGCGACGCGGCTTAACAACGCGTTCTCCTCCTTGGACGCCTCTCTCCTGAAGTGAAGGACCGGCCTTGATCGGCCAGCGAAGCCGTACACCTCCGATCCCCGGTTGGCGCATATGTAGAGGTTGCGTTTGTGGGCGCCCGCGATGAGGGAGGAGAACTGCCGGTCGATGTTTTCGTAATTGGTGCCGGTGATGACCAGGACAAGAACGCCCGCTTTCAGGAGACGTTCAATTACCCCGGCCACCGCTCGAGCGTCGGCCCCGCGGTCCCTTACCGCCGTACCGTCCCAGTCGAAGGCGATTATCCTGAAAGGATGCCTCCTCGCCGGGGGAAAGACAACCGTACCATCGTCCATTTGGATTTCTCTAACAGTTGTTAACGGAAGCCGGCATGTCCGGCTATTGGTGAAAGCCTACCTCGCCAGCTTCCTTCCCAACCACCACAGCTCCATGTCCAGCTCTTTTTTATTGGAGACCACTTCCTCGAGAGGCGTGTAAGACACCTCGCCATCCCTCCACCCCACCAGCTTTCCGGCCTCCCCGGCCTCCAGAAGCTCCACCGCCGCCACGCCCAACCTGGTTGCCAGGATGCGATCGAAGAGGGTGGGCGGACCACCCCGCTGGACGTGGCCGAGTATGGTCACCCGCAGCTCGAATTCGGCTTCCTCGATATGCTCCATGATATACCTTGCGATCTTCGCCACGTTGTTCCTGGCCCCGTCGGTGACCAGCACCAACGCATACCTTTTTCCCCCGTCGTGGGCCTGGCGCAACTCCCCTACTATCTCGGAGGGCTCCATTTCGAACTCGGGGGTTACCACCACCTCCGCGCCGCTGGCGATGCCGGCCATCAAGGCCAGGTAACCGTAATCCCTTCCCATGACCTCTATGAGAAAGGCGCGGTGGTGCGATTCCGCCGTGGTCCTGATGCGGTCGATGGACTCGATGATCGTATTCAGGGCGGTGTCGACGCCGATGGATATGTCCGAGCCGTAGAGGTCGTTGTCCACGGTCGAGGCCACGCCGACCACCGGGAAACCGTGCTGGAAAAGCTCGTATGATCCGCGCTGGGAGCCGTTGCCGCCGATGACGATCAATCCCTCGATGCCACGGTGGTCGAGGTTGGTGATGGATTTCAACTGGGCTTCTTCGGTCTTGAAATCCTCGCAACGGGCCGTCCCCAAAAAGGTGCCCCCGAGCTGCAGGATGTCCGTTACATCATCGATGCCAAGGGGGATAATGTCATCCTCCATCAAGCCCTCGTAACCCCTGCGGACACCAAATATTTCCATTTCATAGTCTAGGCCGGTGCGGAATACGGCGCTGACGGCCGCGTTCATGCCGGGTGCGTCCCCCCCACTGGTGATTACCGCTATGCGTTTCATATGCCTCCTTTATCGTCCCTCCGCTTATCTCTATTAATACCTCCTCGTGCGGCCCGTTAACAACTGCTTGAATGGGGTCAAGTCTTTGCAGGATGACCGAAAATTCAATATAGGTCTTGCTGCAACCTTGGTGATTACAACGGGGTCAGGTCTTGGATCTTGGGATAATTACCATTATTACCCAAATAATCCAAAATCCAAGACCTGACCCCGTCGGGTTCAAGACCTGACCCCGTCGGGTTACGCACCCTATCTGGCCATCCAGCGCTGGAAGTACATGGGGCGCTCGCAGATGATGGGCTCATCCGCGTGGATGGATACGGAGACGTCCTTGCCCGGTCCCAGGATATGGTTGACGTGGAGGGTGGTGCGGGAATGGGGGGGCAGGTCGGCCGAGAAGGGGATGGTCTCGCCCTCCCCGGTCATGAAGGTTAAGTCGGCGTGGGCCGCCCCCTCCGCCGGGTTCTGCAGGCAGAGCCACTCGTCGAACCCCTCCCGGGTGGTGCCCTCGGCGAAGTTCCAGTCAACCCCGGCGGCGGCGACCCCGGTGACGCAGTGGCCCCCGGACCAGGCCAGCCCCTCCCTCAAGTCGCGCAGGTGCACGGTCATGCGCGCGGGATCCATGGTCACCTCGTGCCCGCCCTGCGCGAGGACGGACGCGGTGGACTCGAGCATCATGCGGAAGGCGTTATAGGGGTACCCGGTGTTGCGCGTCCCGTCATGGTAGGGAACGGTGTTTTCGGTGAAGGGGGTATCGGGGTCGTGGCGCCCGTACCCGCTCACCGGGAAGAGGACGTGCTTGGCGGCGTACCAGTCCAGGGCCACGGGGTCGGTGCCCGCCATCAGGATATTGGTGCGCACCGCCTTGGAATAGGGCGCCGCCGGCCCGTCGGGGTGGGACGGGCTCACCCAGATGGCATCCAACACGTTCAGGCAGGGGTAGATGGTCTCGTTCATCATCCTCCCCGTGAATCCCCCGGCCATGAGGTCCAGGTGCACGTTGCTGGTCATATGGGTGCTCTGCACCCCCATGTAGTTCTTGCAGCACGCGGTCACCCCCATGGCGTCGTGGGACTTGAGCACGGGCGCGTTGATCAGCTTGAGACGGCTCTTGTCATACCCGGAACCGGTCCAGACGCCGTTGCGCAGGGATACGCAGGTGCCTCTCCCGGTGATGAACTTGGGGTAGGATACATTATTTCCCAGTATAACGTACCCCTGGCGGAAGTCCCCCGAGTCGAACTCGTAGACCGGGTTATCGGTGAAGGACCACCAGCTCGAGGCGGAAACGCGGGAGGGGTCGCCGTACGAGTTTACCACGGCCTGAAAGGACTGGGCCGGGTTCTCGGCGTTATTCAGGACCTGGGTGTAATCCGGCCCGCCCTCGCAGTTCTCCACTATCACCACCTCGCCGGTGAAGCCGTCGGGGTGCTCGAGGATGGCGGTGATCAGGCCGTGCACCACGTCGGTGTTGGTCATGCCCCGCTGGTCCCAGGCGGCGTTTACCTTGAGCAGCACCACGTCGTTGGGGGCGATGAGGCCCTCCCGCCCCGCCCCCGGGTAGTCGGAGGCGCTGCGGTAAAAGGGCACTCCCCCTTCGGCCAGGAACCGGATCAGGGCGTCCACGCCCTGGTGGCGGGGGCTTCCGGCCCGGGGCACGGGGACTTGGGTGACCATAAAGACGTCGTGGTCCCCGTCCGACTCGGCCCCTTGCCACGTCTCGGGGGACAGGGAGGCCGCTCGCAGGCGCGCCTCCTCGATGTCGGGGACTCCCTTCCCCACCGCCTCCACGGGGGGTTCCCCGCCTATCCCCAGGAAGAGGCAGGCGGCCAGGGCGGCGATAAGGGGCAACGTCCAGGGGTGCCTCCTTCCCCGCCTGCTCAGGAAGTGAACGAAACCGGCACCCAGGGCGGTGAGCATCCAGGCGGAATGGGCCGCCGCCGCCTGCTGGCAGGGATAGCGCAGGCGAGATGGCTTGCGCCCGCTGCGCGCCAGGAGCCAGGCCAGGCAGAGGGCGCTGAAGAGGGGGTAAGGCCACTTCCATAACCTGGAAGTACGCGCATCCTTCTCCTCATTTTCCTCGCGGGCCGGTGGCGGTCTCATCACGCCCGCTCCTTGCCGGCCGCCCGGATTAAAAGGGTAGCCAGGTTGGTCAGCTGCCGGAACCAGATTTGGGTCATAAAGGCGTAGCCGTAGAGTAATACCCCCTGGCCCTTCAGTATCCCCAGCTCCCGCCGGGCGGCGACCACCGCCCCCGCCCCCACCAGGGCGGGATACACCATCGAACTCGCCAGAAAGGCGGCCAAGACCGGCCATCCTATCTTGCCCAGAGCGAAAAAGAGGATGGATACGGCATAAGCGACGAAACCCACCACCGGGGCCAGGTTAACGAAGAGCCAGTAGACGGGGAGCTCCAGCAGGCCCAGGCTCCCGTAGCGGGCTCGAAAGAGCATATCCCTCTCACAATGGAGGGCGGTGGAGATGCCCCTCCTCTGGGCCCGGGTCTCCCTGAAATGGTCCCGCCATCTCCGGGGGAAAGGGCGGCGGGCCACCAGTTGGGGCAGGAAGACGAAGCGGTAGGGCCTTTTTTTCTCTCGCATGACCCGGTGCAGGCGAAGGTTCATGTCCATCTCCGCCCCCATGTCTTGCAGATCGGGCTTGAACCCGCCCGCCCTCAAGAGGTCCTTCTTGCGATAGATGGTGAGCGAGCTGTAGGAGGTCACCGGCCCTCCCAGGTAGGGGGCTCCCGCCATGTATCCCAACTGGACCCTCAGGGACTCCATGAGGGCGAACCTGGTTATGCGGCGGGGGGGCAGGAGGTTTTCATCCTCCATCTCCAGCGGCAGCTCCACGCCCATCAAGGCAAGCGTCCTCACCTCACCCTCCATGAACGGCCTTACCATGCACAGCAGCGCATCGTCCTCGAGGCGCGTTCCTTGGCCCGCCACCGCGAAGAGGGGATAACGGGCCAGGTTGAGGGCCAGGTTGAGTGAGGCGCCTCTCGGGGCTTCGCCGGTCCGCACCAGGGAAAGCCGGCGGTCATCGCTCTGGTAGACCTCCCGGGGATGCGGCGCCTCGAGCACGCACCGGTAGACCCGGTCCACCCGGCGGAGGAAATAGGTCTCGATCAGCTCCTCGGCTTTTTCATCAGGGTCCCCCTGGAACACGGCGAGGATCTCCATCTCCGGGAAACGTTGCGAGAGGACGTGGTCCACCCACGAGACGGCGTCCTCCCCCATGGAATCGAGGTCGGTCGCCAGGGTGAGAGGAGGGACCATCTCGCTACGGGAGAGGCGGTGGGCTTCCTCCAGGTATCCCAATTTTTTCCAACGGAGCGCGGCCTGGTAACCGAGCGCCAGGTGAAGCATGTGGACGGAATAAAGCCCCAGGTAATAAGCGATGGCCAGGTATGCCAGGATGTGATAGGGGGACATTACCGCCCGCGCTCCTCTTCCTTCGGAGTTCCCGGGCCCTTCCCCCCCTTCCCGCCTTTCGCCTGGCTGGAGGCCTGGGGGCCGGCATTCCCGGAACCGCCCGCCGCTTTGGCGATGGCCTTGCCCAGCTCCGGACCGTCTATATCGGACAGGAGGGAAATAAGCCTGGCCTTAGCGGTTTCATCGGGCAGGTCGAGCAGGATCTGGCCGATGGTCCCCACGCTGCCTATCTCGGCCAGCCGGTGGATGATGCGCTCCCCCTCGGGGCTCTCCCTTCCCTCCCTCATATCCTCCACGATCCGCTCCACCATGCTATTCTCCTCGAGGGCCTGGGCGGCGGTCTCCCAGGCGAAACGGTCTTCGTCCCAGAGGGCCTCCACCAGGGGGCCTTCCCCCACCTCCCCCATCTCCCGGAGGGCGGCGGCGGCATTGTTCCTCACCCACCATTCCCGGTCCCGCAGGGCTTCCACCAGCCGGGGGGTGTCCTTCTCTTCGCCTATGCTGCCCAGGGCCTTGACCGCCTGCGACCGCACCTGCCATGCCGGGTCCTCCAGCGCCTTGAGCAGGGCGGCGCGGGAGGAGCGATGCCTCAGCTTGCCCAGGGAATCCGCCGCGCGCGCCCTCACGTCCACCTCTTCGTCCGCGAGGGCCTCCTCCAGGCAAGAAACCTCCTCCGCACCCCCGACCCTTCCCATGACCTCGGCCGCGAAGGCCCGCCCCACGGGGTTGCCGTTCCGCAAGAGCTCCACCAGGAGGTGGCGCGACTCGTCCCCGGCCTCCTCCACGGCCTCCGCCACCTTTTCCTGGGTCCAGCGATCGCCCCGGTCCAACGCCTCGAGCATGGCCTCCAGGGTTTCACGGTTTCCGATCCTCCCCAGCGCGTACAGGGCCGCCTCCCTGACCTCCTCCTTGCCGTCCCGGAGTAGCTCCTTGAGCTCAGGGACCGCCTTGGGGTCGCATATCCTGCCCAACCGGCGGGCGGCGTCGCTGCGCCGCGACTTCAGCCGGGAGTGGAGCTGGCGTAAACGTTTCCCGGTGAAACCGCTCAACTCGTAGAGCTCCACGATCTTATCCTTCCATCCCTCCACTCCCTCGTCGCCTATGCGCAAGAGCACTTCCTCCAGGACCCCGGGGTTGGGGTCGGGAAGAAGGTTCTCCAGGGTCCGATCGGGGCCCAGCTTCGGCAGGGCGGTGTATATTATTGTTTCGTAGCTCCTCATCGTTTCCAGCCTGCGGGCCCGCATGTAGATCTGTAAGACACGCACCAGTAGATAAATAGCTAAGACGGCGAGAAATACGACCACCGCCAGCAGGATGCAAAAAAGCACGACTCCCATAGGTTCTGTTTCCCCGCGCTAACGTTTTCACCTGAGTGAACCACGTACTCTGTTATTATAAATCGTGGCAGTAAGGGTTAACAGGATACGTCCTCCAGGGTATCCCTGAGAGCTGCGGGTGCCCGGACGGAGGGAATTAAAGAGAGGGAAGGGAAGAAGGGGAAGGGAGCATCGGTCGTGTTCATATTCGATTCCCATACCCATATGTTCCCTCCCGAGGTGAGGGAAAAGCCCTTCGGCGTGGAGGAGGCGGAGGTCGCCTTCAACCTAATGTTCGGGCACGGCCGCTCGCGCATGGCCAGCCCCGAGGGCATGCTCCAGGAGATGGACGCCGCCGGTGTGGATATGGCCGTCCTGTGTCCCTTTCCCTGGATGACCATGGACCGCTGCGCCGGGAACAACGATTATCTTCTGGAGGTCGCCGCCGCCCACCCCGGCCGCTTCCTGGCCTTCGCGGTGACCAATCCCCGACACGGAAAACGGGCCTTGAAGGAGGCGCGGAGGTGCCTGGATGCGGGGGCGCGGGGACTGGGTGAGCTGCACCCCCAACCCCAGGGATTCGACCCGGCGGAGCCGGAGCTCATGGCCCCCCTGGTGGACCTGGCCCGGGAATTCGAGGTGCCTATGCTTATCCACGTCAACGAGCCGGTGGGCCATATCTATCCGGGCAAGGGGCCGGTGACCCCGGGGGAGATCTTCCGCTTCATCGGCGCATTCCCCGGGGTCAAGCTGATCCTTCCCCACTGGGGAGGTGGCCTCCCCTTCTACGAGCTCATGCCCGAGGTCGCCGAGGCCTGCGCCGGCGTCTATTACGACTCCGCCGCGTCCCCCTACCTCTACCGCAGCGAGATATACCGCCTGGCCGCGGGTGCGGCGGGCGGCCATAAGATCCTCTTCGCCACCGACTACCCCCTCCTTCCCTACGACCGGACCCTGGCCGACGCCAAGGCCGGAATGGATGGCGGCGAGCTGGAGAATGCCGTCATGGGCGGGAACGCGGCGCGCCTCTTCGGCGTCGATATCCTCAGCGCATAATGGGGTCAGGTCTTCGATTTTCGATTTTTTAATAGAAGTTACCATAAATGTCAAATGTTTCAAAAAAATCGAAAATCGAAGACCTGACCCCATTCGGGGAAGGAAAGAGGTCCGCCGGGAGTGAATAAGAAATAGAAATAGCGGAAAGGAGAGCAAGGCATGATCGCAAAACCCAAGCGGTATCTGAAAACGGCGGCCACGACCACCCTGACATTCTTCATCCTTATATCTCTCCTGACCCCCCTGGCCGGATGCACCGCCACCAAGGCCGCTCAAGACGGCGTCGAGCCGGCCCCCGAACCGCCGCCGACCAACCCCCTCACCGGCGAAGTGGTGGCGTCCCTGGACCTGGTAACCCGCCGCCCCCTGGCGGTGAAGGTGGAGAACGACCCCAAGGCCCGGCCCCAGAGCGGCATCATCGACGCCGACCTGGTTTACGAGGAGCTGGTGGAGGGCGGGGTCACCCGCTTCATCTGTATCTACCTTTCCAAGGAATCCCCGGCCATCGGGCCCTCCCGCAGCGCCAGGCCATCGGATATCGACATCTGCTATTTTCTAAACCCCCTGCTCATCTGCAGCGGCGGGGCAAGCACGGTGATTTCCATGGTCCAGGCCTCGGGCATGATGTACATCACCGAGGACACTGTCCACTTCTGGAGGGACCACAAACGCAGCGCCCCCCATAACCTCTATACCGGCACGCCACGGTTGCGGCAGTACCTGGCGGAGAAGGGCGATGCCTTCAGCAGCCTGCCGGTTAGCGGGCTGACCTTTACCAGCGGTGAAGGGGAAGCGGAGCAGGCCGTGGTCGAAGAGGGGGCGGCTACCGGGGAAGGCGTTATGGTATCCGAGGCTACGACCATCAACATCCCCTACAAGGCGACTATCTGCGCAGCCTCCTACCAGTACGACCCGGCCTCCGGCACCTACCTGCACTCCATCAACGGGGCGCCCCACACCGACCTGACCACGGGCAAGCGGGTGGCCCCCCGCAACGTGATAGTGCAGTACGTCACCCTCACTGGAAGCGGCATCAGGGACGTCACCGGTGCCGAAACCCCCGTATCCCAGGTAATCGGCAGCGGGAAATGCCTGGTGTTCACCGGGGGCAAGGTCTACCATGCCACCTGGAAGAAGGAGAGCCGTAACGCCCCCACCCAATTCGTGGACGAGAACGGGAATCCCGTGCCCTTAAGGCCCGGCCAGACCTGGATCCACCTGGTAACCGAGGATATCGGGGCGGCCTACCAGTAGCCGGGCTCCCCGGGAGAGCGGGAGAGCGGCATTCAGCGCACGCGCAGCTTCCCCGAACGGCGGGCGCGCCGGTAGTAATAGCGCCCATACAGGTTCTGGTAGCCCCATGCCGCGCGGATGAGCCAGGGAAGCTCGGGGATCCAGAAACCGTCCGGGGGGTCCTCCGACGGGGTGATCCTTCCGGGCTCGACATCCGCGATGGCCAGGCCCTCCCCCTCCTCCCGGGAAAGGCGGGCCATCATCTGCACCGCGGCCACCTTCATCCCAATACCCCCAGCCTCCAATCCAGATTCTTTCCACGCGATGTTCCAGACAATCCCTCCATTTTCATCCTCCATTGGCACCGCGCTCCCGGCGCGGCATGGATGTCTTTTGCCTAACCCGCGCCATATCCCAGGCCCGGCCATTCCCGCGGGCAGCGCATGACCTCCGGCCCCCTCTCCCCGCTCACGATTGAATGGAGCCCGAGAGCACCAGGTCGGGCAGCTCATCGAGACTGGCGATGACCGTGCAGTCCGCGTTTCCAGCCACGCCCACGCGGTCCAGGAGAACCGGGTGAATGCCCGCCGAACGGGCTCCGAGCACGTCGGCGTAATAATGGTCCCCCACGTGCACCGTCTCCGGTGGAGCCACCCCGGCCCTGCCCAGGGCGGTGCGAAAAATGGAGGCCTCCGGCTTTATGCGGCCCAGGTTGGCGGAGCTGATCACGAAGCCCAGGTAACGGCTGAGCCCCAGGTGGTGGCATAGCCCGGGAAGGCGGGTGTCCCAGTTGGACACGATGCCCATGCGCATCCCCATGGAATGCAGCCTCCTAACGGCGGGAAGAACATCGGGGTAAAGGGACCACCTCTCACCTTTTCCGAACTCGTCGTAGAGCAGGCGGCCCATGGACCGGGAGTCGTCCACCCCCACCTCCTCCATGGCCAGGGCGTACATCTCGCTCCACATCGCCGCCGCCCCCGTCTCCGAGGCCCAGAAGCTGTCGTCGGTCCAGTATCTTTGCTCGTAGTAACGATCCGATCGCTCCAGGCCGCGCCGGACCTCCTCCAGGGAGGGGAAATGCCCGTGCCCGGCAAGGACCTCGACGCACACCTCCGCCACGGAGGGATGCGGTATAAGCAGGGTATTCCCCGCGTCGAAAAAAACGGCTCTGATATGAGCCCGCAAGACCTTCACCTCCCATAGGAATTGTATCAAAGCACGAGGACGTAGCCACGCAGACAGGTAGTTGAGGCAGAAAGACCAGGCTATACAGGTCACTTGCCATAAGCTGGGTCCTGCTCGACGGGATGTGATCCACGAACTATAAGATATACCTGTATCCCTGGATATGCGGTTACTTTGTCACGATTTTCAAGAATCCTGGCTATGATCCGCATCTCAGGCTCATCACCCTAAAGCGTGGGTGATCCGAGGGGTTGCGGCTTATTTCCCTCTCCAGATACGGCTATTTGCGGGCAACTTTCGCTTAAGGTTGGTAAAACCGGCAAGCTGCTATCCGCACACCGGGGAGAAGGGCCCCTTTTTTATCCCGTGTAGATGCGCGTTTACCCCGCTTCGGGGCTACGATCCGCTCCGGCAGCGTATGCGTTATACGGTGTGCGGTGTGCGGGAAGTGCATATACAATAGACCCATGAACGTGAAATTACCGACGGCGGTGGCCGCCGGGAAGACGGTGACCCACCTGTCACGCCGGCTGGGGCTGGGGGCGGGCTCCAACTTCCCGGGAAAGGTCATCCTGCGCCTGCACCCGAGGGCGCCGGAACAGATGGCCTCCCGCCTCCCCGGGGGATGCGTGCTGGTGAGCGGGACCAACGGCAAGACCACCACCTCCAACCTGCTGGCGGGCATGCTCCGCCAGGGCGATTTGCTGCCCGTCCACAACCGGGTGGGGGCCAACCTGATGACCGGCATCACCGCCGCCCTGGCCCAGGCCTCGGACCGCGGGGGCAGGCCCCGGGGCGACATCGGCCTCTTCGAGGTGGACGAGGCCACCCTGCCCATCGCGGCGAGGCGCCTGCTACCCCGCCTGGTCATCATCACCAACCTCTTTAGGGACCAGTTGGACCGCTACGGCGAGTTGGAGTCGCTGGCACGCAAGATGGACGGCGCCCTCGCCGAGCTGGGCGGGGAGGCGGCGGTCCTCCTCAACGCCGATGACCCCCTGGTGGCCTCGCTGGGGAAGGAGAGCCGGGCCAGGATCTACTACTACGGTATCGAGTACGAGGGGGAGGCCGAGCCGGGCTTAAGGCACGCCGCCGACTCCAAGCACTGCCGGGTGTGCGGGGCCCCCCTGGCATTTACCGTAAACTTCTTCGGCCATATGGGAAAATATTCCTGCCCGAAGTGCGGCGCCTCCCGCCCGCCCGTCGACTTCGCCGCGACGGAGATAAGGCTCGAGGGGACCAGGGGATCGCGGGTCCGCGTCTCCACTCCCCTCTGGCAGGCCGAGCTCTTCCTGGGACTGCCGGGGCTCTACAACGTCCACAACCTGCTGGCCGCCCTGGGGGGAGCCCAGCTACTGGGGCTGGAACAGGTGGACGTGGAACGGGGCGTGGAGGGATACAGCACCGCCTTCGGCCGGGGGGAACGCATCCCCCTCTACGGCCGGACCCTCTTCCTGGTCCTCTCCAAGAACCCCACCGGCTTCAACGAGGTCATCCGGACCCTGGCGGGCGAGGGATCGGGGCTGGCGATCATCGCCGCCTTGAACGACCGCATCGCGGACGGGCGCGACGTCTCCTGGATCTGGGACGTCGACTTCGAGGACCTGGCCCCCCTGGCCCGCTTCCTGGTGGCCACGGGAACCCGCGCCGGGGACATGGCGCTGCGCATGAAGTACGCCGGCCTGGACCCCTCCCTGATCGAGGTGGAGGGCGACCTGAAGCGAGCGCTGCACTCGGCCCTGGACCGCACGCGGGAGGGCGAGACGCTCTACGCCCTCACCACCTACACCGCCACCCTGGACCTGCGCCGCCTGCTCACCCGCATGGGAGCGGCGCCCGGCTACTGGAAGGAGGGGTAGGGCCATGGGCTCCCCGGAACTGCGCATCTGCCACCTCTACCCCGAGCTGATGAACATCTACGGTGACCGGGGAAACATCATCGCCCTGGTCCAGCGCTGCCTGTGGCGGGGCTTCGAGGCGAGGGTGGGCGCGGTGAGCCTGGGAGACCCGCTGGACCCCGGGGAGCACGACCTCTACTTTATCGGCGGCGGCCAGGACCGGGAACAGATACTGGTATGCGAGGACCTCAGCCGGGAGAAGGGCGAGGCCCTGCGCGGGGCGGTGGAGGACGGCGCCGCCCTCCTCTCCATCTGCGGCGGTTACCAACTTTTGGGAAACCACTTCCTCACCTGCACCGGCGAGGACCTCCCCGGCATATCCCTCTTCGACGTCCGGACCGTGGGCGGGGAGACGCGCTTCATCGGCAACGTGGCCGTCGCCTGCGATCTCGAGGGGGCGGAGGACGTCCTGGTGGGTTTCGAGAACCACTCCGGGCGCACCCACCTCGGCCCCGGCTGCAGGCCGCTGGGGAAGGTGCTCAAGGGCTACGGCAACAACGGTGAGGACGGCATGGAGGGATGCGTTTATCATAATGCGGTGGGCACCTACCTCCACGGTTCTCTCCTGCCCAAGAATCCCCACCTGGCCGACTGGTTTATCCTCTGCGCCCTGCGCCGCAGGCACGACCTGGAGAGCCTCCCCGCACTCGACGACTCCATGGAGACGGCCGCCCACCGGGCCGCCCTGCGCCTCACCCTACATCAAAAAAGGCCGTGGAAGAGGATTCGCGGGTCGTAAATCGTAGGCCGGGCACACGGTGCACCGTACTGGATTGTTATGCACCACCCGTCTTCATCCTTTGATGTTGCCTCGCTTCAGTTCGTGACGGGGTTTTCGGGCTGACTGCCCCAGCCCCTGCGATCCTCAGCCCCTGCAACCTGGGGCCCTGCGTTCCCTTTGGGCTGACTGTCCCCAGCCCCTTCGGTTCGCTTTTCTGCCCCTCACCCATTTCCCGCTTCATCCTCCGTGCTTCCCGTTTCCTTTTTTCGGAATGGGGTAAAATATCGGGGAAAGCTGCCGAACACAGGAATCTAAAGTACGGGACGGTTTTAAGAATCGCGCCAGGGGAAGGAATACAGAGACCATGCGCTACGTGATCATAGGTAACGGCGGGGCGGGGCTCCGCGCCGCCCAGGCCATCCGTAAAAGGGACCCGGAAGGGACCATCACCGTGGTGGACCAGGAGCGCTATCCCTGCTACTACCGCATGAGGCTCCCCGACTATATCAGCGGGTGGAGGAAACGTGATGCCGTTTTCGTGGTGGACGAGGAGTTTTATTCCCAGAACGATATCGACCTCATCCGCGAGAAAAGGGTCACCGGGGTCCAGCCGGACAAGCATATCATCCAGCTGGAGGGGGCCGGTTCCCTCCCCTACGACCGTCTCCTCATCGCCTCCGGCGCCAGGCCGCGAGAGCTACCCACACCGGGCGGCGACCTGGACGGCGTGGTTTGCCTGCG
>Ga0315282_10005478_pt1 | contig 21599 bp, 27 predicted proteins | sample YL17G07_20_MG_FD_203693 | JGI IMG/M metagenome (GOLD analysis project Ga0315282, IMG submission 203693) | Sediment microbial communities from Yellowstone Lake, YNP, Wyoming, USA - YL17G07_20 | ecosystem: Environmental > Aquatic > Freshwater > Lake > Sediment | place: USA: Wyoming | collected... | reverse complement strand
TGCCCGGCTCCACATTCTTGCTGGTAAAATAAGAGAGATTTTCTCTACCCGTTCCTTTGGTGATGGGAATAACATTAACTATCTTCATAATTTATTAAAGTTTTATTTCTATAAGTTTATTTTCTTCAAGAATATAAATCGAACTTTCATTTTTATAAGTTGTAAAAATTGGCTCCTTGCCCTTGTAAATTGGTTGAATATTTCTTTCGCCCCGGCCGTCAAACTCAACGGCGTAAATACCGTTTTGAACTGCGATAACAGCCACATCCCTTCTTTTGGGATAAAAATCAACATTTCTGATAAGAGAAGGAGAACCAAAAATTAAAATTTCATCACTGCAAAGCTTATCGTCGCAAAAAAAATAGGGCAATAATTCTCTGTCGCCGAGCCATTCTACCCAAACTTTATTATCTTTTGGGTCCAACCATAATTTTTCTTTTTGATTGGCGGTAAATCGGGGAGTAATGGAAGATAACTGGAGCGCTTTTAAATCAGAGATTATTTCATCGTATTTAGAAACTTCCAAAGGTGAATAATTCCCCCAAAAAACGATTTCCCCCTTTGGTTCTTTGGGTATTAAAATCGCCCTTGCCTCGGTTACCATCTGCTCTTTAATAGTAAGATTTTTTGACCAAGGCCAATAATCCTCTTTGGCAACTAAAATGGAATATTTGCCGGGCTTTAAGCTTTGTAAAAAAAGACTGCCTTGAAACATATTGGTTTGTTTTTTTTCTTTATTGTTGACAAAAATTTTCGAGCCGGCGACAGGAGAAGAAATATAAAGACCGCCGGTTTTATAGAGGCCAAGTTTCAGGTCCCACCTGTAGCCAACGGTATAGAGGAGAAATAAGGGAACAATGAACAAAAATACCAAAACGCACAACGCTAAAATTGTCCTTCTTTTTTTTACGGTCATTATTATTATCTTTACAAAAAAACGGGAAAAAGTAAACTTAAATTAAGATGAATCAGTATGTTATCAATGGCGGCAGGAAATTAAAGGGGAGTGTCGTTATTAATTCTTCAAAAAATGCCGCCATGGCGATTTTGGCCGGTTCTTTGTTGAATGATGGCAAGACCACTATTAAAAACATTCCTAAAATAGAAGAGGTTTACAGAATTATAGAGGTTTTAGAAAGCATTGGGGTGGGTTTGAAATGGCGGGGTGAAAGAGAGCTTGAAATCAATAATTCTGGACCAATAAATCTTGATAAAATAAATATTGAAGCTGCCTCAAAAACCCGGAGCATTATTCTTTTTATCGGCAGCCTTGTCCATAAATTCAAAAATTTTTCTCTGCCATCTCCGGGCGGATGCAAATTGGGGAGAAGAACAATAATGCCCCATGTTTATGCCTTGGAAAATTTTGGCATTAAAATAAAAACCTTATCTAATAAATATAAAATCAGTTATTCCCGCCTTCACCCATTTGAAAATGTTGTGATGTATGAATCGGGTGATACCGCCACGGAAAACGCGATTATGACTACCGCCTTAATACCGGGAAAAAGTGTTATTAAATTTGCCTCGGCAAATTATCAGGTTCAGGACCTCTGTTATTTTTTAAAAAAGCTGGGAGTAAAAATTGAAGGAATTGGCACGACTACGTTAATTATCCACGGCCAAAAGAAAATAAAAAAAGATATTTCTTACTATCTTATTGAGGACCCCATTGAATCAATGCTGTTTTTAGCGGCCGCCATTATTACTAAATCTTCTATTATTATAAAAAGATGCCCCATAGACTTTCTTGAGCTGGAACTTTTAAAGTTGAAAAAAATGGGTTTTCGTTTTAAAATCTTAAAAGAATACAGGGCGAAAAACGGCTTTAGTAGATTGGCAGATATCAAAACTTTTCCTTCGGTTCTTACGGCGCCGGTTGAAAAAATTGATAGCCGGCCGTTCCCCGGTCTAAATATTGATAATTTGCCATTTTTTGTGCCAATTGCCACCCAGGCAAAAGGCGAAACTCTGATTCACGACTGGGTTTATGAGAATCGGGCAATGTATTATACGGAAATGGCGCGATTGGGCGCAAAAATGAAATTGGCTGACCCGCACCGGCTTTTTATTACGGGTCCGACCTTGCTTCGCGGGGCAGAAATTATGTGTCCGCCTGCTCTTCGTCCATCGGTTATCCTTTTTGTAGCCATGCTGGCAGCCAAAGGAAGGTCGGTCCTAAAAAATACTTATACTGTTGAGAGAGGATATGAGGATTTGTGCGGAAGATTTAGAAAATTAGGAGCAAAAGTTGAAAAAGTTGAAAGCAGGGAGTAAGGTTATGACGACAAAAAAAATTCTTCTGATTCACGGCTGGAATTATACAAACTATACATCTTCCGGATGTACAGATGCATGGGCTAGCAGATTAAAATTTGTGGAGGCATTGTCAAGACATTTTAATGTCGCCACCGTTAACCTGCCGGGTTTCTGCGGTCAAAAAGACCCGGAACATCCTTGGACTCTTGATGATTTTGTTCAGCATGTTGACCAAATCATCAAAAAGGAACAACCCAACTATATCCTCGGTTACTCTTTCGGAGGAGCAATTGTCCTTCGTTGGAAGAAAGTGACTGGCGATACTCGAATGAAAGCCTTTCTGGTTTCTCCGGCGATTCTCCGCAGGTACAGACACAAAGATTTAAGTTTTGTTCGGAAGGCATTCAAGGCAATGTTTCCCGAAAGATTTATTTCTTTGTTAAGGGATTTCTATCTCATGCAGATAGTCAAGAATCCCTATTACACTCACGCAACCAAAATCATGAGAGAAACATACCGGAATATTGTTTCGGTTGATCTCCGACATGATTTGCTGAATGTGCACGATTCGCTCACGCTTATCTACGGCGAAAATGATTCTGCCACGCCTCCGGACTTGGTGCAAGAATGTTTAAAACATTCGGCAACACATCATAACCTGCACATCATTTCCGGCGGCGGACATGACATCGCAAATTCTCACACAGACGAATCTGTTGAACTGATTATAAAAGAAAGTACTTTTAATCCAAGGGGAGTCCTTGGATAGTTTGTATATATTTTATTTTAAGCATTTATTTGCTATCGCTGATAAATGCTGAGTTTTTATAATTTGCAAAGAACGGGACAAAAGCTTAAAGTGGAAACAGAGAACACTATGACGCTTTTTATTAAAAAACTGGGAATTGATTTGGGAACAGCCACTATCCGGATTTTTGTGCCGGGTCAGGGGGTTGTTTTAAATGAACCATCGGTCGTTGCCGTTTCCGTGCCCGAAAACAAGGTTTTGGCCGTTGGCAGTGAGGCAAAATCAATGATAGGAAAAACACCCGATACCATTGTTGCTTACCGGCCGATGAAAGACGGGGTGATTGCCGATTACAGAATAACAGAGGCAATGTTGCGCTATTTTATTTCCAAGGTTCTGGGGAGATGGAATATTTTTAAACCGGAAGTGATGATTTCTGTGCCTGCCGGAGTCACTTCCACCGAGAGAAGGGCGGTTGTGGAAGCAGCGGTCAGGGCCGGAGCAAAATCCGCCTATGTGGTAAAAGAGCCGGTTTTAGCGGCTATTGGCGCCGGTATACCTATTCAGGAGCCGTCGGGTCATATGGTTGTTGATATTGGCGGCGGAACCATTGACGCGGCGGTTATTTCCTTGGGCGGAATTGTCGCCTCGGCTTCGGCAAAATGCGCCGGAGACAGGATTGATCAGGCCATTGCCGATTACATCAAGAAAAATTTTAACTTAGCGGTAGGGGACAGGACGGCAGAAGATATAAAAATTCAAATTGGTTCAGCCGTAGCCGTGGAAGAAGAAATGACTTATAAAATTAAGGGGAGAGATTTTATCAGCGGTCTGCCGCGGGGCGCGGAAATTAGCACCAATGAAGTGGTTAAGGCAATTGATTCTGAATTAAGAGAAATGACAAGGGTGATTAAAAATGTTTTGCAGGAAACACCGCCGGAACTGGCCTCTGATATCATTGATAATGGCATTATTTTGACCGGCGGAACATCGCTTTTGCGCAATCTTGACGAGTTGGTTTTTAGGGCAACCGGCGTTAAGGCAAAAGTGGCGGATGATGCCATATTTTGCGTGGTGCGGGGAACAGGAGTGGCTTTGGAACACATCGACGTTTACAAAAAAAGCATCATTGCGAAGAAATAAATACTGCTTGACAAATCTTTTGTAGGTTATATAATACAAGATAGAAACAATTTGGCGCATTATCCCCTCAATCCGAACACCCAACTAATGATAATTTCTCTTTTTCATAATACCACATTGATGTGGTTTTTTTGTTTTTAATTTTGTAGACTTCTTCATCCCAGACTTCTTGGGGCGTTTTAAAATCCAGACATTTCATAAATTTGTTTCTTAATTTATTCTCAACCTCTTTAATATATTCTAAAGAAAATTTGCTCAGGTCAGACCTCTTGGTTAAATATCTTCTGATGGCTTTGTTGCGGTTCTCCACAGTTGGCTTTTCCTGGGGATTCTGGGGATGGCAGAAAAAGATATCGGCTCCGATGAATTCGGAAAGCCTTTGGTGTTTCTGAAAAGACAAATCATTGTCTATGGTTAAGGTTTTAATCGGAACGTCAATCAGTAATTCACGGACACTTTGGTTAACCGTAGCCGTGTCTCTTTTATCCAGATATTTCAAAAACGGATATCTGGTTTTTCTTTCCACGAGGACAAGGAGAGAACCCTTGCCGTCTTTGCCTGATACAATGAAGTCAGCCTCAAAATGTCCGAAGTCAAGCCGTTTTTCAACTTCCTGCGGTCTTTTGTCTATCATTGTCCGTCCGTCAATAGAAACGGACTTTTTGTGTTTTGGTCCTCCTTTTCTTTTTACCGCCTTGGAGTAAAGGTGTTTTTCAATCAATCGTCCATGAGGACTTCTGATGAACTTGTAAATGGCCTTGAAACTGGCGTAAGGCAATTCTGTTTCAATTTCTCTTAATCTTCCTGAGATTCCTTCCGGAGACTGGTCTTCCAAAACATTATCAACCACAAAGTTTCTCAAGTCCTTATCCATTGCCACTTTTAGACACTGGAGTTTTGAATATTTTCTTCGGACATAGGCTTTGTGGTCTGCCTTGTTTGCGTCATAGGTTCTGTTAATTCTGTTTAGCCTGATTTCGTCTGAAACAGAACTCAAACTCCGACCAAGTTTTCCGGAGATGAAACGTAAACTCTTCTCCTCTTTTAAATATCTTTCAATTCTCTGCCTTTCGTAATGACTTAAATGTTTAAATTTCTCCATTTTTTCATTCTAACAGGTGTTCGGATTCAAAGGTAAATTTGCCATAGCTCTTTAATAAATAAATGGTGTTCTCCCTGCTAATGGGACTACTCGGGCTTATGCTCTAACGATTTGTAAAGAAAGGGGTATGGTGATGGAAACTCTACAGGCGGTTTGGGCGAAGTTGGTCGCCCTCTGGAAAACCGGTAATCGCTGGTGCCGGTGGGCCATCGCAGTTTCGGTCTTCTGGCCGATTGTCCTAGTCGCAGTCGCGCTGACAGGACTTCCCCTACTGATCTCCTTGTTAGCGCTCCTGCCAGTATTGGCGATTATGCTGTCTTTGTTGGCGGCAATTGACCCGCTGGTTGTAGCAATTGTGGGGGCCTTCGGTACAGGACGCACCGTACTGCGAACGATCGCGACTGTCATCGGAACAGAATTGGTGATCGGAGTCTATTTCTCGATCATTCCCGTATGGAATGACCGGGGGCTGATTCCGGTGCTGATTCTGGTTATGGTGGCGATTGGATTCCTGTCAATTGGTATCAAAGGAAAGGTGGTAAAAACAACGATCAGCATACTCGCTGTCATCGCCGTCGTCATTACTGCCATCTTTGTCTTGGGCGGCCGGGAGAAACTAAAGGCTCCGCTGCCCCAGCCACTGCGAATCAGTACAACCCAGCCGGCGCCCCTTCAGCAGTGGCAACTCTGCTGGGAGAAAAAACCCGAGCACGAAGGCAAAACCGGCATACGCCGGGAATGCCTGTCGGCCCGGGTTGAGAGCCGGACAGACGCCCACGTCGTCATCTCGTACACCTATCCCGGCGGCCGGGGTGTCATGGAAGGCACCTCGACTGATGGAATCGGATACGACGGCGAGTGGAAGGATTCCACTGGCTGGGGGAAGTGGCATCTCCGATTCGTTTCGTCTGACGCAGCGTTTGGCTGGTCAGATGACGAGGGCGAAGGGGAAAAAATCCCCAATGTTCTCGAAAAAAAGTAGCAAAGGCGGCCTCGCTCATCGCGAGCGAGGCCGCCTATTTTATTTTTCAGAAATAATTATTTCCAGAAATTCGCCAGAAGATTCATCAATCCGAAAGCAGAAACAGCTATGAACAAGCCGATAATCCCCCAAATTATATGCCTTTTGCCAATACTTCTTTTTTCTTCGCTCGTCGAACCGGCAATAAACTCTACCAGACCGTAAAGAAAAACAACCACACCCACGGCAATCATCAGGCCAATAATGGGGTTTATTATTTGAGCATTAATTTTGTTCAAAAGCTCCATAGGATAAAATTACTGCGGCAATCCTGGAACTATAGGAACTGTAGTCTCCAATCCAAAAGTACTTATTAGAACATTGACCAATCCCCAGACAGCCACCATTACGAACAAGCCGACAATTCCATAAATCATCACATTTCTTGCTTCTTTTCTCTTTTCTTCGTCCCCGCCTGCGGTAATGTATTTAATCACACCATACAAGAATATTACCACTGCCAAGGCAATCAAAAGAGGAACAACAACATTAAGAACATTCATAATCCTTCCTATTATATCTTCGGCATTTTGCGCCAGGGCAAAGAAAGGGGTAAATGTTAGAATAACCGGAATATATTTTTTAATTTTTTTCATATTTATTACTTGTTACTAATTACTTGTTACTTAAATTTTCGACCTTTTAATAATTTAAAATTGCGGATAATCAGGGGCATTGACATCTAAATCAAGAGTATACCACAAAAGGTTTACCAATCCCCAAACCGCCACCATCACAAACAAACCGACAATTCCCCAAATCATTGTCTGCTTTCCGCTTTTTCTTTTTTCTTCGTCGCCGCCTGCGGTAATGTATTGAACCACACCCCAAAGAAATACCACCAAGGCAATAGCGAATAAAACAGGAATAACATAATTACCAAGAATATCTCTAATTAAAACCGATAACTCTTGGATATCGGAAACCGCTAAAGCAAAAAAGGGAGTAAGAAAGAGAACGGCGGGAATATATTTTTTAATTTTTTGCATAATTTTTTTTATAATTTAATTTACGACCTTTTATAATTTTATTTTAAACCCGTGATCGTATCGCTTATTGCCTTGGCAATTATCCAGGCGCCGAGTAAAATAGCAGTACCGATCATCGCCCACATAAAATTTGTTTTTGCCTTTTTAAGCTGTTCCTCGCTGCCCCGGGCCGTGATAAAAAGCACGCCAGAATAAATAATGAATATCGCGGCAATAGGAATGCCAATCTGAGCAGCCAGTGCGGCAATGCTTTCCACTAATGCTGGAATTGACCCGGCATTTAAGGGATTTGTCAATTCACCGCCTGTTCCTTCGCCCTGGGCAAGGGCACTAATTGGCAAGACCATACTTATTATACCCCACCAGATTTTGTAAATAAAATTTTTCATATTTTAACTACAACCCGGAATTTTATTCCACGGGCCCCAACCCTCTATCACGCCGGCACCGCCAGCGCCCAGCCACTTTATTATTGTATCAATAATTAGCCAGGCTGCAAAGACAATGACTAATCCCCAGACTGCGTGCCAAAGCGCGCTTTTGCCTTTTCTGATTTTATCTTCGGAACCGCCGGAAGTGAGCATCATTATCCCGCCGTAAATCAAAATAATCACTGCCACGGGCATTGCCACGGCTTCGGTCAAAAAATCAACAATATTTTTTATGAGAACGAAAAAATCGCAGACATTGCAAGCCCTGTCAATACATGGAACAAGCGGTAATGCTGCTAAAAATGTTTTTATTTTGGGCTTTGTCATTTTATCAACTCTTCTAATTTATTTTTAGCGTTCTTTACTGCCTCGGAAATTTTTAATCTGCCTGTCGCACTTGATTCTACCATATTTTTGAAAATTTCGGAAACCTGCGCCGGGTCGGGTTCCAGCCAGGCCCGGGACATAATGGTTGATTTATAAACAACTGAAAGAAACGGATCATCTGTTCCCTCGGCCAAAACATCGCGCCGAGCTGACCCCAAACCAATTGCTTTGGAAAAACTCTTACTAAAGTCTTTATCAGTCAATTTTAAAAGTGCGCTGAAAACCGCCTGAAACTGAGGGGAATTTTTGGAAACAACCAAACTATAAATTCTGCCGAAGGTCGCCCTAATCTTGCCGTCTTTGATTTGGGGAACCTCGACAATATCAAAATTAAGATGGGGATTCTTTGCTTTAATACCTTCCAACTCGCTGGCATAGCCAAAATACATAGCCAAAGAACCGGCAATAAACATTTTATCAGAATCCGCGAGCGCGCGGTTCCAGGAATAAGATGTTTTGCCGGGATTGGAGAATTCATTGAAAAATCTGACTGTGCTTTCTGTCGGGTCAAGCAGATTCTCTCCTCTCTCTCCCAAAACAACATCTCGGGTGTCGCTCTTCACAATGGGATTGCCTGTCTGGAGAATCAGCATTGATAAGATTTCTTTGGCATTCTTTACATTCTGAAATTCGCCCAAAGCCGCTCCGGCCTGAATAATATTGCCGGCCTCGTCCCGTTTGACGAGATTCTGGACATCAACCAAAAACTCGTCCCAATATTGCGGCGGCCGACTGATGCCATTGGAAGAAAACAAATCTCGGTTCCAGTATAAAACTATAGGGTCGACTGCCAGGGGAAGTCCGACAATATTTTGTCCATCAATAAAAAGCTCGGCTGAATCAATAAAATTATCACGGTAATTCCTTTCTTTATAGGAAACGAAAGGGATAGCAAAAACCTTATCTTTGTCTTTTAAAATTAAATCCTGAGTAAGAACCCAAATATCGGGACCGCTGGCGGAAGCAAGATTATTAATAATCTCATTTTCATAATCAGAAGATTTCTTTTCAGAATAGTTTATTTTGAAAAAATCTATGTTTTCTTTGTTAAAATCCGAAAATAGGGTTCTAATTTTTCCCTGGGGAAAAGTTCCCCACATTGAAATTTCCGTTGCCTTCCCTCCCGCTCCCCCTTTTTTAAATCCCGGTAAAACACCGGCAAAAATTAAAACCGCAATCAGGACCGCGATGACGCAAACTGCTATTATAATAATTTGAAACTTGGACATTATTTTTTAAAAATTAATCCATAATGATTATCTCCGGGCTGAAATTCTTTTTCCAATTTAAATCCCTGTTCTAAAAAAACATTTCTGGCTTCTTCTTTGGCTATTCTTTTTTCCAAAAGAGGGCCGGTCTTTCCTCCTTCCTTCTCCCATTCGATCACCGCCACCCCTCCCCCATCCTTAAGAATTCTAAGAGCTTCTTTTGCAATCTGCTGTCGGTTTTCTGTCTGAAAAAGAATGTTAGAAATAATAACAAAATCAACGGAATTATCGGCCAAACGCGAACCAAGAGGAAGGTCGAGGTCGGCCCAGGTGATTTCAATATTTTTCAAATTGTTAAGTTCGGCCGTACTCTTCACCGCCTGAAGCAAGTCTTTTTGGACATCAAGGGCATAAACTCTTCCTTTTTCGCCAACGCGTTTTGCCGCCTCAACCGTATAATAACCGGAACCGCAGCCAAAATCCGCCACCGTCATCCCCGGCTCCAAATCAAACTCTTTAGTTGTTTCCTCGGGACGAACAAATGCCATATTTTATAAATTATAATCCTGTTTGCAAAACCAAAAAATATCCGTTGAAATGATGTTTAATTTTAAAAATATTGAATTTTTCTAATTCTGTTTTTGAAAATACCTCACCCAATTTTTTACGAATATCTCCTTCTTGCTCGTCATTATCGCAAGGTAGAACAAAATTTAAAGTATCGTCTTTTATTTCGGAATATTTTTTAGAATTAAGAATATTTCCTTCAGCTTTTACTTCGGTCATAATTCTAAATCTCAATTTTACAGAAGATTTATCCACGTTGCGTACTTTACTAAAACTCTCTTGTTGCGACAAAAGAGAAATTAGTATTTGTTTCATTTCGCCTGAAATCTTTTTTCCACTTTCTTTTAATCGTTCTTCCAAAACCTGATGAAAAGATTGACTAATAAGATCCTTTACTTTAATAGTTTCAAAAAAGCTTCCGTAAACCAAACAAACCTTCATATGCTGTTTTTTCTTTCCTCTTATAAGGTAAAAAACATCTCTTGTTGGCAAAGAAAATATGTTATTACCAGACTTTTTCATTTGCCGCTTAATAGTACCATTTTCTCCAGTAATGATTTCTTCAATCTTTTTGCTTCGTGATGGAATTGTTGAATTAAAAGAGGACACACTATAAGAATTGCTGTCTTTTAATTCAATTAATTCTCCTCCTGTGAATATTTTTCTATCTTTATTAAGACGAATGGCTAAATCCGGAAATACCCCTTTATTTTTGCACGACAATAATTTTCGCTCAAACGGGAATTTGTCCAACTTTTTAATTTTTTTAAAAAGTTGTTTTTGTTGAGCTATTGAACAGAAAAAATGATAGATAGAATATGTCATTTTCCAAATAATTTAAGAACTTCTCTTTTTTTGGGAACGAGAGGAATATAATCAACATTCCATATATCCCTTAAATTTTCTGTGTGAATATAATCTTTATAAAACCTTGCTATATCGTCAGATTGATTCATTTCTTCCAAACGATGTTTAATGCCTTTTATATTGTCTAAATCAATCTCAATTCCAATAGATTTTCTTTGTAATTGCTCGGCAACAACCAATGTAGTTCCTGTCCCGGCAAATGGGTCTAACACAATATCGCCTATTTTGGTAGACGAAAGAATTATTCTCAATAATAATGCTATTGGTGATTGCTGTTTGTGAAAGCGTTCTCCGTTTTCTTTCCTGATGGCTTCGTCCCCCGCAAAATAACCAGAGGTCAACTCTCTTATATCGTCCCAAATATCCGTCAAATAAATGCCGTTTTCTCTTTCGTATCTATAATTCGCTGGCAAAGGCGGAGAAATCCGCAGACGATTAAATATCCTCGATGTTTCCCCTTTGGTAGCAAAAGCAATAACCTGATAATGTTTACCAAATTTATTAGAACAAGGAACAGCGGAACTCTTTTTCTTCCATATGATAAGATTTTGAAACGACCAGCCAGTTTCGCGAAGACACTTCAAAACAAATTCAGTATTCTTTTCGCGTTGCATAAAATAAACAGCGCCACCGCCAGAAGTGATTTCAAAAACATCTCTGCAAACATTTTTCATCATCTGCCAATATTCATTTTCGGGCAAATTATCGTTCCAAGAATTATATTCTTTATCTTGATTAAAGGGCGGGTCTAAAAAGGTCAAATCAATCTTTTGCGAGATTTTATTCTCTGAAAGATGTTTTAAGCAATCGCCGTGTATGATTTTGTAATTATTCATATTTTTAAAGACATGTAAGCGAAGCAATGCTATCGCCGGTTTTTAATTTCATAATTCTCACTCCCTGGGTTTGTCTGCCCAGGACCGGAACTTGGGCCAGGGCTGTTCTTATCACCTGTCCTTTTTGGGAAATGGCGATAATTTCTTCTGACTCGGGATTAATGACCTTGGCAATCATTAATGGTCCGGTTTTGTCGGTAATTTTTGTTGTTTTAATTCCCGAACCGCCCCGCCTCTGCAAACGATAATTCTTCACCTGGGTTTTCTTGCCGAATCCTTTCTTGCCTATGGTTAACAGAAATTGTTCTTTATCTTTTCGCCTGACTGACCCGGCGCCCATAACTTCGTCGTCTTTAGATAATCTTATCCCCCTCACTCCGCCTGCTCCCCTTCCCATATTTCTGACATCAGATTCTTTAAACATAATTGACTGCCCTTTTTTGGTTGCCAAGATTACATAATCTCCTTTGGAAACAAGAAAACTGAATTTCAACTCATCGTCTTTTGTCAATCTGATGGCAATAATTCCGCTTCTTCTTACCTCCTTAAAACTGGATATGTCTACTTTTTTAATTATACCATTTTTGGTCACCATAACCAAAGATTCGGAATTCTCTTTAGCCTCTTTAGAAGAAACAAGAACTGAAGTCACTTTTTCATCACCAGAAAGAGAAAGAAAATTAACAATTGACTTGCCTTTGGTTGCTCTCTTTCCTTCCGGCAAATCATACATTTTAATCTGAAATGCCTTGCCTTTATCGGTAAAAAACAAAAGGTCGTCATGGGTATTGGCGGTGACAAAAATACTGACAAAATCTTCCTCTTTTGTTTCCATATCAATCACCCCGATTCCCCCTCTCTTTTGAGCCCGGTAAGCCTCGGGGTCGGTTCGCTTGATATATCCGCCTCTGGTCAAAATCATCACCTGTTCTTTTTCGGGGATAAGGTCTTCGGTGGACATTATTTTTGCCGCCCGGGAAATAATTTTTGTTTTGCGCTCGTCTCCGTATTTATTTTTAATCTCAACCAGTTCGTCTTTAATCACCTTGAGAATTTTTTTGGGGTCGGCCAAAATCAGCCGCAGGTCTTTTATAAGTTTTTGTTTTTCTTTTAATTCATCTTCAATTTTCTGGCGCTCCAGGCCAGCCAAAGTCTGCAATTTCATTTCCAAAATAGCGTTCGCCTGCCTGTCGGAAAACTTGAATTTTTCCATCAATTTTTTGTGGGCAATTTCCTTGTCGGCCGAAGATTTAATGACCTTAATAACGGCATCAATATTATCAAGGGCTTTTTTCAATCCTTCAAGAATATGCGCCCGCTCCAGAGCCCGGGCCAAATCAAACCTCGTTCTCCGCTCCACCACAATTTTTCGGTGTTCAATAAAATATTTCAGCATATCTTCCAGGCGCAAAACCCGCGGCTGAATGCCGTCAACCAAAGCAATCATATTAAAGTGGTAAGTTTTTTCCAGGGCGGTATGTTTATATAAATTATTTAAAATTTTCTGGGGATTGACTCCTGATTTCAAGTCAATGGCGATGCTCAAACCTTCTCTGTCTGATTCGTCGCGGATATCTTTTATCCCTTCTATTTTCTTTTCCCGAACCAGCTCCGCCATTCCTATGATTAATTCTGATTTATTTACCTGATAAGGAATAGAGGAAATTAATATCTGGTAATTATCCTCTTTTGTCTCTGTAATTTCCACCTCGCCTCTGGTCACTATCCCTCCCCGGCCCGAAGCATAAGCCTGCTGAATATCTTTTGTGTTAAAAATTAATCCGCCGGTCGGGAAATCCGGACCTTTTACGAACTGCATCAAATCCTGGGTAGAGGCGCGGGGATTTTCAATAGAATAAATTAAAGCATCAATAACTTCCGAAAGATTGTGGGGGGGGATGTTGGTGGCCATTCCAACGGCAATACCAAGAGAACCGTTAATTAAAAGTTGGGGAAGTGAAGCTGGCAAAACCGCCGGCTCCTTCAAGTGATTATCATAATTAGGTCCGAAGTCAACTGTGTTTTTATCAATGTCTTTTAGCATCTCATCGGCCAGAGCGGTCATTCTTGCCTCGGTATAGCGCATGGCAGCGGGCGAATCGCCGTCAATGGAACCCCAATTTCCCTGACCGTCAATCAATGGGTAGCGCATTAAAAAGTCTTGGGCCATTCTGGCCATGGTATCATAAATAGCAGTGTCGCCGTGAGGGTGATACCGGCCCATAACCGCACCGACAACATTGGCTGATTTTCTGAACTTTGCATTATGATTTAAACCGTCTTCATGCATGGCATAAAGAATCCTGCGGTGAACAGGTTTTAATCCGTCGCGGACATCGGGAAGAGCGCGGGAAACAATAACCGACATGGCGTAGTCTAAGTAGGAACTGCGCATTTCTTTGCTTATTTCCGTCGGAATTATTTTATTTTTCTGTTGATCCATTATCGTTATTAAACTGTTTTTGTAATTGGTCAATCGCGCTTTTTATGCTTCCGGAAGAAATATTATAAGCGTCTTTTACCAGTCCTCCAAAAACTTTAAAGGGAGTATAACTGGTCTCGCTTTTTTCACTGCTCTTCAAAGAAAGATTTAAAGTAAAAATCCAAACTACAACTATAACAAACATAATCGTAATTATACTGATGAACAAAATTCTCCGGCGGATTGATTCCGGTTTTTTCTGCAAATTTTCAATTTTATTGATAAGCGACATAAAATCTTACAATACCGGTGACAAAGCAACGACTTGGGTTTTTTCTTCGCTTAAATCTTTTTTCTTGATTGTTAATTTTTCCTCGGGTTTAATGCTGTTGTTTCCAAACTCTTTCAAAAAATGTTTCAAATCAGCCTCTTTATAATTCATGGGAATTGCTATTTTGGGCTCTATCTGACTGATAAGCCGGGCTGCTTTCTGACCGTCATTTTCATCAATGGGAACAAAAAGAACATCCACTTCGCCGATTTCCTCTTTTATCTCCGGCCCTAGATTTTTCTCGGTAAAAGCGCCGAGGTGGCAAAGAACAATGTCTTCAAAAGATACAATATAGATAGTGGGAGTAGAGATACCTTTGATATAAATTCCAGCCACTTCATATTCTCCGGCTCCATCAATAATAAAAACAGGCTTTTTTTCGTCTTTAGAAGAAAGATTATCCCAGCCATTATAATCGGGATGGTTGCAGTTTATTAAAGCAATATCAGTTTGAAAACGAGGGGCTTTAAATTTTGATTCTTTTGAAGGAGGGGCAAAAGCAATGACCGTCTCCCCGGACTGAACCCTAAAACACGCCGCCCCGTAATAAGTAATAACCATAGTTTTATTATAGCAAAAACTTGCAAAAAAACAAATTATTTATATACTAAAATAACAATGGAAACAAGCAAAATGGAAATGTTAATAAAAACCATTCCCTTCAATATTCCCAGATTTGAGGACCTTGTTGAGGGAACAGTGATTGGACAGGACGGTTCAATGCTTTTTGTCGACCTCTCCCCTTTCCGCACCGGCATTATTTACGGCCGGGAATTTAACAACGCCAAAGATATCATCAAATGCTTAAAGCCCGGCGACAAAATCGTTGCCAAGATTTTGGAACTGGAAAACGAAAAAGGTTATGTTTCCCTTTCTTTAAAGGAGGCGGCTAAAGAAATTGTCTGGCGGGAAGCGGAAGATTTGCAAAAAAACAGAACTCATCTTCTTTTACCGGCCATGGGAGCCAACAAAGGGGGGGTGATTCTGGAATGGAAGGGAATTCAGGGATTTTTGCCCGCTTCTCAATTAAAAACTGAGCATCATCCCCGCATTCAGGATGGCGATAAAGAAAAAATTGAGGAAGAGCTGAAGAAATTAGTCAACGAAAAAATAAAAGTGATTATTATTGCTGTAAATCAAAAAGAGAAAAAATTAATTTTTTCTGAAAAAGGAACGGAGATTGAGGAAATCAAAGAATTGGTTTCTAAATATAAAGTGGGCGACATTATTGAAGGAGAAATAACCGGCATTGTTGATTTTGGAATTTTTGTAAGAATTGCCGAAAATTTAGAAGGGCTTGTTCACATCTCAGAATTAGACTGGGCCCTGGTGGAAAATCCGGCTGACCTTTTTAGGGTGGGGCAAAAGATTACCGCCCAAATTATTAATATTGCCGACGGAAAAATTTCTCTCTCTATAAAAATTCTCAAGCCCAATCCCTGGACTGACGTGAAAGATAAGTACCAGGTGGGCGACATTGTAAAGGGGGTGGTCATTAAATTTAACAAGCACGGCGCCCTGGTCAGCATTGAAGAAGGGGTGGCCGGTCTGATTCATATTTCAAAATTCGAGTCCGAGACCGATATGAAAGCAAAACTGGAACTGGGAAAAACATATCCCTTCCAGATTCTCATTTTTGAACCAAAAGAACATAGGCTTATTCTAAATTATTTGGGGGAGTAACTAATTATACAAACTCATTGCTTTTTGGAGGCCTTCTTTGGTAATCACTTCTATTGCCGAAGTGATTTTTTTGGAGAGTTTGTTCACAATTTTTAATTCGGCCGGTTTAAATTTTCCAATTATATGCGCTATGACTTTCTCGGCCGGCGGTTTTTTTATTTTTCCACCTGGAGTTATCGGCGAGGTTCCCACTCTTATTCTTATAAAATCTTTTGTCTTAATATTTTTGATGACTGATTCCACGCCCTTATGGCCGGCTGAATCTCTCCCAAAAACAATTTTAAATCTTCCTAATGGCAAATCTATGTCGTCGTGAACAACGATTAAATTCTTGGCCGCCTTTTTCGATTTAATTAAATTCTTGAGCGCTTTGCCGGAGTTATTCATAAACGTATCAGGAAAAATGACTTTATTATTTTTTGCGAAATCAGCCAAGGCCAGCCTGCCTGTATTATGCCGAGTCAGTTCATACTCTTCTCCCGGATTTCCCAAACCAACAATATAATACATATATTTTATTTTACTATTTGCTTTGCCAAAAACAATAGTGTATTATTATCTTAAAATGGATAACAAAAATTCTTTCTGGGATTTTATAAAATTCGCAATTATTTCCGTTTTAATCGTCATTCCCATTCGTCTCTGGGTTGCCCAACCTTTTATTGTCAGCGGCGCTTCTATGGAGCCGACTTTTGATAACGGCGATTATCTTATTATTGACGAAATTTCTTATCGTTTTGAAAAACCAAAAATTGGAGATGTCATTGTTTTCCGCTATCCCCTTCAAACATCAAAATTTTTTATTAAAAGAATTGTTGACATACCCGAACCAGGTGAATATTTTGTTGAAGGCGACAATCGAGGAGCCAGTTATGACTCCCGGTCCTGGGGAAACGTGCCGGAAAAACTTGTTATTGGCCGGGCTTTTCTCCGACTCTGGCCGTTTAATAAGGTCGCCATTCTGCCGGGTGTAAAATAAAAAATATGGTTAACAAAAAAGAAAAAAGAAAAATCCTTCTTCAGGCTCCGAAAGGCATGCATGATATTTTGGCTGACGAATATATTTTTTACCAAAGCGTTTTTGAGAAAGCGGAAAAAGTTGCCTCTTATTACGGCTTTCAACCTATTCAAACTACTATTCTGGAAAAAACCGAGCTTTTTACCGCTGGAGTTGGCGCAGCCACGGATATTGTTGAAAAACAAATGTATTCCTTTAGAACAAAAGGCGGAGACCATCTAAGTCTTAGGCCAGAAATGACTGCTTCAATTATGCGCGCTTATCTTGAACACGGAATGCACACCCTTCCCCAACCAGTCATGCTTTGGCAAAAAGGCCCTTGTTTTAGACATGAAAACCCCCAAAAAGGAAGAACTCGCGAATTTCAGCAATTTGACATGGAAATTATCGGCGAGCCAAAACCAATCGCCGAAGTAATAATAATCCAAGTTTTAAAATCAATCTTTGAAGAGTTGGGTTTATCTATTATTGTTCATATAAATTCTATTGGCGATAAAGAATGCCGGCCGGCTTATCGAAAAGAACTTATCGGTTATTATCGTCGAAAAATTAATAATCTCTGTCCTGACTGCAAAAGGCGCCTTAAAGAAAACCCTCTCCGGCTTCTTGATTGTAAAGAAGAAAAATGTCTTGAACTCAAAGCCGGAGCGCCTCAAATGGCCAATTACCTTTGCTCTTCTTGTAAACAACATTTTCGCGAGGTCTTAGAAGCCCTTGATTCAGCCGATATTTTTTACGTTCTTGATAATCATCTTGTTCGGGGTCTTGATTATTATTCCAGGACTGTTTTTGAAATTTTTGAAAACGAAGGAAGCGGTGATGCCTTGGCCGGCGGAGGACGCTACGACTACCTTGCCAAAACACTGAGCAAAAAAGATTTTCCGGCAATGGGAGTGGCTATCGGCGTAGACCGGCTAGTCCAATTGATGCGTGATAAAAAAATATTGCCTAAACAAAAAAAACAGCCGAAAGTATTTTTAATCCAGTTGGGAAACGCGGCAAAATACAAGAGCCTCGAAATCATAGAAATGTTCAGAAAAGCCCACCTCCCCCTGAATCAATCAATCAGCAAAGACAGTTTAAGGGGCCAATTAAATCTCGCTTCCAAATTAGACATGGCTTACGCTTTAATTCTGGGACAGCAGGAGGTTCTGAAAGATTTAATCATTCTTCGCGACATGAGGTCAGGAAATCAGGAAACAATAAACCTTAGAGATTTGGTTGAGGTTATAAAGAAAAAAATAGCATATGATTGAGGTAAAAAAGAGCGAAAACGAATCAACAATCAGTCTTATAAAACGGTTCACTAAAAAAATTAAGGAATCGGGAATTTTGTCTTCGGCCCGTTATTTGCGCTTTAGAAACCGTCCTAAATCAGATTTGCGGAAGAAAAAAGAGGCGATTAAAAAAGTCCAACTTAAAAAGAAAATAGACTATCTCCGCAAACTTGGTAAAATAGAATAAAAAAATGACCAACTACTTAGAATTTTAGCCTCTAAGTAGTTTTTACTTTAGATAAAAATTTGGTATAATTGGAATATAAAATTATATGAAAACAGGAACATTATATAGGCTCTATTTGGACGAAACTGGAGTACCAAGCCTTAAAACGCCATCATATTATTCCCCTTATTTTATCTTGAGTGGAGTATTGGTTAATCAAAATCAAAATGAGTTTTTAAAAATTGCGGCCGATCGAATTAAATTTAAATACTGGAATAATATAAATATAGTTTTTCACTCTAGGGAAATTGGAAAAAGAGAAAACAACTTTTCTATACTTAAAGATCCAAGAATTGAGGCCGATTTTCATAACGACTTGGTTAATTTTTTAACCCAAAATCAGGTTAAGGCCATTATTGTTGCAGTTGATAAAAAATCTGCCTCAGCATCGGGCTGGAAAGATAAAGATATATATGAAAAGGCGGCCGATGAAATAATAAGGTTTTTTATTGAATTTTTAAACAAGAAAAAATCGCGGGGGCATATTACTATTGAATCCGCGAGTACAATTAAAGACATTGCCTTTCTAAAAAAATATTCTTTTTACCTATCTAATGGTTTAAATTCGCTTAACTTGAGCCCAACAAATATCAAAGACCTTTTGACGGCCATTAGTTTTGTTAGTAAAAGAAATTTTGATATAGAAACTCAAATTGCAGATCTTTTGGCTTATCCAGCAGGATATAAATGCATGTGTCAAGATGGATCAAAACAAACTATTCCAAACAGTTACGAAGACAGAATATGTAATGTGCTTCAGCAAAAACTGATAACCATAGGTTCTAAAAATTCCTTTATCAGACTTCCTTAAAAAAAGGCAAAGCCGCGGACTTTATCCGCGGCTTCTAGGCTGGGTCGTAGCGAATCGCTTACTTACCAACCTTTCATATCAGAGTATATAACTATACAGTAAAAAAGTCAAAATGTTGTGGAAAACTCAAAAATGAATAAAAGAATAATTATTGTTCCTGGAGGATTTCAGTACGTAAAAAATTACGGCGGTTATGACGGCGTGGATATTTGGCTAAAATCATCCCCAAAAAATCTTCCGACTGCCGACTATTATATTGGCCACAGCGGAGGAGTAAATTTTATTCTTTCTCATTACGACTCAATTCATAGTGGAAAATTTATTTTTATAAATCCCTTAATCAGAAAAAGAAATATTTTATCGCTTTTATGGAATTGGATTAAATTTTTCTTTATTGAGGGGATAAGACGGAAAAAAATAGTTCCGATAAATAACTGGCTATATGGGTTCAAATTGGTATTGAAATTATTAAAAGTTGATGTTTTTGGTATTATTCAAAAAATCCCGAAGGAAAAATTCTTTATCATAAAAGGCAAGAATGATGTTTGGTTTTGCGATAAAAAATCAGCGGAAATGATTAGAAACAGCGGCATTAAGCTTATTGAAGTTGATGCTGGTCATGATTGGAATCAAAACATAGCAGAGACGGTTAAAAAATTTATTGACAATAGTAATATAAACTAATTGTGTTAAAATGAAAAAGAAGTGGGAAAAAATTAAGGACAAAGTTTTGGGGGGAAAATACGATTTGAGCGTAGTCATTGCCGACAGCGCCATGATGAAAAAACTGAATGAGACTTATCGAAAGAAAAAAGGGGCAACCGATATTTTATCTTTTTCTCTCTCTCCGACCATGGGCGAAATTTTTATCAATAAGAAGGCAACCCAGAAAGATTATTTGTTTATCCATTCCCTCTTGCATCTAAAGGGATTGAAGCATAGTAAAAAGATGGACAAAGAAGAACAAAAAATATGGCCCGAAATATCATCACAGGGATAGACACAGGCAGCTCAACTATAAGAGTGGTAGTGACCGAACAAAAAAAGGATGGTCTTATTAATATTTTGGGGACCAGTCAAAAACAATCAGAAGGAATAAGACGAGGATATGTGACTCATCTTGATGATGCTGAAAAAAGCATAAAAAATGCTATAAAAGCAGCGGAAAAATCATCAAGCCTTCCCATAAAAAGAGCTTTGGTGGCTATTGGAGGAATAGGATTGAGTTCAATAAAATCAAAAGGAGTGATTATGATTTCCCGGGCCGACGGCGAAGTGACTAATTATGACGTTAAAAGGGCGGTTGACCAAAGCGAAGCCAACCTGCCAAATATTTCCAACAGAAAAATCATTCACACTATCCCCCTGCACTTTAAGATTGATAACAATCCGGTAATCGGCAGGCCGGTCGGAATGACGGGCGCAAAACTGGAAGTAGAAACATTTTTTATAACTTGCCTCAGTCAGCATCTTTCCGACCTTATAAAAGCCGTGGAATCGGCAGAGGTGGCGGTTGACGATATTGTTGCCTCGCCTCTGGCCATGAGTCAGACGATTTTAACAAAAGCCCAGAAAGAAGTTGGCTGCATCTTGGTTAATATTGGCGCTTCCACTGTTTCGGTTATAGTTTTTGAAGAAGGGTTGCCCATTTCTCTGGAAGTCTTCCCTCTTGGTTCAGACTATATCACCAATGACATTGCTCTGGGGTTGCAGGTTCCCTTGGATGAAGCGGAAAAAATAAAAATTGATTATAGCAACAGCAGCAGTTCCGGCAATAAAAGAAAATTATCAGATATTATTGAGGCGCGCTTAAATGATATTTTTGAATTAATTGAGTCACATCTTAAAAAAATAAATCGTCAGGAAATGCTGCCCGGAGGAATAGTTTTGACCGGCGGCGGTTCGAATTTATTTAATCTGGAAGAAGCGGCAAGGTCCTGCCTTCGTCTGCCGGCCAGAATCGGAACTTTTTCTTTAAAAAAAGATTATTCTCCAAAAAATATCACGGCGAGCACAAATAATCTCAAAGAACAAATACTTAATGACCCTGGCTGGTCAACAGCCTTAGGGCTGTGTCTAATGGGCGCAAACGAAAATCCTTATGAATTTGCCGGCGAAGACCGGATAAAAAAGGGCTTCGGCCAAAACATCAAAAAATGGTTAAGGTCGCTATTGCCGTAAATTAAATATGGAATACAAAATTCAAAATAAAGAAATTCATATTTTAATCACCGCTTCCAATGAGGGTAAATTTAGGTTTAAAACAAGAGATG
>Ga0315282_10005477_pt1 | contig 21607 bp, 21 predicted proteins | sample YL17G07_20_MG_FD_203693 | JGI IMG/M metagenome (GOLD analysis project Ga0315282, IMG submission 203693) | Sediment microbial communities from Yellowstone Lake, YNP, Wyoming, USA - YL17G07_20 | ecosystem: Environmental > Aquatic > Freshwater > Lake > Sediment | place: USA: Wyoming | collected... | reverse complement strand
AGTCTTTGCGCAAATCTTCTTTTGCAAAGCCCAGTAAGTTTGTGAATATTAAAGCCGAAGGAGCGGACCCCGAGGACCTGCTGGTGAGGTTTTTATCTGAAGCGATCCGCATCAGTCAGACCCGGAAATTGGACCCGATCCGGATTTTGGTAAAAAAGCTGAGCAAAACGAAAATCGAGGCAGTGGCCGCATGTGCCCCGATAGATCCCGCGAATCCGCCGACGCTTGAAGTCAAAGCCGCCACTTATCACAATTTACTATTAAAAAAAATGCGCGACGATTCCTATTGCGCGAGAGTGCTGTTTGATCTTTAAACTTCAACGTTTTTGAAAAACTTTTCAAACCTGATTCTTCAGCCGCAGCCATTCCTGATCAATTGAAGATTTCGGATTTTAGAAAAGTTCCTGAAATTCAATCCACATTGACAATCATCATGGTATAGCCCGATTCATCAAAAAATCGAACTCAAGATTTCACAAACATAAGAATGGCAATTTCTATTTTGACATCAAGATCTTGATTCCATGAAATTTCGGAGTATAAAATCAAACTGCAATCATCTTTTGCAAAAAAATGATTCTTTAGGAGATGCTGCGGTGGTCGCCAGATTTCCGCTGACCTTCATTTTGTTAGCCTTCGCGCTCTTTTTCGCGCAAGAGGCACAGACCGCGCCTTTTGCAGTAACAAAACGCACTGACATCTTTATCGCACCGTCCACCACCACGCACAAGATCGGTACTCTGGAGTCTGTAACTGTCGTAGGGGTGACTAAACCGGACGGGCTTTCGCGGTGCGTTCCCGAAGATAGAGAGAATCATTTGATGATTTGGTCATTTGATCATTTGGGGGAACCCCGAGGCGGTGTCCCCTTTTGCGTTTCGAAATATGGAGATCGCCATGAATAGATTAGTCCCTTCTCTCATGCTTGTTCTCGTGATTGTTTTGATGTCGCCTGTCGGGGCACATTCCCAACAACGCGGCGGCGGGTTTTCAGCCGCCGTGGATCAGGCCGTCGGTAGGCTCGACTACCACGCGCTCGTCATCGGCATCAACAGCTATCAATCCGGCATTCCCAAGCTGGACACCTCAGTGAACGACGCTAGGGCTGTGAAGGATCTGTTGGTCGGCAAATATGGTTTCGCGCCGCAAAACGTCATCGAGCTTTACGACGGCGCGGCTACGCGCAGCAACATCATCCGCACACTCCGCGAGTTATCGATCTCTCTGGACGAAAACGACGCGCTGTTTGTCTATTTTGCCGGGCACGGCATCGAAGACATCGCCACGTCCACCGGTTACTGGATTCCCGCCGACGCGACGCCCAACGCCTACGAGACATACGTTTCCAACGCCGACATCCGCACCTATCTGCGCGCCATCAAAGCACGGCATATCTTCCTGGTTTCCGATTCCTGCTTTTCGGGCACGCTCCTCGCGCAGCGGGCCATGCCGGGCGAGATCGACGAAAGGTTTTACGCACGCAAGGCCGCATCACGCTCGCGTGTTGTTTTGACTTCCGGCGGCAACGAGCCGGTCATGGACGCGGGCAAGTCCGGCCACTCGGTGTTCTGCTATTTCTTTCTCAAAACCTTGCAAGATTACGAAAAACCTTACCTGATTCCCACGCAAATCTTCGCGGAGGTCGGCCCGCTGGTAGGCAACAACGCGCCGCAGACACCGCAGTGGGGCAACCTGCGCGAGGCGATGGATGAGGGCGGCGAGCTTGTGTTCGTGAATCGTCAATATCAAGCCCCCGCCAATTTGTCCTTTTCGGCCAACAAAATCAGCGCGGTCTATCTCGAAGGTCGCTTTATCGGCAACACGCCGATCGCGTCTTACGAAGTTCGTCCCGGAACCTATTCATATAAAATCGCCTGCGCCGAATATGGAGCGGAGAAGACGGGCACAGCAATTGCCCGCGCAGGAGAAAGCTGTCCGATCAACGAGCAGTTTGCGCCTCCTGCTCAGCAAAGTCCCGGATACTTATCCGTGGCCACGAAACCGTGGGTTCAAATCTTTATCGACGGCAAACTTTACGGCTACTCACCTAAGGCAGAGATCGCGCTTCCCGCCGGGACTCATACCGTGCGCCTGTTCAACGCGGAGGCGGGCATGGACCGCACATTGACAATTGACGTAATATCCGGGCGGCACGTGAAGATCGGCCCGAACGTCCAATCGATCAACCAATGACGGAAGGACAAATGAAAAAATTAACGCTGTATTTGACCTTGATATGCTTTTTTTGTTCGACTATTCCGGCTTCAAAGGCTTTTGCTGCGAATACCGACTACGAAGAGGCGCTGCGGCTATTTGCCGCCATCGAATACCGCAAGGCCGAGCCTCTGCTGCTGAAGGCGCTATCGAAGGGCGCTCTATCCGCCGCCGAGATCGTAAAAGCCCGGGAATGCCTGGCGGAGATTTACGTCGCTACGAGTCAAGACGAAAAGGCTGTGGAGCAATACCGCCTGTTGCTGGACCGGGACCTCTCCTATTCGCTTTCCTCAGACGCCTCGCCGTCGTTGCGGCAGGCTTACAGTAAGGCCCGCGCCAAGATGCCTCCTGTCGTAGCGACAAAGGAAACGCCGAAGCAAAAACCCATCGAAAAGAAAACCGCCATATCCTCCAAAACCCGTAAGACCCTCGGCTGGACGCTGGTGGGAGTCGGCGGCGGTCTGCTCGTCGGAGGCTGCGTTTCCTATCTGCTTGCAGGGCAAAAGGACAATGTATTCAAGAACGCGAACAGAGCCTCCGACGCGAAAGCCGCGCGGCATTACGGACAGACGTATGAAACAATCGGCATGACCAGCCTGGGCCTTGGCGCGGCGTCAACCGGCGTGGGCATCTATTTTCTGGCATCGCCTTCCGGCAAGAAGTCGGCGGCCGCTTCCGATTCTGGCATGATCACCGGTTTTTCCAGCGACGGACATCGCCACACAGCTTTGTTCGGCTGGGCCTGGTAGGAGGAGAGTTATGTTGAACGAACAACAGGATCGGCTGTTTGGAAAGACGACGCTTATCGCCTGCATTCTTATCGTCATGATGGCGTTGCTAGTCTCCTGCTACATCTACAACTGGTCAGATAGTGCCAGCCCGGCATTGAGCGGCAATGACGATAACGACGACGTCACGGACGACGACGTCACGGACGACGACGTCACGGACGACGATGATACGTCCGGTGAAGATGTCTGGACCGATTCGACATCCGGCCTGATGTGGCAGGTTGAGCCGACGGGCGGAACAATGGATTGGGCCTCTGCCAAAAGTCATTGCCCAGTTCTCAGTCTGGGTGGGCATGATGATTGGAGGTTGCCAACTATTTCAGAGCTTCGCAGCCTGATCCGGGGGTGCGATGACACGGAGACGGGCGGTTCCTGCGGCGTGACGGATGAATGCCTGAATTATTCAGGTTGCAGGAATGATCCGTGTAACGGTTGTTCTGGAGGTGGTGGTCCGGCCGGGGGTTGCTATTGGCCTTCTCAAATGAATGGGGAATGTAGCTGGTTTTGGTCGTCTTCGCCGGTCGCGGACGGCGGCGACGGCGCGTGGGGCGTCGATTTCTACAGCGGCTACGTCGGCGACAGCGACTACGCCGGCTACGGCGACGGCGCCGCGCGTTGTGTGCGTCCGTAGACCGTGATTTTTGGTAATTCGGTTATTGGGTAATTTGGTTATTTTCAGCGCAAAGCGCTGATTGTGTGCAGGGCAAAGCCCGGCTCAAAAATTTTTAATGGAAAAATATGACCATCTTCCGATCTATTCGGAAGGTGGGCGTGTGGCCTATCTCTGATACGACTCCGCCGTCATAGCTCGCCGCCGCGTAATTCTTTGGCGGAGCGGGGTACATTTGATATCGAAGTCGTATGATTTGTAAAAAGCGGTTATCCGGCGTCGTTATGATTGATATCTCATTGATGAGCCGTTAAACTGCCGAAATCATGCAAGCGCATTCAAATCCGGATCAAAATGTCCATCCGCAAAAAACATTAAAAATAAATTCTAAGCTCGGCGATTTAGCGACGACAGCGCTTCTTCAAGCGGAAAATGTATCGGTAATTTATTCAAGCAGAAGCGGACTTTTTTCAAAACAAACGCCTGTGTATGCTGTTCGAGAAGCGGACGTCCGCCTGGAAGCCTCTCAGACTCTCGGGTTGGTGGGCGAATCCGGCTGCGGAAAAACAAGTTTGGGCTTGGCGCTTTTGGCTTTGATCAAACCTGCCGGCGGTAAAATCATCTTTGATCGCAGGGATCTATTGGCTTTGAAACGCCGAGAGATGCGCGAATTGCGCCGGCGCATGAGCCTTATTTTTCAAGATCCCGCAGCGTCACTGCCTCCTCGAATGAAAGTGGGAAAAATTATCGCAGAGCCGCTCGTTGTTCATGGAATATCCGATCGCAAAGGGCGACGGGAACAAGTATCGGAGCTTTTGAGCAAGGTCGGATTAGACGACAACTCGTCGTTGTCTTATCCGCACCAGCTTTCCGGAGGGCAACGGCAGCGCGTAGCCATTGCGCGCGCCCTGGCCACTTCTCCCGATTTGGTGATTGCAGACGAGCCCGTATCCAGCCTGGATATTACCATTCAAACCCAGATTCTCGACTTGTTCGCCAGGCTCCGAGCTGAAATGGGTTGCGCCATGATTTTTATTTCTCACGATATTCGAGTTGTAAAAGCATTGACCCATCGATGCCAAGTCATGTACCTGGGCGTGCAGGTTGAAGAGGGACCGACCGCCGAGGTTTTGGCTTCGCCCCTGCATCCTTACACCAAATTGTTGATAGAGAGCGTTCCATCCTTGCATCCCAGCCAAAAAAAAATAATTTCAGGCGAGGATTCGGCGCTGTCTTTCGATCAAGGTTTATATCAGTGTCCTTTTCTGCCTCGGTGTTCCCGTTCAATGCCGCGATGCAAAGAAGCATTGCCCGAGTGGATTGAGGATTCAGGGCGGGGCTTCGACAGATCACACCCCAGCCCGAGTCATTTCGAAGGACGCAGGGTGCGATGCTTCAATCCGTTGTGATGACACGGCCGCTTTTTCACATCCGGCCCGTGCCCTTATGGATTATAATGATGTACCATGATAAAAATTTTGATCATGTGAAGGATGCTTATGCGTAAGTTTTTCGGGTTGACAGGCCTGCTGATTTTTTTGCTGATCTGCTCCATGGCATGGGCGGGGACAATCAAGGGAAAAATAACGGATCTATCCACTGAAGAACCCATCGCAGGCGCGAAAATTTCCGTCGAGGGCAAGGACAAATCCGTCCATGCCGATGAAAACGGCGAATATGAAGTTCAAGGCGTATCGGGTGATGTAAATCTCGCCGTTCGAGCCACCGGCTACAGACAGGAGAAGCGAAAGGTCACGGTTCCGGCGGACGGTGAAGTGGCGGCTGACTTTTCAATGGAACTCTCCGGCGCCCAGACGATGGAAGAGATGGTTGTTACAGACCGCAAGCTGGTCGACGAGGCTCCGCAGACTTCTTCGCATTCTTTTACGATAGATGAAGTCAAAGACAATGCGGGCGCTTTTCAAGACGTGGCCAAAGCCATGAAGACGTTGCCTGGAGTTGTTTCAAACTCCGATTTTTCAGCCGATATGTACGTGCGGGGTTCGGAAAATTATGAGAACCTGATCATGATCGACGGCTTCTGGTTCCTCAACCCCTATCATTTCGGCGCCGGATTGAGCGTCATCAACACGGATCTCGTGGATAAATTCACGTTTTATACCGGCGGATTTCCTGCGCAGTATCCCTTCGCGTCGGGTTCCATCCTGGATGTGAAATACAAAGACGGCAATAAAGAGCGCACATCGGGAAGCGCTGAAATTTCTTTGCTTTCAGCGGACGGCTATGTGGCGGGTCATATCTCAAAAACATCAACGTGGATTGTTTCTGCGAGGCGCAGCTATTTCGATTATTTGATGAAGATTTTGGACATGCAAGACGTCATGATTCCCGTTTTTTCCGACTTGTTCGTTAAAATGACGTACGATCCGGCTCCTGCATGGCGCTTTGATTTTATGGCGTTGCGAAGCGAAGACGGAGTGACGGCCAAGCTTCCGGACAACCCCACTCCGGTCAAGGAAGGAAAAATTTATTATCACAATCTCACAAATAACTTTTTCCTGAACGTTCAATTTTCTCCCAACAAATATTTCATGTCATCGACCTCCGGGTCTGTTCAATTCATGGATACCGATGCCAATGTCTCCGAAAGCTCCACGCCTTTGAATGTCAATTCGAAAGCAAGGGTCTGGTACACATCCGAGGATGTCACAGTGGCCGTGCCGCGCAATGTGATCAAGGCCGGGTTGGATTATGCGCGCCTGGATCTGGATCTGGTGGGTCGGATTCTGTTCACCGACTTTGTACCGGGCGGCAGATTTTCCGGAGAAATGACCTCAATGGAAGGAAACTACAAACACAATAACCCCCTTTTGTTTTATGGCGGCTATGCACAGGACGAGGTGGAAATTTTGAAGGACCGCTGGCGGATCAATGCAGGCGTAAGGCTCGATCATTACGAGTCCAATGGCGAAGGCACTGATTTTTCACCGCGCGTGTCCTCTTCATGGACGGTGCACCCCGGGACGGTAATAAGGGCGGCGTGGGGCATCTATTATGTTCCGCCATTTAATATCCTGGCCACTGATAAGACTTACGGCAATCCGAACCTTCGAAGCGAAAAATCCACCCATTACGTCGTTGGATTGGATCAAGCCATCAAAGACGATATGATGCTTCGCGTGGAGGGGTATTTCAAGGAATTCGATGACCTGCAATTTCAAGAGTGGAACATGTCTTCCATTAAATTGGGAAACATGGAGATTCCGTTGCCCAATCCGGCCACGGACATCAACTGGTTCAACTCCGGATATGGCCAGGCGGCGGGCATTGAAATCTTTTTTCAGAAAAAGAAAGGCGGTTGGTGGGACGGCTGGTTATCCTATACTCTTGGAGAGGTCATTTACAACGACGGCCTCGGTCAATACGGATATTTTGCGCCATTCCAGGATCAACGACATACATTGAATCTGGTTGCGAACTTCAGGCCTACCGATTTGTGGGTGTTTTCGTTTGACTTTTCACTCGCTTCGGGCCGTCCCTACACGCCGATCATCGGCTGGAAAAAACAATTTTCAGAAACGTTCTTCGAGGTCTGGCAACCGGTCTTCGGGCGCATCAATTCAGTAAGGTATCCAACACGGCATAAACTGGATATCCGAGTGGAAAAGCTCTGGCGCCTGCCCAGAAAAGTCGATTTGTCTGCTTTTGCCGAGGTCTACAACGTGTACAATCAGCGAAATGTTTATACGTATTTTTATGGACCTTCGGAAACCGATCCGGGGAGAGGCGTGCCGGTCCGGAAGACGGTGTACGATTTGCCTATAATTCCATTCACCGGTGTGAAAGTGGATTTTTGATTTGGAGGAATCATGAATATTCCTTTCTGGCCTGATATTACCGAAAAGATCAAACAAGCCAGGGAACGGGCAAGAGAGGCCGGGAAATACCTCATGGTGATCGAGCCTATGCCCCCGTTCAACCAAAAAGGATTGACCACCGCCCTGATCACAGCCGCCAGTCTGATCTCCATTGTTATGCTGGCCGGAGTTTCGCTGGTCTCGTTGGCCATCTTGCTTACGGCCATGGCTTTGATCTTATTGATCCTGACGCGAATTCTCGGCATCGATCTCGATCTCAATCCTGAAGATATTTTCAGATATTGATTGCTGATTCGGAGGGCCGATGAAAGCCCTATGGTTCGAAGCGGGTCGGATGGAGCTCCGCGAGATGGAACCGGTTTCCGCCAAACCGGGTGAGGCGCTGATCGATGTCGTGGCTGTAGGCATTTGCAACACGGACCTCGAACTGGCGCGCGGGTATATGGACTTTACAGGCGTTCCGGGGCATGAGTTCGTCGGCAAAGTGGTCTTTGGTCCGCGAGAACTCGAAGGCCGAATGGTGGTCGGCGAAATCAATATCGGCTGCGGCTGTTGCGAATTCTGTATGCGCAATCAGGCCCGTCATTGCCCGAATCGGGAGGTGTTGGGCATATTTAAGAGGCAGGGAGCTTTTGCGCAGCAGATCGCACTGCCGGTCGCCAATCTTCATCCGCTGCCGGACTCCGTCGATGCAACTGTCGGCGTCTTTGTCGAACCCCTGGCAGCCGCGCTGAGAATCCCAGAGCAAATCCGGATAGCGCCCGGCGTGCGAATGCTGTTGGTCGGCGACGGCAAGCTGGCCCAATTGATCGCCAGAATCATGGCGTTGTATGGAGTTCGTCTAACTGTAATCGGAAGGCATATTAAGAAGCTTGCGCTTATCTCGCCTTTTGCCGAAAACACATTGTTGGAAAAAGATTTTACAGATCGAGAATGCTTTTCGATTGCAGTGGAGGCATCCGGAAAGCCTACAGGATTGATAACGGCAAAACGGGCGCTCCAGCCTATGGGGATTCTGGTTTTAAAGAGCACTTATGCAGGGAATCCCGAAATGGATCTCAGTTCTTTTGTGGTGGATGAATTGACTCTGATGGGTAGCCGTTGCGGGCCTTTTGCGCCGGCCATTGACCTGCTTAAGCGAAACCTGGTGGACCCCAGGCCTCTTGTTTCGGCGATCTATGATTTTGGCGATGCGGCGGAAGCGTTTCAAGCGGCTTCCGATCGGGAGAGCTTAAAGATCGTCGTAAGAATGGAGTAAAAAGCATGGAGGCAATTATTGAGAATCAACGCCGGTTTCCGCGAATCAGGGCAAAAGCGGATGTCGATGTTTTGATAACACAGGGGACCTTGCAAGAGCTCTATTCATGTTTTGATATTTCAAGAGAAGGTTTCTATGTCCTGACTAAAGACCCTTTGCCGGTCGGCACAAAGGTTCGTTTTGAAATCCGGTTCAAAGATCAGGTGCTTCCCTATCATGGCGCGGGCGCCGTGATAAGAACCCAACAATATAAAAGCAAAAGCTATCCGCCCGGCATGGCGGTTCTGTTCGAAAAACTATTTCAGGCAAGGCCCCGGGGGATTCTTCTTTTGCGAAGGGCCGCGGAGATCGGCCGCGCTTCTTACAATATATTCAAAGACACAATACGCTATGTAGCGGCTGAGGCCAAAGGCAATCAAGTCAAGCGCGAGCTTGGAACGCCGGCCCAGGGAGTGCGCAAACCGGTGCTGCTCATCCACGGCTGGCTTGGAAATCGCGGCGCTTTGTCGATGTTGGAAAATCGTCTAAAAAAAGAAGGGTTCCCCGTTTTTTCCATTGACCTGGGGACTTTCAATGTGGACAAAATCCAGAAGAGCGCAAAATTTATAGCGGAAAAAATAGAAAAACTGGCGGAGAAATATCGCTTCGACCGCATCGACGTGATCGCCCACTCCATGGGCGGATTGATCGGATTGTATTATGTGAAAAAATTGAACGGCGCTAAAAGAATTCAACGATTGATTTGCATCGGAACACCGTTCGGCGGAACGAAATGGGCATATGCCGGTATGCTTTTAGGGTTGTCTACTTTCGCTCTTTCCCTCGGGCAAATGCGGCCGGGTTCGCAATTTCTAAAGGAGTTGCTCAGCGGGGCAATGCCTGTGGAAACCGAAATCGTATGTCTTGCGGCGAGCGAAGATATTCTGGTCTCGCCCAATAGCGCCTTGCTTGCGCAGGCAAAAAATTATCTGCTTCCCAGAGGTCATGCGGCGCTTGTCGTGAGCGAGCAAATATACAGGTTTCTTTCCGCCTTGCTGAAGGGGGAAGACCCGATGACGGCCTGCGAATCCACGCCTTCGTGGCGCAAGTTTCGAAAACGGAGATAGAGCCCAATCGGATTGAACGAATCAAGATGAGCAGGGATCTTAAAATTCGCAGATGCACACTCTATGGCGCGGTTCTCTCTCTCGTGTTTTTTTGCGCGGTCATACCAGCAAGAGCGAATTATCAGGATTTTCCGATCGGAGAACGCCAGTCCGGAATGGCCGGAGCCGCCATCGCCTTGGCTGATGACGCCATGGGAGGCTATTATAATCCCGCCGACATGTAGTTCGCCCGTTTCGATACGATTTCCGCTTCGGCCAGCTATTACGGGATCACACGGAATTTCTGGGCCAACCAGATCAAAACGAACGGGAAGCCCGAAGACGCCACATTTACGCAAGTCTGGACTTTTCCCGCAGCAGCAGGCGGATTGTACCGCTTGGGCTTCAATAAAAATCACGTTATCGGCTTTACGATCACCACGCCGGATAAAACATATATCCGAACCTTGCTGTCTTCCGATTCCAAACAACAGGAATATCTAATGTCCGTGAATGAATCCGTGCTTTGGGGCGGCTTGAGTTACGGGCATAAATTCAATAAATGGATGTCCATCGGCATAACTGCTTTTGGAATTTACCAGCAGATTCAAGACACTTATTATTATGGAAACACATTCGGCGCCGCCTCGGACATCGAATATTTCGCGGATCATAATGCATCCAATATTGCCTCCGCCTTTCTTGTCGGGAATTCTCATTTCTTGGGCAAGGGCTGGCGCTTGGGGTTCACCTGCCTGCTCCCTTCCATCCACATTTACGGAAAAGGGGATTCGATTACAAAATCTATTCTGGTTAATGGAAAATCGGAGCCCGATATTTCGAATGAGGTTTATCACAGATGGCCTTCGAATTATGCTGTTCCGGCCCGATTCGGCATGGGCATGGCGCATCAGCCGAATTCCAGATGGACCCTGGCGTTTGACGCCAAATATTATTTGAAAGTGCGATATAAGATCGTCAATACGCCCACTTCGCCGGAAAAAGAGCGCGACCCGGTTTTCAATTTCAACACAGGCTATGAATATCTGGGTAATGGCAAGTTTCCTTTGCGTTTCGGGCTCTATACGAGCCTATCGCCCGCCAAAAAAGTCATCCCCAACGAGATCACGACCGAAGACCACATTAATATTTTTGGCGCAACGGTCTCTCTGGGATATTCCACGGAGCATTCCACGGAGCACACTACAACGAATTTAGGACTCGTCGGCGCGTATGGAACCGGCCAGACTGCGGCAGCGCGCGGAATTGATATCAACGGCGTGCCTTTTAGCCGGGTGGGTCAGGCCACGACGCAGATATTCGGGGTGATTCTGTCGTCGACATATAGGTTCTAAAAGATGTTTTGGATCTTCCGGGATTAAACGCCATCCCGACTAAAATGCATCATTTTGCAAAAAAGTCTTGACTAATTTGCAAATTAATGCAAAATAGTCGCATGGAACGAAAACAGAAGGAAAAGATTCTCAAAGATCTCCGGAAGAAAATCGTGTTCATTGTCGGACCTAGGCAGGTAGGAAAGACCTGGCTTGCCAAGAACATCGCGGGCGACTTGCCGAACACTGTGTACCTGAATTACGACCGGATCGAGGACCGAAAGATCATAAAACGCGAAGCTTGGCTCAAGTCCACTGAGTTGCTTATACTCGACGAACTTCATAAGATGCCGGGCTGGAAAAACTTCCTTAAAGGCGTATTCGATACCAAGCCCGCACACCTTAAGATTCTCGTCACCGGCAGTGCGCGGCTTGATTTCATGCGGCAATCCGGAGATTCGCTCGCCGGCCGGTTTTTCGTGCACAGGCTCATGCCTTTCTCGCCGGCTGAGCTTTCAGACACGCCATATGCTGAGAATATAGACCGTTTTTTATTGCGCGGCGGTTTCCCGGAGCCTTTTTTGACTGAGGATCCGGCGGATGCCGACCGTTGGCGGATGCAGTATATAGACGGGCTGATTCGCATCGATGTCCTCGACTTCGAGAGGATACACGACTTGCGGGCCATGCAGCTTGTGCTTGAATTGCTGAGAACTAAGGTCGGAACACCTGTCTCATATAGTTCCTTGGCGGAAGACGCCCAGATTGCGCCCAACACAGTGAAAAAGTACGTCCAGATACTTGAAGCTCTTTACATCGTTTTCAGAGTGACGCCGTACTCGCGCAACATTGCCCGTTCGCTTCTGAAGAACCCGAAGATTTATTTCTACGACACCGGCATGGTCAAGGCTGATCAGGGCGTTATATTCGAGAATTTTACGGCAGTCTGCCTGCTTAAGAGCATTCTTGGAAAAACAGATATGGAAGGCAAAGACTATAGATTGCACTATATCCGCACAAAGGAGGGCAAGGAAGTCGATTTCTGCGTGGTCCGGGAAGGAAAGGCCGATTATCTTGTGGAATCAAAGTATTCCGACCCCGAGTTCAGCAGGGAGCTCGCCTCCTTTAGCGAGAGACTCCGCGTTCCGGGCATCCAAGTAGTAAAAGATCTGAAACGGGAACGCAGATCAAAGAACCTTACGTTGCGGACGGCAGAGACTTTCTTTTTGGATCTGTTTCTGTAATCGACCGACTTCGTTCTCTCTTATGAACTGTAAGATTTTATCAAATTCAGAAAATAAAAAATTTGATGCGAATCATTCCGAATCGATAGACCACTAATAAAGCTGTAAATGCGGCAAGGGTGATCAGCCAAAAAGGATCTCTCCAGGAAAATTGATATTCGATGATCGATGTTCTGGAGGCTGCGCCGCCGAAACCTTTGGATTCCAACGCCAGCGCCAAGCCGTCAGCGCGGCGCAAGGCGGCGATCAGCACGGGAACCAAAATAGCCACGTACCGCCCGGCCCGTTTTATTAGCCCGCCGGCTTTAAGATCCAGCCCCCGGACCTTTTGCGCCACAGCAATCTGATCGGCGGTTTCCATGAACAAGGGAGTGAGCCGAAATGCCAAAGACAGCGCAAACGACATTCGATAAGGCATGCCCAGCTTTTGCAGCCCGAAAGTGATGTCTTCAATTCTCGTGGCGGATAGAAAAATAATTCCGGCAACTAGAAACGCTACCAGCCGCATGCCCATAGAGAGCCCGTAGATCACGGAATCGGACGTCGGAGAAAAAGGACCCAAGCGGAACAAAGACTTTCCGGGAGATTGATGGAAAATGGGCCAAAGGACGACCGTGATGACGATGAACACCAAAATCAGCCATTTAACGCGCCACAGATTTTGGGAGGCGCCGGAAACTATCGCGCCGACCAGATATAGCCCTAGAATAAAGGAAAGCGGCACCGCTTCATCGACGACCAGGGGCGGCAAACACGCCAAAACCAATAGAATCAGGCGCGTGACCGGATGGCATTTGCCTATGAACGATTGATCTGAAAGGAAGAAATCCGCCATCTCAGCCCCTTCGTTCCAAAATATGAATAAACTCTTCCGGAGAACGCACAAAAACACCCATCAATCGACCCAATTGAACGATTGGCGGCGCGGCCAGATCGGCTTTTGCCAAAGCTTCATCGTTGAAGAAGGCGCGATTCACATCATCATCCAGCAGAATGCGGCCTTTGGACATCACGATTATGCGATTGGCATAGCGTGCGGCCAGGTCCATTGAGTGGGTGATGAACAGCACCGTATGGCCCCGCTCCACCAGAGAGGAAACCATATCCATCATGGATTCTTGCTCTCGCGCATCCAGACCGGTAGTAGGCTCGTCAAGCACCAGGATTCTGGGCTCGCATGCCAGCATAGAAGCGACCGCCAGCTTTTTCCGCTCGCCTTTGGTCATGGTAAACGGATCGGTATTTTCTTTTCCGGCCAAGCCGACCAATTCCAAAGAAGCAAGGCACTTGCGCTCGATTTCTTGTCCAGGGACCCCGATATTTCGCAAACCGAACACCACCTCTTCAAGACAGGAGGCGCAGAAAATCTGGTGATCCGGGTTCTGGAAGACGAGACCGACAAGCGAAGCTCGACGCGCGGGAGGCGCTTTCCGGATGGGTTCGCCGGCAACCGTCACTTTTCCGGACCAGGGTTTCAAAACGCCCGCAAGATGATTCACCAAAGTGGTTTTGCCCGATCCGTTCTGGCCCAGAATAGCAACAAACTCTCCTTCGTTGATGGAAAGGTCCAAACCATGCAGTACTTCGACGCCGGAAAGATATCCGAAGCGCAAGCCTTCTATGGTCAATATCTCTTTTCCATGCGTTGCGATTTTTGTGCGCTGTGTCTCTCCCGATTTGACGGAATATCCCATCTTTGCCAAAGCGCGAGCCGCATCTTGAGAGCCGGCGGGAATTTCTCGGACCCCAAGCGAATAAAACACCTGCGCAAGTTGCGGAGGCTTTACGCCGCGCCGCTGCAATGAATTGCAACTTGTTAAAACGTGTTGAGGAGAACCCGACATAGCAATGTTGCCGTGGTCGACGACATGAATTTGATCCGCGCCGATCAAGGACTCGGCATCGTGAGTGATGAGAATCAAAGTCCGTCCATGGCCGGACAATTCACTGAGGCAGCGAATCAATCCGGCTGCGGATACCGGATCCAGATCTGTGGTCGGCTCATCCAGAACCAGAATGGGAGCGCCGGCAGCCAGCACCGAGGCCAGCGCGAGCCTTTGTTTCTGGCCGCCCGACAAAGAAGAAGGGTCTCTGTCTTCAAATCCGGCAAGGCCCATTTCCATCAGCCATTTTGAGGCGTTTTGGCGCATCATGACCGGCGGAATTCCCAGATTTTCCATTATAAAAGCGACTTCGCGGCGCACGCTGGTTGAAAAAATCTGCGCCTCGAAATCCTGAAAGACCATGCCGACCTTGGCCGGCATCTCGGAAACGCGCGCCGTTGAAATATCCGCACCGAGAATTTTAACTGTTCCAGAAAAAGCGCCTTTATGAAATGAAGGGATAATACGATTGAAGGTGAACGCGAGCGAGGATTTGCCCGCGCCGTTCGCGCCGACGATGCCCACAAAAGAGCCGGGCTCTACTACGAGATCCACATTGGACAAAGAGGAGTCTTCGTTTCGCCGATAAGTGAAGCTCACTCCCTTAAGTTGTATGGCCGGATTGGAAATCATTGCTGTTACAGCAGCGCGCAGCCGACAAACAGGGCAAGAATAAAAGGCGGCATTCCAACGCCCATGTACATTGTTCCTTTCACGCCCGCAAATCCTGCTGCGCCGAAATCCACTTTCAAATATCCGAGCGATATGGCGTTTCCTGCCGCAATGGCTGCGATCGACGCCATAATCACCAGCACGAATCCGATTTTGTGAAATCTCCCGGAGCTTTGATCCGGCTCGTCCATGATCTCGTGCCAGATCAATCCTGCGTTTTCAACGCGCTTGTATGTCAGAGCCAAAAGGGGAATGGAAAGAGCCAGTGAGGCAAGAAGGTTATTCAGCACAATAATGTTTCCGAGCGCTGCAAAAGGCGCGAGTCCCAACAAATCAGCGCCCCACCCGATAACGGCCCCGATAGAAAACGCACTGATGAAGATAATTCCCGCAACCAGAAACCAATCCGCAACGCCTCCGGCGCCCGGCCTTGCCTTCCCCCGAATCGCGCGCCACAGGGCGTAGGGAATAAAGCCGTATATAAAGTTGCCGATGAACCCGAAGAGGCTTCCGGGCCCCAGCATGCCGCCCAAAACATCAGCAATGAGATTTCCGAATGCAGCGCCGAAAGCAGCCGCCGGGCCGAATAGAAAGGATAGTAGAACCGGAAAAGCCGCGCCTGGTCTGACTTCGGTCAGTCCCGGGATGATCACCGCCACTTTAAATGGAAGCAAAACCGCGACATAGCAGGCGGCGCAAACAGCGACCAGCACCACCATTCTCGTGCTTTTCCAGAGCGTTGCCAGCTCCTTCAAGATGACCTCCGCAAGAATCGGTCAAGAAAAAAATCCGAATGAAACGAATTAAGGATTTTCGCTTTTCGGATCGTCCACGATCAAACGCCAGCCGGTAAATGTCGATAACATCAGATCTAAAAACTTGGGGGCTTTTTCCGGGTTATAAGCCTTCATCCAGTTCGATCCGGTATTCACGACGACAAGCAAATGATTGGACAACACATAAGTGTCCTGTTCGGTGTCCAGATAATTTTCAGGATCGTCCGCCAATTGTTGTTTCATTCTTTCATAGGTGTCGAACTTGGCTTCCGACATATAATCGGCCCGGACGACTCTTTTTTCGAATCTGCTCCTGACGATGGCTTCGTCGCAAGTGGTCTTCAAAAAAACCAGAACGGCTCCTGTTTCATAACAAACGCTTTCCATTCCATCTCGATTATTGCGCAAATTGGTTCCGTCGATGATCACACTTTTGCCTTCGAGTAAAATACTTCTGGAGCGGTAGCCGATCAGATCATAGATGACCCTGGACGATCCGAATGAATACTTGAACAACCGACCGTAAACTTCTCCGGGGAAATAATCTTCTCTGATTTCATCGGTCGCCAGCACCACGGCATCGCTGAGCGATCGTGCGATAAGCCTGCTGACCGTGCTCTTTCCCGTGGCCGGAAGCCCAGTCATCACGACCAGATAATGGCTTCCTTCCTTGCTCATTCTACAGACCCCTCCGGTAATTCAAAGGTTTTGATCGTGGGCCAGCCCGGATCGGGCGGCTCTTCCTCCGGCGGATAGACGGAATCCACAAAGATCACGTAAGCGTCGGGAAATGCGCTTTTGAAGAGGCGAACCAAATCCGGCTGATTGTCAATGGCGCCTACGACGGTTCCCATGTCTCTCAATTTTTGAATGCTGCTTTCCTTGAAATCCTTGTCTGTGATCTCAAATTTTTCTTTCATGATCAGCATGGCGCTCGCGCCGTCGAGCGGGAACCCGTATTTGAGAAGGCTTTTTTGCGTTCCCATTTTCATATTCGGCTCGTCGCGGCCTGACAGATAAACGGCGATTCCGCAATTTTCAATGACTTTGCGAACGAACTCGGCCCCGCCCGGCGAGCAGGTGTCGTAAGCCAAATAGGGGTTTTGAAAAAATCGTTCCCCCCAAAATCGATGAACTTTTTTCAACAGACTTTCATCAGCGATCCCAAACGATCTCAGATGGTTTTCGTAACGCCACTCCAGGCCCTCCGGGTTGAGCAGGCTGATTTTTTGCCGAATGCTCGGATCGGGCCAATCGAATTCTTTCAGTATTGTCAATGTGCGTTCGGCAGTGCGAAACAATGTGGAATCCAGATCAAAAACCACCAGAGGTCGGAGATCGGAGCATGTCCGGATTTTTTTCAGAAGAAACAATAACGGATGATTTGAATTCATTCTTTTTTCATAGCCTCTTTGAGTTGCCGGATGATTTCAATGGACGAGCTTGTCCCGATCCTATTGGCGCCGGCTTTAATCATGGCTGCGGCCTGATCGAGCGATTTGATCCCGCCGGAAGCTTTCACGCCGAAACTGGTACCGACTATTTCGCGCATTAACGTTACATCGTGAACAGTCGCGCCTCCGGGACCGAATCCTGTGGATGTTTTGACGAAATCCGCACCTGAAAGCATGGCGATCTCGCACGCGATCTTCTTTTGTTCGTCGGTGAGCATAGCCGTTTCCAGAATCACCTTGGTCAGCGCACCTTTTTTTTGCAATACTTCTTTGCATACCGCTTCAATATCCGCTGCTACATAACCCAGATCTCCTTCAATAAGCGCGCCGATAGGCAGCACCATGTCGATTTCCACGGCGCCGTGTTCCAGGGCGGCAGCGGCTTCATAAACCTTTGTCGAGGTTTCATTGGCTCCAAGCGGAAATCCGACGACCGTACAGACCCTGACTGAAGAGCCTTTGCAGAGATCCGCGGCCTGGCTTACAAATCGCGGAAGAATGCAAACCGCGCAGAATTGATTGGCGATGGCTTGTTCGCAAAGCTCCGCAATCCGGCTCGAAACAGAGTCCGCCTTGAGCAATGTATGATCGATAAAGCAGAAAATATTATCGCAGCTTGTTTCACTCATAGCCAAATACCTGCCTTCTGAAACCACAATGAATTGCGACTGAAGACGAATGTTAAAAATTTAACACAAGCCGATAGTCGCCGTCACAAATTGTCTTATTCAAATTCACGAAAGCAATTTGCATAAAATCTTATCATTTTTTTTTATTTCTCAATCGCCGACAGCGGCATTTACTGTTTATACCAAATGCCTCAAGGCTAAAAAGCGTGTCGGTTGGATTTTGACTGATCGCCAAAGGATTTTTCGCGCCTCTGAGAAATGCCCGTTTTGATACAGATCCAAAGCCGCGGCATGGTACAAATCAGCCAGGCGCTTCGTCAGGCCGACGACAGATCCCGACGACAAATAATTTTGGGCAAGAAAAGCCTCGATCACGCGGGCTGTGGCCAAAAATGAACGGGCTTCATTTGCCGACAATCTTTCGCTGCAAAAAGAGACAGTCGCATGAAACGAAGGATCAAACGCCAGCGGCCCTGCAGCGGCGGCCTTTAGCCAAAGTCGATAATCTTCCGCAGGTTCGAATTCGGTTTCGAAACCCCCAAGCTTAAAAAATAATTGTGCCGGCATCATGGCGGTGGATGTTGCGATCACGTTATCCAGAAGCAACGCAGACAGGCCTTGTCCTCTTATCGGCACGCGACCCGAAAGCACTGATTGATTGGTTTGCTCGCAAATCGCATTGCCGTAAAAAAGACTGCAATTTTTGATTTGAGATCCGATTTTAATTCCGCGGGAAAGATGGCCTTTAGGCCAAACATCGTCGTCGTCCAAGAAAGCCAGCCAGTCAAATTTGGCTTCGTCAGCGGCTAAATTGCGCGATTTGGCGGGGCCGACCCCTCCGGTGAAAATCACTTTTCCGGGCACAGCGGAATCTTTAAGCGCCTGGCCGGAATCCGCAGGATCGGGGTTTTCACAAGCGATAAGAACTTCTATTTTGCAACCGGATTGGTCTGCAACCGAAGACAGCGCGCGGCGCAGAAAGGAAGGCCTATTTTTTGTCGGAAGCACAACGGAAACGCCGATCATCGTCTTGCATCCGGAAAAAATATCCTAAACCAAAGTTCGAGACACATTCTGGAATAGAGCGTTCGATCATAAGCCTGTCGCTTTTTAACCGGCGGCCATTCGATTCGATTCGAGAGGCTTGATTCAAGCTTTTGCGCCCAATCCGCAAGCGGTCCCGAGAGCCAGGGATCCAGGGGCACCACCAACCCCTTTTTATCATGGCGGGAAATGATTTCCTCGGGCACGAGCCCTCTGGCGGCTTGCCGCAATAGATATTTTGTCCGGCCTTCGCGGATCTTCATTTTAGGCGGCAGCTTAAAGGCGAACTCGACAATTCGGTGATCCAGATATGGGCAGCGATTTTCCAATCCGACTGAAGCCGCAGCGCGGTCGTTCATGGACAGAAGGGAGGGCAGACTGATCTGAATATCCGCAAGACCCACCGCATCTTCGATCGTCTTGCATCCATCGAAAATAGATTTGATTGCCGCGATATAAGGCCCTGCATTGTTGGGAACGGCGCGGGCGACTAAGTAAAAATAGCGTGCAGCCGGATCGGTGAATGCATCCTTGCTCCAAAAGTAGCGAGCCAGCGATTTATAATGTTCGAGTTCCGGGAGTTTGTTTAAAAAATCGAATTCAATGGACATCAGCAAATGACGAACATATCCGCAAAATAATTCATCAGCGCCTTGTCCGCCCAGAACCACCTTGACCCCTTGTTTCGCCGCTTCTTCCGCGAGCATGAACTCCGCCAGTACAGAGGCGGTGGCCGGCGGCTGGTCCATTGACCAGAGAATGTTCGCCAACCTGATGCGAAGATCCTCCGCCTTGGGCGTGATGGTGAAATGCCGTATGCCCAATTGATCGGCCATGATCGCCGCGTATCGCAATTCGTCGTACTCGGATCCCAATGGGAAGCTGCATGAAAAGGCCTTTTCAGGCTTGGCAATGGCGGCAATCAGTGCAGAGTCGAGGCCGCCGGATAAAAACATACCGACCGGAACATCCGCTTGAGTGCGAATCTTGACCGCATCGGTGATGAGGTACCGCAACTCTTCGATCAGATCCGCTTCGCTGCGATTAACATTTTCTTCGCCGGTTGCTATTTGCCAATAAGGTTCAATCTTCAATTTATTGTTTTGGAAAATCGCCTTATGTCCGGGAAGCAGCTCAAATATTCCGCCGAAAGCCGTTGCCCCGTTGATTCTCGTATCATACACAAAGAACTCTTCGTTTATGGCGGGAGAGGCATCGGCAAGAGGAAGCAACGCTTTTATTTCAGATGAAAAGGCGAATTGGTCTTTTTCACAAAAATAATAGAGCGGCTTTTCGCCCATTCGGTCACGGGCCAGAAAAATTTTGTCGCCGTCTGTGATTGCGAAGGCGAATTGACCATTAAGCCGTCGCAGAACATCCTCACCCCATTGTTCATACCCATGGAGCAAGACTTCGGTATCCGTCTGGGTCGAAAAAGCATGGCCGAGTCGGATCAGTTCGGTTCGCAGATCTCGGTAATTGAAGATTTCGCCGTTATAAACTATGGCCAGAGACCTGGTTTCATTTAATATCGGCTGCCTGCCGGATACAAGATCGATGACTTTCAGACGGCGACAACCGATCGTCACGTTGTTGAGTTGCAGGCTGCCGATTTCGTCGGGGCCCCTGTGAGCCACAAGGTCGAGCATAGGCTCGATGTTTCCTTTTTTATAAAATCCCGCAATGCCACACATGCCGTATTATCCCGTTTTATCTGAAATCGTCCGCCGCAGTCTTTCTCGAAACACGACATAGCGGAAGAACGCTTTAGGTAAATCCCATATCGTACTTAAAGCAAATCGCCAAGGTTTTTTGATAAAACTTGCGCCCGCTGATCTTTTTCCGAAAGATATCGGAATCTGTTCAATTTGCATTCCCAGAGATTTGGCGGCGACAAGCGGAAAATGTTGAAAATGCCTGAGTCCAAAACGGGTGGCCAAAAGAGCGGCCATTTTTTCGCGGGAAATAAGAAAAAATCCTGATTTGGCGTCGCGCAATCTAAGGCCGAAAATCAAATTCAAGAGAAAGGATAAAATAGCGGTCATCATCGAGCGTATCATGGGTCTGCCCGGTTGATTTTGTCGCCAGCCCTGGACTATATCGGCCCCTGATTGAAGATGAAGCCGCCATAGCCTGGCGATGTCTTCCGGCGCATATTGACCGTCAGCATCCAGCGTGACCGCGAATGATCCCGCACTGTTGCGAAGGGCGCTCGCCCACGCTTCCGGAATTCCCGCGTTTTTTGGATGTCTTACGACTTTAATTCTCCCGCCTGATTCTGCAGAAAGCTTTTGGATCACCGACCATGTATTGTCTTGGCTTCCGTCATCTACCAAAACGATTTCATATGAAAATTCCTCTGACCGCAAAGCTTCGTGAATCCGATGAGAAAGCGGCTCAAGGTTGTCCTGTTCGTTAAAGCATGGGACCAATATGGATATTGTAGGCTCAATCATCTGACAACTGCTGAAAGACTCGCATTTTTGATATAATATATGAGTTTGTTTAAATTATATATTTCAATCTTGGAAAAAAGCGGCGCTTACATTATTTTATTGCGCAACAATCATGTGCTATGGAATTTGGCCGATTATTCATCCTGCCGTTGTTCGGCCGTTTTCCATAATTGGTTTGGCGGGAGAAATAACCTGATTTTGTCTATGGAGGTGCATTTTGTTCGAACGCTGGCTGGTCAAAAAATCCGGCTTCTTTGACCTTTTCGACGAGCATGCCCAAATGACATTAGGGGGTGTGCACCTCATGCATGAGGCCAT
>Ga0315282_10005476_pt1 | contig 21607 bp, 17 predicted proteins | sample YL17G07_20_MG_FD_203693 | JGI IMG/M metagenome (GOLD analysis project Ga0315282, IMG submission 203693) | Sediment microbial communities from Yellowstone Lake, YNP, Wyoming, USA - YL17G07_20 | ecosystem: Environmental > Aquatic > Freshwater > Lake > Sediment | place: USA: Wyoming | collected... | reverse complement strand
GGCCGGCGCGTTTGAGCACACCGCCTTCGGTGGCGCGCAAAGGAAACACGTGGCCGGGTCGCGCCAGGTCGGCCGGCCGCGTCTTGGGGTCAATGAACGCGCGCGCCGTCGCCGCGCGGTCGGCCGCTGAAATGCCGGTCGTCGTTCCCTGAGCGGCGTCAATCGAAACGGTAAAGTTGGTCCCATGGAGGGCGGTGCCGCGCGGAACCATCAGATCGAGTTCCAGTTCGGCGAGGCGTTCGGCCGTGGCCGGCAGACAGATCAGCCCGCGGCCAGAGATGGTCATGAGGTTGATCGCCTCGGGCGTGACAGCCGAAGCGGCCATGACCAGGTCGCCTTCGTTCTCGCGATCTTCGTCGTCGGTCATGATGATCATGCGGCCGGCGCGAAATTCTTCGATCGCTTCTTCGGCGGTGGCAAAGACGGTGGATTGTTCGGTCATTCCAAACCTCAACTTCTGCGGCTCAGGAATCAACGCAGACAGGTTGCCAACCTGTCCTACACAAATCCTGCGCGACGCAGGGATTCGAGCGTCACCTCGCTGGGCGGCAAGCCGCCCGCTTGCGGATGCAATTCCATCCATCGGACAATGTATTTGCCGATCAGGTCAAATTCGAGATTGACCGCGTCGCCGGGCCGGCGGTCGCAAAGCGTCGTGTGGTCCCAGGTATAAGGGATGACCGAGACCGAGAAACGATCGCCTTCGAGCGCCGCAATGGTCAGACTGATTCCGTCCACGGCGATGGATCCTTTTTCGACCAGGTAGGATCGCCAGCGGGAGGAAGCGATCAGGAAATCGCACCAGAGATCTTCGCCCCGACGCTGAACGCCGACAAAGCCGCCGACATCGTCCACGTGGCCGAGAACCAGGTGGCCGCCCAATCGCTCGCCCAGCGAAAGAGAGCGTTCGAGATTGACGCGGTCGTTGACGCGACGATGACCGAGAGTGGTCCGAGCGAGAGTTTCGGCCGAAGCGAAAAGAACCATCCGGCGGTCGTCAAATTGTTCGACCGTCAGGCAGGCCCCGTCCAGAGCCACGCTTTCGCCCATCGCGAGCGAGCCGAACGTCTCGGGGCGGGCGATCCACAGTCGCCGATTGATCCCCGCGGTTTCGACGCGCTCGAGGGCGCTGACAGACTGTATGAGGCCGGTGAACATAAACGGAAAATCCCCGGACACCTTGGGGTTGCGCCGGGGAACAGCAGTCGTCGGCCGCTAAGTTAGCGACAACGGGCGACACTTTTTCCCATCCTGACTGTCACAGTCGGCCCCGGAGTTTCACCGAATCAATCGCGTCACGGGATGTCTTGGCGCGAGTCGCGGGCTGTACCGCCGATCGGGGATTTCACCCAGCCCCAAAAGTGTCCTGATTTGATGTGCCCAAGCCATCGGTCCCATCGAACGCCGATCCGATGAACCGGACGGCGGTTCGCCCTGGGACAAGTCTTCGAGTGGGATGCCTCCTCCACTGCGCAGTTTCAAAAAGCCGGCGCGGGGAAATCCCTCGCCGCCTGTGATTCAAACCCTATTCCAGAGCCCCCGCCCTGTCCAGAGGCAAAAGCGGCGGAGACGCCGATTTCACTCCCCGGCCTCCAAGCGTTCGCGCCTCAAGCGGGCGGTTTCCGCGAGCGTAAAGAGGCGCCCGATTCGCTCGCTGTCGGCGAGGATCGGTTCGTAGGGACTCCGCAGGAAAGCGGTCGAGTGTTTGATCGGCCCGAGCTGCCGTTCGCGCTCGGTGCGATCATAGAGTTCCTGAGCCTCGGCTTCGTGACCCGGCTGAAGCTCGTCGAGTCGCGCGCGCCCCAGCATGGCCATATAGTGTTCCAGGGTTCCACTGGTCAGATCTTCGGCCTTTTGATAGCTTTCCATCGCGTGATCGAGCCACACGCGGTCTTCGGGCCTTTGGTTGGTCCAGAAGAACTTGTTTTCGTAGGTGTAACCCAGAGCAATATAGCCGTCGGCTTTTTCGGTGGGGCCGGTCGCGGCACCGAGGTAGGCGTTGTAGTAGCCCTCGGCCTCGTCGTATTGGTTGCGGAAGAGCGCGATATTGCCGAGCAGATAGTTGGCATAGGCGCCCAGTTTGCCGCCTCGGGGCGCGACCAGCTCGAGGTCCGATTGGGCATCGGCGAGCCGCCGGTCGCGCACCTGTTCGTTTTGCGCCACCAACGCAGACCGGAGGTACAGCTCGGCGCGCGAAATCGCCATGTTGGCTCGGGCGAGTTGATTGGCCTTGGCGCAGCTGCGCACCTGGAGGCTGAACAACGCCACCAACACGATGCCGCTCCCCAGCAGTACCTGCCGGGAATGGCGCTGGAGCCAGGCGAGGAACTCAAACCAGCCGGAACGAATTTCGTCTTCCCTGAGTGTCTTGCGTGTGATGCGAATCTTTTTACCCATCGTCTCCGCTCTTTCGCGGGGTGCATAAAGATCTTGATTAGCCGAAGAGGCGGCCCGAAATCAAGCCGATTGTTGGTTCACTCCGAGGAGGCGAGAGCATGATTTAGTTGAAAAGAGCAGCCGCTCGTGTAGCCTAATCGGCGTTCTTGTCTGACGGGCCGACTCCAAATTGCAAGGGAAATATGACGGTGCGGGAGCGGATTCTCGAACTTCTCGAGCGCCACGCGGGTCAAACACTCTCGCTGCGGGAGATCCTGACCCGCCTGGGCGTGCCGACGACGGAACGGGCCACCGCGCGGCGAGTGCTGCGGTTGCTGGTCGCCGAGGGGCGAATCCAGATCTATCGCAACCAGCACTATGGCTGCAAACTGGCGCGGGGAACGGTCGTGGGGACCCTGTCGGTCACCTTGCGGGGGATGGGGTTTGTTGCGCCCGAGGTGGTGGGCGGCGAGGCGGCCGACCCTCCCCCCTCGGACGTTGTGGTTCCGCGCGAGAACATGGGCAGCGCCATCCACGGCGACCGGGTCGAAGTGCACATCATCCGCGAGCAGGCCGGCCGGCGCGAGGGGTATGTGGTGCGGGTCCTCGAGCGGCGGACGCCCGCGCTGGTCGGTCGCTTTCTCCACCAACGCAAAGGGGGCGTGGTGCTCCCGCGCGACGCTCGGATTGATCGCAACATCGTCGTGCCCCAGAGTCTGCCGCGCCAGGTCTTGCAGGATGACCAGTGGGTGGTGGTCCGCATCACGGAATGGACGGCGTGGCCGGAGCCGCTCTACGGGCGGGTCGAAGAGGTGCTGGGGTCGGAGGGCGATCCGGGACTCGACGTGCTGCTGATCGTGCGCGATCATGGCGTGGTGCCGGAGTTTCCCCGCGAGGTCGAGCGCGAGGCGGAGGCGGTCGCGGCGCGATCGGAGTGCCGAGTCGTCGAGGGGCGGCGCGACTTGCGCCAGTGGCTTATTGTCACGATTGACCCCGAACGTGCAAAGGACTTCGACGACGCCGTGTCGCTGGAGGTTCTCGAAGGGGGGCGCCGGCGGCTGGGGGTTCACATCGCCGATGTGTCCCATTATGTGAAGGAGGGCGGGGCCATTGATCTCGAAGCGCTCGAACGGGGAACGAGCATCTATCCCGTGGATCGGGTGATCCCGATGCTTCCCGAGCGGCTGTCGAGCGATCTGTGCAGCCTGCGACCGCGCGAGGATCGGCTGACGATGTCGGTGGTCGCGATGCTGGACGGCCGCGGGCGCATCCTGGACTACGAGGTGTCTCGGTCGGTCATTCGCTCGTGCCATCGGCTGACCTATCGCCAGGTTCAGGACTTGTTCGATGGAGCGCCGGCCGAGAAGGTGTCCAGTTTTGCCGATGCCCATGCGATGCTGCTGGCGATGCGCGATCTGGCCGCGGTTCTGGCCGAGGAACGTCGAAAGGCGGGCAGTCTGGACTTTGACATCCCCGAACCCGAAGTCACCCTCGACGCGGCCAATCGGGTTCGCGACATCCGGCGGACGGAGCGCTGGGAGAGCCATCGCCTGGTCGAGCAGTTCATGATTCTGGCCAACGAGGTTGTCGCGCGCCACTTGACCCATCAGGAGTTGCCGGTTCTCTACCGTGTGCATGAGCCGCCCAATCCGGAAAAGTTGGAGCGGCTGCGTCCGTTTCTCAAGGCGGTGGGGGTGCGGCTGCCGGCGACCGATGGGACGATTTCGCAACAGGCGCTGCAACGTGTCCTGGAGAGTCTCGATCGGTTGGAGGCGGGGCCGGTTCTGCACACGCTGATTTTGCGCGCGATGATGCGGGCGGTCTATTCGCCGAAAAACGTCGGCCACTATGGGTTGGGCAGTTCGTGCTATTGTCATTTCACGTCGCCCATCCGGCGCTATCCGGACCTGGTCGTTCACCGGGTCCTGGGGACGTGGCTCGATCACGGGCGGATCGCGCCGGAAGTGCTCGCGCGGTGGGGCGAGACATTTGACGACATTGGGCGCCAGGCGTCGGCGCGCGAGGAACGTGCGGACGAGGTCGAGCGCGATGCGATCAAGGTCAAGTCGCTGGAGTTCATGAGGCGGTTTATCGGCGAAGAGTTCGAGGGACTGATTTCGGGCGTGGTCTCGTTCGGCTTTTTTGTCGAGCTGAAGACCTATCCGGTGGAAGGGCTGGTTCACGTGCGCGAGTTGCGCGATGATTACTACCGTTTCGAGGAAGAAGGGCTCGCGCTGGTCGGTGAATCCACCGGCCGGCGGTTCCGGTTTGGCGACAAAGTGACGGTGGTCATCACGAAGGTGGATTTGATTAATCTCCGGATGGATTTTTTGCCCGCAGACCTATTGGAGGAGGCACAAGCAGGACGGCCAAGGGGACGGGGACAACGCCGGGGACGCGGAATGCGACCGCGGCGCGGCCGTTGAAGGGAACGCCGGCGGCCTCGCCGGTGTTTTACAGCTTTCTGTCGGAAAGGTTCCGTGGATAATGACCAGGAGCCCGTGCGCCAAACAACGCTTGAGAGCACCGGCGGGGCCGCCGGCGTTCCCTTGATGCCGTGAGCGGTGAAGGATGACGCTGCGAGAGTTCATTCGTGACACCAACTACTCGATCAACCGCAAGCTCACGCCCGCAGTCAAGTGGGTGTTCTTTGCGAACATTCTGGTGTGGATCGTTGAGAACATCGCTTTCGCGCCATTTGGGCTCGACGATTGGTTCCTGTGGCTGTTTGCGCAGAATCCCACTGTGAGCTACCGGCTGATCACGGCGGGGCAATACGCGCTGCGCGTCAACTGGCTGTGTCCGCTGCAGTTTTTCAGCTACATGTTTGTTCAACTGAATTTCTGGCATCTGTTTTGGAATATGCTGGCACTGTGGTTCTTTGGGCCGCCCATCGAAGCGCGCCTGGGTACGCCCGCGTTTCTCAAGTTCTACTTCTTCACCGGCTTCTGCGCGGGCGCGCTTCACGGAATGCTCGCGCCGTTTTTCTACGGCGAAAACTACTTCATGATCGGAGCATCCGGAGCGATTTTCGGCGTCCTGCTGGCCTTCGCGATTTTCTATCCGCACCAACAAGTGTTCCTGTGGTTTATCCTGCCCATTCCCTCCCGCCTGTTCGTTCTGCTCATCGGCGTGTTCACATTCGCGTCATTGTTCCAGAGCGGCGGCAGTGGCATCTCCCATCTGACCCATCTCGCCGGACTGGGCTTCGGCTACCTGTGGATTTGGTTGAGGGGCATCTTCTCCGGGGCATGGCTGTTCAACAGCGATCCCCGGCCGTTTGCCCGCCGATACGGACGTCGCGGCGGCGATCGCGACCCTTTTGCATGAATCGCCCACGCGGCGCCCGGGCCGCGCGCTGTGTCATTCATAATAGGCCACGACGACCGTGGGCTTGGTCAGTCGGCCAAGTTGGACCCACTCGCTCGCGGGATCAAACTTCCGCCAGCGTTTCCCGTTCACTTCGACGCGCGTCATTTGTCGTCCCTCGGGGTGGCGGAAGCGAGCGTAGACCTCCCTGGGCGGATTGCGCTTCGGCGGATCAATTTTCATCTCGATCCGACCCTTGCCCGCCGCTGACGTCATGGTCATCGTCATGGGGCCGAAGTAAGTCGCCGCGCGCTCGATACCGATCTTCTGGCCGTCGGCGAGCCAGTAGCGCGGAACGGCCGCTCCCAGCAGAAGGTGATCGCCGCGTTCCTGGACGAACATCAGCCGCAGCCAATAAGTCGAATTGGACTCATCCGACGACTTGTAGTGGTCGCCGCGCCAATCGCCGATGTTCGGCAGTGCGTGTTCGGTCATCATCCGCGTGTCGGGAAAGAAGCTCACGACGAAGGCGTTGAAATAGGCGCGCAGGAAATGCTTCGGCTCATCGCGGAGCAGATAGGGAATCGGATTGCAGAGGAGATTGGCCTGCATCGAGATGCCGCCGCGGCTGAACCAGTAGCGCTCGAATTCCTCGCCTTTCAGATCATAGCCGTACTGCTCCGAGAGATAGAGATTGTCCTCGAAGTCTTTGATGATCCAGGTCGAGATCGGGTCGTCGGGCGCGAGCACGCCGCAGCGCACGAGATGGATCGGGCCTTCGAGCGTCTCGGTGATCCAGCCGAACGACCGGCCGCGCCGGTGAACGTCGGGCGGAATGTGGGGCATCCAGCTGCCGTCGCGCAACTTCACCACGGGCGAGCGGCGCATGGCTTCGGTATAGTCCGTCAGAATGTCTTTGCGATAGTCTTCGGCGTCGGCGAGCAGCACTTTGGCCGCGGGATGGCCGATGTCGGCTAGGGCGCGCGCCGCGTTGTCCATTCCCCACCAGGTGTAAACGTTTGTCGAAAGCCAGCAGCGCCAGTCGCCGATGTCTTCGAGCCGGCCGGGCGGGAGCAGCCCCCACTCGATTCCGCGGATGGGGCTCTTGCGGATATTCTCCAGGTTGTGGTGGCACTGATCGTTGATCCAGTTACAGGCTTGGATGATCTTGGGCGCGGCCTGTTCGAGCCAGGCGCGGTCGCGCGTGTACCAATAGTGCTCGCCCAACCCCCAGAGCACCCAGCCATGATGTTGATTGTAGCCGCCGGACTCGTAGCCGCCGACGCCGTAGAGCTCGCCTTCCCTGGTCGAAAAATCGCCGGGCAGGCCGACCGTGCCCTGGTAGTGGAGCCAACTCTCGTAAGCGCGGCGGGCCACGTCGTGATAGCCGCGCCGGTCGAGGTCGCTGGTCATCATCACCGACTCGTTACTGTAAACGCCGTAATGGAACGTGCCGACCTTGGGCATCGCGCGATCGCTCCCGACCTCGCGCTCGGTGTTGATCAGCAGATGGCCGGCGTGGGCGCGATAGAACTCGTTGATCATCGGTTCGGGGGTGTGAATCTGCGCACTGGCGGCGATCCGCCCGCGCCAATAGCGACTGACGGCCCGGTGCGCCGCGTCGTAGTTGATCGCGCGCAACTTGGCCCACTCGGCCGGGTTGGTCAGCGTGATGTAGGGAATGGCAATCGTGACGATTTGTGACTTCCCTTTTGCCAGGTCAATTCGATAAGTGGTCTTGCCGTCCTTGGCGGTCAGCGTGCCGTTGCCTCCGGCGTCAAACAACATTCGCAGACGTCGCGGTTTGTCGCCGGGCGCGAAGAGAAGACCGCGCTCTTCGGTCAGGGGCTCGGCCTTGCCCGCATTGACCACCGAAAGGTCGAGCCGCCCTTCCGCGGGTTGCCAGCCGGCGTTGGTGAGCTTGAGCTGCATCATCAGGACCAGCGTGTCGTCGGCCCAGATGCGACCGCCCGCATTCGGCACGCCGTCGAACGGAACGACAAACGCCGTTTGCTCATAGCGAATGCCGTCGCGCTCCCATTGAGCGGTGATGATCGGCAGATCGCCGTCCTCGATCGTGCGTGCGACGGGAGCGGAGTCCGGCAGCCCAAAGCGATAACGAATCTCGCCTTCCCACAGACAACGGTCCGTATCTTTGCCGTGGATACGCGCGATCCAGTTCTTGTCGCACCAGGTCTCGCCGCGCTCATCTACGCCGAAGTGTTGGCGCCCGCCCTCGAAGCTGAGCGGGATATAGTGAGCCGCCTTGATCGGTGTGTCGTTCCAGGCCTGGGTGAACGTTTGCTCGGACGTTTCGCCGACGCGGCGATAGATGTTCTTGCTTTGGTTCGCACGCCAGGATTTTTCGGCCGCGGCGTACGTGGCGTCGGAATCGGCTTTGCGGACCAGAACGCCAAAGTCGGGGATGAAAATCGGCTCGCGCAACACGTCGGCCATCGCGAACGAAAACGTCGCGTGTTTCGTGCGAAGGGTCACCACGGTTTCGTCAAACGAGTTGAAGCCTTTCGCTTCCGCATACTTGATGCGGGCGCGAATGCCGTCCATTTGGCCCGCCGCCTTGGATTGCCACATCAGGTCTTTGCCGCCGATCTTGACCGCGCCGGCCGAACTCAGCGGCGCGAGTTCCGCCAGATCGCCGTTGAACACCTCCAGGGAGCCGTCCCACACCTGCGGCTTGACGGCCGTGCCGCCCCACTCGATCGCCACGTCGGCGCTGCGCACAACCGAGTCGGTGTAGGTTTCGAAGGAAGCGATCTTCGGCAGCGGCGAGTCGCCGATGAGGCGCAGCTTGAGAGTCGAGCGCCAGGTAGCGGCGAACTGGCCGACCTGGGGAAACTCCTTGGCGTTAACGGGATTGAACGTGTAAGTCCACACTGCGCCGTCCTGGCTGAGTTTGAAATCGGGAACGCGCCATTTGCCGTTGTACCAGTCGCCGATGTCCAGCCAGCCGGAGCTGCCGGCGCCCGAAGGCCGCGTGCGCGGGATCATCCTGAGGGGCCACGAGGATTGCCAGTACTGCAGTTTGACCGCGTCGGGTTTGGGAGCCGAGGCCGCGTCGGCCCAGCGAACCACGACGCGGCAGATGTCGCGGGCGTCTTCCCAGACAATGGAGCATTCCTTGCCGTCGGCGCTCAAACGGTTTTCGCCGAACCAGGCAACGTTCAACGGTTCACCATCCGTAAGAAGTGAAGGCCTCTGAGCGATTTGTTCGCCGGTCTCGCCTGCCGAAAAGCCGGTCCGGCTTGCGACCGGAAACCACACGAGGAGCAATGCAAGAATGACCATCATCCGGAAGCGATTGATCCCAAAGCCTGTCATGGTTCGTGCCTCCTTCTGGCGATTGTGGAATGCGTGACAGCGCAATGAGTTGACGCCCGTCCCGCCTCGCGGTAGTTCGAGAACGGATGCTCGGCGTTGTCGCAGTCCTGTAACGTGGCGACGCGGCGCTGTCAATGAAAGACAAGAGCCGAGGAAGGGAGCGCGTTGATGAAAGGAGGGCGATGTTTTGCCGTATGCGTGAGTGTCGCGATGGGTATGGTCTGACCGCAAAGTCGGTGTGTGGCCATGGAGCTCGTCAAGGATGGCAAACCGGTGGCGACGATTGTTGTGAAGGGCGAGAGTGCTGCGCCGGTGGCTGAAGGCAAGCGTCGAGGCCGCGCAAGAACGGGGCTTCGGAGCGACGCACAAGCAACAGCCGTACTCAATGATTGGATCAAGAAGATCACCGATGCCGAATACCAAGTCATATCTGGAACGATTCGTCGGCGGGGCGGTGAATGAAGGATATACCATCGCGCGCGCCCCAAACAAGGTGGTGGCGCAGCTGCTCGACGAATGGCGGTTCAGCTACGACGCGGCGGATGAAGGAACACGCAATGGGTCTCAGCGCACCGACTGCCACGACGCATCGTGGAAGAAAGTCAGAACCTATAGCGCGACGTTGCTTCAACAGGGCGTGCCCGAACAGCAGACCATTATGTGGTACCGGGCGCATTTTACCATTCCAAAGAGGGCGGAGCATCTTGCACTCTGGTTTGGCGAGGTGGATGGGGATTCGACGGTTTATGTGAACGGCGAGGAAGTCTGCACGTCGGCCAAACGCCGCAGGCCGTTTGCGGTGGACGTCACGCGCGCGATTCGGGTCGGCGACAACGTGGTGGCGGTTCGGGTGGATCACCACGAGACGACGGAGTTGTATTTGGGCGGGATCATCCGGCCGGTGTTTCTCGTGGAGACGGCGGCTGCCGTAAAGCCGATAGAGACCAAACCGGAGAGTACGCCCGCCTCAACCAAAGCGACGAATCGGCGTAGTGGGCGGCGATAGAGAAGCGCTCAGCGGTGCTTGCGCAGAAGACCGATGACGCGGCCGTGGATGGCGACGCGTTCGGCGGGCAGGATGAGAGGCTCAACAGAGAGACTGACCGATTCGAAGCGGACCGTTCCGTCGTCCTGACCGAACCACTTCTTGATCGTCACCTTGGCCCCGTCAATCACCGCGACGGCCGTGTCGCCGTTTTCGAGCGCCGAGGTCCGCTCGACGAGAAGGACGTCGCCCTCGCGAATCTGTTCCTCGGCCATCGAGTCGCCCCGGACACGCAACGCAAACGTTTCGTCGCCGCGCAAGATTGGAACGGCAAGACCGACGTTGTCGTTTTTCTCGATGACTTCCAAAACGCTATCGAGCGCTCCGTCTTGACGTTTTGATGGAACCATTCGCGCACCCCCGATCAGCGCTTGGAAAATAGGGCGAACAAGAAGGATCCGCAAGAGCGATCGCGCGAACGCGGGGATCAAAACAGGAACTCCTGAAAGTCGCACCGCAAGTCAAAGCAGACGCCTGATTCAGAGCAGCCCCGATTCTCGTTTGTCGGGAGAATATGACATTGCACCCCTCGGGCGCGACTTTCGGGAGTTCCTGGGATCGAAAGAGCCGCCTCCGGCATGGTGCGAGTTGTAACTTGACCGTTCCTTCCTTCGCTGGTAGCAAGTTCGGTTGTGTCGTCTTGAATAGACAGAAATGCATGAGGATCGAATCACCGTGAGGATATGGCGTGTCGGCGTGGTGGGAATTGCCCTGGCGGAGGCTGCCTGTTTTTCCGCGTGTCGCCTGAAGCGCGAGTTTCCACCCCAACCGGTCAAGGTCATTGGCGTCAGCTACGGTCCTGAAGGGGCGACCAAGGTCTCTCCCCCAATGCCGGAAAACCGCTCGATTTCGGCGGCGGGCGATGCGGCCGTGCCGACCTTGGCGCTCGATCCGCTTCAGGGGCGGCTGGTGGCCATCCAGATGGCCAAGCAGGCGGCGCGTCGCGAGCTGGCGCGCCAGATCGAGGCGGTCAGGGTCGCGCCGGGCCAGACGGTTGCCGACGTGATCCGCAACGATCCCGAGAAGCGCCAGAAGGTCGAGAATCTGATCCGTGAGGCGCGCCAAAAGGGATTGATCAAGACCGGCGGAGGGAAGTGCTCCGTGTTCTTGTCCGTAGAACTCCGCCGCCTCAACAACGCCCTGGGCCTCGGCACCCTGGTCGGAACGGCGGACAGCTCCGCGACCCAGGCGCGCGAGGAATTTCGTGAGCGCATCCAGAAAGAAGCGCTCGACAACGCCAGGCTCCGCGCGTTGCAGTTTATTCAGACGGTTCGCGTGCGGGGCGACGAGACGGTGGGCGATCGCATGTCGCGCGATCAGGCCCTCGACCGCGCCATCCGCCAGAAGATCGAGTTCCTTCCTCAATCGGGGGCGACTTTCCACGAAAATGGTACGTGCGAGGTGACGGTCATCCTCGACCTTGCCGATATCCAGGCCCTGGTGACCCCGCGCTTTTTCCGCTTCGATCTGCCCAGGTTTTTGTCGTCGAAGAAGAATAGACAAGGCTGACAGATCGTCCACTGCGTCAAGTGAGCGACGCTCGAATGCTCGCGCAACCCACCGACAGGGATGGTTCGAAGTGGGCTCGCTGGCGCTGTACGTCAATCGAGGGGTTGGGTCCTACGCGCCCGAGCTCCGGGTGGCCTGTCGGCCGGAAGTGGCGCGGCTTGTTCTGCGATCGAAAGAAGAGAGAGGCGGGGCAAGGAAACCAGAACCTAAAGGAAAAAAACCCCGGTCCCTCTCGCTCCACGCTCCACTTTTCCTTCTTCGCCGGTTATTGTGTTGGGCCGCACTAGGCGGACTGGGTGGGCTGGGTGCCTTGCGTACCCTGGACTTCCTCGAGGACCACTTCCAACTCGGGTGGGAGGATGCCGACAAACTTGATCCCAACACGATACATTCCGATTTCTTCCAGCGAGGTACAATAGACCGTCTTGCCCAGAACAAACAGGCCATAGGGACGGGTCGGAATGCGCAGCTGCAACTGGAGGAGGACGGGTACGGGGATCGGTTCGTCCATCAAGAGGGAAAGCCCGGAGCGGCTGATGTCGAGGGTCAGGGAGTCGCCGAACTCAAAGGGAGTGCTATCCACTTTGGATAGAACGGTATAGGAAATCTTGACCTCTTTGACGAACCGTTGATAGCGACGTTTTTCCACAGCCCGATCCCCCTGCTTGTTGAAAAACGCCAGCGGGCGCTAGACACAAAACTGATTCGGTTTTCATCTATATCGGATTGGGTCAGAATGGCAAGCGAATTCTGAACCTCGATAGTCAAAGATATTTGCCCCCGGAAAGTCGTTCTTTTTGATAGGACTCCAGCCCCGGCATCACCGGGCCGCGGTTGGAGCGCCAAGGCTCGCCGAAACTTTGTCGGGCCGCAGCAGCCACACGCGAAACGGCGTGCCCGACTGGCTCGCGTCGGCAAAGGGGACCAGACGGATTGCACGCGGTTCGCTTTTCTGCCCGCCGACCAGACCTTGGGTTTCGAACAACTCGTTGGCCGATCCATTTGCGGGCAGATCGGACGACGAGAGCGACTTCAAGGAGAGCGCTTGCGGATCGGTTGAGGCCAGGGCCGTCAGCTCGAGGTTCTGGCCGGTGGGATTGACCGCCGCGTCAAGGGCGAGCACCTGGGGACCGCGCTGGACGGCAACGCAATCGGGATAGCTCGGTCCGCCGGGAAGGATTTGAACGGTCATGTCCATGTCGAGGACGATGCTTTCGCCGCCTTTCCAGGTTTGGCGAAGTTCGATCAGACCGCCGCGATCGGCGATGACGTTCGCGCCTTCGACGTTGAAACGGCGGCACCAAGAGGGTTTGCGCAGGTAGATCGGGAACTCGGCGGGTCGTTGCGGGCGAACGGTAAGCGTGACGCGACCCGATTGCGGAAAGTCGGTGTCGGATTTGAGCTGGACGCGGTTGCCGTTGGCGAGTTCGATGGTCGCCTCGCCGGGCGTGTAGAACCAGACAACGAGGCCACCGCGGAGCCGGCCCCAGACCATTTGCGGGATGAGCGAGATGCCGCGCGGGCCGGACGACTGGCAGCAGTTGATGTCACGCTTGTAGTCTTTGCGGCCAAGCAGCGGGGTAAAGTAACAAAAGTTGCCTTCGGTGGGATTTTGCGCGCCGAGAAGGTGGTTGTAAACGGTTCGCTCGAGTTCGTCGGCAAAACGCGGTTCGCCGGTGAGGCGCAGCAGCTGGAGGTTGAGCTGAAGCCAGGTGACGGTGGCGCAGGTTTCGCCGACGTTATCGCGCTCGTCGGCGGGGAGGGTTTGATTGTCTTTGAAGTGCTCGCCGGAGCTGGTCGTGCCGGTGATGTAAAGGCGATTCTTGGCGATGTCTTCCCAGGCAATCCGCGCGGCGTCGAGGAACTTCTGTTCGCCGGTCAGGCGATAGAGGTCGCAGAGGCCAACGAGGTTAGACATCATCTCATAGGCTTTGCCGTTGGCGGTTTTGAAAACGCTTTTTTGGTCGAGAAGCGTGGTGATGATCTTCGGGCCTTTCGGCCCGTCATAGGCGCGCGTGATATAGAGGCAGAAGTCGAGATAGCGCTTCTCGCCGGTCAGGCGATAGAGCAGGTCCATGGGTTCGAGGACGCTGGTGGCGGCCATGCCGACGTGGGTGCCGGCGCTGAGGATGCTCTTCTGGCCGGGCCCGTCGCCGAAGGTTTTGCAGAGCAGGTCGCCGGCCTTGCGAGCGGCCTCAAGGGCGGGCTGATCGCCGGTCATCTGGTAGTAGGCCAGCAGGCCGATCAGACAATACTTGTGACACCACACGTCCCAGTCGGCGCCGGGAAAGAGGCCGAAGCGCTTGTCGGGCGCATAGGTGCCCAGGTAGCCGTCGGGTTCCTGGGTGGCGATGAGGTCGCGGACCATCCGATCCATCTTGGCCTTGAGCTTTTCGTCTCCGGAGTAAGCCCACATGTTGCCGGCGGCGTGGAGGAACTTGCCGACGTGCTCGCCGATCCAGGGATGACTGCCCGGTCGCTTCTGAAAACCGGCGAGAAAAGGCACGGGGTCCACGTCGCGCAGCAGGCGCTTCTCGTCATTGGTTCTGAGCCGCGCACCGAGCAGACCGCTGAGGCTGGTTTCGTCGTAGCGGACGGGGATGTATTGGTCGGTGACCTTGTCGGTGACGGCGGGCTTGGGGGAGTTGTCGAGGCGGGCGGCAGAGGACGAGAAAGCGAGGGGAAGAAGAACGCTTACGGAAACTGTGATGGCGCGAAGAGAGGGCATCAGTTCACTCCTTGGAGCCGGGCCAAAGGGTTCTGCCCGACTCGTCTTATGAGGTATCCGTCAAACGGCGGATCCGCGCTAACGATGGACCGGTTGTCGGCCGCGCATTGGGCAACAAGCGGGTTCATTTCATGTACTCTTTGAAGTCTTCCAGCGGGCCATCGAAGTCGTCGGCCATTTTGATCAAGCCTTTCGCGCTGCCGAAGACTGGCTTGGGTTCGGGAGTGCTTACGGGAACCGGCTCGGCCACGGGTTCCTCGTCCTTGGTGATGACGATGTGGGCACCCGACTTCACCTCTTCGAACAGCCCCGGCAAGGTCTTCCGGGCTATCTCCAACGGAACGTAGGTTATTGCCGCCCCTCCGTGTGGTACGCTATCAAAGATAGGCTAATCGGCAGTATCGCGCGCACGCAACCGGAAAAATGACAATCCGAATCGAAATCCGAGGGGACATGGTGCGTGCGTATGGGTGAAGAAATGCGGAACACGCCTTTTTCGACGACTCAACGGCGGCGAGAGGCGGCCTTGGCGGTGCTTGAGGATTTCACGGGGCTGCGATCAACAAGCGGATATTCCGCAGGCGATTCGATGGATCGAAGTTCGAGGTCCACGTCGAGTTTGGGCCAATGCAGGTGGCCGGGATGGGGCAGCCGCACATCGAGGATGGCGCCAATGTTGGCGTCGCGAAACCACGGAAAGTCGTCGAAGGAGAGGAAATACTCGCGGTCGGAAACCAGAAGCCAAAACCCGTGTTTCGAGATATTGAGAACTTCAACGGCCAAAGTGTCTTTGCCGGCTGTCTTTGATCTCATCGCTTCGTTCCCATCCCGTGACGGGGTGCCAACCTGTCCTACTCTCGGGATTCAGGGTGTCCTGTCAGCGTGAGGTCCTCCAAAACCACCTGCCGGAAGACCTCCGGGTCCCCAAAGCGCTGGCGAGCATCCAGGATTTCGATTCCCGCAATGCGGCCGTCTTCCGAGTAATCCACGGCGATCCCTTCGGCGACGTGTTCGGTGGTCACCGTCGTTTCGAGGAAACGGATGTATAGTGCATCCACCTGGCGGTCGTAAGTAATTCTCATGGCTTTGTACCTCCCGAGGGGAAGTAGTACGCATAAGCAGTTACTACTTAATGATCTGGTTGGCCGTTTCCACAAAAAATAGGGCGCACTCGCTTCATTTCATAGAACCTGCCGTTCCACACGGTGCGGTAGACAAAGTCCTTATGGCACTCCAATCGTCGGAGGTCCACCGGTTCCCATGGGGCAGACCGAATGGTTTCGATCACCTCGTCCTCGGTCGCTCCGCGATACCGGAGGTTGTCACGGGCGTGTCCGGAAAAGAGGATCGGCTTCATAGTCCTCACGGCATCCAGAGATAATGAGACCGGTTGCCGACCTGTCCTACTTCTTCTTGAGCGTTTCGGCGGTGATCAGGTCGGTGGGGACGGGGATTTCGGGCGGGATGGTTTCGCCGCGAATCACTTTGAGGGCGTTCTCCACGCCCATCGCGCCCATCAGGTCGGGGTGCTGCTCAATGGTGGCGTCCATTTTTCCGGCAAGGATGTCTTCCTGGGCAGACTGCAGGTTGTCATAAGCGGCGACGTGGATTTTGCCGATCTTGCCGGCCGAGGCGATGGCGGCGATGGCGCCTTCGGCCATTTTGTCGTTGGCGCAGAAAACGCCCGCCAGATCGGGATAGCGCGTGAGAATGCCGGCCATCTTCTTTTCGCCCAGATCGCTGGCCCACTCGGCGGTTTCCATGGCCACGACCTTGACCGCGCCGTTGGTCTTCTCGACCGCGCGCAGAAAACCTTTCTTGCGTTGCTCGGCGTTGTCCACGCCCCGGAGGCCTTCGAGCATGGCGATGTTGCCCTTGCCGCCGATGGCCTGGATCAGGTAGTCGGTGGATTTTTCGGCGCCGGCCGCGTTGTCGGGTCCGATGAAGGTCAGCACCTTGAGGCCCGCCGACTTGGCGGTGTTGGCGTCAATGCGATTGTCTATGTTGATGATGGGAATCCCCTTCTTCTGGGCTTCGAGCAGCGGTGAGACGATGGCCGCCGAGTCGGCGGGGGCGATCACGATGGCGCTGACGTTCTGGGCGACCATCTGCTCGACCGAGCTGGCCTGCTGCTCGAAATCGGTTTCCCTGGGGACTGAGAGACAAGTCAGTTTGACGCCCAGTTCTTCGGCCTTGCGCGTGGCCCCCTCGGCCATTTTCGCAAAGAACGGATTGCTGATGGCCTTCATGATGAGGGCAATGTGGGGCTTGCCGGCGCGCGGGGTCTTTTTGGCTCCAGTTTCAGACTTGGCTGGTTGCTCTTGTCTGCCGCCGCAGGCAACGGCGGCAAAGAGTGCGATTGCACACAATGCACAGGAGAAATGGTGACCTCTCATCTGACTGCCCCCTGGGCCATAGCCTCGGGTATTGCCGCCTGAGCATTTCCTGGTTTTCGCAAAGAAGTTCCGACCCCCGACGCTTCTGATCTTCACATAGTCAATGATCTCGGAAGCCTCATACTCTCAATCGAGCCTCTTTCCGTTGTCGGTTGTCGGTTTTTCATTGTCCGTTGTCAGTTGGCCCCTCCTCCCTCTTTGCCTTCCTCTTCTTGAGCGGCGGCGGTCTCTTCGGGCTCAGCGAGGTCGGCCAGCTTGATCGGCATGATCACATAAAGCGTGTCCGTGATGTCCTTGCCGCAAAAAACCGCCGGCGAAGTGGGCTTGTTGACCTTCAGCAGCACTTCTTCCGTCTGGATGGCATCGAGAATCTGGCTCAGGAACACATGATTGAAGATGATGTCGAACGGCTCGCGGTCATAGCCGATCGGCAGGCTGCCCGCATAGGAGCCCATGTCATAGGTCATGGCGCTCAGGCGCAGTTCGTCGTTCTCGAACCGCAGCACGATCGAATTGCTTCTTTCGTCGGACATGATGGCCGCCTGGCGAATGAGCGACCGGAGCGGTACCTTGGGCAAGGCGATCGCTCGCTCGAACGTTTTGGGAATCACCAGGTCGTAGTTGGGATAGGCGCCGTCTATCATGTTGCTCACGTATTTGATCTGTTTGAGATCGAAGGCCACCTGGCGCTCGCCGAAGAGGATGGAGACGGTTCCTTCGTCGCCGAGCGTTTTGCTGACTTCGAGGAGAACCTTGTGGGGGACGATGGCCGAGACCTTTTCGTGGCCGGTGCGCGAATCGGCCTCACACTGAACGAAGGCGAGTTTCTTGCCATCGGTCGCCACGCACCGGAGAACGCGGTCATGAACGTCGAAAAAACCGCCCAGCAGAACACGGCGAGGGTCTTTTTGCGGGATGGCAAAGATCATCTGCTCGATGACCTGGCGCAGCGTTTTCTGCGGAAGCTCCAGCGCGGCCTTAGGCTTGACCTCGGGCCAGGCGGGGAAATCCTCGGGGTCCATGGTCACCAGGTCGTAGCTGAGTTTCTCGCACCGAACGCGGACGCGGCCGCCCTCGAGTTCGAGCGTGATGTCGGCGTCGGGCAGAACGCGCACCATTTCGGCGAACGTTCGCGACGGGACGGTGACGGTGCCTTTCTTCTCGATCTCGGCCGGGATTTCGCACCGCACGCTGGATTCGAGGTCGCTGGCCATAAACAGCGCCTTGCTGTCCTCGGTGCGAATCAGAATGTTACCGAGAATGGGCAGACTGCTTTGAAGGTTGACGACGTTGTGAACGACCGTGGTGGCGAGTGCGAGATCGGCGCGTTTGAAAACAGCTTTCATGGCTTGAGGTTCTCCCTTCAGGTGACCGATTGTCAATCTGGCCGACTACGACTTTGCAGGGTCTATGACGGGCGAATACTGATCGTCCGACCGGGCGAGTTCAAGAGTTTTTTCGCGCCCAAAATCGGCCAGGAACCGCTGGAGGTCGGCGGCCAGTGCGGCGTTCATGCCGGGGACGCGGGCGAGATCCTCGACGGAGGCTTCGCGGATGCGCTCCAGGCTGCCAAAAGCGCGCAAAAGGGCGCGTTTGCGGGCCTCGCCGATGCCGGGCAGTTCTTCGAGCAGTGAGCGCAGGCTTCGCTGGCGGCGCAGCTTCTTGTGATAGGTGATCGCGAAGCGGTGGGCTTCGTCGCGAACGTGCTGGAGCAGCAAAAGCGCGGGCGAGCCGGGCGGGAAGCTGACCGGATTCTTCTGGCCCGGGATGAAAACCCGCTCGTCGCTTCGGCGGCGGCTTTGCTTTTCGCCCACGAGACGGCTCTTGGCGATGGCGCGAAGCGATACGTCAGGTGAACCGATTTCCTTCATCACTTGGACCGCGACGTTGAGCTGGCCCTTGCCGCCGTCCACGAGAATCAGGTCGGGCAACGGCTGGCCCGACTCGATCAGGCGGCGGTAGCGGCGCGAAAGGACTTCGTGCATCATGGCGAAATCGTTGGCCCCCTCGACCGTGCGAATCTTGAAGTGGCGATAGGCGCTGCGGTTGGGCGCGCCGGCGACGAACTGGACCATCGAGCCGACGGCGAGGCTTCCCTGGATGTTCGAGATGTCGAAGCACTCGATCCGCTCGGGCGCGGCGGGCAGGCGAAGTTTCGTGCGGAGCTCGGCGAGGATGGCTTCGATGTTGCGGCCCGATTCGAGACGGTCGTGGAGGCGCTGGCGGGCGTTCTGGAGCGCAAGGTCAACGAGCGCGCGCCCCTCGCCGCGCTGGGGCACGTGGAGCCGGACCGACCGGCCGCGTGTTTCCGCGAGCCATTGCTTGAGCAACTCCCGGTCGTCGGGTTGGGCCGAAAGGAAAATCTCCTCGGGGATTGCTTCGGGCAGACGGTAGAGCTGGCTGATCACGCCGCGGAGAATCTCGCCTTCGCCCTGGCCGAAATCGGGCAGTTCGAACTCGCGCCGGTCGGCCACCACACCGCCCCGATACGGAAACACGAGCGCGAAATGGCGGCCGCCTTCGGCAACTGTGGCGATGACGTCGCGGTTCACGCCGGGACCGACGGCGATCCGCTGGCGCTCGATCGTCAGGTTGACCGAGGCGATCTGGTTGCGAATCCGCGCCGCCTCCTCATATTCCATCCGTCCGGCCTTCTCTTTCATCTCGCGCTTGAGGCGCTCGACCACTTCGGTCTTGCTGCCGCGCAGGAACAGGATGACGTCCTGGACGAGGCGGTGATAATACGCCGGGTCCACGGGCTTGACGAATGGACAGCAACAGGTGCCCATCTCGTAGTTCAGGCAGGGACGGGTTCGGCTGGGAGGGAACCGCTCGTGGCAGCTGCAAATCGGAAAGATGTTGATGATCGTTCGCACGGTCTCGCGCATGGCTTGCGACGAGGTGTAGGGGCCAAAGTAGAGCGCGCCGTCGTTGGCGCGTCTGCGGACCATCCAGAGGCGCGGCCATTGGTCGCGCGGATCGAGCCGCAGACTCAGGTAGGTTTTGTCGTCGCGCAGCCGGATGTTGTAGCGCGGGCGGTGCTTCTTGATGAGCGCGTTTTCGAGAAGGAAGGCCTCTTTCTCGGTCTCCGTGACCATGTAGTCGAGGCTGGCCACGCGCCGCACGAGAAACTCGGTCTGGACTCGTTCGTCGGGCGCGGCACGAAAATAGCTGCTGACCCGCGCACGGAGGTTCGAAGCCTTGCCGACGTACAGCACCTCCCCCGCCACGTCTTTCATCAGGTAAACGCCGGGCGAAGTGGGAAACTCATGGGCACGGGCGAGAAGGTTCCCGCAATGGGTTTGAGTCTGGCTCATCGCCGGATTCCCCTACTGACTTTGATTATCCGTCAAAGGAGAGAGGCAAGGCAAGCGCCTTGATGGCCGGCGGATCCAAAACCAGTAGACTCCACGCGACGACAAAACGTTGACACGAGGGCTTGGCCGCGGCATCGCAAGTGCAAAAGGCAAGGTGATGGGCATGAACCGGCTTTACCACGGCGATAATCTCGAGGTCCTGCGGAAACATGTTGGCGACGGGGCGGTGGCGCTCGCCTATCTCGATCCGCCGTTCGGCACCGATCAGGACTACCACGCATCGTCGGGCGAACGGCGGGGATCGAAACCGGTCGCGCCGATCAAGGCATTCAAAGACACGTGGCGATGGGATGGCGCGGCCGCCGAGTCTTTCCGGCAAATGGCCGAACGCGGCCCCGAGAAGGTCGCAACGGCGATGCAGGGGTTTCGGATGTTTCTCGGCGAAAGCGGCCTGTTTGCCTACCTCGTGATGATGGCGCCGCGACTGGTCGAAGTCCATCGCCTGTTGCGGCCGGGTGGGGCGCTCTATCTGCATTGCGACGGTGCGGCGAGCCACTATCTGAAATTATTGCTGGACGCGGTGTTCTCGCTCGAGGATTTCCGAAACGAGATCACGTGGACCATGCACGGGATCGGTCGCCGGCGACGGATCAAGAAATTCCCCGTAGATACGCAAGTCCTGCTCTATTACACCAAGGCCGGCGACAGCCCGGTCTTCAACGAGCAGACCTGGACCGAGAAGATTCCCAAGGTTTTCAAAGACGGCTGCTTCGTCTTGCCGCGAGACTACCGGCGGGATGAGTCGGGAAGGATTTTTTGGACCTCGCCGCGCGGCGATTACACGAACGCGAGCGTCGCGCGTCTCCAGGCCCAGGGGCGCATTCTCGTCACGGGCAACGGCAAGGTCCGGGTGAAGTATTTTGCGGACGAAGACGAGACGACCGTCCATATCCCACGGCCGGTCACCAATTCGTGGGACGACATTGCCGATACGTTGCGAACGGGGGCCGAGCGGCTCGGCTTTCCGACGCAAAAGCCCGAGGCGCTTCTGGAGCGGATCATCCGCACGAGCAGCAACGAGGGCGACCTGGTGCTCGATCCCTGCTGCGGCAGTGGAACGACGCTCGTCGTCGCGGAACGGCTCGGCCGTTGCTGGATCGGGATTGACGTTTCGCCGCTGGCCGTGGAGCTCACGCAGCAGCGATTGGAAAACGCGTCTGGTCTGCCGGCTTCCTATGAAACAATCCGTGTGGCGCCGTAAGCCGATCGCAGGCCTTGATCCTTCAAGAGCCGGCCTCACGCAAAGGCGCCAAGACGCGAAGACTTGAATCTGCAGGCAATGAGACAGAGTGCGGGCTGAGAGCAAGTCACCAAATGGGTGACCCAGAACAGAGGGCTGAAAAGCTTATGCGTTGCGGCTTTGCGCCTTGGCGTGAGGAATGAATTGGAGGATTAGCCCGGATTTCTCCGTGCGCCGTGGAAAGGCACGGACTTTCAGTGGGTTCAAATCCCACCCGGCGGCTATCGCTCCAGCCGGAAGCAATCAGAGTGGACGCGGAGGTAACGAAGCGGACAAAGCCTCTGGTGT
>Ga0315282_10005475_pt1 | contig 21608 bp, 23 predicted proteins | sample YL17G07_20_MG_FD_203693 | JGI IMG/M metagenome (GOLD analysis project Ga0315282, IMG submission 203693) | Sediment microbial communities from Yellowstone Lake, YNP, Wyoming, USA - YL17G07_20 | ecosystem: Environmental > Aquatic > Freshwater > Lake > Sediment | place: USA: Wyoming | collected... | reverse complement strand
GATTTTAAAGGAAAAACCATTATGGTTTTACCATCTGAAGATTTTAAAGGAAAAACCATTATGGTTTTACCATCTGAAGATTTTAAAGGAAAAACCATTGCCTCCCACTTTCCTTTCAGACCGGCCGCGACGGCTGACAGTTCGAAGTGACACATGGCGATCCCCAGGTCGACATGCTGCAGGTCAGCCACGCCCAACATCTTTCTTATCACCCCAGTAACATATGGGGTCACCCAGCTTTCCAGGTAACCCTTGGTGCGCTGGACGTAAAAATGCCAGCGGCTGCCGGTTTTGATTACCCGCCAGGGCTGCTTGTTGGAAGCCGACGGCGCCAGGCGCACCATTTCCAATGGTGTGGCATACTCCCCGGCATTTTCCCGGTTGAGCGCAGCGCCAAATTTTTTCTCGAAGAACAGCTCCTCCCAGGGCAGCCGGTCCTTTGCGCCGATCTGCTGGCGCAGGGCGCGGTCGAAGCCCCGCGGGTTGCTGGCAATCCCTCCCACCGAGGTCACGGCCGGGATGATTTCGTCACTTCGCGCCGCTATCTTGTGGGCAAAGCTGCCGCGGGTGAAGGTGCCGCCCAGCCAGCAGGTACCCAGGCCCAGCTCGGTGGCGCGCAGGATGATGGTTTCCATGCGGTAGCCGAAATCTTCCAGGCTTAAGGGTGTTTCAACGGTTGCGCCGATGATGAACGCCGGCGCGCCCCGGATAAAGCCGTAGGTTCCCAGGCCGTGCAGTTCACTGCGGTCTTGCAGTGTGGCAGCCGCCAGCGCGAAACGGCTGGGCGTGCTAAAAGGACCGGGCGGAAGGTTGCTGATAAATTCCATCAGGGCGCCGCGCCTGTCTTCTTCGATGGGAGCTTTCAGGTAGGTCCGGCACGAATAACGCTGCTGGATGATCTCCGTCACCGGTTTAGAAAATTGCATTTTCATGGTATCTATTCAGGCAATAAGGGCAAAGACCCGAATTTGAGGTGTTTGCGGGTGCGAAGCACCCGCAAACACCTCAAATTCGGGAACTTACCCATGACCCCCGAAATGTGGGGGTGATGGCTGAGCAGTCACTTTTTATGAATGATGCTCGGCGTGGTCGGTGGCGGGGGTATGTTCGTGGTAGGCGCCCTGTTGGTGCATGCGGTTGTGCAGTGTGCGCTGCGCCGACGCCAATACCAGGCGCATGCGCTTGTACACCCGGTCCTCGGCGCGTGTGCCGACCGTGTCCAGGTAGGCCAGCGCACCCTCGATCTGTTCCAGGATGGTGACCGCATCCGCCGCGGCCAGCAGCGGGGATCCTTCTACCTGTACCATCACCGGCGAAGAGTGGGCGGCGATGATCTCGGGCTTATCAATATAATGCCCGCGCACCAGCAGCGCCAGCCAGGAGCTCTGATCGACTTTGATCGACCAGCTCCCGCTGGCAGCGCCGGCGGAGACCAGCGCGCTGGCCCGGATTTCACCGTTCACGACCAGCTCTACCCGCGAGACCGGCACCGTCACGCTGGCGACCTGCCAGGTAACATCCAGCGTGCCGCCGCCGGCCGGCAGCATGATGCGGCTGCCCATCGTCTGCCCGTTCACCGTGAACTCCAGCAGAGGACCATAGCTCACAAAGGTCTCCGCCCGGCGGATGGCTTTTTTCCAGGCCTCGTAGTCAAATTCTGCGCCCGGGTCCAGGCGCGCATAGGTGCGCACCGTCCCGACGGCGGTGTTGGCGGTCATTTTATCCGTCCCGCCCACCACCGGCACCAGGTAGCCGCAGTTCAAGTAGCGGTACCAGTCCGACAGCGAATAGGGATCGATGCCGCTGTACAGGTTTTCCCAGGAGGTCATTTCAACCGCGTCGATCGCGCCGCTGACGATGCTGGCAGCATGCTCGGCCCGCGGGTGGGGGAAGTGCGGTAGAACGACCACACCGCCCTGCTGGTGGCACTGCTTGGCCCATTCGGTCAGCAACACCTCGATTGGGTCGCCCAACGCTGATTCGTTCGGCCCGCCGGTGGTCATGGGGACAATGATGGGTGCATGGTAGCCCAACAGCGAGATGTGCCCCAGCACGTGCTGCCGGTTTTCCGTACCCACCCGCACCAGGTATTCGCCATCCCCGCCGGCTTCTTTCGAGCCCCAGGTGGTGCGCCCGTCGAAGTCGCCCACGTTGGTCATCAGCTCACCCCACTGGCTGGCTAACAGGTTGATCACATTAACGCCTTCGGCGGAGCCTTCCAACAAGGCGGACATGGGCGAAAGGAAATGCACGTGCGTATCGGCCGTCACCCAGCCTTTTTCCCGCCAGGGCAGCTCCTTTTCGATCTCAATCACGATCTCTTCGGTGGCGGGTGTCACTTCGACGACTTTGCGCACCGGACGGATCTCGAACCCCTTGGATACTTCGAGGTAGACTTTGCCCAACGGCAGTTTCAGGGTGGTCTCTCCGTTGATATAAGTGCAGGAATGGACGAGCCCAAACTCTGGCCAAACGACATGGGCAAAGTCCACGCTGTAATCTTCGAACCAGGCCGGGTTGAGGATGCGGTGGCGGTCCAGCGGCGCCAGGTACTCGCCCCATTCGCCATGGACGTGCAGTTTGACCGGCACGCGGCGGCGGGTGCTACGCTCGATCACCCGCAGCCTGACCGGCTGCTGGGCGGCTGCCACCGGGTGGATAGCCGCCCCCGGCTGTGCTTGCCCGGCCTGCGCCGCCGGGATGACCTGCGCGCCTTGCGCGCCCGCCAGGTGAAAACAGGCTTCAGGGTGAGCGCTATATTCGACCAGCACCTCATGCTTAGACATTTCCGGCATCTGGTTATTGTAGGTTTCTGCCCAGGCGTCATTGGGGTAGACCAGGCGCGGCAGAGCCGAGATCAATTGCCCCAGGTCGAGCTGGATTTGCGCCAGCAGCCCATCGTCGTCCAGGTCGGGCAGGAAGGTTTCTCCAGCCGGCAGGCTGAAGCACGCCTTCTGGCGCGGCTGCCAGCGCAGCGGTTGGGCGGACACATTGCCGCTTGAAATAGCTGACACAATCAACAGGCCAGAGCCCGGCTCGAAGCGCAGTCCGCTGACGGTTTTTTCAGGGTGCGGGTTTTCCCAGGCCCACAGCCAGTTCACCCACTTGCCGTTATCGACGAATGGGTTAACGCGCGTTTGGGTCCAGCCCCATTCGCCTTTAAGCTGCTCCTGCTGGCCGCGCACCGGGTGAGGTTTGTGCTGGGCGACAGCTTCGAAACAGTTCTCGCCCCATCGGCGCTGGAAGGCGCCCACCTGGTGGCGGCGGCGGATGGCGGCGCGTGCCTCTGTCCCATCGGTGTAGACCAGCACATAATCGGCGGCATGTTCAGCAAGCTGACCCTGGCCGTGCATGGGGGATGTGAAACCATGCGGATTAACCGGCAGCGGGCGGATATCCGATGTGTGCATGAAGACGAACCAGCGCGCCCGCGTGGGAGTGATCTCGAGCGAAACCGGCTGGTCCTGGATGACGAGCACATCTCCGACGGTAAAGGGAATGCCCCACCCCACACACTCCCCCTGGGGAGCATGCTGCAGCGCGGCAGCCATTTCGGGCGAAACACCCTTGTTCGTCAATCCTTTTAAGGGAGTACCGCCCTGGAAGGAAATTGGGGTAAAAAGTGACGAAGCAGGTCCATCGTGAAGATTTGTCATTTTGGTTCTCCTTATTGCGGTTCAGCGATTACATTTCTGATTAATCTTACCTCGGATTTTTATTTTGTTGAAAGGCAGGTATTTCAGATTGGGGTATACTACAAGGTGGTTTGTTTCTAACCAACGACCAACCCGATAATTTCTATGCCGGTAACTACAGGCGTATCTGTATGTAAGGCTGGTCGGCCCAATAAGATCATGGGTTGATATAGAAAAAGAGAGGCAAGTATGTCTGGCATTTCCTTGGGCAGCATTTTGGCCATCGTTGTGATCATCCTGATATTGTTTGCTTTATCAGGGGTCCGTTTTATTCCTAACAACCGCATTGGCATCGTGGAAAAACGCTTTGGACGGCGTTCGGTCAAAGGTGGCTTTATCGCCCTCAAAGGGGAGGCAGGTTACCAACCCGATGTGCTGCGGGGCGGCCTGCACTTCCTTGTCCCTGTCCAGTATCTGGTACACATTGCCCCACTGGTTACCATCGCTCAGGGAAAAATCGGCTATCTCTTCGCCCGGGACGGCGAGCCATTGAGCGCCATGCAGGTGCTGGCTTCCAATATCACAGCCAATAATTGCCAGGATGTGGCAGCCTTCTTGAACAGCGGGGGCCAGCGCGGTCCACAGCGCCAGATCTTGCGAGAAGGCACCTATGCCATCAACCTGGCTCAATTCGTGGTCATCACCGAGGAAAGGGTCTATTATTTGCCGTTGAGCCGGGATGACCAGAGCGTCATCCAAAGCATGTCGGAGGTCATTGCCACTCGCAAAGGGTTTACCCCGGTCGTGATCAAAGACTCGGATGACCTGATCGGCGTCGTGACCGTTCATGACGGACCATCGCTGCCTTCGGGAGAGATCATCGCCCCGGTCGTGGGGGGCGATTCCAAGAATGCCGAGACTTATCACAACAACTTCCAGATGCCTGACCGCTTCTTGAACGCCGGCGGCTTGCGCGGGCGCCAGCTTCAGGTTCTGGTGGAAGGCACCTACTATCTCAACCGGCTGTTTGCCACCGTTGAGATGATCCCAAAGACCATCATCGATGTCGGTTTCGTCGGTGTGGTCGTTTCGTATACCGGGGCGGTTGGTGAAGACCTGTCGGGCTCCGATTACCGCCACGGCACTCTGGTGAGCAGCGGCAATCGTGGCGTGTGGAGCGACCCGCTCCTACCCGGTAAATATGCCTTCAACACCTATGCGGGCAAAGTGATTATTGTACCCACCACCAATATCATCCTCAAATGGATCAGGAATCAGGTGGGCTCGCACCACTTAGACGAGAATCTGTCGGAAGTCTCCTTGATCACCAAGGACGCCTTTGAACCATCCCTGCCGCTCTCGGTGGTGATCCACATCGATTATCAAAAAGCCCCGCTGGTGATCCAGCGTTTTGGGGATGTCAAGAAGCTGGTAGAACAGACCCTCGACCCGATGGTCTCGGCTTATTTCAAAAACGTTGGCCAGACGCGCACGTTGATCCAGCTCATCCAGGAACGCAATGATATTCAGCGCATCTCCAGCCAGGATATGAAAGACAAGTTTACCCATTACAACCTGGAGTTAGAAGAAGTGTTGATCGGGACGCCCACCACCACCGGTGATGACAAGCAGATCGAAATCATTTTGAACCAGCTGCGCTCGCGCCAGATTGCGGTCGAACAAATTGAGACGTATGACCGCCAGCAAACGGCGGCAGGCAAAGAGCGCGAGCTGCGTGAAGCGCAGGCCCGGGCGGAACAGCAGCGCAACATCACCGAATCGGAGCTGAGCATCACCGTCTTGTCCAACCAGGGTAAGGCCGAGTACCAGCGAGCGGTGCAGCAGGCCAACCAGATCCGCACGCTGGCGGAAGCAGAATCGGAGCGAATTGCCCGCACCGGTATCGCCCAGGCTATCGCCACCGAGGAACAGGTGGCTGCTTACGGCGGACCGCAGTTCCAGGTAACCCAGCAGGTGATGAACCGCTTTGCGGAGGCTGTCCAGCAGTCCCGCGTGGACGTCGTTCCCCGGGTGGTTGTCAGCGGCGGCGGTGGTGAGAACGGCGCCGCTGGCAGCAGCATCATGGAAGGTCTGCTGACGCTGCTCCTTTCGGACAAGCTGGGCCTGGAAGTCAAAGGTGATGTGTCGAAGGAACGCAGCCCGGAGGCAGAGCGGCTTCGCAGTGAGATCCGTCAGAGCCTGATGGAAAAGCCTTCGGAAAACAAGCCTCAACCCCCGATGACGCCCAACGCCCCAACCCCTGCAGCGGCAGCTCCTAAAAAATAGTAAACAAGATGGCTGGCGATGAAAAGAATCTGGCTGGCGCGCCTCTTGATCGGGTTGGTGTTTTTCTTCAACCTGCAGTGTGCGGTCGTTTTTCTATGGTCGCCGCAGCTGTATGTCTCAAGTTTTGAACTGAGCGGCGCGGCGGGCGAGGGGATGCTGCGCGGCCTGGGCCTGCTGTTCCTGATGTGGAACGTGCCCTACGCAGTTGCTTTATGGAACCCGGCCCGCCGGCGGGTTTCGCTTTATGAAGCGGTTGCCATGCAGACGATTGGCCTGCTGGGCGAGACAGCCCTGCTGTTGACCTTTTCCAGCGGGCACGCCGCTATCCGTGACTCAATCAGCCGCTTCATCCTGTTCGATGGTTCTGGCCTGGTGGCGCTGCTTGTGGCAGCCAGGCTTGTTTTGCAAAAAAAACCGGGTTAGTCCTCGTGGACGTGACCGTGTGATATTTCTTCTTCGGTCGCCTGGCGCAGCGCGGTCACCAGGTTCTTGCTCTCGCCGATCCCCATTTCATATAATGCGCCTTCCAACCCGGGGATGATGTGACCCTCTCCCTGGATAAATTGAAGCGGTTCGTTCTCTTCGGATGAATCGATAACTTCGCCATTAACCTTTAAGGTATAAACTAATGAAACCACCTGGCCATCCTGAACGTGTAACTCTTCGGTTATATTGTTCTCCTTTTCGCTGGCTCGTGGATATAGGAACAGCCAGTAAATAAATCGCTACCATTCTACCTCTGTACCAACCATTCAATTTTTACTAAATCCTCAACAGTTTTATACTCCGGGTCACCGGTCAAGATAATCGCATTTTCATGCATTGCGGAGGCCACAGCCAAGGCGTCTGCATACGAAAGCGCGCGATGGGCTTTGATATGCGCTGCATCCAGGATCAGATCACGGCTAGCTCCCAGCAATTCCAGCGGAAGGCTTTCCACCAACGCCTGGACTGATTGAGCTACAGGTAGCCCTCGGCTTCGCTCGGTTATATAAAGAACCTCTCCCAAATTGACCAAAGACATCAACAAGCGGCACTTGTGCGCTTTTGCCATTGCCAGAACTTCCTGTACGCGAACCCCACCCAGCTCATCATTCAAAAAAGCCAGCAGGGCGAAACTATCCAGTAGATATACTGGACTATTTTCCACTTGCAAGTTCCCGTTGATGTTCTTCCACAACCGCCTGTGTGAGCGAATCACCACCTCTCAAAATTCCAGCCCCTTCTATGACTGGATCCTTGAAAGCTGGTACAATTGCCAGCACACCACCGTAATCCACCACCTGTAAGTTAGCGCCGGGTTTCAATCCATATTTTTTCCGCAAGGCTGCCGGGATGACCACCCAGCCCTTCTGAGAAAGCTTTACATTCATTTTGACCTCCGTTATACAAAATACGAATAAAGTATAACATAAATATCCGCGTTATCAATGCAAGTTTCCACCAAAGAATCAACCAATCTTCCCTGTTAGGAAAACCTCAGAGTTCAGGAGCTTAACATGTCCAATCTGATCCTTGAGAAAGTTAACCAGGCCGTCCAGATTTTGAATGAGAAAGATATCGACTTGTGGCTGACCTTTACCCGTGAGACCTCGCTGGGCGGCGACCCGATCCTGCCGGTGATCTACGGCAACAGCGGGCTGACCTGGCCAAGCGCCCTGCTCATCGCCCGCAGCGGCGAACGGATCGTCATCCTGGGCCATTTTGAGGCCGAGAATGCCCGCCTGACTGGCGCTTTTAGCGAGGTGATCCCTTATGACCGCGGCATCCGGGAGGTTCTGCGTGAGACCGTGACGCGCCTCAACCCGCGCCAGGTGGCCATCAATACCTCGCTGGACGATCCCCTGGCGGATGGGCTGACCTACGGCATGCACGCCACCCTGGAGGAAATTTTATCTGGCCTGACCTGCGTCGGATGCCTGGTCTCTTCACAGGAGATCATCGCCGCCCTTAACGGGCGCAAGTCGGCCGAGGAAATCACCCGCATCCGACGGGCTGCGGCAGACACCGAGGCCATCTTTGCCGAAACGTTCGAGTTTGTCAGAACGGGGATGAGCGAGCAGGAGATCGGCGCCTTCATGCAGAATGCGGTTAACCAACGCGGCCTGGGGTTTGGCTGGGTGGAGGAGAGCTGCCCGGCGGTGAACGCCGGGCCGGATTCACCGGTCGGTCATTCCGGGCCGACCGGTCTGCGCCTGCAGCCCGGGCAGGTGCTGCACTTTGATTTTGGCGTGCGCAAGGAGGGTTTCTGCTCCGATATCCAGCGCGTGATGTATTTCCTGGCTCCTGGCGAAAGCCAGCCGCCGGAGGCCGTGCGCCGCGGTTTCGAGACCGTGGCGCGCGCCATGCAGGCAGCCGCGGCCGCCATGCGGCCGGGCGTCAGCGGGGTGACGGTGGATACGGCCGCGCGGGCGGTGGTTACCGCGGCCGGTTATCCCGAGTACCAATATGCCACGGGGCACCAGCTTGGCCGGCATGCCCACGACGGCGGCGGGCTGCTCGGTCCCTTGTGGGAGCGCTACGGCGGGATGCCGACCTGCCTGCTCGAAGTCGGACAGGTTTACACCATCGAGCCCGGGCTGATGGTGCCCGGGCACGGCTACATCGGCCTGGAAGAAGATGTGCTGGTCGCCGAGCAGGGCGTGGAATTCCTTTCGGACCCCCAGGTGGAGCTGGTCGTCAGGAGTTGAGGATTCCCGCCTGGGCCAAAAATGCTTCAATCGCCGCCGTTGCGTTTTCAACCGGCGTTTCGGGTTGGATGGCTTTGGCCGGGGAAAGGATGTAGCCGCCGCCCTTGCCCATTTCCTGGCACAGGTGCGCCACCTCGCTTTTAATCCTGGCGGGGGTGCCAAAAGGCAGCAGCGACTGCGAGCCTAAACCGCCCCAGAAAGTACGAAGAGGTGGGGCAACTTCGCCTTCGAATGAATTCGAAGGTTAGTCAAAACCAAACCTGCTGAAGCAGGTTGGCCAGATAATCCGCTTCAGCGGATTTGGCTCTTTTAGCCTGCGAATTCATTCGCTGGCGTCCAGGCGCACCGGGTTTCTTGTGGTAAGCAAACACAACTCCCGCTAAATTGCTCCGTCCTGCATCCTGCAGGTAGGAGCAGCAGGAGTGAGCATGTCCGAACTTCCGATTATAATTTGACGGTAAGATTCGGATAGATTCTGGCGGGCGGATTGGGTATGATGGTGCAAGAGGAGTTCTTATGAACCAGGTAATCGACCGATCACCCATTATTAAAAGCGAAGAAAGCTTCTGGCAGGCTGTCCAGGCCAGGGATGAACGTTTTAATGGTGTCTTTGTCTATGCCGTCCACTCAACCGGCATTTACTGCAAACCCTCCTGCCCTGCGCGCCGGCCGCGTCGCCAACAGGTAGCCTTCTTCAGCTCGTGCGACGCGGCAGAGGCCGCCGGTTTCCGCCCCTGCCGGCGCTGCCAGCCGCGCCTGGCGCTTTCTCAAGACCAGCAGGTAGAGCTCATCCAGCGCGCCTGCGGTCTAATCGATGCGAATATTGAGCAGCCACCCGCCCTGGCCGCCCTCAGCCAGAAGCTCAATCTCAGTTCTTCGTACCTGCAGCGCTTATTCAAGTCAGTCACCGGGCTGACCCCGCACCAGTATGCCGCCGGTCAGCGCTTGAAGCAGTTCAAATCGAACGTCAAAGCCGGCGATGACCTGACCACCGCCATGTACGCCGCCGGCTATGGCTCCAGCAGCCGGCTGTATGAGAAAGCGCCGGGCAGCCTGGGGATGACCCCCGCTTCCTACCGGCGGGGCGGGCAGGGCATGGAAATCCACTATACCATTGTGGATAGCTACCTGGGGCGCATGCTGGCCGCCGCCACCCGCCAGGGTGTCTGCGCGGTCAGTTTTGGCAAGGCGGATGCCGAGCTCGAAGAGTTCCTGCGCCGGGAATACCCGGCCGCCGTGCTCGAGCGGGACGATACCTTTCTGAAAAGTTGGGTAGATGCGCTGGTCGAGCACCTGGCAGGGACTCGCCCGTACCTGGAGCTGCCCCTGGACCTGCAGGCGACTGCTTTTCAACTGCGGGTGTGGGAAGAGCTGCGCAAGATCCCATACGGTGAAACCCGCACCTACACCGAGGTGGCCCAGGCCATCGGGCGGCCCAGGGCAGTCCGGGCGGTAGCCAATGCCTGCGCTGCCAACCCGGCCGTGATCGTCACACCCTGTCACCGGGTAGTGCGCAGCGACGGCTCGTTGGGCGGTTACCGCTGGGGCGTCGAGCGCAAAAAAGCGCTGCTCAAACACGAACAAGGGTAAAGCCCTTACCCCTGGCCCCTCTGCCAAAAATGGGAGAGGGGAATGATCGCCGATTTGATGATTTTGCACCACTTTTGCGGTGCAAAATCATCAAATCGGCGATTCCTCCCCTTTCTCCGTTTCGCCGCTCTTGATTTTCTTGCAGGTCTATGGTATAAACCGCCATTAATAAATATCGAATATCACTCTTATCCAGAGAGGTGGAGGGACAGGCCCTTTGAAACCTCGACAACCAGCCCTTGTTGGCATGGTGCCAATTCCTGCAGAAATTTGTTCTGGAAGATGAGAGGAGACCAGCACGACTTTTTGCTAACCTCTTCTTATTTTACAGAAGAGGTTATTTTGTATGTCATACCTGGAAAATTTTTAACGCTGAGGAGGCAGGGCACGCTGAGAAAAACTATTTTTTGAATATAATTTCTCTGCGTTCTTTGCGGCCTCCGCGTTAAAAATTTTATGTGATTTTTTTGTTCAAGGAGCCAGTTATGCCGATTAAAATCCCCAACCAGCTGCCCGCCACGGATACCCTGCGTAATGAGAACATCTTCGTGATGGATGAAGAGCGCGCCGTGCACCAGGATATCCGGCCCCTGAAAATCGCTATCCTCAACCTGATGCCGACCAAGATCACCACTGAGACGCAGCTCCTGCGTTTATTAGGCAACACCCCCATCCAGGTCGAAATCACCCTGGTGCGCACTTCGACCTACCAGAGCAAGAATACCTCCGCCGAGCACCTGCTGACCTTTTATGAGACTTTCGACCAGGTGCAGGACCTCAAGTTCGATGGGCTGGTGATCACCGGCGCGCCGGTGGAACAGATGCCTTTCGAAGAGGTGGACTACTGGGAGGAATTGAAAATGATCATGGAGTGGGGGAAGCGGCACGTCTTTTCCACTTTCCACATCTGCTGGGGCGCCCAGGCTGGCCTGTACCACTGGTACGGCATCCCTAAGTATCCCCTACCCGCCAAGCAGTTTGGCGTCTTCCCCCACCGTGTGCTGCAAAAAAATGTCAAGCTGCTGCGCGGGTTTGACGATACCTTTTACGCACCGCATTCGCGCCACACTGAGGTACGCCGGGTGGATATCGAAAAGGTGCCCGAGCTGGATATCTTGGTGGAATCGGAGGAAGCCGGCATCTACATCGTCGCCAGCCAGGATGGGCGCCAGGTCTTTGTCACCGGTCATTCTGAGTACGATCCGCTGACTCTGAAGGGCGAATACGACCGGGATGTGGCTCTCGGACTGCCGATTGCCGTCCCGTCGAATTATTATCCAAACGACGACCCCAGCCGTATGCCCCAGGTGCGCTGGCGCGGCCATGCCAACCTGTTATTTGCCAACTGGCTGAATTATTACGTTTACCAGGAGACACCCTATGACCTGAACAACCTTTGATGATTGGCTCAAGGTTCCAATGAAAAAACAAGAAAGGTAAAATATCATGTTTACTTCTAAAACCGACCAACACTCATTTGGCTTCACCACCCGCCAACTGCATGCCGGGCAGCAGCCTGATCCAACCACCGGGGCGCGTGCCGTGCCGATATACCAGACCAGCTCGTATGTGTTTAAAGATACCGAACACGCCGCCCGCCTGTTCGCGCTGGAAGAACCCGGCAATATCTACACTCGCATCATGAACCCCACCAGCGACGTTTTTGAACAGCGCCTGGCCAACCTGGAGGGCGGCGTCGGGGGGCTGGCTGCCAGCTCCGGGCACGCCGCACAGACCCTGGCGATCCTGGCGCTGTGCGGCGCCGGGGACCACATCGTCTCGGCTTCCACCCTTTATGGCGGCACCTACAACCAGTTCAATTACACCTTTCCCCGCCTGGGGATTGAAGTGACGTTCGTTGACCCTGCCGACCCCGAGAGTTTCCACCGAGCGATCCGTCCCAACACGAAAATTCTGTATGGCGAAACCCTGGGCAACCCGCGCATCAACGTATTTCCATTTGATGAGGTGGCTAAAACCGCTCACGCGTACGGCATTCCGTTGATGATCGACAATACCTTTCCCACACCTTATCTCTGCCGGCCGTTCGAGTGGGGCGCCAATATTATTACCCATTCCACCACCAAGTTCATCGGCGGGCACGGCACGTCAATTGGCGGGGCCATCGTGGATGGCGGCAATTTCGAGTGGAAGGGCAATCCGCGCTTCCCGAATTTCAATACACCTGATCCCAGCTATCATGGCGTGGTTTACGCTGATCTGGGTCCGCCAGCTTTCATCATGAAAACACGCGTCCAGATCCTGCGCGATATTGGTGCCTGCCAGTCACCGTTCAATTCCTGGCTGTTCCTGCAGGGTTTGGAAACGCTCAGCCTGCGCATCGAACGGCATGTCAGGAATGCCCAGGCGGCGGCCGAGTTCCTGGAGGCGCATCCCAAGGTGAATTGGGTCACTTATCCCGGTCTGAAGAGCCATCCCGATTACCAGAGAGCGCAGAAATACCTGCCCAAGGGCTCCGGAGCGATTTTTGGCTTTGGTATTCAGGGTGGCGCCGCGGCAGGCGGCAAATTCATTAACAACCTGAAGTTGTTCAGCCACCTGGCCAACGTGGGGGATGCTAAAAGTCTGGCGATCCATCCCGCCACCACTACCCACGGCCAGCTCTCGCCAGAGGAACAGCTCAGCGCCGGCGTCACACCTGATTTTGTCCGTCTCAGCATTGGGCTCGAGGATATCGAAGACATTTTATGGGACCTGGACCAGGCCTTGAGCCTCGTTTAGCCTTCCACACTCTTCAGTGCGCCCGAAGGGATGCGGTCAATCCCAATAAGCCTCCTCTGAAAATCATGCAAAAGGAAGTAGAATACGGGGACTCTTAGTGCGGAAGGTGTAACAAAAATTGGAACATAATCCCATGTCTTCACGCCAGAGGATGCTGGCGGCGTTGAGCTGCCAGCAGCCTGACCATGTCCCCTGTGCCTTCATGCTGTACAATGCCCTCAAGGGGCGCTGTTCGAGCTATGCCGAGTTCATCGAGCGCCAGCTCGCCATGGGGTTGGATGCCGTGGTTGAGCTGCCGCTGGGCCCGCCGCTGGTGGCCAATGATTACTATAACTTGCACGGCCTGCCGGTCAGTTACGACCCGCGGGTCACGGTGAAGGAACGGGTGGAAGAGCGGCCCGGCGAAGCCAACCGCCGAATGGTTAAAGAATACCACACCCCGGCCGGGGTGCTGCGGACTGAGGTCAGCCAGACCTCGGACTGGCGCTGGGGCGACCATGTGCCCTTCCTGGATGATTACCTGATCCCGCGCTCGCTTAAATTCCTGGTCACAGGGGCGGCTGATCTGCCGGCCCTGCGCTACCTGCTCGTCCCGCCTACCCCGGCAGAAATCACCGTTTTCCACCAGGAATCCCAGCCCGCCTTAGACCTGGCCCACCGGCAGGACCTGCTGGTAGCCGGCGGCTGGGGTGTGGGAGCTGACCTGGTCGGTTGGATCTATGGCCTGGAACAGATGGCTTTCGCCGTCTACGATGACCCGGAAATGCTGTCTGAGATGTTGGATATCATCGCTGCCTGGAACCGCCAGCGTATGCAGGTGGTGCTTGGGGCCGGGGTAGATCTGTATATCAAGCGCGCCTGGTATGAAAACCTGGATTTCTGGACGCCGCGCTCATGGCGTAAATTCATATATCCTATTCTGGCGGACGATGTGGCCCTGGCGCACCAACACGGCGCTAAATTTGGCTATATCATCACTTCGAGCTGTATGCCGTTATTATCCATGTTCGCCGAGCTCGACATCGATGTGCTGATCGGGGTGGACCCGATGCAGTGGAACCTGGCAGAGGCCAATCAAAAACTGGGCGGCAAGGTGGCTTTGTGGGGTGGGGTGAACGGTCACCTGACCGTGGAACAGGGCTTCCGCGAGCAGGTGCGCGCCGGCGTACAGCTTGCCATGCATGAACTGGCCCCCGGCGGCGGCTTTATCCTCTCCCCGGTGGATAACGTGCGTGAAGATACTCCCACTGCTCAAGCCAACGTGGCAGCTCTACTCGATGAGTGGCGCCGGCTTATTTGTCCTTAGGCGTCCATCCCTGGGGCAGCCTTTCGATGGTTTTAGCTAGCCGGCTCTGGCGGGTTATTTCTTTCCTGGCGCCCTCGATCCATTCGATATACTGCTTCTTGTGCGAGTATGGGAGCGTATCGAAAGCAAGTTTTGCCTGTGGGTTGGCTTCTAAGGCCCGCGCCAGGTCATCCGGTATGCTGACACGGCGTGCTTCATGATCAAATTCCAGGGTTACCTAGACCGTATCGCCCTGGGTCACCCCCAGTGCGTTACGGATGGGCTGGCCGACCACCAGGTAATGCGTACCATCGCCGTGCGGCAGTGCCGAACTGCGGAAAGGCTGCCCATTGATCGTGCCTTTGACCTTTACCTGGCCTTTTACGCCAAAGGTAGCGCTCACATCGACCGGGATATCCAGGTAGGTCCAGGTGCCAACCCCTTCTGGGCGTCTTAAAATGGCGTTGAAATTGTAAGATGTCATAACACCTCCTGGGATGTTACGGCGAGTATACCCCCGGAGAGGACCAAACGGGAATTCCCAAATAACCTGAATCCTTGTGACAGCGTTGTTTAAGGGGTATGATGAGCATCGAATAAAGGTACTTCAAGGAGCATGGATGTACGACGCATTCACCAGTGATTATGACCGTTTTGTGAACTGGCCTGGACGCCTGGCCTTTGAGCTGCCTTTCATTACCAAGCAGCTACAGGTATTAACCGCACCGGGTGGACGCCCGCTGCGGTTATTGGATGCGGCCTGCGGCACCGGGATGCATGTCATCGCGCTGGCTCAGCAGGGGTATAAAGTGGCAGGCGCCGACCTGAGCGCCCCCATGATCGAACGGGCGCAGGCCAATGCCGCCACAGCCGGGGTGGATGTGTTGTGGGAGGCCATTGGTTTCGGCAAGTTGTCCCGCACTTTTGGTAAAACCGCCATGTTCCCTTTCGATGCCCTGTTCTGCCTGGGGAACTCGTTGCCTCACCTGCTGACGGAAAAGGACCTGGTTTTAACATTGGCCGATTTCTGCGCCTGCCTGCACCCGGGCGGCATGTTATTGCTCCAGAACCGTAATTTTGACGCCGTAATGCCCACCCACGAGCGCTGGATGGAACCCCAATCCCACCATGATGGCACGTCTGAGCGAATTTTCCTGCGTTTCTACGACTATGACCCGGATGGATTGATCAGCTTTAATATCCTCACCCTGAAGCGCGAGTCCGGCGGCGATTGGCACCAGCAGGTGACCACTACCCGCCTACGCCCGCTGCTGCAGGCCGAACTGATCGAAGCGCTTTCAGCGGTCGGCTTTGATGAGATTGCCTGTTTTGGGGGTATGAACGGGTCTCCATTCGATCCTAAGACCAGCGCAAACCTGGTGGTTGTGGCCAGGCTGCGCAGTTGAAACTTCCGCAAAAAAGGAGTGCTTGTGGGGCGTGCACCCCACATGCACACCTTTTTTGCGGAATCTCTTGCCCAGGTTGAGTAGTTACCATAATAGGAGAAAAATTAATGGAAGGTACTGATATCTTAATGTCCGAACACCGCGTCATCGAACGCGTAATTAACGTACTGGAAATTGCCGCTCACCGGCTGGAAAACGGGCAAAATGTGCGCCCGGGGCTCTTCCTGGATGCGGCCGATTTTAATAAAGGTTTTGGCGATGGCTGCCACCATAGGAAAGAAGAGGACGTACTGTTCAAGGCCCTGGTGAAGAACGGCATGTCTGATAAACAGGGTCCGGTGGCTGCCATGCTCTACGAACACAACCTGGGCCGCCAATTTACAGCCGGTATGCGCCAAGCAGCCTTTAAGCTACAGGCTGGGGATGCCTCTGCCAGGGAAAAAGTTGTCCACAATGCCCTGGGCTACGCCGGGCTGTTACGCCAGCACATTCTAAAAGAAGACAACGTCCTGTTCCCGATGGCCGGTAAAGTGATCCCGGTTTCAGAGCAGGCGCAGGTCACCGAAGATTTCGAGCGCGTCGAGCATGAAGAGACCGGCGAGGGTGTGCACGATAAATACCTGGCGCTGGCAGAGGCGCTCGAGAAAGAGATGCAGCATCCCTAAATGGGTTCAACCCGGGTCGTTACCACCTGGTTGGGATGCTCTTTTATACCCAATGCTTCATCCAGGTGACGATGCGTTGTTGCAAGCTCTTTTTAACCCGGGCTAAGTTATGGTCATCGTTGTAAATTTTTATTCTAAGATGCTCTGCGCCATTGGCCTGTAAAGCTCGATACAAAGGCAGGAGAAAGGTTTCAACCACTGGGCCACGGTCTTGCCAACCGCCAATCAAGTAGATGTCTTTGCTGGCAAGCTCTTTGGCATGTCCAACCAGATCAAATTGCTCTGCATTTTCTATCACCCAGTCGAGGCAGGCCTGGGCGCCTGGACTGCGGGTGCCCGACTCGCATAGATCCATTGCCAGATTAGCTTCGAATTGAGACCGGAATTGCTCATCCGCTTTCAGTAACCTTGCCAACACACTCAAATCTGCGCCGGCGATATAAGCTACCTTACCCACCTGCTGGTCAGCCAGCGCTCCTAACACTGCCATTCCCCCCCCAAAAGCTGTAACCAATGGTAGCAATCCTTTTAATATCGACCGCATATTTTTTTACTGTTTTCTTCGATTGGATAAATTAGAGCGTGGCATAAGTGTCCTGGAGTGAATTCCCTGCGATGTACAGACCTTGGCTGCCCCAGGTACCGCGGTAGTTAAATGCCACCGCATTCATGCCTGCCTTCATCAATGCGCCACCTAATCCGAGCACATCCCGGTCATTGCCAGGAAAGCCGTGCAGCAGCACTGCCGTGGGGAACGGCCCCTTGCCACGCGCCGGGAAGAACCAGCCTTTCAAAGCTGAGTTGTCTATTTCAAAAGATATGGGTACTGGTTTCATTGTTTCCTCCTTTATGGATCGCCTGACTTGCATTTCAGATTTCCACCGTTCTCACCTCGGATCACTCATGGGTCCGAGGCGAGAATTGCTGCTTTCCTGCTCATTGCGGGAGCGAATCTGTCCCCGGTAAAACCAGTTGACCAGGAACAGGGCCGCCAGCAAGAAGGCCGGCCCGGCGATCACCAGATAAACTGACCAGGGGAACCTGCCCCACATGCTGATGATATAGAAAATCCCCAGCGCGGCAAACAGGATACCCCCCACCCATTCCCAGCGCCAGGCAACTGCCAGTGTGATCAGGATGATCCAGGTTGGCATCAGATGCATCAGCAGCGCCATAACGGTCTGCCAGAAGCTGTAACCCTGGCCGAATACGTCCAGCGCAAAGATGCTGATAAAGGCCGCAAAAAGAATGCACAGTATCCTGGGTGTCCAGAATAGAAATTTCTTCATTGTTCTACTCATCGGGTGATCTCCATTTACCTTCCCAATCCCACCGTTAACCACGCGGGAAACGCTGTAACCAGTATACAGCGCCGGAGATTGCTTTTCAAGTTCTACGTCTTCACACAATCTTCACATCCTGTTCACCGCCTCTAAACATCTATTGGATAAGATGATTAAAAGGATGCAGGTTCACCCATAACCGAAGACTCGCAGGTGAAAAACCGATTTCAATTGAAAGCTGGCTCATTCCACTGTTGATCGTGGCGGGCCTGCTGCTGGCAGCTGTTTTCAGCTTGCGGGTCAGCCTTTCATTTACCTCAATCAGGCATACCGGCTTCCACCCGCGGGCGGTCAACGTGGATGGTATCCAGGATTGGATGACGGTGCCTGGCCTGGCCCGCCTCTTCAATGTGCCCGAGATTTACCTATACCAGCAGATCGGTGCGCCGCAACAAGGCAGCCAGCACAGCAGCCTGCGCGCTTTGAACAACCGCTATTTCCCTGGGCAGCCGGGGATGGTAGTCAACCGGGCAAAGGAGGCCGTCCGCCAGTTCCAGGCTCGCAGTTTCCCCCGGCCAGGTGGTGGGCAATGAGCGGTCTCTCCAGCCTGCTGTTGACCGGCTTGATCAGTTATGGCGCCCCGTCTTTTGCACTGGCGGTGTTTTTGGGTCAGATTGGTTTTCCACTGCCGACCACCTTGCTGGTGGTGGCGGCGGGCGCTTTTAACCGCGAGGGTATCCTGAATGTGGTCCTGGCAGGCGGTTTGGGTCTGGCAGGTGCAGTTTTGGGAGATAGCCTGACCTTTGCCCTGGGCCGCTTTGCCCGCGGCTGGGTGTAGCGGCGCTTTGGCGCCTCCAGGGCCTGGCAATCTGCCCAGCAATCCTTCGATAAATGGGGCGGTCTGGCGATCTATCTGACCCGCTTTATGGTGGGAGTGGGCGCTTTTGCCCAACCGGTCAGCCTGATTGCCGGCGGCGATGGTTACCGCTGTTATCGCTATTTACTGTATTCGATCGCCGGTGAGGCTACCTGGATAGGCATCTACGGTGGGCTGGGTTTTATCTTCGGCAGCCAATGGGAGCTGATCAGCGATTTTATTACCAGCTTTGGCGGTCTACTGTTCGGGTTGTTTATCCTGGGAGTGGGGATTTATTTCTTTGTCCGCTGGCGAAGGAGTGTTGTCCGGCATCATAAGGTGAACCTCGTAAGCCGGGTCGAAGCGCCTGGGGAGTTATCCTGCGGATAACCAGTTGCGGCTCGCCCATCCCTTCTATACTCTTGACACGTTGAATATTTCAGGTTATTATTAGTTAGCATTAACTAACTAATATTCAGGTAACCTGTCTATGAGCCTGCCGGCATCTTTTGACCAGATCGTCGCCATCCTGACCCGCACTTTTGCCGAGCTTGAAACCAAAGCACTGCAAGAAAGCGAGCTGGCCAACCTCACCATGAAGCAGATCGTTTATCTCGACACGATTGCCAAGATGCAAGCTCCCACCTTCAGCGACCTGGCAAAACAGCTGGGCGTAAGCAAGCCTTCGGTGACCGCCATCGTTCATAAGCTGGTGCAGAACGGTTATGTGCAAAAGGTGCAGTCGGCAGAAGATAAACGCACCTTTCACATCCTGATGACCGAAAAGGGGCGCGCCCTGATCGCCATCCATGACAACCTGCACCAGAAGATTGCCCAGCATTTTACGGCCGTACTGAATGAGGCAGAACTGCACCAGTTGGGCCGGCTGCTGCAGAAAGCTCTCAAGGATGTTCATTTGTAATTTTTTTAACCATATAGTTAGTTCGAGTTAACTAAGTTATTACTCAAATTTTCTCCGCCTTCTCTGCACCCACTGCGTTAAAATCTTAACTTATCATTCAAAGGAGTAACACAATGTCTGAAAATCAATCTGCCCAACCAGCCCACGATATCTGCCCGGTATGGCTGGCATCTGTATTAGAAAGCCCGCTGCGCCGCCTGCTCCACAAGCCCGAAGTGATGTTGGCTGGCCTGCTGCAGGGAGGACAGACGGCCCTCGACCTGGGCTGCGGCCCCGGTTACTTCACCCTGGGAATGGCGCGCCTGGTGGGCGAAAGTGGAAAAGTGATCGCGGTGGACCTGCAACCGGAGATGCTCGCACGCGTGGGCGCCAGGGCCGGGCGGGCCGGGCTGCAGGGGCAGATCGAACTGCACCAGAGCTCATTCGACAGCATCGGTCTGCCTGAAACCGGAAAAATCGATTTCGCCATGTCTTTCTGGATGGTGCACGAGGTGGGCGACCAGATGGCATTTCTAAAACAGGTGGCTGACCTGCTGCGCCCCGGCGGGCGGTTCCTGCTGGTCGAGCCAGTCTTGCACATCGGCGGGGCTGCATTCCAAAAAACTGTGGCAGCCGCCCAACAAGCCGGTCTTCGCCCGCTAGCTGAACCCAAAATCCGCATCAGCCGGGCCGTCCTCTTCCAAAAATTATAAAAAAGGGAAGCGCCTTTCCCCTGGAACTGAAACGCATCTAATAGGAGTTTAGCATGGATAAAAATTTATTATTAGGCATCTGGCGTTATTTGCTGCCGGTCCCTCCGGCAATCTGGCGCAAGCAGGTGGGTGGCTCGCAGGATAGTGGGCCAAACCTGGTTTTTATGTCTGCCGATCACCATCGGGTGCGCGACTTTGTGGTAGTAGAGCTGCAGCGCGCCGGACAGCCGCTCTCACCGCAGTTGATTGCCCGCAGCCTGGAATTGCCGCCTGAGCGGGTGCAAACGATCCTGGATGAGCTGGAACGGCACAAAACCTTCCTGTTCCGCAACCTGCAGGGTGACGTCGCCTGGGCTTATCCGGTGACCGTGGATGTTACCCCGCACCAGATGACCTTCAGCAGCGGCGAGCAGGTTTACGCCGCCTGAGCGGTAGACACAATGGCGGTGCCCTTCGTGCAAGGGCAACTCCGAGGAGAACCGCTCTCCTTTTCCATCCAAACCGAATGTGCTCATTGCCATGCCCCTATCCATCTCGAAATCGACAGTGAATTGAATTATCGGGTGCTCGAAGCCAGGGCGCAGCCTTTGATTTTTGCTCCCCTGGTCGATGTCCATCAGGTGAAAGACCCCAGCATTATCGATGCCTTCTGACGGAAATCTGTTTTCTTCTGGTCAGAAGAACACGCGCAAAAATATCGCCGCAGTACGGGCGGAACCAGGGGCACCTACCTGACCCTCGAGCAGAGCGTCTATGTCACCCGGCTGACTCAGGGGGCGCTGTTTGGACTGCCGCGCCTCGGCCGTGGAGCAGCTCCAAACTCTGCACCCACAACCCCAGTTGGGCGATTATAAACCAGACCAAAAGGAACGTTAAAAGCCAGGCCGCGCCTGTGATCCAGCCGGGAGCAGCCTTTTGGACGGCAGTAGAGCGTTGCTTGAGCTGGCCGGTCACTGTCTGGTACTGTCGGAGCACATCTTGTGCGCTGCTCAGGCTGTCACTGATGCTGCTTACCGTTCTGGAGAGATTAGTTACCTCTTGTTCCACCACGCTGAGGTTGGTTTTACTGGAGTCTATGCTGGTGCTGATCGTAGCCAGCGAAGTCGGCAGCGTATCGAGGCTGGTAGAAACACTGGCCAGCGCCGTGTGCAGCGGTACTTCGGGGTTGTAACTCCCTACCGGCGAAAAAGGAATGCTGGTCAGTGCCCCCAGGATGTTATCGATGAGTAGTGCGCTGCTTTGCGCCGAAGCCAGCGAGGTCTGCGTGGCTTTGATGGCTGCCGGCAGGTCTTTGCCTGCCATGGTCGAGAGGGAATCCAGCATCGGGCCGGTATCATGAATTGTCTTAGCCAGCGCCTGGGTGCCCTCCTGCAGGGACGCCACCGTGGAAGTGGCGGTTTGTAGCGCTTGGTCGGCAACTACCAGCGCATCCTCGGTGGTTTTAAGCGTCTGGTCTAACAATGCCAGGTTGTCGCTCACATTTTTGGCGACGACCGGCTTGTAATACCACACTTCGACCAATCCCAACAGGCTGAAAATCATTCCGACCGCCGCGG
>Ga0315282_10005474_pt1 | contig 21616 bp, 19 predicted proteins | sample YL17G07_20_MG_FD_203693 | JGI IMG/M metagenome (GOLD analysis project Ga0315282, IMG submission 203693) | Sediment microbial communities from Yellowstone Lake, YNP, Wyoming, USA - YL17G07_20 | ecosystem: Environmental > Aquatic > Freshwater > Lake > Sediment | place: USA: Wyoming | collected... | reverse complement strand
GGTGATTTAACCAAGCTCGAAAAAATCAAGGTGCATGAATGCCTGGCCGAAATTTATGCGGGCTTGAATCAAAACGATAAGGCAATCGAACAATATCGAAAAATTCTGGAATTGGAACAATCATATATCTTGCAGTCGGATGCATCTCCTAAGCTATTGGAGACATTAGCAAAAGCTCGCGCTCAAATGCCGCCACCTGTTATGACAGAACAACAGAAATCGGCTAAGGCAACAAAATCCTCGAACAAATCCAGTCGCACAGCGGCCTGGATATGCACCAGTATTGTGGTAGTGGGAATCGGCGTGGGGTCTGGCTTTTATGCTGGAGCGGCAAGTGAGTACAATAAGTTCAAGAATGCGGGGGGCAAAGTCCAGGCCGATACTTATCGAGACAGAGTAAGACAATATCAAGCCATCAGTGTGACAGGTTTCGGTGTCGGGTTGGCGGCGGGCATCGCCGCAATACCTCTTTTTATTTACGGATACAAAGATACAAAAACATCGTTGTGGTATGTGCCTGAAAACGGAAATCAGAAAATAGTATTAGAAATCCAATGGTAGGAGCGCAATTTATTGTCCCCATTCATTGGGAGGAAATATGAATAACAAATTAATAGGGGTAGACCCTCAAGCTTACCCAGGGAATGGCCGATTGAAAGCAATTGCCCTTACAATAATAGTTATTTTGTTCCTCATCGCTTTTTTCCCATTCGCATGTTTCAACCTTTCCAACTCACAAAGCAAAGCTTATCAGAATCATACGACAGATGACGAATCTGCTGATGACGATACTACTGAAGATGATGCTGCAGGCGATGATGTAACGGATGATGATCAACAAGCAACCGATGGTTTCCAATGGACTCTATATGGGGATATGGGAGATTTTGTTTCTGGTACGGCCTATATATCCGCATCTAAATGTGAAAGCGAGAGTAACGGATTTGAAAACTCCACTCTAGATTTTTACAGCCCTGATTCTTTGGCGCCAAATACTGAATATCAATTTATTTTCGATGTTTACAATGCAGGGCAAATAACCGGAGAAAAACAAAATTGGATCAAGGAAGTGTATGTTAAAATGCCTTCAAAGAATTATAGTGTAGACATTGAAAGCACTATACCCCCAGACCCACTTCACGGAAACGTTGGGGAGGGTGAATACCAAATAGATAATTGGGAAGTTTATTTTGATGCGGATAAAAACGCAATCACTTGGGAATGTTTTGGAGTTGTTACATCATTCGCGTATGGGGATATAAGAGAAGGAGAAACACTTGCCTTTTTATTTTTTGCCACAACTGATACAGAATAACATAGCTAGTTTGTTGATATTATCGCTCAAGAATAACTCAGCAAAATAACCATTTCGACTATTTTTAGGATAGACAAATTTCCAGGGCGAATACAAGTTTCTTGCCTAGATAAAATATTTATTTAATACTCAAACACAGATCATTTAATTGGCAGCCAATATAAAATCCGCAATCGAAAAGTGATTACCTTCCTAAAGATCATTATCGCGAATTAGCCGGCTCCGGCCTTAAGCCCAAGTCTTCCAACATAGCAAGGTCTTCATCGGCGGGACGACCTTTTGTAAGAAGATAATCGCCGATCATAAGGCCTGACGCGCCTGCTGCAAAGGTCAATGATTGACAGCTTCGCAACGTTACTTCCCGGCCGCCGCATAGGATTATTTGAGCTTGAGGACTGGCGATTCTGATGGCTGCAATAATTGCAAGCGCCTCTCTTGGGTCCAACAGAGGGCGATCCGCCAAAGGCGTGCCCAAAATCGGATTTAAAAAATTTACCGGAAAAGAATCAGCTCCAAGTTGTGCCGATTGCAGAATCATTTCCGCTCTGTTTTCAGTACCTTCACCCATACCGAAAATGCCGCCGCAGCAAACCGGAAGCCCGATATCTTTCGCGGCTTTCACAGCGTTCGCGTTGTCTTCCCACGATCGCGTCGTGCAAATCTTGGAATAAAAATTCGATGAGGCTTCTATATTATGGTGGAACCTAGCCAAGCCGGCATCTCTCAATCTATCCAACTGCCCTAGTTGCAGCATCCCGAAAGAAATACAAGGCGAAATGCCATTTTGATGAATTGCAGTGATTGATCGGATTAAAATATCCATTTCATTTTCTGAGGGCGCTAGTCCGCTGCCCACTATGGAAAACTTTGTGGCGCCGCATCCCTTGGCTCGAACCGCGGTTTCAAGAATTCTCTCAACAGGAAGCAATGGATATATATCATCTTTCGTCCGGCACGATGTAGATTGCCCGCAAAAAAAACAATCCTGATCGCATATGCCGGATTTTGCATTCATAATGGCGCATAGTCGGATAAAGTTGCCGAAATGCTTATAACGCAGCGAATCGGTCAGCGGAAAAAGCTCAAATAGATGATCGGGTCCTTCGACCAGAATTCTCACCAAATCCTGAATGGTCGCGTTATTGCCCTCTTCGATTTTTTCTCGAAGTCGATTAATAAACCCGCCAAAGGTCATAACGGCTCCAACTTCGCAAATTTGGCCAATACGGTTTTCACCCCGCCCACGTCGAATCGGATGACGACCCGAAGATGTTCGCCGCGCCCTTCTACGTGCATTACGATTCCTTCTCCAAATACAGGATGATTCACCCTGCGGCCCGGCCAAAGATCCTCAATGCCATAGGAAATTCTTTCTTCGCCGTATGTTGTTTTTCTCTGGCCGACAATGCTTTTATTTTTGAATCGCGAAAAAGAATCCGATTGAGATGCATCGTTGAAAGCCTCGTCAGAATCGACCTGCCCTATACGAATTAAATGAGACGATGGGATTTCGCTTAAAAATCGGCTTGGCGGGTTGGATCTAAAATTGCCGAAAGTGCGTCTGGCTCTGGCGCAACTCAGAAACAAATGGTGACGGGCTCGGGTCATGGCCACATAGCAAATTCTTCGTTCCTCTTCGATCTCTTGAGGACTGCTTAAAGAGCGAACGTGAGGAAACAAGCCTTCTTCCATCCCTACGATGAACACGCAATCGAACTCCAAACCCTTGGCGCAATGAATGGTCATCATATTGATCGCGCCATTTTTCGGATCAAAATAATCCTGGTCGGACATTAAGCTGATGGAAGCCAGATAATCTTCGATTGTGGCTTCCGGAAAAGATTTCTCGAAATTGTAAACCGCATTCAACAACTCGTTAATATTCTCAAGTCTGGTCTGATCCTCAATCTTTTTCGACTCCGATAGAAAGGCCTCGTATCCGGTTTTTTGCAGAATCTCTTTTAACAGCAGCGACGGTTTTAGAGATTTTGCGCTCTCGGATAATATCCCGATCATAGATAAAAATTGATGAATTTTATTTTGGAGCCCTTTCGCAAATCCTCCTTGCTCTTGTATCGATATCGCTGCACTTAAAAAAGAAATCCCATTTAACGCCGCATATTGCTGAATCCTATCTTCAGTGGCTGCTCCAATTCCCCGTAACGGGGTATTGATTATACGGCGCGCGGCTATGGAGTCGTCCGGATTGATGGCCAAGCGGCAATACGCCACAATATCCTTGATTTCTTTGCGCTCGTAAAATCTGAGGCCTCCCACCACGGCATAACGGAGATTTGAGGTGACGCACTCTTCTTCGATCACTCGCGATTGCGCATTGGTCCGATAAAATATCGCGATGTTTTTCGGCAAAACGCCTCTGCGCTCGATCAGGTCTGATGCTTCACGAATCGCAAAACGGGCCTCGTCATATTCGTCATCCGCAACATAGGCTTTGATCTTTTCGCCGCCTTTGTTTGTCGTGAACAAGCTCTTATCGCTTCTGCTCCTGTTATGGCGCACAACGGCCTGAGCGGCATCCAGAATAACAGCCGAGGATCTGTAATTCTGGCCAAGCACAATTTTGGCCGCGTTTGTAAAATCTTTTTCAAAGTTGAGAATATTGGCGAGGTTAGCCCCTCTCCAGTGATAAATGCTCTGATCATCGTCGCCGACGACAAAAAGGTTTTGATCGGCATTCACCAAAAGCTTGAGCAAGCTATATTGCGCCAGGTTCGTATCCTGGAACTCATCCACTAAAATATAATTGAATCTTTGCCTGTAAGCCGCTCTTATTTCATCGTTCGTTTCTAAAAGAGCCGCAGTTTTGGTAATCAGATCTCCGAAATCCGTTGCAGATGCCTTGTGCATTTCCTGATCGTACAAGTCGCAAAGCTGCAAATACCACCGCTTGTGCAAGGACTTGAGAATTCCATCAGCCATACTCCGAATATCTTCGTTTTTATTTTTCGCCTGATCGAAAAGCATCCGCACAAGCCGCGGGTCGAAGTTTTTTTCCTCAGCGCCAATCTGCTTCATCAATATTTTGATTAAGGTCAACTGATCATCTTCATCATAAATCACGAAATTCCGCGGGATGCCGATACGATCGCCATCCATGCGCAGGATTCTTGCGCATGCCGAATGGAAGGTGGAAACCCACATCCCTTTTAAATCGCGCCCAAGAATATGTTCCACTCTGTCGCGCATTTCTTCGGCTGCTTTATTGGTGAATGTCACCGCCAGAATTCGAAAAGGCGAAATGCCGTTCCGCTCGACCAGATAAGCGATTCTTCGCGTCAAAACACGGGTCTTGCCTGAACCTGCACCGGCAAATACGATGATTGGGCCGTTGCCGCAAGTGACGGCTTGAAGTTGTTGAGGATTCAAATCCGCCAAAATCGGATCTGTCTCTTGCAATGAGGCTCCTTTTCAAAAATACAAAGCCCGCCACCTATCGGGCGGGCCGAATCAGCGTGGTGGCGGTGCAGGGATTTGAACCCCGGACACAGCGGATATGAGCCGCTTGCTCTTACCCCTGAGCTACACCGCCAAAGACGTTAGATTTTTTACCAGAGAGATTATGATGTCAACTGTTTTCGGTTTACATTTGACGCCAAATATTGATTGTCCTTTGGGGCTTGCAGTGTCTCGACAAAGATGAGATCTTAATTATTCGGAGCGGACTTTTAATTTTTTAAGGAGACTGAAATGAACGGAACATATAAAACCGCATTATTTTTAGCTATAGGATTCTTCATCGCTTTAGCAATAACATCCGTTGCGTCGGCGCAAGAAGCGCCTATGCCGTCCAAGCCCTTGGGCGGACCCGAGTTCTCATTGGGTTATTCGGTTCTGGGTCCGGATATCGTGGGGTTTCAACTCAGAAAAAGGCTGGCCAGGCCGGTGGATTTCGAATTCGGAGCCGGATATCGGCATACCATAAGTTGGGTTCACGATGAAGTGGATTTGACTGATCCCAAAACCCGCAATGTACATACATATAAAACAAACGACGTCACTTACGATGTCGGCCTGCTCGCTGCTCCCGGTTTCATCTTCTGGGTCAACCAGAATGAGTCCGGCAATAAAGGACCTAACCGCCATGGAATTTTTGTAAAGTTGGGATGGAACATGGGCACAGTCCAAGAAGGCATGGTCGCCCTCGGATATTCTTATGAACGTTTTAAAAACCGCAAACACGTGTACAGCTTCGACGCCGGTCTGATGTTGATCGCATTATCGCCTGCATCCCACGACAACATCATCAAAAGAGTATATGGCAGCACTGTAAAAGGACAGGTCGATTTCAACAAAAAAATTATTCCCATTGACAATCCCGAAGAAGCCGTCGTGTCCAATATGCCGAATTTGCTGTACATCAAGTGGTCTTGGAGATGGCCGATATAAGGCATTTATTATCGATGGAGGCATTGAAGCCCTGATCTTCGCCGATTGGCATAATATGTTTTTTCTTGTTTGAACCTTCGAATTTCGGAGCGTGCTGAATGGACCAGAGAAGGAAAATTGGCGAGCTATTGGTAGAGCGCGGCCTTATCAGTCACGCACAGCTACAAGATGCTCTCGACAAACAGCAGGAATTCGGCGTTCGAATCGGGTCGGCTCTGGTCAAAATGGGAGTATTGCAAGAATCGGTTCTTTTAAATTTTTTGTCCATGTATTTCGACGTGCCCAAAATCGATCTGCGCCAGGTTAAAGTAAGCCGGGCCGCTCTGCGACTCGTCGATCCCGACTATGCCAGAAAATACGGCATTGTGCCTTTAAAAATCAGGCAGGATCCTATGGGTCGCGATATTTTGGCGATAGCAACAACGGATCCGATTAATTTCGAAGTCTTGCAAAAACTTCAAGATTCGTCGGGGATGCGGTTGGAAGTCTATGTGACCACTCATGGCGCCTTATTGGACTTTATTTCGGGATGTTACTGCCAGGCGCCTTCATTAAACCTGGATCGACAAGCCCCGGACAAATTGGTAAAAGCGCTGGCGAACTTGCTGATCGACAAAGGCATCTTCAGCGAAGAAGATCTTGCAACTTATCTTAATAGCACCGATTCATCCCAAAAAGATTCTGGCGAAGAAAAAACATGACGGACGTTATTCCAGGCTGTCATGAGCTTCTGGAAAACCGAAATCGATTGCTGAAAGGCCGCAAGTACGGCATTTTGTGCCATCAAGCCTCGGTAACCAAGGATTTGAATCCTCTTGTAGATTTGCTTATAGAAGATTCGCTATGCAGGCCAACCATTCTGTTTAATCCGGAGCATGGATTGTCGGGCCATGCTCAGGACATGGAAAATGTGTACGATTCCATATATAGAGGCATTCCGGTCCGCAGTCTTTATGGCGATGATTCTTCATCTCTTCGACCTAAATCATCCGATCTAAGCGGTTTGGAAGCTGTCGTAATCGATCTCGCGGATATCGGCGCCAGGTACTACACATTTGCCGCTTCAGCCTGCTACATGTTGGAGGAATGCGCCAAAACCGGCATTCAAGTCATCCTATGCGATCGGCCTAATCCGCTGGGGGGCTCTTTTGTGGAAGGCCCCCTATTAAAGCCCGGATTTGAATCTTTTGTCGGCCATTTGGAAATTCCTGTGCGGCATGGAATGACCTTGGCTGAATTGCTTCATTTTGCTTCTTCATGCCGCGCATCCGATGCGGATCTGCTTGTGCTGAAGGCTCAAAATTACAATAGAGAAATGAGCTTTGAACAAACCGGCCTGATTTTTGTGCCTCCTTCGCCGAATATGCCGTCTCTGACAACAGCTTTTGTCTATCCCGGGGCATGTTTGCTCGAAGCAACCAATCTTTCCGAGGGCCGCGGCACTACGCGGCCTTTTGAAACCTTCGGCGCGCCTTTTTTGGATGCAAATCAATTGGCCAAAGAACTCAATGGTTTGAATCTGCCCGGCGTTAAATTCAGGCCGATCCAATTCTCTCCCTCTTTCCATAAATTCGCCGGCAAATCGTGCGGCGGTTGTTTCTGGCATGTGATTGACCCCCAAGCTTACAGACCTTTTCTCACCGGACTCGCAATTCTGAAGATTTGCCGCGAGATGGCGGCAGGGATTTTTAAATGGCGCAAGGAAACATATGAATTTGTCGATCACATTCCTGCAATGGATCTGCTTACAGGTTCATCCGCATTGCGGATCATGCTTGAACAAGACGCAAGCCTTCGAGAGATGGCGGAATCTTATGCTGCGGAAGAAAAACGGTTTTTCGAGGAACGAAAACCGTTTTTGATTTATTAAAAGCGGCTGCGTTCTCTTCTACGTAATAATACTCGCGTCTCCCATTTCATCGGCATTCTTTCAAATACCGTTTCAGCCCTTCTTTCCAATAGGGAAATTTCCACTCCAGCATTGCGATCAATTTGGAGGCGTCGAGCACCGAATTGGCCGGACGTTTTGCCGGGCGAGCGAGTTTTTCCGAGCTAATCGGATAAACGGGCATATCGATATGTTTGAGGGCAAGGATTTCTTTCGCGAATTCATACCATGTCACCTGACCCGACGATACGGCATTGAATAGTCCTGTCAGATTCCTTTCGATCGCGCATTTAATAGCCTGCGCCAAATCCATGGAAAACGTCGGGCATCCGACTTGATCGTCCACCACTTCCAGCATAGGTTTAGAGGCAGCAGCTTTTTGAATCGCATCGACAAAATTCTTGCCGCCAGGACCAAACAGCCATGCTGTTCTTAAAATGAGATACCTAAGACCTCGGGTTTGCATAATTCGCAGATCCCCTTCGAGCTTTGACTTGCCGTAAATGGAAATGGGATTCGGCAAATCCTCTTCGGTATAGGGCCCTGCCTTTGCGCCGTCAAATACATAATCCGTCGAGATATGAATCAGTCTGATGTCATTCTTGGCGCAAGCCTCGGCCAATAAACCCGGGATCTCTGCATTTACTGTCATCGCTCTTTCCGCTGCCGACTCGCATCCATCCACATCTGTATAAGCTGCCGCATTGATCATAACATTCGGATTCAAATCCTCGATCAGTTTATTTATAACGCGATGATTACTTAAATCGTAATCAGGCAGATCAGCGCCGAACAAATCAAAATGATCGCGCAAAACGCATTGCAGCGCGGTTCCGAGCATGCCTTTATGACCCGCAATCAATATTTTCATTTATTCGACCAGGCCGATGCTTCGCCTTTCATTGCAAGATATTTCTTTCTAAAAGAATGCTAGCGGACCATAGCTATCGCGTCAATCGAACATACTTTGACATTATTCGCGCAATGAAATTTCGGCTATGTTTTTTTTAGATAGGTTCTGATTCAGGCGTCTGAGTACGCCCAAACCAGAACCTTTATTGGTGGTATTTGGTAGGAAATTTTTTACTAGTTACGTGTTTTAATAAAAATCTAAATGTAATTTACTTCTTCGAATTAGTAACGGCGCCCTTCCCTTCTGAATCCGCCATTACGTCCTCTGCGGCCGCCACCGCCGCCGCCGCCATCCCGCTCACCGCGTTCTTCGCGCTGGCGAGCCAAGGCAACGCGGATAGTACGACCATCGAGGGTTTGGCCATCAAGAGCCAACGCTTTTTCTGCATCGGCTGCATTAGCGAATGTAACAAACCCGAATCCACGCGACCGGCCAGTCTCACGATCCGTCACTACTTTGGCGTCAGTGATTTCACCATAAGCAGAAAACACTTCGACCAATCTTTCTTTGCCCAATGCCCAGGGCAAACCACCGACGAACAACTTGTTGTCCATAAAACCTATTCCTTTCTTCTTTTTGGGGGACTTAATAAAGTGACCGAGATGCTTCGCTTAAGCGGCTTTATTAATCGAAAAAGGCCGGCTGCTTTCCTTACAAGGAACAAAGCGTTGCAGCTCACTAATTCACTTCTGGGCACCGCCCACTATGCCCCATTTATCACTTTTCTAACTATCACTTATGAATAAATTCGTCAACACTTTGAAAATATCTTTTATTTTTTTTCGTAGCCATTTTAATAAACCGATTGACCCTGCATCCCTTTTATCCAAAAATACACTGTGAAAATTCTTGAAAGCCTGAAAGAACAATCGATGTTAAATAAAATATTTTTGGTCGTATTAATGGGTTTCGTAATTGCCTTTATGACAGGCTGCCGCCATTGCAAGGAATGCGGAGAATATCATCAGGGGCATAGCAATAATCTAAGCGATGACGATTCCGGTACGGACGAATTGCAAGATGACGACATTTCCGATGATGATCTGAACGATGACGATTCCGGTATTGACGACGATTCAATCGACGATGACACGGCAGATGACGACAGCCCTTCTGACGATGATTCATCAGATGATGATACCGTCATAGACGGCTTTGACTGGACAAAATATACAGGTTCGCCTGCCCCCGGAATGGCGGTCATGGCGGCAATGTCCTACGATGAGATGCGCCAAAATATTGTTTTATTTTCAGGAGGAACAGGATTATCAAACGAAACCTGGCTCTGGGACGGCACACAGTGGACTAAAGCGCAGCCCACTCATTCCCCAGCGCCTCGCATCGGTCACGGCATGGCGTTTGATTTGGCAGAGGAAAAAATCATCTTGTTCTGCGGCGCCTCCATTATTTTATATCCGAGAGATACATGGGCATGGGATGGAAATGATTGGAACAAAATTACAACAGCCCATTCGCCGTCCGGAAGAGCCAAATTCGGCATGACATATGATCGGACACGAGAAAAAATAGTGGTTTTCGGCGGCTGCAACGGCAACCCATGCGAGAACGCTTTTAGCGATACATGGGTATTTAACGGCTCGGATTGGTCTCAAGTCTCGACTTCAAATACGCCGAGTGAGAGGATATCTCCATATATGTTTTTTGATGAAAAACTGGACAAGATCATTCTTTTCGGCGGGTTGAATGATAATGGCGACCTTGGCGATACGTGGTCATTTGATGGAGAAAACTGGATTCAACTTCTGGACGGATCAAAAAACAGTCCTGATCCGCGAAATGCCGGCGCTTGCGCATACGATCCAAATAGGCAGCGAGGCCTTATATTCGGGGGCGAGGCGGGTTATATGGACTTCCGCAACGACACCTGGCAATGGGACGGTCACAAATGGCAGAGATTGATGCCCGAAAATGCTCCGCACGAGCGCAATCAAACCTGCGGGGCATACCATCGCGATCAAGATCATTTCATCATTTTCGGCGGATTCTTTGCCACCGATTTTCTGCCGATGATCTTTAGCGATACATGGATCTATGAGTATGAAGATTAAAATATGAGACAATTTCCAAATCACCTCATCGGGAAAAATATGAACTCGCCATATTCCATTTTTCTTTTGCTCTCTCTTTTTGTCATATCGTTTATGTTTTTAGTAGGATGCGAAATGGGCGGCAGCGATGACGATGATGACGCATCTAACCCGCCTGTTGAAGAAGATGACACCTCATTTTCAGACGATGATTCAATGGATGATGGCATGGATGACGGTTCTTCAGATGACGATGCATTAAATGACGACATATCTGACGACGATAATGAGAACGATGACAATTCCGACGATGACCTATCCAATGACGACATCGCCGACGACGATACGGCCGACGATGATGTCCAGCCCGATACGTGGGGAGGCGTTTTTATTTCAGAGGGATATTCGTCGTCCAATATTTTCCCTCTGGATTATTACTGCGCCGTAAGCGCGTCCTTTTATAATCCCGACGATTACGAAGGATGGGGCGACCCGGTGGATGAGGTCGGCGATTGCAGCCTTTATGACTATTCGGGCGGAACATCCGACTTAATCTATCTTTCCGCCGGCAATATCAGCGTAACAGGGACCAAGGTAGGAACCATTCACCTGACGCCGGTCGCCTATCAGTACGGTTTTTACTATCAGGCTGATGTTGATTTTACGACTGTCAGCGATCTTTTTGATGCAAACAACGAGATCACAGCCCATGTAAACGGAGGCAGCGGAATTGGGCCTTTATCCCTTTCCGTGCTCACGCCTCCGCTGATTCATATCTCCCAGCCTTCAAATTTCGATAATCTCACATCACCTCCCCAAGGAAATATTACTTATAAATGGACTACCGGAGGAGCGCAGACAGTCAGTATTTCCATATCGACATTCAAATCCGGATCCGGAATCATTATCGAATGCACAGCGCCGGACGATCAAGGCCAAATCATGGTGGATAAAAGCTTAACGGACGAACTGCTGCACTCGTACGACTCGTTTTCCATTTCGATCGACAAATCAAATATGGAATGGAGCGGAGAATCGCGACCGATTTTAATAGTCGGTATGACTTACAGGCAGCGAACCATAATCAATACTGAATAAAACTGTTGTTTCGCTTCAGGCATTATTTTCTGCGCGTTTTTCAGCTATGTTTGCATCCAATATCACTTGTGATAAAAAAGATATGGATCATGCAGTTTGGAAGTCTGTGTTTGGGGAACTGGTGGGTCATTTTGTATATTCTATAGGAGGGACCATACAATGAAACGTTTGCTGTTTACAGCCATTCCGCTTTGCATTTTTATGCTCGTTTCCGCGAGTCCGGCTACCGCCACCCATTGGACCAAAATATCCGGAGGCGGAATCACGGAACTGGGAGAATTGCACAGGATATCTCCGGTCGATGATTCGGTTGTGTACTTCGTCGGAAACAAGCCCTTATTCAGCTATGTCTTTAAAACAATAGACGGAGGCGCGACCGTCACCCCAATTTTTACGGTATACGGAAACTTGTGCGAATTGATAACCATAGCCAATGATCTTTATTTTGTGAATGCCGATGAAGGAATGATTTTTGGCGTATGGGCAAACGGCGAGCCCATGCCTCAATGCCTGTTCAAATCTGTTAATATGGTTGCCTATACAATCGACGGCGGCGCGAATTGGACGAGAACTTCTCCAAATCCAGATCAAAACAGCACTTCAATAATGGACGTGCAGTTTTATAATTCAACCTTGGGATTTGCAGTGGGAGCGCCGAATAATCTCCTTAAAACGATTAACGGAGGAGTTAGCTGGGCTAAGATGACCAACGCTTCCCCTCCGTTTGAAGACACGCCTATCACGAGCGTTTCTTTTGCTTCTGAAAATGTCGGGTATATTTCCGGCGAACTTGTTCCGGAACCCACTACAAAAGGCATTAACGGAATGATATTCAAGACGTCCAACGGCGGCGTATCTTGGAACCTTGTCTATTCAAACGCAGACGTCGGTTTCCCAAAGATTCAGTTCATCAATGAAACCACCGGTTGGGTTCTCGCTGTGAATGAGGCCTCGTCAATATGCAAAATTTTGTACACCGCCGACGGCGGCGATAACTGGGCTGAAGCCTCATTGCCGAATATCAATGGAGAACCGGGCAGCGGTTATATGTTGATTGGATTCCATATGGCCTCTGAGATTTTTGGTTTTGCAGTCGGATACACATACAGTTTTACGAACGCGGCTGTCATGTTAAAAACCATGGATGGCGGTAAAACCTGGGTTTCCGACGACTACGTCGGCCCGGAATATCTTAATGAGGTAGTGATGACCGATTATCGACATGGCTGGGCGGTAGGCACCAGAATGAGCGTACTCCGGTACGTCAATGACGGAAACGAACCCCCTGTTGCCGAGGCGGGAGAAGATCTGGATGACATGCCGGTTAATGAACTCATCACACTGCACGGCTCGGGCTTCGATCCGGATGGCGATCCGATAACGTCTTATGAATGGACTCAAATCGAAGGGACTACAGTCACATTATCCGGCGCTGATACTCCTGATCCATCGTTTACGCCTACCGAAGCCGGCACGTATAAATTTCAACTCGTGGTTTCTGACGGAACATTGGATTCGTCGCCTGATCAAGTAACCGTGAATGTAACGGCGCCCGTGGATGACGATACCGTTGACGACGATACCGCCGTTGATGATGATATCACCGATGACGACACTGCCGCGGATGATGATACTGCCGCAGATGATGATACTGCGGCAGATGATGATAATGCCGATGACGACGCCGGAGGCGATGATGATGCAGGCGATGATGACTCAGGCGATGACGACTCGGGCGGAGCGACTGACGATGATGAATCCAGCACTTCTACAAGCTGCGGCTGTTGAATTTGATTAAGCGACCGATATGGGGCGTGGTGCGTCGCGCCCCATTTGTTTATTTTTCCTTACCCAATTGATCCCTTAACCGGAGTAAACCGGATTTATGAAGACGATCCTTCGCGCTATCTCGTGGCGCAGACTCAAAGAGCACAAGCTTAGAACATTCCTTACTGTTCTGGGAATCGGACTCGGTGTAAGCGCATATCTTGCCGTCACTATGATCACTCAAACTCTTTCCGACAGCTTCTCCAGCATGGTGGATCTGGTTTCCGGCAAAGTGTCTCTTCAGGTCACCGGCGGCCCGACCGGCGTTGAAGAATCAATCCTGGATCAAATTAAAAAAGTCCCCGGAGTAAAAGCCGCTGTTCCTGTGATTCAAGCTTATTCCAAAACCGCAGATGGCCAGGGTCTCCTTATTCTGGCAGTCGATACCTTGAACGATAAAGCTGTGCGCGATTTCAAGATGCAGGATTCTTCGGGCGCTGAAATCTCAGACCCGTTGGTTTTTCTCAATACTCCCAACGCAATTCTGCTGAACAAGGAATTCGCTCAAAAAAATAACATCACGGTGGATTCCTCCATCCAGCTTCTGACCTCGAAAGGCAAACTCCCTTTTATAGTACGCGGATTGTTGGATCCGAAAGGCACTGCCGAGACCTTCGGCGGAAGATTCGGATTAATGGACGTCTTTTCGGCCCAGCAATACTTCAGCAAAGAAAAACGTTTCGACTCGATAGATGTTCTTGTCGAGGACCGATCAAAAATAAATTCGGTTAAAGATCGCATCTATTCGGCTCTTGGTGGAAAATATACTATTCAACGCCCGGAACAACGAACGGAGAATGTGGAAAATCTGCTTTCTGCATTCAGAAGCGGAATGGAATTGCTTTCCCTGGTTGTTCTCCTGATGGGCATGTTCATCATTTACAACACTGTTTATACATCCGTGTATCAGCGCAAGCGCGAGATCGGCGTCTTGCGCATGATCGGTCTCACCCGTTCCGGCATCATCGCCCTTTACTGTCTGGAAGGGCTTATCATGGGATCCGTCGGAAGCGCCATCGGCATTGTCGGCGGCTACTACATGGGTTCCTTTTCGGTCCATAACTTTGCCGCAAGCGTGACCTCATTTTATCTCACCGTGGATACATCCCATGCCACTTTTAACGGTTCGATAGCCATGTTCGGCATGTTTATGGGCGTGGGCGCCTCTTTAATCGCCTCGTTATATCCTGCATGGAGAGCCTCCACATTCACACCCATGGAAGTCGTCCGATATGGCGTGGGGCTATCTTACGGCGCGGGGGTTACGCTGGGGCGTTTTGCGATAATTCTGGCTGTGATGTTGATCGCTTTGTCCTGCGGCCTGTTTTTGCCCGGCATTAAAAACAACCTCAATGGCGTTCGTCTTGCTATGGTGGGAACAACTTTCGCATCTATCGCTGCAACGCCTATGTTTATGCTGGCGATTCTGGTAATCGTTCGGAAATTGGATTTCGTTAAAGGAAATTCGCTGCGAAAACTCGCTTCTCAAAACATTCTCAGAGATTTGAGCAGGGCTTCTATGACCGTCGCCGCTTTTATGATTTCTTTGGCGGTAATGTACGATGTTTATCTTTTCGTGCACTCTATGAAAAGTGAGATCAAGTCTTGGCTGGATGAAGTGCTACGCGCGGATCTTTTCGTCACCTCGTCATCCAGTTTTGCCAACCGCATGTCCATTCCGGTGGAAGGCTCGTTGTCCGAAAAGATGAGTCGGATTGAAGGTGTAGCGGGGGTGACAAGGGTTCGCCAGGTTCAGGTGGATTATGGCTCGAATCGTATTATGATCTTCAGCCTTGAACTCAATAAATTTTTAAGCTCCCGCTGGTTTAAGTTCGCGGCCGACGCTGAAAGGCCAAGTGCTATTGACGCCCTGTCAAGAGGCGAAGGAGTTTTCCTTACCCAAAACCTGATATACCTGAATCCGCGCCTGAATGGCGCCGAAAAAATCACCTTGAAGACCCCTACAGGAGACATGGATTTCAAAGTGTTGGGAACCATCATTGATTATGTGTCGCAAACGGGCGCGGTTTTCATGGAACGCAAAATGTTCGTCAAATACTTTCATGATGAGCTGGCCGATTCATTTCAGGTCTATGTAAAACCGGATGCGGATATTTTTGCTGTCCGCAAACGCATCTATGATCTTCTCGGCCAGGATTTTAATTTGTATGTGCTGACCAACCGCGAATTTAAAATTTCGTTGCTTGGCGCGATCGATCAAATGTTCACATTGGCTTACTCATTGGAATTGATCGCCATTCTGATTGCTTTTATCGGGATCGTTAATAACCTTATGGCGACCGTTATGGACCGCACGCGCGAAATAGGGGTGTTGCGCGCAATCGGTTCCACAAAAGGCCAGATCGCAAAAATATTCGTTACGCATGCCGGGTTATTGGGGCTTTCGGGCGCCCTTCTCTCCATATTATCCGGCTTTGCGCTGGGAATCATCCACGTTCAGCGAATGACTCTGGTCAACACCGGATGGGTAGTGAAAATGCAATTCTCATGGGCTCATATCGCAGCCGCATCTTTTGTGGCTTTTGTGGTAGGCATAGTTGCAGGATTCCTGCCTGCGCGCAGCGCCGCAAATCTTCCCATGCATGAAGCCTTGAAGTATGAATAAAAAGCAATGATCCGAGGTTGATTCTGAGTTAACGCTGATGCATGGCCTCTTTAATGGCGGCCGCCAGAAGAGGCAGCATGATCTCGTGATGGCCGGTCAGGCTGATTCCCAGTCCTTGTAAAGCAGTCGGGCGGCGCACTACATTTTGCATGGGGCGATAATGCTGGATGAAATCCATATTGATGGTCGTGAGTTGCATCGGATGCTTTGTTACATTTCGCGCAGCGGAAAGCGCTTTAAGAAAAACCTCAGGAAGAATAACGGCCGAACCGATATTGAGAAAAACCCCTCCCTCCAATTGCGATATGAGGGACGTAAACAATTCGAAATCCCGGCCTGCCGCCCTGCCAGCCGTCGCAAAATCAAATTCCGAAGCCATGTGCCAGATATCAGTTCCCAGCGCAATATGGGCCGTCAATTCCACGCCGGCTTCCATACATCGCACCAAAGCGGACATGGCGGGCGTCGTGGCTGGATCTTCTTTGATCCCAATTGCAATGGAGCTGGCCAGTCCAAGATTTTTCGAATCGCCGCGCATCAAAGATGCTGAAAGGCTTTGAGCCGTTTCTTCCGCCATTCCGAAGCTGCCGTCAGAAAGCCCTGCTTCGACATCTTCGCTGGTGAATCCTATGCGCGCGATCTCAAAATCGTGGATAAGAAAAGCTCCATTGACGGAAAGAGCCGTGATGATTCCGTTTTCAGCCAAATCGGCGATAATTGGGCCGCAGCCCACTTTCAACACATGCGCCCCGCAAGCCAGATGGACTTTTCGCCCGGATTTGCGGGCCTCTGCAACGGCGATTACGGCATCCCAAAACCATTTGCCGGCAAGTTGGGCGGGGAGGCTATTGAAAAAATCATTCATCGTCGAACCGACTGAAACGGGTTTCGCCAGATCGCGCTTTGAAACCTTGCTTGGTCTGTCGGTCAGCGAATAGCGTTTAAGCTTGGAGAAATCAAAACGTCGATCACTCACAAGGCGCCTCCGGAGCCGAGCATATATTTCGCTCTATCAGATCGCTCAGGAGATGTATGATCATTCCATGGACCTGCTGAATTACAGGTGTAATGTCATGAGCTACGATCATGCACAAATCGCATACAGAGGGCATGTCTCCGCCATTTCCGCCTGTAATCCCGATGGTGCGAAGCTTCAGATTTTTGGCTGTTTTCAAAGCAAAGGTCACATTTTGCGACTTTCCGGATGTTGAAATACCGATAGCTAGATCGCCGGGGTTTCCCAACGCCTCAATCTGTCTGGCAAAGACGAATTCAAAGCCCAGATCATTTCCGATAGCCGTCAAAGATGAAGTATCAGTCGAAAGCGCAATGGCCGGCAGTGCTTTTCGAGACAACAAATAGCGATTCACCAATTCGCACGCGAAATGCTGCGCGTCCGCGGCGCTCCCGCCATTGCCGAATATCAGAATTTTACCGCCTTTTTTAATTGTTTCCGCAGCCGTTCGAGCGGCCTGATTAACCAAATCCGAGTTTGCATTAAAAAATTTTTTAATGGCTTCTAAAGACGCATTGATATAGGCGCTGATCACCTCAGTCTCATTAAAACTCATCGATATCTCCATTATATGGCGTCAATTGCTTGAGAACTATTCTACCAAGCATCCGCCTGTCAACCCAAGATTTTTATGGCTTTTTATTCCGCTTGACATGAATAATGATAACGATTAGTTTGAAAAAACTTTTGGGCAGATAGCTCAGTCGGTAGAGCAGAGGACTGAAAATCCTCGTGTCGGCGGTTCAATTCCGCCTCTGCCCACCAGGAAATAGCTAAATAAAACGGGGAGTTATGCGTCACGGCATGACTCCCCATTTTCGTCTGAAATCCGCAAGTCTCCAGAATATCTCCACTCCGGAGACGGAGGACGCGAGATCGGTCGCAACGTACAGGCGCGGCGTCGACCCGTGGCTGGCATCACAGACCGCCGTAGAACTTTCCAAAAGCGCGCGAGAGCATCAGCGCCATCGCCAGACCGCCCGCGCCGGCGACCAGGATGTAACGCCAACGACGGAACTCGAAGTTCCCGACCCGCCCTAGGAGCAGGTACGCGATGATCAGATTCGCCGAGCCCCACAGCACGTTGACCCATGCCGGGGATAACCCTTCGCCGGCCGGTGTCGCGAACGGGGTCTGAAATGGGTGCCCAGTGACGCCGCTCACAAAATGGGGAATCGCGTTCACCAGGAACGCGCCTCCGAAGAAGTAGGCGATGTAGTGATACCAGCGCATTCGTAGTTCCTCCTTTTCGGGGTCCTCTTGCTGCCGTTGTAGATTGCTCTCGTGTAGCGTATGTTGATTTTATAACTACGCCAGCCGGTCCTTGCCGTCAAGCAAACAGATCGATCGGTGCATGTTCGGAGATAATCTCCCTGACTGCCGTTGCGCAGGTCGCACCACCATCCTCATATGTGCCGGCGTCGTACACCATGTAATGACCGCCAGAGGCGCGTGTAATGGTGCAGAGGCCGGCGCCTACATCTACGACCGAACATATACGACGTCAGCCGGGAACGCTCTGGAAAAGCCCCGACGCTGGTATGAGGAGGCAAATGATAAACAATAAGGTAGTGGCAGTGAATTTTCCCAGACGACGGCTCAATGGGACTTACGATCTTTGGGTTTGGTTGATGGCTGTTTCTGAGATAAGGTTCCTAATCGGATAGGTGCAGCGGGTTTACTTGTCTGTCTTCGGGAAGCTGAAGTTTGATCTCGATATACATCAGGAGTTCGAGATTGACTTCTTGTTTTCCATTCTCCATCAGAAAAAACCTTGACCCGACACGCGCTTCAAAATAGCATCTTCATTTTGGTTATTTGGCAAAAACGTGCCAGATCATTCTGCGGCTCTTTTGTATGGCTGCCACTATTTGCGGAGTAATGCAAAATGGCTGGATCGAAAAGCACAGGGAGCGAACTGGAAAACAAATTGGCTGAGGCCGAGTCTCGGAGCCCGGCATGATCCGCGTACTTGTCGTTGATGATCACACGGTCGTGCGCAAAGGTCTGGTGGAGATACTCAAAAAGCAAGAAGGCATCGTGATTGTGGGCGAAGCTTCCGATGGGCGACAGGCTCTGGAACAAACGAGGCAGGTCCAGCCTCATGTCGTGCTCATGGATGTCGTCATGCCTTTGATGAACGGCATCGACTCAACCCGCCTTATTAAAAATGAGATGCCGAATGTGCAAATCATCGGCCTTTCCATGCATGCACAAGATGTCATGGCAGCCCAAATGCTCGCTGCGGGAGCGGTGCGCTACTTGGTCAAGGATGGCCCGATCGAAGACCTCGTGGCTGCGATCAAAGAAGCCGTGCGTTAAAAAGGATTTGCCAATGTTTTTAAGATTCCTTTTCTTCTCTTGACCTCGCACATTTTATGATTCGCAGCTTATTTTCAAATATCTATGTTGCATGTTCAGCATGTTTTTCTCGCTGACTAAAAAATTATTTTTTCCCAGCTATTGACTTGTTTTTTGGGGGGTAGTTAAATTAAATCACAAATTTAGGGTTGGTCTGCAATAAGAATATTACAACGGTTTGTTTGTGGCCAAACAACGAGAAAGACCATGTCGCCACTAAAATTTCGCCTTAAAATTTACAAAAATTGTCAGCCGATGTTGCTCCATAAGAGGGTCGTTTGAATGAGACAGATACTTTTTTTCATAAAAAGATTCATAATGAAAAAGGTAGTATTGATTTTTTTCTCGTGCATACTGACATTCTTGATTGTTGCATGTAACGGCAATTCAAATAGCGATGACGACGACACTTCCGTTGATGATGATTACTATCCTGATGACGACTATGTTCCTGATGATGATATGATTTCGGATGACGACTCAGGAGATGACGATACGATCGATGATGATTTTTCAAATGATGACGCTGTCGATGATGATAGTTTAGATGATGATGCTATAGATGATGACTCAAACAATGACGATATAAATGATGATGATATAGTATACGGACCCGGGGATATTGTATTTGGATATGATATTAGTGATGAAGGCTATTTATGTGTTTTATCGAATCAGAATAGGGGAAATATTCTGAACACTAAGAATAATATGAATAAATTGAAATCGAAAACAGATAGATATGATTTTTCCATGACGGTAATTCCAAGTTCAAAGTCGGGATTCGCCTTTGATAAAATTTTTCTTGGAGATAATATTAATAGCATCAGAGTTGCACATGATTCATTAGGGAATTTATATTATACATACCTTGATGATCGTGATTCGCATCACATTCTTCATCTCGTAAATAATGCGCAAGGAACCTGGACTGATGAGATTATTATAGAAATGGATCAAACGATATATGGTTGCCTAAACCTAGTTTTAGACGGGAATAATCGCGCACATATTGTTTATCAGGATTGGGATTCCAAAATCATCTATGCGACTAATGCAAATGGAAATTGGGCTTTTGAAAACGTAGTTAATCAAGGATTTCTACCTACTCTCGCTATCGATTCACAGGGGTATGCTCATATTGCTTTTTTAGGTTTGCCTTTGGGCATCGCTTCGTTTTATGCAACCAATAAATCAGGTAGTTGGGTTACTGAATTAGTTCAAATCGCTCTTCCTCAATTGCCATGTTTAGACTTTTTGGGGAGGCCGGCGATTGCAATTGACTACAATAATAAACCCAATATATGTAATACACACTTGGTATATACCCCATACATTGCGATCTGTGGATCATATATATATTGTGGTGAGCAAAATAATGGAACATGGGATATGAATTTGGTCTTGGGCTACACTGGTATACTAATTGGTTGGCCTAAATTATTAATTGATCAGCAAAATGATTTGCATTTAATTTACGATGAAGGAAATAATATCATTCACGCATTCAACAGCTCAGGACCATTTTCACAAGAAATAGTTTATGAAGGTTCTGGTATTGATAGTTTGACAACAACTTTGGATGATTACGATAACATTCATATTATTTTCTTGACAATGAATACATATTATATTGGGTATTCAACCAACGCTTCCGGCGAATGGGTGACTACAATTCTAGGACCTTTGTAATATCATTGCCAGGTTTATTTGCGACAAATAGCTGCAGCGGCACAAGGTGGATAGCAACATAATTTGTCAGCAAGTTGATCTCGCAAAACAGTTCATCTTCGAGATGATCAAAAGATTGAAACAGGCGGTTTTTGGTGATGTGCCGCCTGAGCAGGGACCAGAATTTTTCGACCGGGTTAAGATCGGGCGAGTAAGGCGGAGTGTAAATGATGCGGAAACCGGCCCACTTGAGGCTGGAGACCGAACCGTCCTTCGTCAAAAAAGAACACCAATCCGTCCGGATCGTTCAGGTGCTCTTGGACGATCTCAGCCGTTTTTTTTATAGGCCTCGCGAAGCGTTTCATCCGCCTTGGCATGTGTTGGTCGAGGCGCTCTCAATCGAAATCCCATTCCCCTGACTTGAATCCACAATGGGATCTTGGTGAT
>Ga0315282_10005472_pt1 | contig 21626 bp, 19 predicted proteins | sample YL17G07_20_MG_FD_203693 | JGI IMG/M metagenome (GOLD analysis project Ga0315282, IMG submission 203693) | Sediment microbial communities from Yellowstone Lake, YNP, Wyoming, USA - YL17G07_20 | ecosystem: Environmental > Aquatic > Freshwater > Lake > Sediment | place: USA: Wyoming | collected... | reverse complement strand
GTCTGCAACAATACGGCTGTTCCGTTCACGTTGACGTCTGCGTAAAGAACAGGCTGCTCGATTGAGGGTCTTACGCCAGCCTTGGCAGCCAAGTGCACGACTATTTCGACACCGTCACCAACCGCTTTATCCATAGCTGCGACATCGCGAATATCGGCTTCAATAAGCCGGAAATTTTTGTTTTTGAGGCAACCTTTGATATTGCGGCGCTTGATTTGGGGGTCGTAAAAGTCGTCGAAGTTGTCTACGCCGACCACAGTCCAGCCGTCATCGAGGAGTCGCTCACTCAGATGCGAACCAATGAAGCCGGCGGCACCTGTTACCAATACCTTCATCCCGAATACCTCAAGCTGAATAAATAATAATTGCTCCGAGGGCCAGACCGACTAAAGCCATAACTCGAAGAAGCATAACCGGTTGTTTTTGCCACCAGTTAATATAAGATTTGACCTTTTCAGACCCGAGTATGAATATCAACAGTCCTGATATTATAAAAAGAACTCCAAAGACGAATATTACCCAGAACTGGCGGCACTGGCGCGCAGCAAGTAAAAAGACAATCGCCAGCACAAGCCTTATCACCGCTGCAAGATACATACGCCTGCCCTGTTTGGAGAATTCCATTAAGCGTTTCATAATGTCGGGCTTTAAAAAATACACGATTGTCATAAAAACGAAAACTATACCTATAATTCTAATAACGATGTTCATAATATTGCCCCTTTATTTTCTTCCGATACTATAATATTCGAAACCTGCTTTTTTGACCATATCCGGGTCATACAGATTCCTTCCGTCGAAAATAACAGGTTTTTTCAGCTTTGCGGCGATAACTTCAAAATCGGGATTTCTGAATTCCTGCCAATCAGTCAGGATAACGAGGGCATCGGCGCCTGCAAGCGCATCGTATCCATTTTGGAAGGTCTCGATTTTGCCGTCCAGGGCTGCGATTGCCGCTGAGGCTGCGGCGGGGTCATACGCGCGTATCTTCATTCGGCACTCGAGAAATTTCTTTACACAGTAAACGGCTGGCGATTCTCTGATGTCGTCAGTTTTCGCCTTAAAGGCAAGTCCCCAGACAGCCAAAGTGGTTTTTTCCTGCCGGGGTGCGAAATAATCCGTGACGCGTTTTGCAAACCGCTGCTGCTGCCTTATATTTACCTGCTGGACCGATTTAGATATGGTCATTTCGACACCATGCTCGTCGCCGGTATGAATGAGCGCCCGGATATCTTTCGGGAGGCAACTTCCGCCGAAGCCGATGCCGGGAAAAAGAAACGCCCTGCCGATGCGAGAGTCACTTCCAAGACCCTGTCTGACCAGCTCGATGTCTGCACCGAGCTTCTCGCACAGAACTGAGATTTCATTCATAAACGAGATTCTCGTTGCGAGCATAACGTTTGCTGCATATTTGGTCGTCTCAGCAGAGATGGGGTCCATAAATAATATGCGGTTTCCCTTTCGCATAAACGGACTGCAAAGCTGCTCCATTGTCACTCTGACCTGCGGATTATTTGTGCCGATGATTATCCTGTCGGGGCGCATAAAGTCCTCAACGGCAGCACCTTCCTTGAGAAACTCGGGGTTGCTGACATAATCAAAAGGCACCTTCGTTCTGGATTTTATAATGTCAGTTATCTTTTTGGATGTGCCGACGGGGACGGTACTCTTCGTTACAATAATCCGATAGTCCTTAAGGTAACTGGCAATATCCGCAGCCACCGAGAGAATCGCTGATATGTCGGCTGAGCCATCTGGTGCCGAGGGTGTGCCGACCGCAAGAAATATGATGAGCGAGTTGTCGACTCCGAATTTCAGGTCGGTTGTAAAATGGAGTCGGCTGAGCTTTTCGTTGTGCTCGACCATCTCGGCCAGGCCCGGCTCATAGATTGGTAAACGGCCGTTTTCGAGTCCTTTGATTTTGTCGGCGTCGTTATCGACACAGATGACATTATTGCCAGCCTCAGCCAGACAAGCCGCAGTTACCAATCCGACATAACCGACCCCAACAACACAAGTCTTCATCCTTCGACTCCTTCCAGTCGCTCAGGATGACCCTGAGCGAAGTCGAACGGGTCATTCCAACAGCTCCCGTTACTCTCAATACGTGTTTATCAAACTCCTCAGACCCATAAACCCATCTTCGCTATGACTAATTTCCCTGCTCAAGAGGCTCAATTAAATCAGTATCTATTTCGACGCTTGCGGCCTGGCCGAGCATATCTATCTGTAAGACCAGGCGCGTGATGGTTTTCGTCTTCAGCACAACTCCCTGCAGGTCCGCCAGGGGCCCGGCGAGGACTCTGCACCGCTGCCCAGCTTTTATGTACTTATGCGGCGTCAAAACAGCTCCGGCCCAAAGGGCCTGCTCAATATCCAAAAGCTCACTGAGCAGTTTTTCCTGGTCGTTGACTGCGATGAGGTTCGCAACACGATTAGTTCGGAGCACCTCCAGCCGCTGATTTTCGTTACCACAAAAGAATAGATAGCCACTAAAGAGCGGCAGAAGTGAACGTATTTTTCTGCCCGTTCGGCGCGTAACCCTCCAGCTCATCGGCAAAAAGTAGCTGATAGCTTTGTTGATAAGGTCGTGAGCGAGGGCCTTTTCGTTCCTGCTCTTGGTGTGCGCAACCCACCACAGACCCGTAAAATCGGCGATTGATTTTTCATCCGGCCAGGTAATCGGCGGGTTCTCACTCTGTTTGAGCACTTTTACTTCCCCGGTTGGTTGTTATCCGGTCTTACCTTAACTAAACCGGCATATAGTTTTGGTCGATTTAGTAAACTCCAGACGATTAGTTTAGAAATACGCGGTCTAAAAGTCAAAGAAATTGATAATTAACAAATTGACTGTTTTGAGGCGACGAGCGACAATAGACCGCAAAATCTATACAGGAAAGTCGGCAATGGCTAAATCAATATCCGCCGGTACGAGACGTTTGAGCGTTTTATTCACCTGCATCGGGCGAAGGGTATCTCTGCTGGGGAGCTTTCGGCGAGCAGGCAGACAGCTGAAGATAAATCTTTCACTGCTCGGCACCGATACCAGTGTACTGAGCTCTGCACTCCAACTGTGCGATAAGGGCTTTCTGGTCAAGCCGACGGAACACGCCGATTATATCAAGCAGCTATTATCGATAGTCAAGGCCAACAGGGTAAAACTGCTGGTGCCGACAGTCGATTTGGACCTGAAGGTTCTGTCGCGAAACAAGATGAAATTTGCCGCGATGGGCTGTCGTGTACTTATCTCGAATCCAGAGGTAATTGATATCTGCCAGGACAAGAGAAAAACATACCGTTTTCTTGTTAAGAACGGTTTTGACACACCGGTTACGATAAGCATCAAATCTGCGTTATCGAAAAGGAAACTCAACTGGCCGTGTTTTCTCAAACCGTGGGACGGCTATGCAAGCAGAGGCAACGCCGTGGTGAATAGTCGCAGAGAACTGCTGCTATTTGGAAAAAGAATACCGAATGCCATTTGTCAGGAGTTTGTCAAAGGCCTCGAATATACCTGCGACGTATATGTCGACTTTGATATGAAAGTTCGATGTGTTGTTCCGCGAAAGCGGATTGAGGTTCGTGCAGGCGAGGTAAGCAAGGCACAAATAGTGAAAAACCATCGCATAATAAGTAAGGGTGTAAAACTTGTTGAGATGCTCGGGGCAGGGCCGGGTGTCATAACTGTGCAGTGCTTCCTTCAGCAAAATGGAAATGTCAAATTCAGCGAAATCAACCCACGCTTTGGTGGAGGCGCTCCGTTGGCAATCAAGGCAGGTGCAAACTTTCCCAGATGGATATTGCAAGAGTCCCTTGGGGAAAAGCCGAGGATTAAACTCAACGGCTTCAAAGACAGGCTGATTATGCTCCGCTACGACAGCGAGGTTTGGCTGAAAGATGGTTGATAGCGAGGGGGTCGAGAATGATATTCGATAATATAATTGGGCCGAGCCGACCGATTACGTGGATGTTACATTTTTGGCCTGTTCTGGGGGCATCTTTTATCTGCTCGTTGGCAGCCACTGCGCTGTGCAAAAGAATCGCCACAAAATTCGGAATTGTTGACCGGCCTGACGACCTTGTCAAAACGCACAAAGAGCCTATAGCGTACCTGGGTGGTGTGGGTATGCTCATTGGCGTAACAGTCGGCATATTGACAAGTATCTGGCGTCTGCAAAGCGAAGAACCCTCCGGGCTGGCACTAAAATGGCTGTTAGGGATATTAGGCGGTGGGGTAATAGCGTGCATAGTCGGACTTGCCGACGACCTGCTCGACATAAAACCCAAACATAAAATCCTCGGCCAGGTTCTCGCAGCCATTGTCTTGCTGTTGGTAGGTATAACGCCGAACCTGTACTACACTGCCAATCAATTAAATTTGTCACTGTCCCGCAATGTTGAGACATTGCTGGAAGTTATCATTGTGGTATTTTTCGTAGTCGGCGCGACAAATTCACTGAACCTGCTCGACGGACTTGATGGGCTTTGCGCAGGAGTAACGGCAATTATTACCCTTGCTATGCTGGCTCTGTCAATACATCTTGCGACATGGAACTTCAGCGAGGTCGGCGACCCTGTTCGGATTATAATCTGTCTTGCGCTGGTTGGAGGGGTGTGCGGCTTTCTGCCCTTCAACCGGTATCCGGCCAAGATATTCATGGGTGATGCCGGCAGTATGCTTCTGGGCTTTATGATGGCAGCGCTTATGATTTTGTTTGCTGAGCATATCCCGCGATGGTGGATGGCGTCGATTGTTGTCTTTGGTCTGCCGATTCTTGACACCGCCGTAGCGCTGGTTCGCAGACTGCTTAATCACAGACCACTGTTCGTCTCAGACCGGGGCCATATATATGACCAGATGATTGACAGAGGAATACCTTTGAAAAAAACCGTCGCAATTTGTTATGCGCTCGCCAGTACTTATGCGGTAATCGGCTTAGCAATGAGCCAAATAAGAACGAGATACGCCGCAGTTGTGTATATTATCGTTTTTGTGGTTTCTGGTTTGGTTGTATGGAAGAAAGGCTACCTGAAAATGAAAGGGCTGCGAGGAGCAATCCGAAAGGAGAATTAATATCTTGGACTCCTTTTCAAGTCAAACGGAGTTGGCTTGTGCGACATAGATGTTACTCGTAACACCGTGACTGTCAATTTGTCCCACAAGTTCAAAACCGCATCTGAGATATAGTTTATTTGCCGGCTTATTATCAGCCCCCACAAGCACTTTCACTTTTCCTATTCCTCTTCGTGCACCCTCTGCCAAACCCTTCTGCATCAAAGTGGTAGCCAGACCCTTTCCGCTTTCTTGAGGCACAACGACAATCGAAAGAAGCTCTGCATCCGGCAGATTCATTTTCTTTACCCTACTGGGATAAAAGAGGGTCTCGAACGCGTTTTTTATTCGCTTCACGGAAAACATTTTGCTAACCAATAGAACCGCAAAGCATAAGCCCTTTTTTAGAATAATTGATTTGTAAAGTTTATTGAGATTTGTGGTAAACGCTACAAATCCAAGCACGCTGTCATTTTCCTTTGCCATAAAGCCAAAACTTGAGCTGCTTTCGGCGATTGCCTCATATAAAGCCGTAACAAAATCAATGCCCAGCGAGCTGATGAACCCCGTACTTATATTCTGTATATGTAGTGCGGCTATGTCTCGAGCATGCTCCGGTTTGATGTCTATTATTATCACAATTCTTACCGGTTAAACGGTTACTATCAGGTATTGCGTATCGTCAGCGAACCGCATCGCTCCTTCGTATTCAGCGGGAATAAGTAAACAATCGCCCGCTTTGAATTCGACTTTCGTTCCATTAGAAGCGAGGACTGTTCCGCCGCCGGTCAAAATAACCAAGGTTTTCATCTGGCCGGGCGAAAGAAGCGTCTCACAATCTTTAGCCTGATGACCTTTATCGATTTTGAAGTATTCGCAGTCGGCCAGTCGACCAACCGTCGTCACCGAAAGATTGTCGCCGGATGCGTCAAAGTGAATGCTCTCCAGCGCCTCCGATATATGCAACGGCCTGGGTTTGCCGCTGCGGTCGACTCTGTTGAAATCGAAGACGCGATAGGTGGTGTCGGAGGGCGTTTGAATCTCGGCAATCAACAGACCTGCTCCGATGCTGTGGGCGGTACCAGCCGGCAGAAAATGACACTGGCCCGCATAGACAGGCACCTTCTCTAAAAGCTCAGCTACGGTGCCTTTTTCTATTGCCCCGGCAAATTTATCTTTTGTTACACCTTTTTTCAGCCCCTTATAAATCACAGCCCCCGGTGCAGCAGATACGATATACCAGCACTCGGTTTTAGCAGTACCTTCACCCAGTCGGCGGCAGGTCTGTTCGTCTGGATGAACCTGGACACTCAGGATGTCCTCAGCGTCGAGGAATTTAATCAGCAGAGGGAAAGGGCCGCAGAATTCTTTATCACCTGTTATTTCTTTCGGATATTTTTTGATTGCCGAGCCAAGGGTCTGGCCAGCCAGTTCACCGTTTGCGATTACGGATTTATCGTCCGGCAAATCAGCCAATTCCCAGCTTTCACCGATTTTTTCAAAAGGCGGGATATCTTTGTTGAATACCTCTCGAAGTTTCTGTCCGCCCCATATACGCTTTTTGTAAATTGGTTCAAATTTTAACGGATATGCTTTCATACCCCTATTGTAATCGCCAATTCTCTATCTGTCCATAAGGCACCGTCTTTTCCCATTTTTTCTTGACTTGGCGGAACGAGGACAAGTATGATACCTTAAACACGTCTTTTAAGGAGGTAGAAAATGAAAAGGTACTCAATTCTCATTTCAGTAATAATTACTTTATGTATGGCCGCCACCGTAAATGCTCGATACAGCGGCGGGACGGGCGAGCCGAACGACCCATATCTAATAGCTACAGCCGAGGATATGAACGAAATCGGCGCTGACTCTAACGACTGGGACAAACACTTTTTACTTGTCGCAGATATAAATCTCGCTGATTATACCAGTACGCGGTTCAACATAATCGGAACCTCATGGGACAATGGCTTTACCGGCGTCTTTGACGGAAACAACCATAAGGTTTGGAACTTTACGTGGACTTCTTCTGGCAGAAGCTACATCGGCCTGTTTGGGGCTGTTGGCACGGGTGGTGAGGTAAAGAACCTCGGGATGGAAAATGTGGATGTGAACGTTGCATATGGACGGTATGTCGGCGGCTTGATAGGACATAGCTGGTTTAGCACGATAACCAACTGCTATTCCACAGGCAGCATTTCAGGAAGCTCAGATGTCGGTGGTCTGGTGGGATTGAATTACTGTAGCACGATAACCAATTGTTATTCCACAAGCAGCGTTAGCGGAGGAGGTTCTGTCGGCGGACTGGCGGGATTGCATACCGCCAACGGCACAATAACTAACTGCTATTCGACAGGCAGCGTTTCGGCAATTGAGAATGTCGGCGGGCTGGTGGGAACTATTTACGGCACGATAACTAACTGCTATTCCACAGGCAGCGTTTCAGGAAGCTATTATGTCGGCGGACTGGTGGGAGAAAATGAATACGGCACGATAAGTGCTTGTTATTCGGCAGGCAGCGTTATAGGAAATTATAAGGTTGGCGGACTGGTGGGAAGGAATTGGGATTATAGCACGATAACGAACTGCTACTCCACAGGCGACGTTAACGGAGCGGGTGACTATGTTGGCGGGCTGGTGGGGCAGAATGGATACTATGACGAGTATTATCAAAAGTACTACCCTGGTGATATCTACAAATGCTACTCAGTCGGCGATGTTGTTGGAGACAGTAATGTCGGAGGGTTGGTCGGGGGAAATATAGCGGGAGAAATTGGGGCTTCTTTCTGGGATGTGAACACCTCCGGCCGATCGACCAGCGCCGGCGGGATAGGCAAAACTACAGCCGAAATGAAAACGAAAAGCACCTTTACTGATGCCGGCTGGGATTTTGTGGACATCTGGTATATCATCCAAGCAGTGGATTATCCGAGATTGCGGTGGCAGACTCGATATAGCGGGGGTAGTGGTACCGCTGATGACCCTTACAGAATCGAAACGGCGAAAGACCTAAACGATATCGGCAACCACCAGGAAGACCTGGACAAACACTTTATCCTCATCAATGATGTCAATTTGGCTGAATATTCAGGCACACAGTTTAACAGAATCGGCACCGATTGGAATAGTGCTTTTACAGGGGTCTTTAACGGCAACAGCCATAAGATTTGGAATTTTACATGGGATTCTAATGGTATAAATTATTATATTGGCCTGTTTGGTTATGTCATCGGCGGGCAGATAAAGGATCTCGGTATGGAAAATGTCGATGTCAACACTGTAGATGGAGTTGGTGTCGGCGGCCTGGTGGGAGTAAATGACTACGGCACAATTACTAACTGCTATTCCACAGGCAGCGTTTCGGGATACAGTTGTGTTGGTGGGCTGGTTGGAGACATTTATTACGGCACGATAAGAACCTGTTACTCGGCAGGCAGCGTTTCAGGAAAAAGATTTTTTGAAAGTTATGTCGGTGGGCTGGTGGGATTCAACGCCGGGGGCGACATCAGCAATTGCTATTCGACAAGCAGCGTGTCGGGATCCAATGTGGGATCCGATATAGTTGGCGGACTGGTGGGATACAGTGATAATGAAGGCACGATAACTAACTGCTATTCCACAGGCAGCGTTGATGGAAATGATTGCGTCGGCGGGCTGGTGGCATACAATAATGGTATGATAACTAACTGCTATTCCATAGGCAATGTCAGCGGAACCGGGGGTTGGAGTTCTGTCGGCGGGTTGGTGGCAGGCAATTACGGTACGATAGCAAACTGCTATTCGACAGGCAACGTTTCGGGACCTCATATAGTCGGCGGATTGGTGGGATACAATGTTTTTGATGGCAAGGTTTTAACATCTTTCTGGGATGTGAACACCTCTGGACAGACAAGTAGTGCCGGTGGTACACCAAAGACCACAGCGGAAATGAAAGCAAAAAGCACATTTACCGATGCCGGCTGGGATTTTGTATGTGAGACGATAAATGGGCTGAATGATGTGTGGACGATTAAAGAAGGAGTCGATTATCCAAAATTAGTCTGGCCGCTGGTTAATCTTATTGGCTGGTATGAGGTTGACTTCGCCGACTTTGCGGCGATGGCCAACTGGTGGGGACGTACTGACTGCGCAGATGCAAACGATTGCGAAGGTGCGGACTTTGACTTCACCGGCGAGATTGATTTCTCGGATTTGAAGATATTCTGCAATTACTGGCTGGAAGGGCTTTAGGATTTACGATTCAGGATAGTCGATTTCGCCAGAAGACAGAGGGCGGACGAGGGTATCAGGTTATCCGGGCTACCGGGGGCAGAATATCAGGATAGCAGAGAATCAGTGAATTAGTTGAATAGTGAGTAGCTGACTCCAGAAACCGATTCCCAACTTTCGCCGGTTTTTTCAAAAGATGGAATATCTCTGTCGGATACTTCTCGTGGTTTCTGTTTATCTGATATTCGCTGCCTGAATATCGGCCCAAATCTCAGCGGGTAAAGTTTTTACGGTTTCATCCTAACAATGCAAAAGGCATCTTTCAAGCACAGGCTGGGCAAATACCCTCAAGCCTGATTTGCTGACGCTGAAGTATGAATCCTTTCTCCAGCCCCCTGACAAGCGGGGCGGAAACTCCAACCAGACATCTCGTGACGCCGCATTTTCGGCAGGTGAAATGCGGGTGACATTGTACATCTGTACATCGGTCAGCAAGCTCGAAATGCTCCGCCCTTTTATGAACAAATGCCCTATGCACCAGCCCAGCTCCAACCATACTCTCTAATGTCCGATACACCGTTACTTTGTTCGCACACCTCTTGCTCATCGCCGTCATAATCTCATCGACCGTTTGCGGCCTTTTCGCGCTCAGCAAAACCTCAAGAATCGTTCTTCTCGGACCCGTTCGTCTTAATTTCACCGAACCTAACAGATTGTCGATGCTTTCTTTTGCCAGTGACTTCATCTTTTTTCTTCCCAATATTAACGCGTGTGATTATGATGCCCGCCGCCGCAGAACACGCATTGTTCACCATCCGATTTGACAAGCAACATCGGGAAAACTATGTCGCTGAAACAGCACGGCAGCCACACGGCTATAAAAAGAACGATGAAAATACCCGTCACCAGAACCGCCGTCATTGGCTGATTGATGTTCATCATAATATGCGCCGCTGATGCCCAGGTGCTTATCAGAATATGAAAGGCGTGCGGCAGTTTCGTTCTCGGCAAAAAATATGCAATCACTACCCCCAGCAGCGCCGCAGGATTCACGATGTACCATTCCTCAATAAATCCGATATGTAATTCCCTCTCATGCTTCTGTTCCGAGCCAGCTTCGTGTCCGTGAGAATGAACTGCTGCCTCCGCCGGGACTGCTACCCCCAGTATGCCCTCTCCGAAAAATGGCATTATCGAATCACTCAAAGTAGCAATGCCTACCGAACCGACGTAACCAATAATCAGCACGATGAGAAAGCCTTTGGTCTTCTCGTGCAGCCGAAATAATGAAGCTGTTACCATCGCGCTTAATACAACGTGTGCCGGGTGGAATATGTAGAACAATTGGTAACTTGCCTGATGGCTTATGTTCCTGAACAGAAGCATCATTATTATTCCCGTAGATGCACCGAACAGGGTAAATGGTGAGTGGGCTTTTAGCTCAATAAGAACCTGTTTCAATCTGCCCGATGTTGACATTTTCGCGGCACCTCCAAGTCTAAGTTTGTCTGTAAAATTTTTTATGATTTTGCCGGTGATTATAGCTAAATGCAACTAAGTTGCAAATAAATTTCACATATTTTTTGAGTTTAGGGCCCCATTCGCAGTCTCCGAATCGGCGTTTACCTGACAAATCCGCTTAAGTAGCTGTCCCATTCGTCCGAGAATTATGTGGTTAAGTTGAACCGGAACTGAGAAGACTATGCAACTTATACAAACAATTCAGCAAGCTCTGACAGAAACGCCCATAATAGCCATTTTCGTAGTATTTTGGGCCGGGGCATTTGCTTCGCTAAGCTCCTGTACAATTGTTCGAATACCTGTAGTCCTGGGATATGTATCCGGTGCAGCGAATTCTAAGGGCAAATCGGTATTTTTAACTTTACTTTTCGTCTTAGGTCTTGTCATAAGCTATACGATGTTTGGAATCCTACTGGGCCTTATGGGCAACCTCGCCTATAGCCTTATTCAGATAAACAAGTACATATTCTGGGCTCTGGGAATGGTACTATTTGTGCTCGGTCTTTTTGTTTCTAGGCTTATTAATCTTAAAATCTTCAGCACCAGATTCAACTTGAAAGACAAGTTCAAAAGCGCCACCTTACTTGGTGCACTATTGTTCGGAATCGTTTTTGCCTTGCTCGAGATGCCGACTTGCCCCTGCTGTGGTGGCCTGCTGCTGCTTATAGCGGGCATTGTGGTAGCCAAGAATCTTTCTGTTTATTCGGTGTTGATATTCATAAGCTTTGCATTAGGGCAAAGTTTCCCCATACTTGCAATAGGTCTTTCGACAAGCCTTATAAAAACTGACCTTGTAAATTACTTAAAACCAAAGGTCCATCGATTGGAAGGCCGTGTAAGATTGGTAGCAGGCAACATTCTGATGGCGATGGGTATTTACTTTTTCGTTATTGCGTAGAAACTTTATGGACCATAATCATACAAATTGCTGCTGTAACCATCATGGTAACGACCAGACAAGAATGACTAAAAAATGGCTCTTTAGTCTGGGCCTTGTTCTCGTATTTATCCTACTCATCAAACCTTTTATGGCCGACCAACTTATAAAAAGAGCAGATGCCTATTATTCTTATGGGCTCTATGATGATGCGATAAGGCAATATAAAAAGGTGATTTTGCTCAATAAGGTAACAGCTATGCATGGATGGGTTTGGGAAACAGCTTCAAAGCGAAGAGAGAAGTTAACAGGGCGATAGCGGCGTTTAGGGAAGCGGTTAAGGCTGCCCCGGAAGATAGGGCCGCTAATTTCAACCTGGGTATGGCTCTTGTAATGAGCAAAGATTACAACTCTGCCGTTGTATATTTCGAGCAGGTTAGAAGCTTGGGTGCCGAACCAAAGGAACAACTCGTAAACGGCAGCTTTTCGTATTATAAGTCATCTCTTAAGATGCTTGCGGTATGCTTCGAAAAACTCCAGGAATTTGAAAAGGCGGCAGCGGTGTCGGAGGAATTAAAAATGAGCATGTCGCGGTGATATCTTAGCTTGTGAAAAATAAAAACCGCGTTGATTATCATCCCATAGTCCTACCTTCCTTTCGAAAAGTATTGCAGATTTTCTCCCAGGGGGTTAAATTAACACCTTAACCTCCTTTGGGAAAACGGATAACTATGAGAATCATAGAGCGAATAGCCGGCCTCAAAAATATTAAAAAGGGCTGTGCCCTTACAATCGGCAACTTTGATGGGGTACATATTGGCCATGAGGCGATTCTGTCCGCCGCCAAACGCATCGCGGAACAAAGACAGACAGAACTGGTTGTAATGACATTTCAGCCACATCCGCTCAGCATTCTGAATCCGAAAAAGGCGCCCGGCACCCTTACGCCGGCCGTGTTGAAAGAACATCTTCTTGCTGAGTTAGGTGCTGGGATACTGTTTGCAGCAAAAAGTGAGCCGGGGCTTCTGAGTCTTCGGGCAGAGGATTTCGTGGAACGGTTCATTGTAAAAGGAGTTCGGCCGAGCGTTATTGTCGAGGGCGAGGATTTCAACTTCGGCAGCGGGCGAGAGGGTTCTGTGCATACGCTGCAAAAACTCGCAGAAGCAAAAGGCATCGAGGTGATTATAGTCGGGCCTAAGAAGGCTAAACTGGCAGACGGCCGAACAGTTGAGGTCTCGAGTACGGTGATTCGCGACATGGTAACAAAAGGTAAAGTAGCGGACGCAGCCTTTCTGTTGGGCAGGCCTTATCGACTTATCGGCGGTATTGTGCCCGGGCGTGGTAAAGGAAAACAATTAGGCTTTCCGACATTGAATTTGGGAAAGCCGCAGCAAATTATCCCGGCGGAAGGCGTCTATGCCGGCACCGCCGAGGTTGCAGAAAGCATTGAAAAGGTTTGCATTGCAAAGGAAAGAATCCCCGCTGCTCTCAGCATCGGCCGGGCGACCACCTACAGCGAGGGTCAATCCCTGCTTATAGAGGCACACCTGCTGGTGGACAACGCCGAGCAATTTACCGGTCGATATATGGCGGTGGACTTTATCGAGCGAATCCGCAGCCAGCAGAAATTTGAGTCGGAAAAAGAGCTTGCTGAGCAAATTGACAGGGACTGCCAAAAAGCACGGCAAATTTTACGTAATGTGGTTATGAACCCTTAAGTGATACAGGGAGTATGCGATGTTCGGATATGAATTAGTTGTCATTATACTAATGCTGGTTTTCAATGCTATTTTCGCAGCCTACGAAATGGGTCTTGCCTCCATATCCCGTGCCAGGCTTGCCATTTTGTTCAATGAAAAGAAAAAAGGTGCTGCCGACGCTGCCTTTATGAAGGACAAAATGGAGGCAAGTCTGGCTACCATCCAACTTGGTATCACAATGGTAGGAGTTGTTGCCGCTGCGACCGGCGGAGCCGGCGTGGAAAAAATGTTTGTTCCTTACCTTCAGCACACATTGGGCATCTCCGGAACGCTTTCCGGGATACTGGCAATAGTACTACTGATGATACCGCTGACGTTTGTCATTATAGTTTTCGGGGAGCTTGTCCCAAAAATGCTTGCCTTAAATAATAAAGAATGGATAGTGCTAAGGCTTTCGCCGATTATGAAGGTCCTCTCACAGGCCATTCATCCCGTTGTTTCAGTAATAGAAGTCACAGTGAAAAAAGTGGTAGGTCTGCTGACCCTGTGGAGTGGTATAAAACCGAGCGGCCAAGGACAGTGGCTGCACGAATTAAGAGCCGCCGTCTCACTTGCGAGGACCTCAAAACTTATGGGCGAGAGGGAAGAAAAGATAGTTTTAGCCGCTGCACATCTATCTACTCATCTGGTGCGAGACATCCTAATACCAGCTCAGGATATATCGATGATTTATGTGGGAAGCAGCCTGACAGATGCGCTTATCAGAGCGCACCTCGACATGCACACGAGATTTCCTGTCTGTACGAAGGAAAATGACCCCCAAAGTATTGATGGCTACGTCAATTTCAAAGATATTGTGGCAGCGCTGAGAGTAAATCCATCGGACCCCACCATCAAGGGAATAACAAGGCCTATAAAAAAGGTCAACGGAGATACACCTCTATCCCAATTACTTGAGGCGATGATACGGGAAAAAAATCATATAGTAATTGTTACGTCCCCGCCAAAAGGCCCGGCCTCGCTGAGGCGAGTCGAGGCGGGCGAGGTCTCGCTTAAGGCGGACGGCGAAGGTGCTGTTCTTGGGATGGTGACATTGGAAGATATTATCGAGGAGCTTGTGGGCGAGATTGAAGATGAGTTTGACCGCTTACCGACACATATCCATCCTTACGGCTCATCCTGCTGGATTGTAGGAGGCGGTGTCCCAATGAGCGCGGTTGCTTCCACCGCGGGATTTGACTGGTCAAATAAGTTCACCAGTGGCAAGGTTCCGACCATTGCTGAATGGTGCGTGCAGCAGACAGGGCAGCCCCTCAAAGGCGGTGAAGTCATAGAAAGTGATAATCTTAGAGTTGTGCCACGCAAATTCCGCAGAAAGAAAGTATCGGAAGCTATGGTGGCTGTCATCGGACGTTGAACTGCGAAATGGCAAAAAATATTTTAGCCATAGAAGGCACAGAGATTTAATCCAAGGAGACGGAATGGTAAACACAAGTGATTTTCAAAAAGCGGTTGAGTTGATTAACAAAGCGAGGCGAGTTTTGCTTACAACGCATACCCGGCCGGATGGCGATGCGTGCGGGTGTATCACGGCGATTTTTGAAACGCTAACCAGCCTCGGCAAAAACGTAAAAATATTACTGCTCTCGGAATTGCCGGAGTGGTACGAGTTTTTATTTGAGCAAAAGCCGGAATTTTTCAGCAAAAAAACAACCTCGCACCTATTTGTTTCGTCATCGCAACTGGTCGACCAAGAAGGTGTAGCAAATAGGTGCGGGGCCGATTTAATCATTATCGTCGATACCAGTAGTTACAACCAATTGCCTGAACTTGACAAATATCTAAAACAATCGGATAAGCCGGTTCTGGTGATAGACCATCACGCGACCAGCGATAACCTCGGCAATGTCAGGCTGATAGATAGTAGTGCTGCAGCTACGGCACTAATTGTCTTTGATTTGCTGAAATACGCCGGCTGGCCGATTACGAAAAAGATAGCGGGGGCACTTTTCGTGGCGGTCTCCACCGATACCGGCTGGTTTCAGTTCGATAATACCGACAGCAGAGCGTTCAGGGTTTGTGCCGAGCTGATTGATGCCGGTGCAAATCCTTCGCGGCTGTATCGCGATTTGTACCAAAACTTTTCGCCGCAGCGATTCAAGTTGATGGTTGCGATGCTCAATACGCTCGAATTGCATCTTGACGGACGTTTCGCAGTGCAGCACTTATCACAGGCTGATTTTAGGCAAACAGGCGCAAAGTTTAGTGATACGGAGAATCTGATTGACGAGTGCCGGCGGATAAGCGGCGTGGAGGCGGCGGCCCTGTTTGTGGAACAGGCTGACGGACAGGTGAAAATTTCGCTGCGGAGCAGAGGGGCCATCGACGTTTGCAAAATCGCCGCCAAATTCGGCGGCGGCGGGCACAAAATGGCTGCGGGTGCTCATCTGCCCGGGCCTTTGGAAAACGCAAAGAAGCTTATCTGCAACGCCGTGGCGGAACAGTTCAAGCCAAGAAAACCCTAAGGATTCGAGTTTAGAGGCAGTTTTTGAACAACTTGCCCAAATCGGCCGTAAATAACACAGAAAGGGCGAGTAAAATCGAAAAAAATCGCTAAAAATATCTTGACCGGATGTTGATATCAGTGTAGATTATACAAAAGTGTCGGCTGTAGAGTTTTGCGGCCGGCGGAAAGGTTTAGGATTAGGGTTTTGAAAAAAATCTTGATGAGTCGCAAGTTTTTGCTTTAGACTGCCGCAAGGCATAACGGTTAGGCCGTAAAAACCGCTGGCAGTTGAGCAGCGGTTTTTTTGTTGCTCTTTTTTAAGTTTATAGTTATAACAGGCGACCGCGGATTTTCAGTTCACGACTGCTGAATTTCGGTATGCAATCGATGTAATCAGGGATTGAAAATCGGCAATGCTATTGGGCTCGTAGCTCAGCTGGTTAGAGCGCACGCCTGATAAGCGTGAGGTCGGCTGTTCGAATCAGCCCGGGCCCATTTTTTAGTTTTGAGTTATGAGTGTTGAGTTTTGAGTTGTTTTTCAATTCAAAACTAAAAACTTAAAACTAATAACTGTGGTTCCGGGGACGTAGCTCAACTGGGAGAGCGCCGGCTTTGCAAGCCGGAGGTTGTCGGTTCGAGCCCGATCGTCTCCATTGTTAGTTCATAGTTATGTGTTCATAGTTCGTTGATAAGATAAATCGATGAACAACGAACTACAAACAATGAACTAAACTGTTCTTTTACAAGTTAATATGCGGATGCGGGAAAGTTTTTTCGATATTTTTCGAGAGACTTTTTCACATGAGCGCAAACTTAGGAGAACATACGGTCCAATGCAATCAACGATTGATATGGTCAAGTTACTAAGGGTGTATGGGGGATGTCTAGGCGTCGAGAGGCGAAGAAGGACGTGGCTGGCTGCGATAAGCCCGGGGCAGGTGTCGAGCAACCGTTAATCCCGGGATCTCCGAATGGGGCAACCCGGCGGAACTGGGCAACCAGATTCCGTCATCGGCGGCTGAATGCATAGGCCGCTCGAAGCGAACGCAGGGAACTGAAACATCTCAGTACCTGCAGGAAAGGAAATCAACCGAGACTCCGTTAGTAGCGGCGAGCGAAAGCGGAAAAGCCCAAACCATTGAGCTTGCTCAGTGGGGTTGCGGGCACTGATAAGGAGTTACAATAGGGAACGTAAGCCGAATCCGCTGGAAAGCGGAACCATAGAAAGTGATAGTCCCGTAGGCGAATACGTGAACCTCCGTTACTGTCAGTGTTCCAGAGTAGCACGGAGCTCGTGAAACTCCGTGCGAAGCAGGGGGGCCCACCCTCCAAGGCTAAGTACTACTCGGCGACCGATAGTGGAAAGTAGCGCGAGCGAACGATGAAAAGTACCCCTATTAGGGGAGTTAAAAGTACCTGAAACCATACACCTACAAGCTGTGGAAGCCCTATGACCCCGATTCGTCGGGGTAACGGGTGACCGCGTGCCTTTTGCATAATGAACCGGCGAGTTACCGTCTGTGGCAAGGCTAAGCACTTAAGGTGCGCAGCCATAGCGAAAGCGAGTCTGAACAGGGCGAATTAGTCGCAGGTGGTAGACGCGAAACCACGTGATCTACTCATGGCCAGGATGAATCCGCCGTAAAAGGCGGAGGAGGTCCGAACCCGTTAACGTTGAAAAGTTATGGGATGAGCTGTGAGGAGGAGTGAAAGTCTAATCAAACGTGGAGATATCTCGTTCTCTCCGAAATAGCTTTTGGGCTAGCCTTGAGTAACTACTCTGCGGGGGTAGAGCTACTGAATGGGAATAGGGAGCCACCAGCTTACCTGCCCCAACCAAACTCCGAATACCGCAGAGTTTACCTCAGGAGTCAGACTGCGGGGGATAACCTTCATGGTCAAAAGGGAAACAACCCAGACCGCCAGCTAAGGTCCCGAAGTCTTGCTAAGTTCATAAGGAAGTTGAATTGCTGTGACAACCAGGATGTTGGCTTAGAAGCAGCCACCATTTAAAAAGTGCGTAATAGCTTACTGGTCGAGCAGTTTGGCGCCGATAATGACCGGGAATAAGCAAGACACCGAAGCTGCGGGTTCTCAAATGGTAATACTGTTTGGGAGCGGTAGGAGAGCGTTGCTGTCAGCGTAGAAGCGGTAGGGTAACCAGCCGTGGAGCGACAGCAAGTGATTATGCCGGTATGAGTAACGATAAAACAGGTGAGAATCCTGTTCGCCGAAAGCCTAAGGTTTCCTGGGGAAGGTAAATCCGCCCAGGGTTAGTCGGCCCCTTAGTCGAGGCCGAAAGGCGTAGACGATGGACAGCAGGTTAATATTCCTGCACTATGTATCGAAGGTTTGGACTGTGGGGGTAACGCAGCAGCAAAGGCTGGAAGCCGATTAGTTGTGGCTATCCTGCCTGCGGGGCCGTCGGTAGGCAAATCCGCCGACACAAAGGCTCCAATGGACGGCGAAGACCGATTTAAGATGCCTGAGCAGCCGGAGCTGCCGCCGAGAAAAACCTCAAACAGGACAACGATGCATATCCGTACTAAAACTGACACAGGTAGGCGAGGAGAATATCCTAAGGCGCTCGAGAAAACCGTTCTTAAGGAACTCGGCAATTTGACCCCGTAAGTTAGCGATAAGGGGTCCCTCCAGATGCGCTTGGTTTCGATCTTGCGCATGCTGAGGGCGCAGTAAGTGGCTCTGGCGACTGTTTACCAAAAACACAGTTCTGTGCGAACACATAAGTGGAAGTATACAGAATGACGCGTGCTCAGTGCCGGAAGGTTAAGGAAGGCGGTCATTGTCCCTTCGGGGATGAGAAGCTGGCGACCGAAGCCCCGGTAAACAGCGGCCGTAACTATGACGGTCCTAAGGTAGCGAAGTTCCTTGTCGGGTAAGTTCCGACGTGCATGAACCGCGTAACGACTGGAGCAGTGTCTCAAGGACGGACTCGGTGAAATTGTACTTGTGGTGAAGATACCACATTCCCGCGGCAAGACGGAAAGACCCCGTGAACCTTTACTGTAGCCTGGTATTGATGCCTGGCATATCTTGCGTAGGATAGGTGGGAGGCTGTGAAGTCCCGATTTCGGTCGGGGCAGAGCCACCGTTGAAATACCACCCTTGCTATGTTAGTCACCTAACGGCGACCCGTGAATCCGGGCGTCGAACAGTGCTAGGTGGGCAGTTTGACTGGGGCGGTCTCCTCCTAAAGGGTAACGGAGGAGTTCAAAGGTACACTCAGCGTGGTTGGCAATCACGCATGGAGCGTAAGGGTATAAGTGTGCTTGACTGCGAGAGCCATAACTCGAGCAGATGCGAAAGCAGGACCTAATGATCCGGTGATTCCATGTGGAAGGGTCATCGCTCAACAGATAAAAGGTACTCCGGGGATAACAGGCTGATCTCCCCCGAGCGTCCATAGCGGCGGGGAGGTTTGGCACCTCGATGTCGGCCCATCGCATCCTGGGGCTGAAGGCGGTCCCAAGGGTTGGGCTGTTCGCCCATTAAAGCGGTACGCGAGCTGGGTTCAGACCGGCGTGAGCCAGGTCGGTCCCTATCTGCCGTGGGCGGAGGAATCTTGAGGAGATGTTCCCCTAGTACGAGAGGATTGGGGAGCACTGACCGCTGGTGTACCGGTTGTCCCGCTAGGGGCACCGCCGGGTAGCTACGTCAGGAAAGGATAACCGCTGAAAGCATCTAAGCGGGAAGCCCACTCCAAGATTAGGATTCCATGCCGAGCAATCGGCAATAGAGCCCTGATAGACTATCAGGTTGATAGGCCGGATGTGTAAGTGGAGAAATCCATTCAGCTAACCGGTACTAACGCTCAATTACTTGACCATATCAATCCTTGGTTGATGTTGGTCGTATGGTATATTTGTGCTCATAGACGCATCCGCGTATTTTAGGAAATTAAAAAGTTAAAAATAAAAAATCAAAACTGTGGAATTGCCGCTTTGCGGCAATGACTTCATAACTTTTGACTTTTGCGTTTTAACTTTTGACTTTTTCAGGCTCTGCCTGAAAAATTGAACTTCCTGGTGACTATACGTACGGGGAAACGCCTGATCCCATTCCGAACTCAGAAGCTAAGCCCGTGCGGCCGATGGTAGTCCTTCGGGGTGAGAGTAGGTATCGCCAGGATTTTTAAAGGCCGGCACCTTAAAGGTGCTGGCCTTTTCCTTTTACCCTGAGCCTGTCGAAGGGTTTGCGCAGGCCAAGAAAAGGCAAGCTATAACCTTCCAGAAAAGATTTGACAAAAAAATGTCGGCGGGATATACTGCTCACTTTTTGTAACGAATTTACGCCCAAGTTGCCTATCTGGAAAACATAGTTAGCTGTATGTGGCTGTATCTCGGCGTTATTTCAGCCTTATTTCTGGGGATGTACGACGTCAGCAGGAAACACGCCCTTCGTGAGAATGCGGTGATGCCGGTGCTGTTTTTTTCGACCCTGTGCGCTATTCCGGTGGTTGTGCCGGTGATAGTATTGTCACGGTTGGCTCCGGAATTGATGCTAAAAGTCAATCTGTTCATACCGCCTGCATCGGTGATTACTCATCTACACCTGTTTAATAAAGCAGTCATTGTCTCTGGGGCGTGGGTGCTGGCATATTATGCGATGAAGAATCTGCCGATTTCGATAGCCAGTCCGGTCGGGGCGATAGGCCCGGTATGGACCCTGCTGGGGGCGTTAATCCTGTTTCACGAACACCTGACCACCACACAGTATGTCGGCTTTGCCGTTATGGCTGTGTCGTATTGCCTCCTGTCTTCCATTGGCGACAAAGAAGGCATCAGGTTCCATAGCAATAAATGGATTCTGTTTATTCTGCTTGCGAGCATACTCGGCGCAGCCAGCGCTCTGTACGATAAATACCTGATAAGCAGCCTCGGGTATCCTCCGTTAGTTGTACAGGCCTGGTTTCTGATATACCTTATGCCGGTGTTGGGACTGGCGGCTGGGCTGTTCCGGCTGCCGGGCCGCAAACTGGATTCGACAGGCTCACCACGTCACGACACGCCTTTTGTCTGGAGATGGAGCATCCCGGCCATTGCTGTTACGCTGATTCTGGCTGACGTATTGTACTTCAGGGCACTGGCGTATTCAGGCTCGCTGATTTCAATGCTCTCGATAATCCGGGCAAGCTGTGTACTTGTTTCGTTTTTTGTCGGTGGAATATTTTTCTGTGAGCTGCGGCTTCGTTCAAAGGCAATAGCTCTGGCGGGAATCATTATCGGCATGTGTCTTATCCTGCACTCCACATAAGCCCATCTCATATTACTTTTTTACTCACATGAGCCGCTGGCAGGCGTTTGACATAAGAAGCGAAAAATGATAGTATTTTGGCCTTGCTCCGCCTAAATAGATGCAGTTGAAAGCAGGCGGGGAAAACAAGATAGGGCTAACAGTATAGTAATAACTGGAGCAGAAAAATGGACAACGTAAAAGTTCTTCCTGCCGACTCTGTTGGCAGCGGGTTTATCCCCAAAGAATACATCCCGGCTGGAAAAGATGAATGGTACCTCCGCAACGAGCAGTTCAGCAAAGCAAAGAAGGCCTGGCGACATCTGCGGGCGTATGAAGTCGAGCTGCTGGTGAAGAACGGCAACTGCTGCGACAACTGGGATAACATATTTGTTACCGATGAGTTTGACAGCGGCCAGATAAGGAACAACGAACTTTTCGGCTTTATCCGAATCGGCCGGCTCAAGGAAGCCATCCTCGAACACCATGACCTGAAGCTGCCCGTCG
>Ga0315282_10005471_pt1 | contig 21628 bp, 18 predicted proteins | sample YL17G07_20_MG_FD_203693 | JGI IMG/M metagenome (GOLD analysis project Ga0315282, IMG submission 203693) | Sediment microbial communities from Yellowstone Lake, YNP, Wyoming, USA - YL17G07_20 | ecosystem: Environmental > Aquatic > Freshwater > Lake > Sediment | place: USA: Wyoming | collected... | reverse complement strand
GAACGGCGCTATGGCTGTCGCCAACTCCAAGCCACCGACATCCGTCGGGCAAAGCACCGTGAACGGCGCTATGGCTGTCGCCAAGTCCAAGCCACCGACATCCGTCGGGCAAAGCACCGTGAACGGCGCTATGGCTGTCGCCAAGTCCAAGCCACCGACATCCGTCGGTCAAGGCACCGTGAACGGTGCTGAAGAAACTGATGGCGGCAATTGCCACGCTCACAAGGCTTCGCCCCGCGGCAGCGAGGTTCTGGCCGCTGACGGCCTTCGCAACAGCCCCGTTCACGGGGCTTCGACCCCCCGCAGGCGGGGTCTAGACCAGGGCTTTTAGCCCTGGGTGGCCAGGGCGAACAAACCGCCTTCGTTGTTCTCTTCTTCCCTCAGGACGCTTTCAGCGCGCTTACTCCTCGGTTGGGCCTTGGCCCGTCTGTGGGTCCTCAGGCTCCGTTCGTTCCAGGCGGTCGAACGTAGTGCCATCCCTGTGATGCTTCCTTTGATTTCCGACGTAGCTCACCACCCACGGCAAGAACTTCGTGCCAAACACCACCACGCCGTAGCCCACCTGCCATTGGAGAACCTTCCGGTTGGCGATCTCGTTATTAATGAAATGACTGCTGGCGCCCTTGAGTTGGCCGATCCAGCCGCTTATCAGCCGGTCCGGCGGCAGGTACGCCACCAGGTGAATATGATCGTCCGTTCCGCCGACTTCATGGAACACCGCGCCGGGCGTGCTCACAACCCGGCCGCGAAGGAACCGATGCGTCTGCGCCTCGATCATGTCCGTCAGGATAGGGCTGTCATCCTTAACGTGCCAGGTTATGATTGTATCCAGGGCCAAGGCCCTGGTCTATACTCCGCCTGCGGCAGAGCAAAGCACCGTGAACGGTGCTGAAACTGACGCCGACGTTCCAGCCGATCAGAACAGCGAGGCGACGGCGGAGCGGATGACGGCGGTTGCCGGCCCGGGCAGGACGCCAAGGTAGATGGTCGCCGCCAGCAGGACGGTGACGGCGACGGCGGCGAGGATGCCCGCGGGGCGCACGGCGGCGGCCGGCTCGGGCGACTCCCGCACGGCGCCGGCCGGCGCGTGCGACTCAGCCGGGGCGGCGTAGACGGCCACCACCACGCGGAGGTAATAGAAGAGCGACAGGACGCTGTTTGCCAGCAGGACGATCACCAGCACCCATAGGCCCTCGCCGACGCCCGCCAGGACGATGTAGAACTTCGCCATGAACCCGGCCGTGAGGGGCATGCCTGCCAGCGAGAGCATCGCGACGGTCAGGACGCCGGCCAGGCCGCCGCGGCGCCAGGCCAAGCCCCTGTAGTCGTCGAGGTCCTGCATGAGTCCGCCGGTGCCGGTGACTGCGCCGACCACGCCGAATGCCGCCAGCGTGGCGGCGAAGTAGGCGACGAGGTAGAACGTCGCGGCCTGCGCCCCTGTTGCCCCGCCGGCCAGCAGGCCCGCCAGCAGGTAGCCGGCGTTGGCGATCGACGAGCAGCCCAGCAGGCGTTTGATATTCCTCTGCCTGATGGCCAGCAGGTTGCCGACGGACATTGTCGCGGCCGCCACGATCCAGACGAGCGTCCAGGCCTGGCGATGGGCGGCGAGGTCGAGGCTCACCGAGCATCTCAGCAGCAGCCCGAAGACGGCGCCTTTGGAGACCGTCGCCAGAAGCCCGCCGACGGCCGGGGCGGCGCCCTGGTAGACGTCCGGCGCCCAGAAATGCAGCGGCACAAGCGCGAGCTTGAACGCGATGCCGACCAGCACCAGCGCGACGCCCGCCAGGACAAGGATCGTCGCGCCGGCTTTTCCCGCCGATGTCGCCGCGGATGCCGAGGCCGTCGCGGACGCCGAGTATGCCCTGGCCGCCGCGGCCAGCTCGTCCAGGCGCATCGTGCCGGTCTCGGCGTAGATCATCGCCAGGCCGAGCAGCAGCAGCGACGTGGCCACCGACGCCAGCACGAGGTACTTGATGGCCGCGGCAATGGCGGCCGAGCTGTGCCGCCGGTAAGCGATCAGGCCGTACAGCGGGATCGTCAGCAACTCCAGCCCCAGGAAGAACGACGCGAAGTGCACGCCGCACGCCAGCACCTGCGCCCCCAGCGCCGCGGCCAGCAGCAGTATGTAGAACTCCTCGCCCCGCGAGGTCGGCGGGTCTTCCAGGCCGGCGCCCCGCGCCAGGCCGCGATGGGCGAGCATCGCCGCCGCCATCGCCCCGCCGGCGGAAAGGGCCATGTAGAACGCCCCGTATGAATCCACCAGGAGCAGGTGCGCAACGGCTACCGGCGCGGCGCCTATGCCGACGGCAACGCAGGCCGCCAGCGAGGCGCCCAGGCCCGCCAGCGTCATGCCGGCGGACACGGCGTGGCTGCGCCTTATCGCCACGGCAAGCATGACCGCCACCGCCGTCGCGGCCGTGATGATCAGAGGCGACATCGCCATGACCTGTTGGGCGTTCATTGGTCGCCTCCAGCGGGGGCAGGCGGCATGGGCATCCCCGTTAGGGGTCCCAAGGACTTGCCCATCAGTGGCATGGGCGTCCCCGTTAGGGGTCCCAAGGATTTGCCCATGAGTGGCATGGCCGGAACGGCTATGCCACTGCCGACGGCCCGGATGAAAGTCCGCGGATAAAGCCCCAGCCAGAGCAGCAAGGCGATCAGGCCGGCCGCCATGGCCGTCTCACGCGGGATCGCGTCGGTGAGGTCCCGCCGCCGGCCGGGCCGGCCGAAGAACACCCGCTGCATCATCCGCAGGCTGTAGACGGCCGAGAGGACGAGCCCGCCCGCGGCAACGGCGGCGACTGCCGGCTGCGACCGCCAGGCGCCCTGGAGCACCAGGTACTCCCCGACGAAGTTGCCCAGACCCGGCAGGCCGAGTGTCGCCATCGCCAGGGCCATGCTCGCCCCGCCGATCCGCGGCAGCGGCGCCCACAGGCCGCCCATCTCGCGCATGTCGTACGTGCCGAGCCTCTCGTGCACCATGCCCGCCATGATGAACAGCCCGCCCGTGGCCAGGCCGTGGGCGAGCATCAGGACCACCGTCCCCTGAAGCGCCAGCGAATTGCCAGCGAAGGCCCCAATCAGCACGAAGCCCATGTGGCTGACGGACGTGTAGGCGACGAGGCGCTTGAGGTTGTTCTGCCCGCAGGCCATCATCGCCCCGTAGATAACGCCCGCGGCGCCCAGCCACATCGCGACGGGCGCGAACTGACCCGCCGCCGCCGGGAACAGCGCCGCCACGAACCGCAGGATTCCGTACGCCCCGACCTTCAGCACCAGCCCCGCCAGCACCACGCTGCCCGCCACCGGGGCCTGCGTGTGGGCGTCCGGCAGCCAGGTGTGCAGGCCGATGACGGGCAGCTTCACCGCGAAGGCCGCGAAAAACGCCAGCATCAGCCACAGCGCCGCCGCCGGCGGCGCAGCCGTGCCGATAAGCTGGCGGAAGTCGAACGTGTACACGCCGGCCGACCGACCGTGAATGAAGTAAACCGCCAGTATGCCCAGCAGCAGCAAGAGCCCGCCGCCCTGCGTGAACAGGAAGAACTTCGTCGCCGCGTAGACGCGATTCTCGTGGCCCCAGACGCGGATCAGGAAGTACATCGGAACGAGGATCATCTCCCAGAAGAGGTAGAACAGCAGCAGGTCCTCGGCCAGGAACACTCCCGTCACGGCCGCCAGGGACCACAACAGGTTGAAGTGGAAGAACCCCAGGCGTTTCTGGACGCTCCTCCACGAGGCCGCGACCGACAGGACCCCCAGCACGGCCGTCAGGGCGATGAGCACCAGGCTCAGGCCGTCCAGCGCCAGCGAGAAGCTCGCCCCGATCTGCGGGATCCACTCCGCGGAGAATCGCATGGCCCCGCCTGGCGCAGCGTGCCAGGCCGACGGCCCCGCCGCCCATATCCACGCGACCATGGCGAGTTGCACCAGCGTCGCGGCCAGCGAGACCCACCGGCACCAGCGCTCGCCGCCGCGGGCCGCCAACGCCGCCAGCAGGCCGCCAATCGCCGGAACCAGGATGAGCCACACGAGCATCATGTCAGCACCGCCACGGCAAGGTATATGATCGCCCCCGCGGCCGCGCACGCGGCGTACCACCGCAGCCGGCCCGTCTGGAGAAGGCTTAGCGCCGCGCAGAGCCCCTCGGCCACGCGGGTGGGGACGATGAACGCCGCGTCAATCACGTCCCGCCGGTTGATCCGGCACAGCCAGAGGAACGGCCGGACCAGCAGGCGGTCGTAGAGCCAGTCAAACGCGAAGCCCGACTCCGCCAGCCGCCGCACGGATGAGCCCAGCGGCGTTGCCGCGGCCCAGGCAACCAGGCCGGGCTTCCGCAGGTAAAGCACGTAGGCCGTGCCGATGCCCGCCAGGGCCAGGCCGACAAGCAGGGCCTGCCGGGCCAATGCCGACGTCGAGGCCGCGTGGGCTTCGCCCAGCGCCGGCAGCGAGCGGCCCAGGAACGCCGCGATGAAGTTCTCGCCCGTGAAGACTGCGACGAGGTCCGGCAGGCCGGCCAGGGCGCCAAGAAGCGCCAGCGCGGCGAAAGGCGCCAGCATCGTCATCGGCGGCTTGCGGCAAGGCTGCTGGCGCAGCGGCCCGCAGAACGCCACGAAGAACAGCCGAGACGCGTACGCCGCCGTAAGGAACGTACCGAGGATCGCACCCGCCCAGAGCACGCCCCCGCCGGACAAGCGCCACACCTGGTCGACGATCATGTCCTTGCTGTTGAACGTCGCCGTCAGCGGCGGCACGGACGCCAGGCTAAGGGCAGCCAGCAGAAACGCCCAGCCGGCGCCTGGCATGGCCCTTCGCAGGCCGCCCATCGAGAAGATGTCGTGCCCGTCGTGCAGGCAGTGGATGACTATCCCCGCCCCGAGGAACAGCGCGCTCTTGAACAGCGCGTGCGTGACGAAGTGCGCCACGCCGGCGACGTACGCGCCGACCCCCAGCGCCAGGAACATGTATCCGATCTGGCTGATGGTGGAGTAGGCAAGCACGCGCTTGAAGTCTTTCTGGGCCAGGGCGGCCAGGCCGGCAAGGAGCATGGTGGCGCAGCCGATGACGGCGACCAGGGACCTGGCGGCGGGCGCCAGATCGAACAGCGGATTCATCCGCGCGACGAGGTAGACCCCGGCGGTGACCATCGTGGCGGCGTGAATCAGCGCGCTGACGGGCGTTGGGCCCGCCATCGCGTCGGGCAGCCAAGTCTGGAGCGGGAGTTGGGCGCTCTTGCCGACGGCCCCGGCCAGCAGCAGCAGGCCCGCGGCGACGGCCTGGGGGTCGCCCACCGACCACAGTTCCTTGATCCGCGCCAGCAGTTCGTGGATGTCCAGGGTGCCCGCCGCCTGGAAGAGCAGGAACAGGCCGACGGCGAATGCGGCGTCGCCGAACCGCGTGACGATGAACGCCTTTCTTGCGGCCCGGCCGTTGGCCTCGTCGCGATACCAGAAGCCGATCAGCAGGTAGCTGCACAGGCCCACGCCCTCCCAGCCGAGGTAAAGCAGCAGCAGGTTGTCGGCCAGCACCAGCAGAAGCATGGAGGCGATGAAGAGGTTCATGCACGCGAAGTACCGCCTGTAGCCCTCGTCGCCGGCCATGAAGGCGATGGAGTAGACGTGGATCAGCAGGCCCACGCCGGTGATGACCAGGATGAAGACCGTCGAGAGGGCGTCCAGCCTCAGGCCGATGGCCGGGGCGAAGCCGGCGACGTCCATCCAGCGCCAGAGCACGACCTCGACCGCGCCGGACAAAGGCGAGGCGACGTATACCGCGGCTGCGATGACGGCGGCGGCCAGTGAAAGGGCCACCGAGCCTGCCCCCACGGCGGCGATGGCGGCGCGAGGCAGCCTGGCCAGCGCCAGCAGGACGAATCCCGCCAGCGGCAGCAGCGGCGCCAGCGCCAGCCATGTCGCCGAATCGATCATCTCAGCCTTTCGTACCGCCGGGCGGCTCGGCCTGGCCGCCGCGGTCGGCGTCCAGCGTCCGCAGGTGGTGGTGGAACCGCAGCATCAGCGCCAGGGCTATGCCGGTCTCGGTGGCCGTCACCGCCAGGACGAACAGGAACATCACCTGCCCGTCGGCCTGGCCCCACTTTGCTCCGGCCACGATGAACGCCATCGCCGCGCCGTTGAGCATCAGTTCGAGCGACATCAGCAGGAGCAGCAGGTTCCTGCGCACCAGCACGCCGGTAAGGCCCACGAGCGTCACCGCCGCGGCCAGGAGCATTCCGTATTCCAGGGGCACGGTCGGCATCTTAGTCCTCTTTTTCCCTGTCCCGGCCGTTGTGGCCTTGCCGGTCGTGGGTTTCGGCGGGGTCCACGGGCGAGGCGCCCATGCTGCGCCTGGCGAGGTGATAGGCCGCCACTAGCCCGGCCAGCAGGATCATAGACGCCAGTTCGACGCCGACGAGGTAGGGCCCGAACAGGGCCATGCCCACCTGCTTGGCGCCGACGGTCTGAATCGGCGGCGCGGGCTCGGGACTGGCCCACAGGACGTAGATCATCTCGGCCAGCAGCCCGGCCGCCAGAAGCAGCGGCCCCAGCCAGGTCCCCGGGCGGCTCAGCCTCACGCCGTACGGCCTGCTGGCCGCGCGAACGTCGAGCATCATTATCACGAACACGAACAGCACCAGCACCGCCCCGGCATAGACGATCACCTCCAGCGCCGCCGCCAGGTGCGCCCCGAGGGCGTACATCGCCACCGCCAGCGCCAGCAGCGTGACGGTCAGGTACAGCAGCGCGTGGACCGCGTGCCTCCGCGTGATGACGGCGACGGCGGAGATGATGGCTATGATCCCGGCAATGTAGAAGGCCGTGTCCATTGGTTTACGGCATAAGTCCGCGGACGTCCACGGGCGGCCGTTCGCCTTGTGCCTGGCCCTTGTCCTTTCCCGCGACGGCCACGCCGGCCACGCGGTAGAAATTGTACTGGGGGTACTTGCCCGGCCCGTCGATAAGCAGGTCGTGCTTCTCGTAGACCAGGCTTGTCCGCCGCTGCTCAGCCATCTCGTAGTCGGGCGTCAGTTGTATGGCGTAGGTGGGGCACGCCTCCTCGCAGAGCCCGCAGAAGATGCACCGCGAGAAGTTTATGCGGAAGAACTCCGGGTACCGCCGGCCATGTTCGTCCTCGGTTGCCTGGAGGGCGATGCAGTCGACGGGGCAGGCGGCCGCGCATAGGTAACACGCGACGCATCGCTCGCCGCCATCGGGATCGCGCGAGAGGATGATCCGCCCCCGGGCGCGGGCGGGCAGGCGGCGCATCTTCTCGGGGTACTGCACGGTCGCGCGCCGCGCGAAGGCGTGACGGAAGACTTCCCAGATCGTTCGCAATATGCTTATCATCGCGTCAGTTCCACAGCAGCACAACCGCGCCGGTGGCAAGCAGGTTAAGCACCGCCAGCGGCAGCAGCAGTTTCCATCCGAGCGCCATCAACTGGTCGTACCGCGGGCGGCCCAGCGAGCCGCGGACAAGGATCAGCAGGCCGATCACGAGCATCGTCTTGATGAGGAACCACAAGGCCGGCGGCAGCAGCGGCCCCATCCACCCGCCGAAGAACAACGTCACGATCAGCGCCGATATGAGCGTCAGCCCGACGTACTCGCCCAGGAAAAACATGGCGAACTTCATGCCCGAGTACTCCGTGTGGTAGCCGGCCACAAGCTCGCTGTCCGCCTCGGGCAGGTCGAAAGGCGTCCGCCGCACCTCCGCCATGGCCGCCACCAGGAACACCAGCATCCCCGGAAACTGCGGCAGGAAGAACCACATGCGGCTCTGGGCCAAGACGATGTCGCTCAGGCTAAACGACCCCGCCAGCATGACCACGCCCATCAGCGAGAGGCCCATGAACACCTCGTAGCTGATCATCTGCCCGACGGCGCGAAGGCTGCCGATAAGCGGGTACTTGCTGTTGGACGCCCAGCCCGACAGGGCCGAGCCGTACACCGCCAGCGAACTCATGCCCAGGAAGAACAGCAGGCCGATGTCCACGTCGGCAACGACGAGGCCCGGCGAGTATGAGATCACCGCGAAACTCATCATCGTGGTCGCCATGACTATCGCGGGGGCAAGCAGGAACGTCGCGCGGTCGGCAAACGGCGGGATCCAGTCCTCCTTGGCGGCGATCTTGATCATGTCGGCCACCAACTGGAGCAGCCCGGCCGGGCCGACGCGGTTGGGACCCACGCGGTCCTGGAACAGCGCCAGCACGCGCCGCTCGGCATAGATAAGCCCGGACGCCACGGTCAGCACCGCCGCCAGCACACCAAGCACCATGATGACGTGCGTCCAGGCCTCGCTCATGGCTGCTCCTTGTCGTCGGCGGAGGCGGCCGGGCTTACGGCGCCCCAGGCAGGCAGGACCAGTCCGGGCAAATCGGGCAGGCCCGCGGGCAGCATGGCCACGCCGGCGGGCAACAGCCGGCGAACTCGAACCGGCAGGCGATAGGTTCCCCGCTCGAGCGTCACCTCCGCAAGCTCGCCCTCGCGCAGGGACAGGGCCGCGGCGTCGCCGGGGCCAAGGGCGACATAGGCCTTGGGCGCCAGTTCGGCAATGCCCGGCGAGGACATGCTCAACTCGTCCGAGCCGAAGATGTGCCAAGCGGGCACGAAGAGCCACCGGCCCGGCCGGCGGCTAAACGGCGCCGGCACGTCGTCGAAACACGGCGGGTCGGCCGCCGCGGCGGGCTCGATGAGCCTCCGGCCGCCCTGGCCGCCCTTGAGCAGGCCAGCGACCTCCTGCTGGAACTTGTTGACCGCCTGGGGCGAGTTCCAACCCGGCGACCAGTATCGCGAAACCAGCGGACCCGGCGGCGGGCCGGCAAAGCCTTCCATGCTGTGCGCCAGCGGCGTGTCCGGGTCCTCGGGCGGGCGCGGCTCGCGAATTGTCTTGTCGGCGTGCATGGCGGTGCGGCCGGTGTATCGCGCGGGCTGGCGCGGCACCTTCTGGCCGACAAGCCGCGTCGAGGCGTCCGGCGCGGCCTCGGCGGCGCCGCTAAGGGGCTCGATCTCCCCGCCCATGGCTGAGAGCACCGCGTCCAGGCGGTCGAAGGGGCTGCGGCAGTTGTCGCGGGCAGCCAGCAGGTCGCCCAGCCACCGCCAGCTTTCCCGCACGTCGCCGTCGGGCCGGAAGACCTGGAAGAACCGCTGGGCGCGGGCCTCGTTGTTCACCAGCGTCCCGTCGCCCTCGGCGAACGTCGCCGCGGGAAGCACGATCTCCGCGCGGTCGCACGTCGGGCCGGTGAGCGAATCCAGTGCGATAACGTGGCGCGCCCGGCCCAGCAGTTCGTCGGCCGAGGCGGCGTCCACGCGGCGGTAGATGTCGTTCTCGGCGATCACGACGGTCTCGGCCAGGCCGTCGCGGACGGCCCGCAGGGCATCGTCGATCGACAGGCCGGGGATCAGGCCGGCGCCAAGGGAGTTGCACTCGGGGGCGGTGAAGCACAGTTTTGCCGGCCTGCCCATGCGGACCAGTGCCCATGCCACGTTCGCGGCCGCGTGAAGCAGGCTTTCGTCGCCGGCAGAGCATCCCGCGACGACCAGGGGCCTCTGGGCGGCCAGCAGGTCGCGGGCGATGATCCGCGCGAAGTCCCGCGTGTTGTCCGGCAGGTCGGGCGCGCTCGTGCAGCGGGGGTCGACGGCATGCGCGATCTCGAAGCCCAGTCGGGCCAGGTCCGGCCCGACGAGGCGGAATGCCATCGTCGCCGCGGCGTCGAGCTTCGTCGCATCGGCGGAGGCGACGTAGAGCGGGCCCCGCGCCTGCTGGATGGCCTGGCGGTTGACGGCGTCGTCCCAATGATGCAGGCCCTTCATTCGCCGGCGGACGTCGGCCATCGGGCGCTGGAGCACCGCCTGGCGAAGGGCCAGTGCGAGCATCGGCGACACGTTGGTGACGTCCTGCCCGAGCACCACGACGGCGTCGGCGTGCCCGGCGTCGCGCAGCGAGGCCGCCGGGGCCGGCCCGCGCCGGAGAATGTCCAGGATCGCGCGCACGTCGCCAAGGCGCCGGGCGGTCATGCCGTGGAAGAAGTTATCCGCGCCGACCAGCCGGCGCAGGGCGAAGTTCGTCTCCAGCGACGCCCGCGGCGAGCCGATGCCGATGGCCTTGCCCGCCCGCAGAATGCCCGCCGCGTGCGCGACGGCCTCGGCGGACTCGACCTGGCGGAACCCCGAGGGCCCGCGCAGAAGCGCACGGCGGATCCGCCGGGGGCTGTTGACGAACTCGTAGCCGAACCGCCCGCGGTCGCACAGGAAGTACCCGTTGACATCGTGGCTGTAACGGTTGCTGATCCGCCGCAGCACGCCGTATCGCTCCGCCGGCAGGGTGTTGCAGCCCAGAGAGCAGTGCCCGCAGATGGACGGGGCCGTCTGCATGTCCCACTTGCGCGTGTAGTGACGCTTGAGCGTCTTGTCGGTGAACACGCCCGTCGGGCAGACCTCCACCAGGTTGCCGGCAAACTCGCTTTGCAGCGCGCCGTCGGCGTGCCGGCCGAAGTACACGCCGTCGTGCCAGCCCATCACGGCCAGGTCGTCCCCGCCGGCGTAGTCGCGGTAGAACCGCACGCACCGGTAGCACTGGATGCAGCGGTTCATCTCGTGGTTGACAAACGGCCCGAGGTGCTGGTTGCGGTGCGTCCGCTTGGGCAGGCGGTTGCGGCGGTATGCGTGGCCGACCATCACCGTCATGTCCTGGAGGTGGCACTCGCCGCCCTCGTCGCAGACGGGGCAGTCGTGCGGATGGTTGACCATCAGCCACTCGATGACCGCGCGGCGGAACTCGAGGACCTCGGGGTCGTCGGTGGATATCCGCGTGTCCGGCGAGGCGGGGGTCATGCACGACATGACGATCCTGCCCCGGGTGTCGCTCTCGTCCTTGAACAGCTTTACCGCGCACAGGCGGCAGGCGCCCACCGAGTGCATGGCCGGGTGCCAGCAGAAGTACGGGATGTCGAAGCCCAGCGAGAGGCAGACCTCCAGGAGGTTTCGCTCCCCGCTCCGGGCGATCTCGAACGGCTGGTTGTTCACGTATATTCGCGGCATCTATTGAACGCTGCTCCACGGGCAGCACCTGCGGTCGATGTGCCGCTGGAAGTCGTCGCGGAAATACTTCATCGCCCCGGCAAGCGGCATGGCGGCCCCTGGGGCAAGTGCGCAGAACGTGTGGCCGGGCTTGAGGATCCTGGCGTGAAAGTCCAGTATCTCCATGTCGCCGGACTCGCCTTGGCCGGCCTCCAAGGCCGCCAGGGTGCCGGCCACCCACGCCAGGCCCTCGCGGCAGGGGGTGCACCAGCCGCAGGATTCGCGGGCGAAGAACCGCTGCATGCTGAGCTGCATGCCGACCGGGCACGTGCGGTCGTCCATCACGATCATCGTGCCGGTGCCCAAGCGGCTGCCGACTTTCTCCACCGAGTCGAAATCCATCGGCACGTCGAGGTGCTCATCGAGCATGAAGCCCGTGGACGCCCCGCCGGGCAGCATCGCCCGAAAGGCGTAGCCGTCCAACATGCCGCCGGCGTGCTCGAAGAGTATCTCCCGCGCCGGCGTGCCCATGGGCAGCTCCCATAGCCCCGGGCGCCTGACGCGCCCGGAGCAGCCGTAGATCTTCGTGCCGCCCTCCCCCGACAGGCCGAGGCCCCTGTACCACCGCGGGCCGCCCAGGACGATGTGCGGGACGCAGCAGATCGTCTCGACGTTGTTGATGAGCGTGGGTTTGCCCCACAGCCCGCACGTGGTCGGGTGAGGCGGCTTGGAGCGGGGTATCGCCCGCCTGCCCTCCAGGGCGTCGAGCATGCCCGCTTCCTCGCCGCACATGTACCGCCCCGCGCTGACGTGAATGCGGATGTCGAGGTTAAAGCCGCTGCCCAGAATGTTGGGCCCCAGGTAGCCCTTTGCCCGCGCGTCGGCGATGGCCTTGGCGAGCCGGCGCTCGCAGAGCTCGTACTCCCACCGCAGGAAGATGAAGGCCGTGTCGGCCCCCACTGCGTAACAGGCTATCGCAATGCCCTCGACGAGCTGGTGCGGGTCGCCCTCCATAAGGAAGCGGTCCTTCATCGTGCCAGGCTCCATCTCGTCGGCGTTGACCACGAGGTACTTCCGCTGATGCCTGCCCTCCATGGGAATAGAGGACCACTTCCTGCCCGTGGGGAAACCCGCCCCGCCCCGGCCACGCAGGCCGCTGTCCAGGACGATCTGCTGGACCTCCTTGGGCGACATCCTGATCGCCTTGCGCAGGGCCTGGCAGCCGCCGGCGGCCTCGTATTCGGCCAGGCTCATCGGCTCGCCCTGGCGAATGTTTCGTGTAAGGACCTTTTCCATATTCAGACTTCAGGTTCGTCCCGACATACGTCGGGCCCCTGCTCGCTGAAGCGAGCAGGCCTCAACAGCAAGCTCCAGATTCCGTTGTCTTTCCTTCTTTCGGGGTCCAAGGTTCCAGTATCCGTTGTTGCCTGGTTCCGGGTTCCGGGTTCCGCTTTTTCGTCGTTCTCGACTACCGACTACTGATGTTTCTCCAACGCCTGTTCGATCCGCTGCGGCGTGAGGTTTCCGTAGATGGTCCTGTCGATCATCATGGCCGGGGCCTGCTCGCAGTGGCCCAGGCAGGCCGCCGGCAGGAGCGTAAATCGCCCGTCGGGCGTGGTCTGGCCAAAGTCGATGCCGAGCTTCTCGCGCAGGTGCGCCCGCACGTCCGTAAAGCCCGTCAGCCAGCAGGAGATGCTGTCGCAGAGCAGGATCACGTGCCGGCCTACCGGGCGGCGATAGATCAGCGAGTAGAACGTGGCCACGTCGTCGACGGCCTCGGGCGACACTTCAAGCAGTTCGGCGATGTCGCGCACGGACTGGTCGTCGACCCACCCGCGGGCGTCCTGGACGATCCGCAGCGCCTCCGGCACGGCCGCGCTGTGCTGCTCGTAGAGGCCGGCGGCCTCACTGATTCGACGTTTGTCTTCTTCCGTCAGCATGTCGTGGGATTTCCTCAACGGTCCACGTCGGCAAGGACGTAGTCTATGCTGCCCAGCACGGCCGCAAGGTCGGGTATCTCCCCGCCGCGGCACAGCAGCGGCACCATCTGGACGTGGGCGAACGACGGCGCGCGGATTCGCGTGCGGTAGCTGCTCGTCGAGCCGTCGCTGACAAGGTAGTAGCTGTTGGCGCCCTTTGCGGCCTCGACGCGGGCCGACGCCTCGCCGGGCGGGATCACCGGGCCCCAGCTCACGCTCAGGAAGTGGTGGATGAGGGTCTCGATGTCCCGCATCGTGCGGTCCTTGATCGGCGGGGTCGCCAGCGGGTGGCGGCTCTTGTAGTCGCCGGCCGGCATGTTGTCCAGGCACTGGCGGATTATCCGCAGGCTCTGGCGCATCTCCTGGACGTGCACGGCGGCGCGGTCGTGGCAGTCGCCGCGGCTGCCGGTGGGGATGTCGAACTCGAACTGGTCGTAACCGCCGTAGGGGCGCATCCGCCGGAAGTCCCACGCCAGGCCCGTCGCGCGCAGGACGGGCCCGGTTGCGCCCCAGGCGACGGCCTCGTCGGCGCCGACCTGCCCAATCCCCTTCGTGCGGACGCGAAAGATGCTGTTCCGCATCACCATCCGGTCGTACTCGTCCAGGCGCCGGGGAAGGTAATCCAGGAAGCCGCGGACCATGGCGTCCCACCCGGCCGGAAGGTCCTGGGCAACACCGCCGATGCGAAACCACCCCGGGTGCATCCTCGCGCCGGTGATCGCCTCGATTATGTCCAGGGCCCGCTCGCGGTCGGTGAACATGTAGAAGACCGGCGACATGGCCCCGAGGTCCTGCACCAGCGTGCCGTAGAAAACGAGGTGCGAGATGATCCGAAACAGCTCAGCCAGCATGATCCGGATCACCTTGGCGCGGTCCGGCACGTCGATTGCCGCCAGGCGCTCGACGGCCAGGACGTACGGGAAGTTGTTCATCACCCCGCCGAGGTAGTCCACCCGGTCGGTGTAGGGGATGTACGTGTGCCAGCTCTGCCGCTCGCCCATCTTCTCGGCCCCGCGATGGTGGTAGCCGATGTCGCACCAGGCGTCCACAATGCTCTGCCCCTTTAGCTGGAGCACCACCCGCAGCAGGCCGTGAGTGCCCGGATGGTGAGGCCCGACGTTGAGGAACATGTAGTCGAAGTCCCTGCCTCGCCGCCGCCAGCCGACGTCCTCCGGGCTAAAGCGCAGCATCTCGTCCCACTGGGCGGCGGTGTCGTCGGACATCTCGAAGGGCCCCATTTCGGTCGCCCTGGCGTGGTGGTCCTTTCGCAGCGGATGGCCCCGCCACCACGGGGGCATGAGCAGCCGGCGGAGGCCGGGATGCCCCCGGACAGCGACGCCGAACATGTCCCACAGCTCGCGCTCGTACCAGTTGGCGCCCGGCCAGAGGTCCGTCACCGTCGCGACGGCGTGTTTTTCATCAAACGGATCAGACGCGTCCGACGGGCCCGGCAGGGAGGTCTTGACGCGGACGTCGGCGTTGCGTTTGAGGCTCAGCAGGTCGTAGACGACCGTGAAATCGCCCACGGCCTGGGCGGGCCGATGCTCGCGGAGGCGCTCATCGATGCCCGTCAGGTCGTAGAGCATCTCGAACGGCCCCGGCACAGCCAGGCGCAGGTGCGCCAGCACGTCGTGGACCTTGGCGGGCTCGACCCACACGGTCGGCACGCCGTCGGCGGCCGGCTGCTCGCCGATCGCCGAATCGCCGAATCGGCGTTTCAGGTCGGCCAGGATGTCGTCGGAATCGTTCATCGCGGTCAGATCACGTCCGGTGGAAGCAGGTCGCGGGCGAGTTGGCGCTGTGGGCGCATGGCGTCGCGGCGGATGGGCATCTCGGCCTTGAAGACGCCCTGCGGACCGACCACCCAGCTTAGCGGCCGCCTCTCGCCGCGGACGGACTTGCCCAGCAGCAGCAGGCCGTTCATGAAGGCCTCCGGGCTGGGCGGGCAACCCTGGATGTACACGTCCACCGGCAGGAAACTGTCCACGCCCTGGACCACGCTGTATATGTCGTACATCCCGCCGGAGTTGGCGCATGAGCCCATCGAGATGACCCACCTGGGCTCCATCATCTGCTGGTAGAGCCGCAGGATCATCGGGGCGGCCTTCATGAAGACCGTTCCGGCGATGACCATCACGTCGGCCTCGCGGGGCGAACCGCGGATGACCTCGGCGCCGAAACGGGCGATGTCGTACCGGCTGGTCAGGCTGGTGGCCATCTCGACGAAGCAGCACGAGAGGCCGAAGTTGAACGGCCAGAGCGAGTTGCTCCGCCCCCACGCCAGGGCGTCCTGGAGGCGCGCCAGCGCGTATGGCGTTGGCGGCCCGGCCGGGCCGGGCTGCCCGCCGGCAGGCGGGGTGCTGCCGCCGTCCTCCATGTGCCAGCCGGGAAAACTGCCGTCGGGTTGGTTGTTCATTCCGCTCGTCCTGTCCGCATAGGTCCTATAGGTCCTATGAGTCCTATAGGCATGGATCCAATGGGCCCTATGAGTCCTATTCTTCCAAGTCTCCCTGCTTTTTCCGCCGGGTTGCCTGCCCCCAGTCCAACGCCCCCAGCCGCCAGAGGTACACCAGGGCCGCCATAAGCACGGCCGCGAAGACAAGCGCCTCCACGTAGCCCAGCCAGCCTGCCTCCCTGACCACCACCGCCCATATGAACAGGAACATCGCCTCCAGATCGAAGATCATGAAGAACAGGGCAAGGAGGTAGAAATCCACCGACGGCCGAAGCCTCGCGGACCTGGTCGGCGGCATCCCGGACTCGTACGGCGTGCCGGTTGCCCGCTGGCGGTGGCGCTCGCCAAGGAAGTAAGTGAACCCCAACATGCCGACCACCATCAGCAGTGTCAGGCCGAAGTATACCGCCAGCGGCCAGAGTACAGCCGGTGAGCCAGACTCCGCGAGCATGCCGTGGTCCCTTTCGTATTCGTAGAGCATAGCATTGCACAAACAAAGCGGGGCGGCAACGCTCTGCAACGCCCTACGGATGGAATTATAGGTGTTGTGGATTGTGGGTTTGGGATCGGGTGCCTTGGATTTGTTTCGGATCGGTCCGCCGGCGGGCGGGTTTCGTGCTTCGAGTTTCGTGCTTTTCGAAAGGCAGGGCGTTCACCATTTGTGAATCGCCGCATCAGGGGGCCGCCGGCTTGGGCTCCGAGAACAGGCCCACGCCGACTCGGGCGGCCAGGACTGCCCCGGCCGCGATTACCACGCCGTCCCATAGGCGGATGCACAGCAGGAAGGCCGCGCACTGCGGCTGGGTTATCGCGATGCCGCTGATGGCCAGCACGCCGAAGAGCCCGCCGTCAAGCGTGCCGACCCCGCTGGGCGTCAACTGGACAGCCAGCAGCACCTGGCTGGTCAGGAAGATCAGCCCCAGTTCCGCCGGGTCCAGCACCTTGCCCCAGCCCAGCCAGAAGAACAGCAGCGGCTTGAGGTACATCGTCACGTGCGTCAGAAGGTACAGGACAAACGCCGGGACGACCATGCTCCGTTCCCGGCCAAAAACGCCGGAAGCCTGGTCCTCCACGCGCCGCGCCCGCACGGCCAGCCGGGTGAAGAACCGCCGGAATATGCCCGCCCAAGCCAGCAGGGCCGCCAGCACCGTCAAGGGCCGCCACCGCCGCGCCAGCGACACCGCCAAGACCACCGCCGCCGCCAGGGCAGCCGCGGCCACCACCAGCACCGCCACGCCCAGCCACAGGCCCGCGCCGCTGAAGAGCGCGTGTTCCATGCCCGACATGGCCACGACCGCCACGGCCGAGGCGAACAGCAGGAAGCTCAGGGCCTCAACATACTTCAGCAGCAGCACCGTGCCGGCGAGCTGCTCGTAAGGAAGCCCCGTCCGCCGGCCGGCGTAGAGCACCTTGACCGGCTCGCCGCCGAAGTGCGTCGCCGGCGTGGCGATGTTGCCCGCCAGCCCGACTACCGTTGCGCTCAGCAGCGTGCCAAAACCGACGCCATGGCCCACGGAGCGGTTCAGCGCCTTCCACGCCGCCGCCAGGCAGACCAGCAGCACCGCCATCAGCCCGCCAAGGCTCAGCACCGCCGGCAGCCCGGCCTGCCTCGCCGCGTCGATGGTCCGGCCAAAACCGACAAAATAGACCATCCCCGCCAGAAGCACCACCGAGGCGGCCAGGGCGATTGTAAGTTTCGCGGCATGTTTCATAACTTCGCCAGAAACTACGCCACACGCCCGTCACGGTCAACTGCGAAGGGGGCAAGTTTGGGCAAGTTCCAAATGACAAGCATCAAATGACAAACAAGGACCAAACCCCAAGAAGACAAAATACCAAACAAGATTCCCTCGATGGGAAGCATCCGCGAATGATGCCCAGGGATAGCAATCCCTGGGTATTACCTGGGTGCGCAGATATGCTTTTGTCTGGAATCTGGAGATTCGGCTCGCCCACAGGGGCTGCCTATGGCACCAAGACTTGGCGGCTGGAGTTCCGAAGCAGGGCTCTTGTTTGGAACTTGCCGTTTGGGATTTGGTCCTTGTTTGGATCTTGGTGCTTGTAATTTGGTGCTTATCTGCCGTTTAGTCCTTGTTTAGGATTTGGTGCTTGGGATTTGTTTCGAGCACGCCCGCCGGCGGGCAGGTTTCGTGCTCCGGTATTGGGATTTGCCAACCGGCAAGGAGACGCGGGTTGAAGGCTCTCGTGACGGGCGCGACGGGATTCGTGGGCGGCCACCTGGTCGAGCGGCTGCTTGCGGCCGGCATGGAGGTCGCCTGCCTCATGCGCCCCACCAGCAATCCCGCCGCCCTGGATGGCCTGCCTGTCGAGCGGCGCATCGCAAGCCTGGAAGATGCCGCCGCGCTTCGCTCGGCCGTGCGGGGCGCCGATTACGTCTTCCACGCCGCAGGCCTGACGCGGGGGCGGACGCTCGCGGAGTATCTGGCCGTAAACGCCGACGGCACACGCCGCGTGCTCGAGGCCGTGATTGCCGATGGCGCCAACCTGCGGCGCTTCGTGTATGTCAGCAGCCTGGCCGCCGCCGGCCCGGCACAGTCGCCCGAGCCGCCGGATGAGTCAGCCCAGCCGCACCCCACCGACGACTACGGCGCCAGCAAGCTCGCCGGCGAACGGATCGTTCTGGAACATGCCGGCCGCCTGGCGGTCACCATCGTCCGCCCCCCGGCCGTGTACGGGCCGCGAGACACCAACCTCCTGCCGCTGTTCCGCCTGGCCGTGCGGCTTCGGCGGGTGCCGATCATCGGCAAGCCGTCCAAGCAGGCGGCCTTAGTGTACGCCGCCGACCTGGCCGAGGGGCTCCTGCTGGCCGCCCAGTCCCCCCAGGCCGCCGGGCGGACGTACTACGTCGCAAGCGGAAATCACTCGATGAGCGAGGTGGTCCAGGCTCTTTGCCAGGCCCTGAACATGCCGCCGCGAATGCTCCGCGTGCCTGCGATGCTGGCCCGCCTGGCCGGCGAGATCGGCCAGATCACCTGGGCCCTGACGGGCCGGCCGCAAATCGTCTCCCGCCGCAAGGTCCGCGACATGCTCCATCCGTGGTGGACCTGCTCCTGGGCCCGCGCGCGGACGGAACTGGGCTACCGCCAGGCCGTGGGACTGACAGCAGGCATGCGCCTGACCGCACAGTGGTACGTGGAGCATGGCTGGCTCAAGGCCAAACGCCGTGCAGTAATGGGGTAGCGCCACTTATGCCGTAAAACCAGGCGCGATATCATGATTACCGAAAAATGATTACCGAACAAAACCTTGACAGCCTGAGCTTGTCGGGCTGATAATGCGTTGGGTCGAAGGCGCCCCAGGGTTGGATGATGAGGAGCGGAAACATGACACTTGCCTTCGAGAAGAACAGCATGGTACGCACTGTGCCGACACCGCGAATAGCCAGTTTTTATCGAGACCAGGCCTCGATATTCCTCGGCGATGCGATGAGTTTCTACGGCAAGTGGCCCAGACCTACGGTAATCATATCCGACGGGCCTTACGGGTTGGGAAGCTACCCGGGGGATCCGCCTATACCGGATGCACTTCCCGAGTTCTATGCGCCGCACGTGGCAGCGTGGTCCGAATATGCTCTGCCTTCGACGACTCTATGGTTCTGGAATTCAGAGTTGGGGTGGGCAAACACTCACTCACTTATAGCCTCAGGAGGATGGGAGTATCGCAGTTGTCATATTTGGGACAAGGGCATAAGCCACATCGCGGGAAACTGCAACGGCCAGACCCTCAGGAAGTTCCCTGTGACGACAGAAGTCTGCGTTCAGTACGTGAAGCAGGTCACCTTCCGGGTCAACGGGCATACGCTTTCGATGAAAGAATGGCTGCGTCGTGAGTGGCGCCGGTCTGGTCTTCCCCTGAGCAAGACTAATGAAGCGTGCGGAGTGAAGAATGCGGCCACGCGAAAGTATTTCACTCAATGCCACATGTGGTATTTCCCGCCTCCGGAGGCATTTGAGGCGCTTGTCCAGTATGCCAACAAACATGGTAAACGTGACGGCCGTCCGTATTTCTCGTTGGATGGGAAGCAGCCGTTAACGGGAGAACAGTGGGAAGTAATGCGGGCCAAATTCAATTTTCGAAACGGAATAACCAATGTGTGGCAGGCGCCGGCCGTGCGTGGGAGTGAACGACTCAAGAAGAAGTACAAGTGTTTGCATATGAACCAGAAGCCGCTTAGTATACTGGAGATGTGTATCGAAGCGACTTCTGACGCGGGAAACGTTGTTTGGGAGCCGTTTGGAGGCCTCTGCTCCGCCACAATAGCGGCCCATAGACTGGGCCGCCGGGCCTTTGCGGCAGAGGTCAACCCGCAGTACTTCGAACTCGCAATGAAGAGATTGGATAGTTATGACATCTGCTGAACCTCAAAGACAAACGCCTTCAAGTGCTTGGAAGCACATCGAGCTCTTTAAGAGCGCAAAAGAAGCGATATTCAGTCTCCCATCGTATTTCAGAACCGAAACAAGGATCGAAGGAATCAATGCCACGGATGTCTTTACACTCAATTCAGCGCTGGGAGCAACAATTGAGAACCAGGTTGTTCAAACTCTGAACCAAATGCGCTCTGTGTGGGACCCCCACGAGGAATACGCCCTTTATTCATTCGTGCGTCAGGCCCAAACCTTCCCGGACGTCTTGTTGAAACGGTCGGTGAGCGCAGAAGGCTCAGGGGAAGACATAATAATGGGAATAGAGCTTAAGGGCTGGTATCTCCTGGCGAAAGAAGGCGAGCCCAGCTTCAGGTTCCAGGTGACGCCCGCGGCCTGTGCGCCTCAGGATATGATCGTTGTAGTGCCCTGGGTTCTGAACAACGTGATAGCGGGTTCTCCGCGCGTGCTTTCGCCATACATCGAATCCGCTCGATACGCCGCCGAATACCGGAATTATCACTGGCAGAATATACGGGATGCCAGAGGCCAGACGGGCATAATCCAACCTTCCGGCGTGCGGCCGTATCCTGCAAAGAGCGACAGAATCGCGGATCATCCGAAATCGGATGCAGGCGGCAATTTCGGAAGATATGCCAGGACCGGCCTCATGGATGCCTATCTTGAACGCACCCGAACCGAATTGCTCTGTGGCATCCATGCGGAACACTGGCTGCGGTTTTTCAAGATTTTCCAGGACCAGAAGGACACGGCCCGTGTTAAGAGCGAAATCGAGAAACTCAAGAAGAAGCTTCTAGCCTCCGGGCAAATCCCCGAGGGACCCATCTCGCCTATTTTTGCAATATTGGACCAGCTCGATTCACTCGCTTCGGAATAAGACCCGCGAGAATCCACAGGAGTACACCACATATCGCCCCGTCTTCTTCCGCCTACCCCTCCTCCCGCGAGACGCTGTCGCCAAAAAGCCCCTTGGCGGTTATCGGTCCGGCAGGGTAGAATGGGCGATCTTTAGGCGGGATCGCCCGTCGGGATAACGGAATGGAGACTACGACGCGCAGTTGCAACGACATACGAAACGAGTTCATCGAGTTCTTCGTCCAGCGGGGGCACACGTTCGTGCCGTCCAGCCCGCTGCTGCCGGCCGAGGACCCGACGCTGCTGTTCACCAACGCCGGCATGAACCAGTTCAAGGACATCTTCCTGGATCTGGTCAAACGCGATTACGTCCGTGCGGTCAACACGCAGAAGTGCATCCGCGCCGGCGGAAAACACAACGACCTCGAGGACGTCGGGCACGACACGTACCACCACACGTTCTTCGAGATGCTCGGCAACTGGAGCTTCGGCGACTACTTCAAGGCCGAGGCCATCGCCTGGGCGTGGGAGCTGCTGACGAATCCGAAGGGCTGGGGGCTGGACAAGAGCCGGCTGTACGTTACGGTCTTCCAGGGCGACGCGGCCGAGGGGCTGGAGGCCGACGATGCGGCGGATGGGCTGTGGCGAACGGCTACCGACATCGACCCATCGCATATTCTCCGCGGCAACAAGAAGGACAACTTCTGGGAGATGGGCGAGACCGGCCCGTGCGGGCCTTGCAGCGAGATCCACATCGACATGACGCCGGACAAGTCCGGGCGGTCGCTGGTCAACGCGGGCGATGCTCGCGTGATCGAGATCTGGAACCTCGTGTTCATGCAGTACAGCCGCGGCGCCGACGGCAAGCTTAGCCCGCTGCCGGCAACGCACGTCGATACGGGCATGGGTTTCGAGCGGATA